>Ga0163150_10000243_pt1 | contig 101718 bp, 83 predicted proteins | sample OliLakLV19P2IB_FD_148628 | JGI IMG/M metagenome (GOLD analysis project Ga0163150, IMG submission 148628) | Freshwater microbial mat bacterial communities from Lake Vanda, McMurdo Dry Valleys, Antarctica - Oligotrophic Lake LV.19.P2.IB | ecosystem: Environmental > Aquatic > Freshwater > Lake >...
CAAGGGATGGCTCCGATGCGCCAAAGGCGCTCGGCAACCCGCCGGACTGATCGTCTGGTGGGTTGTTTTTCTTCAACTTTGGACATCGGAGTGATGCCTCAAAAATCCAATGCGAAACGGGTGTCCGTTGAAACTTCGGTTTTCTATTCGTAACGATAAATAGTCAATTTTGCCCCACAGATTCTGCGGAAGAGCCAATAATCCATGAAACATCTTATTAAGATATTTTTCGCGATGCTGCTATCATCGCTCGCCCTGCCGCACGCCGCGATGGCGTCGAAGCCAAACTCCCCGAAGGCGACATTCTCGACGGTCATAATTTCGCTCCGCAGTTGCTTTTCCAAGTCGGCAAACCGCGTGAGTGGATCTATAACCAACTCGCCTCGATGTGGTATGTCCGCGATTCAGGGTGGAAGTTAAATGAAAAGAACGAGCTTTTCGACATGAGTGACGCGCCGTTCACGGAAAATCTGGTCACTACCGAGACCGAAGCCAGCAAAGCCGCGCGTATTAAACTTGCTACTGTCCTTGCGAAGCTTAACCCTGCCGGTGGAATTCTCGACACAGGCGACGGCACTGGTCGGCATGCCAGCAAGGCGAAGAAATAAAAGACGGGAAACTAGATTTTCGGTCACCAGATTGACTAATACTTTCAGCCTGTGATCGTATCGGCGCTGATTTCGAAAGGTAGCAATCATGATCGAACAATCTCGACGCGAGCAACAAGCGACGGTTCTTTGTTTTCTTTGGCCAGCCCAGAATTCTCGGCGTGGGAATAGAAGTATTTCTTGGCTAGTTCAACGACACCTACATAGAGTAGTGTAAGCAATATTAACGTTGCCATAAGGCTGGCGGGGAGTGGTACAAAACCCATCAACGAGTGAAATGGAAGATAGGGCAACATCAAAGTAAAGGCGATCACCACGATGGTGCTCCAGAACAAAAGCTTTCCGGGACGACTTCGGAAGCATAGTCGCCGCGTCCTTACCACGAGTGCGACCGCCAACTCGGTCAACAGTGACTCGATGAACCAGCCTGTGCGGAATTCTTGCTCCGAAGCGCTAAACACATACAATAGAATTCCAAACGTCAGGAAATCGAAGAGCGAGCTTACCAAGCCAAAGAGCACCATGTATCGGCTGATAAATTTATTATCCCATCGACGCGGCTTGGCCACCCATTCAGGATCTACGTTATCGCTCGCGATCGTCATCCCAGGAACATCGGACAAAAAATTATTGAGTAGGATCTGCGAAGCCAGCAGTGGCAGAAACGGTAGGAACATCGAAGCGATTGCCATGCTAAACATGTTGCCGAAATTCGCGCTGATGGTCGTCAAGATATACTTCAACGTATTGGCAAACGTCCGCCGACCTTCATCGATTCCTTCTCGCAAGATGCCGAGGTCTTGCTCTAGCAAGATTAGGTCAGACGCATCTTTCGCAACGTCGACCGCATTGTTGACCGAAATCCCCACATCGGCTGAGTGCAGCGCAGGCGCGTCATTGATGCCATCGCCCATATAGCCGACAACATGCCCTGTCTTTTGCAAGGCTAAGATAATGCGTTCTTTCTGATTCGGATCCACTTCTGCAAAGATCGTTGTCCGCTGCGCTGCAAACCATAGCGCTTCGTCCGCCATCGTGTTCAGATCGTTCCCTGTCAGTAAGCCGTTGACCGGTAAGTTGACCGCCTCAGCGACGTGTCGTGCCACCAACTGATTGTCGCCCGTAATGATCTTGAGTTGAACACCGCGCTCGGCAAGGTCGGCAATCGTTTTTGAAACATCGGCCTTGGGTGGATCAAAGAAAAGCAGAAACCCGGCAAATTCGAGCTCTTTTTCTTCGTCGCGGGAGTAAGAATCATACTGAGAAGTAATCGGTTTTGACGCCACTCCCAAAACCCGGAAACCTTGGCCGCTCCATTCACGAAATCGCGTATCGATGGCCGCTCGTCTGGAATCATCTAATGGAAAGGCTCCATCTTCCGTCTGTACGGAGTTGCACACTTGAAGCACATTGGCCAGTGCTCCCTTGGTGATCATCGTTCGCATTCCTTGTTTGTCGGAAACAATCACGCTTAATCTTTTACGACTAAAGTCATAGGGAATTTCGTCAATCTTCTTTTCCGAGCTAATATCTAATTTTGACTTTTCGCCGAAGCTGTTGATCGCTTCATCCAATGGGTTGTTCAATCCTGTCTGATGTTTGGCATTGAGATAGGCAAATCGAAGCACTTCGTTGGATGCCGTTCCCTGCGAGTCGATTGCTTCCTTGAGAATGACCACTCCTTCCGTGAGCGTGCCCGTTTTGTCTGTGCAGAGAATATCCATGCTCCCAAAGTTCTCAATGGCATTCAGCTTCCGCACAATCACACCACGCTTGGCCATTCGTTGTGCTCCGTGGGCCAGAGTTATGCTGATAATGGCCGGTAGGAGTTCAGGCGTTAGTCCCACTGCAAGCGCGAGGGCGAACAGCAAGGAGTCCAATGCCGGTTTATCGCGAAACATGTTCACCGCCATGACGGCTACGAACATGACAAACATAACGCGAGTAAGCAGGTAACCGAAGCGATGGACCCCGCGCTCAAAATCCGTCTCCGGCGGACGCAGTTTGAGTCGTTCCGCAATCTGCCCGAATACGGTGGCCTTTGCTGTCTGCACGATCAGTACGGTCGCCGTTCCGCTACGGACACTGGTCCCCATGTAAACTGTATTGATGCGCTCCATGAGACTGGCATCGGTTTTTACTTTCGCTGGCATCTTCTCCACTGGGAAGACTTCGCCGGTAAGGACCGCTTGGCTTACAAACAGATCATTCGCTTCCAACACGATACCATCGGCTGGGATAAGGCTCCCTGCGGAAAGCAATACGATATCGCCGGGGACCACTTCGCGTGAAAGCACTTCGCATTTTCTTCCATCACGCATCACGGTCGATTTGATCGTGACCTTGGATCGCAGCTTTTCGATCGCATTGCTTGCGCGGAATTCTTGCCAAAAGCCTAGCATAGTACTCCCGATGACAATGGCGATGATGATCAAAGCATCGGGCCATTCGCCGGCTATGGCTGAAATGATAGCCGCAAAGACAAGAATCAAAACTAAGGGGCTCTTGAATTGGCTCAACAGCAAACCGATAGCGCTCGTTTGGCTGGTTGCGTTGATGGAATTCAGACCATGTAGTTTGAGTCTTCGTTCTGCATCCGCTTGACTAAGACCAGACCGTGCCGAATTCAGGTCGGTCAAGAGCTGATCAGGATCGATGCTCCAGTAGGTGCTCAATCTTGAGTCACCGCTACAATTGTCTTTTCTCATCGCATTATCTTTCATGGCAGAATCTCATCTATCCTGCGTCACCGATTTTCTGAATTGGATAGTCGCGATTGCAAAGAATGTAGCACCAATTATCGCCGATCATGTCGCAGCGAACCATTTCTACGTGAACACCTTATGACGCCGAAATGTATGCTGACTCATCGCCTCGAATTCGCCTGTCTCGTGAAAATAGATATAATGAATGATAGAGATGAAATGCTTCCTTACCTCGACTAAATTGAGTGAATTCTTCTCGCATTCACGACCGCGTCCACGCCTGGAGGTTGTCGTTCCACACTGAGCACAAATGATGCCGCGATCGCGGTGAAGGCCAGGGTAGAAGTCCAGCGAGTTGCCGATAAAGGCTCGATGAAGATGTCCACCCAGAATAATATCGACGCGTAAGTCGACAAAACGTTCGATGGATCTCTTGGCTTTAGGCATAATGCTGTCACGGAGATTGTCAGGGGCTGGCGTAAAGTGATGGTGAGCGACCAAGATCCGGGCACGATCCGCAGGGACTCCCCGAAAGGCTTCTTCGCAGGCATCCAATTGCCACATATCAATCCTGCCATTGCTGATCGCTGTTCGCGGTGTCGTCGAGTCAAGCCCTACGATGACTGCTCGATCCAGTCGGAGAATTGGGTTGAGTTCTTCGGAAATGATCTGTTGGTAAAGTCGGTGCGGGCGATGCCAACGCTCGAAGAGACGATAGAGAGGAACATCATGATTACCTGGAATCACCAATTGAGGAACCTTGGGAAGTTGCAACAGGAATGCCTTCGCAGCCAAAAACTGGTCTCGTTGTGCGCGCTGTGTCAGATCGCCACTGACAATGACGGCATCAGGCTTCAACAGTGGGGCGATACGCAGTGCCGCCTCACCGACCACCTCGACATAGGGAGGTCCAAAATGTAAGTCCGAGATATGAAGCAGTCTTAGTGAGTCTACTTCCGATGGAATAACGTCGGGAACCGGGGCATGCAACATAGAAATCAATACTAAGTGAGGATCGAGGGTTTTTGGCGGCGAGGCAAAATGTCATCTCTCGATGCCGTGGCGAAAGATGAAGTAACCATTGCAGGAACAAATACCGTTCCAATTTCGAATAATTCTTTTAAAATAAGCCATTGGTGGTACGCAATCTGCCCTGCACAGCATACTAGAAAGGCTCGCGGGGACATTAAAATGCAATTCGGAAATGCTCTCTTGCTAAAATTTATCGCCGTGATTTTCTCGGCGTTGGCGCTAGGAACAGTTCTTCGGCTGGTCGCACAGCGAGGGGGATCCACGAAAACAGCTAATGCTCGCTTCAGCAGTCTGAAGACTTGGTGGGGGTTGGCTTTGCTGATGTCGCTTGCTGCCTTGATGGGCAAGTTTGGGATCATTCTTTTGCTTGCAATAGCCGGCGCTCTAGGACTTCGAGAGTTTCTAAAGCTCATTGGTTGGCAGGTCCTGGGAACTCCGACTCTAATCGCTTTGTTTGGATCGGTACCCATTTACTACTTGCTCGTTTGGTTTGGCTTCGGAGAAGTCGTTCGATGGACGGCACCTGTCGTTTTTCTAATCGCTATCGCCAGCACAAGGTCTCTTTCAGGACTCATGGAAGGTTACATTCGAACGACAGCAGGTGCATTTTTGGGATTGATGTTGTTCGTCTATGGACCGTCCTATGCCTTTTTCGTCACGACGCTTTCGGAAACGCATGAGCCGGCAATGGGAGCAGTTGGGTGGTTTCTCTACCTCGTTGTACTGACCGAAGGAAACGATATTGCACAAGCGCTCATTGGACGAGCAATCGGCAAGACGAAAATCATTCCTCGAACTTCCCCTAACAAGTCGCTCGAAGGGCTTCTAGGAGGAATGGTTGTCACCGTTGGCTTGGCTGCAGCCATTGCTCCATGGCTTACCACCTGGAAGCTCAGTGCAGGCTGGACCGGAGTCGGCCTTGCGATACTGTCGGGCCTGCTCATTTCCGTCTTTGGATTTTTAGGGGGCGCGAACATGTCTGGCATCAAACGCGATTCGGGTGTCAAGGACGGAAGCACGCTTTTGCCCGGTCAAGGTGGCATGATGGATCGAATCGATAGTTTGACCTTTACCGCTCCTGCATTTTACTACTTTGTCCTCTTTGCATCACGGTAACACAGTCAGCCCACCAGACAATCGAACCAGTGATTGTCGCCGCGTTCCGGCCGCAGCTTCCATTCATCCATAGTGCTGGTAGATTGAACTTTCGTACTGCGGAAATTTAGGAGCAATTCAAAAATGACAAATTCCACGACCGAGTTCGACATCTTTCCAGCTTCTCCAGAACGGTCGGCTGATCGATCCGACGCTTTTTTTAAATGGATGAACGCAAAAATGACTTCCTGGCAACGTTAGCTCATGAGCTTCGAAACCCACTTGCGAGCAGCGTCTACTTGGTGGCCATGATTGGCTACGGACAACCGTCCGACCGTGAAATGGCCTTTAGTGCTGGATTCGATCTCTTACTAAAGTGCTCTCGTATTTTCGCGACCAATTGTGGGCTTGTCATTTTATCGGATGAACCCAGCAACACGAATCCAGTACCAATTACAGTCGAGCCCGTGATCGAAGGAGTTGTCGCCGGTGGATTTCGAGCAATAGCGAGAAACAGGCCGAATCGAGCGACGAGAAATCCAAGACCGATAATGGCAATTCCCGTTCGCAACCAAGCCAGTAACGTTCGCTCCGCCGCAAAGTAGATCCTAGGATCTGTAGCTTCCGTTCCAATGCCCTTGGACAAGTCGCCCTTTGGCGGTTCGGCAATGTTAATCAGCGGTAATTCCTGGCCCACTTATGGATTGTCCGCCCATCGTCTGACACCGAAATCGATTGCCTTTTGGCCGCTCTTGCTGGAATCATTGTAACCAATTAGTTGCTGCATCTTGATGCTTATTGACAGATATTCCAATACCGCCTATCGTATATCGACGATTTACAGTTAAGAACGCGTTGCGTACCAACCGGATAACTTAGAACGATGGTAAAGACCAAGGCAAAAGCCGTTGAATGCGGCTCAACCGGTGAGAAGCTAACCTTGCCGGATGTCACGTGCGCAAAAGAGTTTTCGAAGCTTGCATGGGCAATAGCTCACCCGGCTCGTATTCGAATTGTTCGGTTGCTGTTGAGCCGTAAGGCGTGTGTTTGCGGTGAGATCGTCGAAGAAATGCCTTTGGCACAATCAACCGTTTCGCAACATCTCAAAATCTTGAAGGAATCGGGCTTGGTTCAAGGAGAAATTGATGGGCCTAGGATTTGCTATTGTATCAATCAGAAGGTGCTAAAGCAGCTCAAGCGGCTCGTCGCAAACCTGTAACCTTTTTTTGTCAACTCGTATCGTATTTCGTCGATATACGATATTTAAGAAAGACTGATGAAAGAACGCGAAATTGATTGACGGTGTACGTCAACAGTATGCGACGCTCGCTAAAAGTGGACTAACCAATAATCCATTCGTCTCAAACTCAATGAAAATGGAAAACACGATGAAAACCGTTCAGATTTATGACAAACCCATGTGTTGCTCTACGGGTATTTGCGGACCACAAGTCGATCCTGTTCTGCCGCGGTTCGCTTCCGATCTCGATTGGATCAAAGCCCAAGGAAATGTGGTCGAGCGATACAGCCTTTCTCAAAACCCTGAGGAATTCGCTAAGAATGAGGAAGTTAAAAAGCTTCTCGGTAGCGAAGGTGTTGAATGCTTGCCTCTGGTCATGATCGATGGCAAGGTAGTAAGCCGAGCAACTTATCCGTCTCGTGACGAGCTGGCTCAATGGACTGGAGCACAAACATCCGTTCAAAGCAATGTACTTCCTGTTGCAAAAAAGCCCGGGGGATGCTGTGGCTCAACCGGTTGCTGCTAATCGCAGTCAATACGCACAATCAAACCGTTGATACCCGTCCTGAGAGCTCCGCCTTTCGCGAAGCCGCTCTTAGCAACTGAGAATTCGATCTCTCTTAAACAAGGAGAGACCCTCATTCTTTCACGGAACCTTAATCCAGGTCGACCGGCTACGCACGACACTGATGGGCGGCTGCTGAGTCCGGCCATCATCGGCGCTACGATTCCACAGGTATTTGACAACGTCAAATCGGGAGAGTCGATTTGGTTTGATGACGGCAAGATCGGCGGCATTGTTGAGAAAGTAGACGCCCAAAAAGTTCTCGTTCGGATCATCCATACTCGCTTGCGCGGTGAGAAACTGACTGGTGATAAGGGGATCAATCTTCCCGAAAGCAATCTTAGACTCGCCGCTTTGACGAAAAAAGGATCTCGAAGATCTACGCTTCGTAGTTCAGCATGCGCATGTTGTCGAGTTATCCTTCGCCAATACTACCCAGGACGTAAAATTGCTTCAGCATCATCTGCGGCAACTCGGAGATCGTCAGCCGGCAGTCGTTCTGAAGATTGAAACACGGCGCGGTTTCGAGAATTTACCCGAGATGTTGCTTACGGCTATGCACGCGCCGATGCTTAATAAGGGTCCACACGTCGTCAGTGCGGTGCGGGTACTGGACAACATCTTACGACGGATGCAGATGCACCAGGCAAAAAAAAGCGCCATGCTTCGCGAACTAAGATTGGCACATCTCCCCGGAAGCAACCCACTTACGTAAAAGATCTCCGTTTTGGTTTTGTGAAGAAACTCAGGGGAAATAGTTGTCGCTAACCAATCACGCGTATTTCAAAGTGGATGTCATTGGCGTGCGAATGACGAATCGAAAGCTTGCGAGGCGTGACTTATTGGTTGGACGATCCAAGAACGCTCGGATCGAGAATATTCAGATAGTGCCCGTGGTCGGCGGTTACGATGACGATCGTATCGTTCCAAGCGTTTTTCTGATCGACCCAACGAAAGATTTCAGATACCGCTGCATCGCCCGACAATACCGCTCCGATCGAGTTATCGATGTTGTTCGCATGGTTCGCCCAGTCGACGTCACCGGCTTCGACCATCAACCAGAAACCTCGATCGTTTTGCTCGAGGACTTTGATGGCTGCTCGTGTGAAATCGACAAGAGTTGGGTTCTCGTTGAGTTCGGCAGCCGTATATTCTTCAGCTTCTCGAACGTCGCCGACTGGATGAAAATCGCCATTCGCCGTTCGGAAAGGTAAGTGCCCTTTTCCGACGCCGAAGAATCCCAGCAACCGCGACTGGCTTTCGATAGCTTTGGCTACTGCCTTGTCGAGAACCGAACTCCCCTTCTCGCTTGCCGTCCTGGTCGCGAATGTATAACGTCCAATCTTTCGCTCTTGAACCGCCGCTAAATCTTCGTCAGCCAAATAGCGATTCCCCGGAATAAAATTGTTTCCCTGTCCCTTATTGCTGCCAGTCGATTCTCCCCAACCGCTACCGATCAAAACATCTAACCCAGGGAGCGGCTTATCGGGGTGCGAGATCGAGGGAAGCCCGATAAGATCGCGAGTGAGATCTTGATAGTCATCGCGACTGACATTATGAGCGTACGCTGCGGCCGGTGTTGCATGGCAGATTGGGACGCTGGTGACGGCTCCTACCGACATGCCTTTCTCACGTTGCGCCCAATGAGCAATGGTTTCGGCTTTCTCAAGCGTATGCGATACGTTCACCGAGCCATTGAATATCTTGACGCCGGCGGTCATCGATGCTGCCGACGACGAAGAATCTGTATAGGCATGCGGGATGGCTCGCGAACGGCTGATCGGATACTCGACGTCCGCCGCAACCGACCAAGGAAATGCGCCACCCAAATCGACGTTATAGCCGCCGTAGTTCTTGACGGATTCGTCGGTCAACTGCTGCAAATCGACATTGCCTTCGAGTCCCTCGTCGTGCGGGCTTGTTACAACGTATCCAAAGTCGGTCGCCGTTCCTTTGTAGTCTTGAAACTGCAACCCGGTACCCCGTCCCTCCGAATATTTGGCTTCTCGAGCTGCATAGGTTGCTGCCGCCCAGGTCGTTTGCCAGTCCATTCCGTCGAAGATCACCAGGAAGACAAATTTCTTCTGACCACTTTCGATAGCCGATTTCTGCAAGCGGTATACATCGGTTTGATCAGCGTAATTCGCTTTGGGGTTCAGCGTCGATTCCGGCTCGCGTCGATACAACGCTTTTAATCGTTCAGCGTCGCGATAGATGCTGTTCTCACCCATGTAGGCTTGAAACGAGCCGCCAAAAGTGTAGACGGGTATTAAGCGATTGGAATGGTTTGTCCAGCCGCTGTAGGACTTTGGCTTCGCTCCCCAATAGCCCCAATTGGCAAATTTCGATTCGATGGCTGTTTCTTGAAGCTTCGCGATCGCATCGTCGCCTTGGATTTTGGCGTCTTGGGCTTCTATGCAATTAACGATCCCGTCAGTCGATTGGCCAATGATCCCGAACAAAACAGAAGCAATCAGGATTTGTTTGTATCGTCGTTGGTCATTTGATGTTTGAAAAGAAGAGTGTGTATAACGCATATCATCAAAGCCTAAATCGGGTTGGGGTTTTATCATGAAATTTACGCAAGCTGGGAGCTTACGCCACGTTGTCCAACCAAAATCTTGGGTTGGTCAACGAAATACGGCGGGAGGGGGAACGCTAGCAAACTTTCGCTGACTGATACGAAATGACCTGCCGCAACGTCAAACGCTGTGACCGGGCTATTTTAGTTCTTTTTCTCAGGCCTAGAATGCCGAATCCGCAACAAGTAGGAGAATTCTAGACACTAATCTACAAAATCTCCTCACAAAATTTTTATCCAGTGCGAGAATAAGGACACCTCACATGATTCGCTTTTTTGCAATTGGCTTTATAGGCGGAATATTCTTGGCATCGGTCGTCGAAGTTCGCGCCGAGGACGAGACGTTGCCGCTTCCGATCAGTCTCGGGGAATCGAATTCGTCAAATCACTATCCCGTTACGCGCAAGACTGACGAGATCAAAGCCAGTCGTGTTCAACGTGCTAAATACGTTGCGGCTCAACACTTGGCCGTCGAATCGATGAACCGATGGAGCGGAGTCAATCCAGGTCGTCCCTACGTAAACTCGGGATATATGTACTTGGCTCCACCTCGCGCTACTTATCGATGGTTTGGGCCAATGCAGCCGACCTATGTTTATCCTTACGGTTTGCCGCTACCATAACGTTTTCGTATTCGCGTCGAAATTTACGATGACGCGATTTCGGCAAATCCATTCCGCGTAGCCGCCCTCAGAAGGACGATTTTGAATGCCTCGTACGTCGATTATCTTTGGTATCCTATTGGTCGGCGTTACGGCAGCGACGATTGGTCTCAATCAAGGTTTTACAAGCTCGACCGTTTTCATTCCAGCGGTCTTCGGCGTCTTGCTCGCGCTGCTTGGTTTCATCGGAAGCAAGGACAGTCTTCGAATGCACGCCATGCACGCTGCGGCAGCCATCGGTTTATTAGGCGGGCTTGCTTGCCTGGGGATGGGAATTCGCCAGCTCACCAAACTTTCTTCTGATAATGCGCCATCGCCCACGCAAATCGGATCGGTTTGGTCAACCGCCATTCTCTGCTTAGCCTTTGTCTTTCTGTGCGTTCAATCGTTCAGACGCGCCAAACGCGAACGGATCGCGAAAGCTTCTTAAAGAGCTTATGCTTCCCGCTTAGCAAGCCCTGCTATTCAATGGTTGCGAAGCAGGCATTCGCAATTACAGAACCGGACCAACTAACCACGGGACAAATTCTTCGTCACCGAGTCCAAGCTTTTCGCTGCATGTAGGCTCGCCGCTAGCAACATCGAGCAATCGCAAGAACAGCTCGTGTCCTACCTCTTGCACGCTTCGCCCTTCAACGATTTCGCCGGCGTTAAAATCCATATCCTCGGGCATCCGGCGAAAGAGCGCCGAGTTCGATGCGATCTTAAAGCTCGGGGCTGGTTTAAATCCAAAGCAACTTCCTCGTCCTGTTGTAAAGGCGACCAAATTCGCACCGCCAGCCACGATCCCAGTGACACTCGCTGGGTCGAAGCCCGGTGTATCCATCACAACAAAGCCACGCTGTGTGATCGGCTCGGCGTACTCGTAAACAGCCTCCAAGGCCGTAGAGCCGCCTTTACTGACCGCTCCCAACGACTTCTCAGTAATCGTCGTCAGACCGCCAGCCTTATTGCCAACGGACGGATTGTTGTCAAACGTCTCGCCATAGTTGCTACAGTATTTCTTCCACCATTCCATGCGTTCCAACAGCTTCTCAGCAACACTTCTCGTCCTAGCCCGTCGCGTCAACAGATGTTCGGCGCCATAGATTTCTGTCGTTTCCGCCAGGATAGTCGTTCCTCCGCAGGCTACGATTTTGTCCGAGGCGATCCCCAGGGCCGGGTTGGCCGTGATACCGGAGTAGCCATCCGAACCGCCGCAGTTTGTCCCCAACATGAGTTGACTTGCAGAGACGGTCGTTCTCTTCGCGAGATTTACTCGAGGTAACATCTCGGAAACCATTTCGATGCCGCGTTCAACGGTCAGACGCGTACCACCTGCGTTTTGAATCGAAAGCACTGCGACATCGTTTTCCCGATCCGCTAAACCTTCCTGTCCAGGAATAGCGATACGATGCAAGCGTTGCGATTCCACTAAATGGTCGAGCGTACCTTGTTCGCAGCCAAGGCCAATCAATAGAAAGCCGCCGACGTTCGGATGCTTCGCGATTCCGCCGAGGACTCGTGAGAGCATCTGATGGCGAGAACCGTTGAATGCCATCGCGCAGCCACCTTCATGCGCAAAGGCGATGACTCCATCCACGTTGGGATAGTCACGCAATTTATCCGCGTCGAAGTACTTGGCGATCATCCGCGACACCGAGGCAGAGCAATTTACGTTGCTGATGATCGCGATGTAATTTCGCGTTCCAACCCGACCAGATGGACGCTGGTAACCTTGAAACGTAAAACCATCGAGCGGTGCAAAAGGCTTGGGGATTTCTGTCGAGATCGTCGACATGTCGATTGTGTGTTCGCATCGAAGATTGTGACTGTGAACATGTTCACCCGGCTCGATCTTGCAAGTCGCCAGTCCAATGGACCAGCCAAATTTTCGGACAGGCTGCTCGCAGTCAATCGACACGATAGCGATCTTATGACCAGCCGGGACATTCGATCGTACCGTAATCTCTCGCGTGCCGACCGAAAACGATTCGCCGAGTTCAAAACTGCGAGTCGCGACGACTACCGAATCGTCTGGGTCTAGCAAAATAATCGATGGCATGTTCTATCCGTGATGGGGCAAAAAACGAAAAACCTGTGCGATGCTTCTTCGGCTTCAGATCTATTCGCGATCATTGACGATTTGAAGCACTCGGTTGTTGTAGCTATCTGTAATGTATAGTTCGCCTGATTGAGAGTGAACCGTAACGCCATGTGGTCTGGCAAGTTGGCACGAAAGGGGTGGCCCACCAACGCCTCGGGAACCGCTTTCACCCGTTCCAGCCATTCGGCAAATCATCTCCGTTCGCGGGTCATATCGCCGGATAAGATGATTCTCGGCGTCGGCGATAATAACTCGATCCATCAAATCAATGCACAAATGCTTCGGACCATTCATCATCGCATTGGCTGCGATTTCTTCTATTGCATCGCGGGCCGTCCCCTTCTTCCCGCTCGTATTGACGACGGTATAAATCTTTCCATCTGGCCTAACGATGCGAAGTGCATTGCCACCTCGTTCGAGTATGTAAACGTTGTTCGTACGATCGATCGCAACAGCCCGAGGATCGGAAAGCGGTGACGCGATAGCCAGCGAGCCATCCTTGGGAATTCCCTTCTCGCCATTTCCAGCCACCACCGTTGTCTTATTTGTCACGAGATCAAGGCGATGGATTCGGTGTAAGTCGGCGACATAAAGTTGGTTGCCTGAGAAATCGAGAGTGATGCAGTAGGGGCCAGAACCTTTGGCTTTTTCTATTGGAACCAAGTAGCCAGGTAACGACTCGACAAGTCCTGTTCTCGGATCAACTTGTCGAATGCGGCCGTTCCATGTATCGGCGATAAGTATGCGTCCGTCCGGACGTATCGCCAAGTTGTGTGGGCCGTTGAATTGAGCGTCCAAAGCAACGCCTCCGTCGCCATGAAACCCTTTTTCCGAGCGACCAGCAATGTGATCTAACCGACCGCTCTTGTCGATTCGCATCAGCCGATTTCCGGACGCCATTTCGATAATCCAAAGCTGATAGTTTGAATCGAATGCCGTTCCAAAAGGCTCCTTGAGTCGGGCTTGCGTAGCCTGGATTCCGACCTGGTCTTGTTGGCCGCCGGCGACGTGGACGATGCGTTCTCCGCCCATCGCTGAAAGTGATAACAAGTTCGCGGTTAGAATGGCAAACGATGTCGTTAAAGCGAATCGAACGGAAATCAATCGCATCATGAAGGGGACCTAATTTGGGATAAACCTGTATTTCGAAAGATTACCGCTCATATTTAGCGGTGCGGCGCAGCTTACTTCTTGCGAAGGCGGCGGATTTTATGGGATTCGCTGTCGCCGATGAGGACCGAGCCATCGGTGTCGACAAAAATACCGTGAAGTCTTGCGAGTTTGCATTGCAACGGATCACCGTCGGGCCCGTCACCAGGTTCGCCAGTTCCAGCGATCAATTCAAGCTTACCGGTTTTCAGATCGATCATTCGAACACTATGACTTTCGGTATCGGCTAACCAAACGTTGCCGAGCTGATCGATAGAAATTCCCTTCGGACCTTTTAGTGTCGCCTCTTTGGCAGGGCCACCATTTCCTTTGAATCCAGTCTTACCCGTGCCAGCGACATGATAAATCTTGTTGGCCTTCATGTCGAATTTGAAGACTTGATTCCCTTCGCGTGTAGCTAACCAGAGGTTGCCCGCATGATCGAAATCGATTGAGCGTGGGCCATTGAGCGGCGTGCCCTTAATCGGCGAAATATCAGGGGTTGCTCCAGGCTTACCTGTCCCGGAAAACGTAGTAATGATTTGGGTCTTCATATCGATGCGTCGAATCACGTGATTGCCAATATCGCAAACATAGAGCGATCCATCCGGTCCAAATTGAATACTGTGTGGTTTGTTCAACATCGCTTCATGAGCCAATCCGCCGTCTCCCGAATAGCCCGGTTGACCGTTGCCTGCGATGGTTGAAATAATTTGGGTCTTGCTGTCGATCTTTCGGATCGCGTGGTTGGTCATGTCGACGACATACAGATGGCCATCCTTGTCGAATCGCAATTCATGAGGAAGATTAAAGCTTGCTGATAGTGCCGGTCCACCGTCGCCGCTATACCGATTTTTACCGTTTCCCGCGATCGTTTGGATCGTTCCGTCCTGGTTAATTCGGCGAACGCGTTGCCCAGTGTACTCGCAAAACCAAATGTTCCCGTCGGGTCCTCGAACCAAGCCGAATGGATTATCGAGTTTTGCTTCGGTTGCCGGTCCTCTATCGCCACTGAATCCTTTTTCGCCGGTACCGGCAATGGTTTCGATTGTCCATTCGTCGCCGAATGCACGAACACTGAAAAAGGACAATACGCAACAGAGCAATAGTGAGGTACGGAGCATGTCGAGTCAACAAAAAGCGAAGAATACGAAGAAGACAACAGTTAACGGGGAGTCGAGTTGGCGAAAGGCGAAGCCAAGCGTCCATGCTGCCTAGCCTTTAGCATACTCGAAATTGCTTACGGACGCTTTTAGGGAGGGCAAACGTCGGATTTCACTTGGACAAACGCATTGCCCTGACAATTCCAGGACTGGTTTTGACATTTCGAGGGCCGATTGCGTATAATGGATGCTGTGTGTCTGGGCGACGATCGCACTTTTCCCTTCGAATTTGCATGGCAAGCGTTCGATGTGAAAGCTAGGGAATTGAAATGAATCATGAAACTGTCGGACTAGACTCGTCGATTTTCGAGCGAAATTCGCCGTCGTTCGAGATTGGCGACGAAGGCTTGGTGGTCGCCTATATCGAGAATCGAGATCCGAAGGTTTTCGAAATGCTGGTGCGTCGGTTCGAACGCGAACTCTACGCGTTTCTCAGGCGTTTTCTTGGTGATGAGCAGCAAGCGGAAGACGTTTTCCAGTTGACGTTTATCACCGTTCATCAGCGTTTAGACCAGTTTGAGCAGGGAAGACGTTTCCGGCCTTGGCTGTACGCGATTGCGACCAACAAGGCAATCGATTTCAAGCGACATCTCAAGCGTCGTGCGACCGTGAGTTTGGATGCGGTCCATTCAGGCGGCGATTCTGATTCGCCAGTCGCATTGGCGTCGACGGTCGTTTCACACGAGCCAGATCCGTTCGAGAATGTTGCAAGCAAGGAGACGCGACAACGGGTTTCCGATCTTTTAGCCCAGCAATCCGACGCCATGCAAGTTTTGCTTCAAATGGTCTTTTATCAAGGAATGAAGTATTCCGACATCAGCGAAGCCCTTGGTATTCCGGTCGGAACCGTAAAAAGTCGCGTTTTTAACGCGATGCGTAAACTAAATGAGTCCTGGCGACGTACTTACCCAAATAGTCCCTCCGGTTTTTAGCTCCGCATTCCCTTCTTGCCCCTTGCTCACCTATCGTGCCCTCTCGATTTATCAGCGATGAAACACTGCTTGGGTATATCTTGGATGCCCTTGATGAACCGGAGCACAAAGAGGTCAGCGCAGCGTTGCTTAAGGATCGGTTTTTGCGCATTCGATTGACTACGTTGCAATCGATGGCCGGCCCGCTTGCCCCGGACAACGAACTTATCGAACCCCCAGGGGCAATGGTCTCGCGAGTTATGTCCCAAGTCGATGACGAACGCGACTTTATCGAAACGAGTTCTGTTGGTGGCGAGCATTCCCCCAATTGTCCAGACAAGCTTTGTCTTACCGCATCTGGGGCTTCGGGTGGAACAAGATCCAGCTTTCGAAGCGTATGGCTCGACACCGGTATAAGTATGCTCGCCGCAACTATCGGAGTTTGTTTAGCTGCACCTGCGATCCTCCAAACGCGAGAAACAGCTCGATCTTCTCAATGCTCGAGTGGACTTATGGCACTTGGGCAGCAAATCCACGATTTCGCTTTTCAAAATCGTCAAGCCTGCGTACCAGAAATTTCTACCGACGGCCCGCTGGCTTTTGCCGGGGCTTATGCCATCCATCTTAACGACACTGGCCACCTTGAAGATACGCGAGTCCTGTGGTGTCCAAGCGAACGCAACAATCGCTTCTCGATGGCTGGAATGGGAAAGCTACAACTTCCGTCGGCATCGAAGTTGAAGAAACTGACGGAAGCTCGACTTCGTTTCTGGCAACATGTATCTGGTGGTTCTTACGCATACAACCTGGGCGTTGTCGTTAACAATCAACATAGGATGCCGACGATCGAATCGTCATCGAATATCGCGATCCTTGCCGATGCGCCGGTGCAATTAGAAGGTTCCAAAATGAAGTTGACGGCTCATCGCGGATTTGCCAGCAACGTACTCTATCAAGATGGTCGTATCCAACTATTGCGCTTTGATAAAATCTACGATGGCTACGATCATCCTTATCTCAATCGAAAAGGACTTGTTCAAGCTGGTCTTGATCGAGACGACAGCGCCTTGGGACCAAGCTACCTTCGACCGCTAGATCCTGCCTGCGCCGTTCCAATCAATTTTCTTGACTAGAGACTCTTGGCGTCGGGGACTTCAAAACCCTTGCGGTATTCTCGACTTAGCATCTTATTAGCGGCGTCGTTGTTCGTAAAACGTTCCGAGTTCGGATCAAACGCCAATTGCGGTCCGAGCGATATGACGGCCGCGTCAATGTCGACACCATTCGCGTTGAGATGATCCAGCGTTCGCTTGAGCGTCTCGCCGTTGTCGTCCAAGCTCTTAATTCCCGATAGTGATTTCGCTAGATCAGATGGCGTCACTCGATTTGTTTCGCCGAGATAGTAGGAAATGTTCCCGAGATGGCTTACGGCAGCAGAAAGGTGACCGGTCATCGCGTCCGCATTGAGTCCTTTCGCTTCACGCGATAGACAGGCATCCACAAAGTTCCCCATGTGGACGGCGTTCAAATCATCCTTCGTTTTGAACTCCTGGATCAATTTTAGTTCAAGATCGAAGGCAGCGAAATGAGCATACGAATACTGCACCAATAATCCCTTAGAGCCATAGAACACGACGCCAATTTTGTTCCCTTCCTTGCCGCTATAAAGCTTTCCAAGCTGACCGTCGCCGGAATTGCTCGGATCCAAACCACGCGTTTCGAAGACGATGCACTTATCGCCATAATCATAGATCGAAACTTCGGTATTGGCCGTATCGCCAGCGTCGATGTACTTCGGATCTTTGCGTTCCGCCTGATAGCCCAGTCGTCCACCATACGAAATGACGCTATTGGGATGCCGATCGAGCCCCAATCCCCAACGAGCGACATCGGTTTGATGAGGTCCTTGATTGCCTAAGTCACCATTGCCATAGTGCCGCTGCCAATGCCAATCATAATGGAATTTTTCTCGAGTCACTTGCGGATTGGTGAACGTTGCCGGACCACTCCACAGATTGAAATCGACGCTTGCGGGTACTGGATAATCGCCGAGTGGTCCGATCGATTTACGGCGCTTATAGCAGAGTCCACGGGCAAATTTTACATCGCCAATTTTTCCATCTTGAATGAACTTCATCGCTTCGATACATGCAGTACTACTTCGCGTTTGAGTACCCGTTTGAAGAATCTTGCCGTATTTCTTTGCTGCCGCAATCAACGTTCTTCCTTCGTGGATGTTGTGGCTAATAGGCTTCTCGAGATAAATGTCCTTACCAGCCTGCATGGCCCAGACGCCGCAGAGTGCATGCCAGTGATTTGGCGTCGCGCAGCTCACCAGGTCGATGTCCTTGGAATCAAAGGCTTGACGCATATCGCGATAGACCGTCGGGCGTTTTCCGGTAAGGTCTGCAATAAGCCCAGCCTTCTTTTCACCTACCGATTCATCGATATCTACCACAGCTCGAATTTCGACGTTCTTGTTCTTGGCAAAGCCCTTGACGTGATCCATCCCTCGATTGTTCAATCCAATAATGGCGATGCCCATGGTCGAGTTCGGCCCTGCAGCCGAAAGGCGGCTAGTCGAAGTGAACACGGACGTCGCTGCGGCAGAAACGGATAGTAAATTGAACTGACGTCGAGATAGCTTTAGAGACATAGAAGGACCTTTGATCTATGGAGGATTTAAGATGGTCTGTAGGTAGGAAACGGCAAGGCGTTGCATGGGTGCCCGCGATTGCACATTGCACGTTCAATGACCACGCGTCGAGTCTGATTCTACCATACCCGCCTGAACAATAAAAGCGAGCCAATTCGGCAACGCGTTTGTATCGGGTATAAAAGCAGCCTGCCCAAATCGGAATTCAACGATTTCAGGCATAGACTCATTTGCTGCGAGAAGCAGCTTACGGATCATTCGAGCGTTTTCGTTGATTTTCGAATCCACTGAGGCTGGCAGTGCCTCGTTCAGCACCAATGCAGCAACCGTAAGCCTACGAGCTCGTGCAACTTCAAGCACCATTAAGCTTTGGTTAACCGCGCCAAGTCGATTGGAGACGACGACGACAATTGGCCAGCCAAGACGGGACGCCAAATCCGCGTTGGTCGTTTCAAACGTTAAGGGTGAGAGCAACCCGCCTGCTCCTTCGACAACCAAAACATCGCATTGCCCCTCCCAAGCGTGAGCACCACTGACGAGTAACTCTTGATCGACAACTCGACCTTCGAGCGACGCAGCTAATGGCGGGGCAAAAGGTGCGGCGAACATTTGAGGGCAAACGTGTGATTTTGTTTGCACACGACCGGTTGCCTCCCAAAGCATTTCTGGATCGGAACGCTCGTTGGCAACGCCGCCGCTGGCAACCGGCTTATAGGCTCCAACGCGAAGTTGGAATCGTCGCAGCGTTTGAATCAAGGCACAGCTCACCCACGTTTTGCCAACCTCAGTATCTGCCCCGGCAATGAAAATACCCTTCATGAAATGCGATTCTTCCAGGCAGCTAGACAACTTAAAACCAGCTTGTGGCAATTTTGATACTAATCATATCTTAGCATAAGGAGCATTTTTTGCAAAAACAGTTCAACAACGTCCAGCCCCGATAGGGGCGTTAGCGATTAACCCGCAGCGTGAGCTGTGGGATTCGTTGGACGTACAGCATACCAAGCCCCGGTAGGGGCGACAGCGATCGTGGCGGATTCGCTGATTCCTGTTGGGGCTGGTGTTAGATCATTTTTTCTCGCACACGGGGTTTTGCATTTCTCAAAAACTCCAACAATCTTAGGGTGCCGGGGAATCTCCTGCATGATTTGCGGGGAGTGTAATGTAGACTGGTTGAATTGTCCTTCGCTCTTCGATGATGGGAATTTTCGACCGATTGCTTTGTTTTCGTCCAATATGCTTCAGCACAAACCGAAAAGACTATCGATCGATCAGCCGAAGAGCTTGGTGATCCTTGTTTCGTTGAGTGCGAGGTTTTTACCAACATTGTTCGTGCTCTGTATTCTAGGACTAGGGTGGTTGGCAGTACATGAAATCAACTCGGGCACATCGAAGGAACCTGAAGCGCCGTCGAGTAAAAACGGGGGAGAATCGGATGCATTGCGATTGCCTGAGGGAAAGATCGAGGCAGGAAAATTTCTAAGTACACCCGTCGAGATGCAGCTTGTCCAGCAACGTCAAGAAGTATCTGGTCGAATCCAATACGATGAAAATAAACACATCGAAGTCAAGTCGCCGCTGGACGGCATTATCGCGGAGCTGCTTGTCAAACCTGGCGACAGGATCGAAAAAGAACAGCTTGTGTTGGTGATCAAAAGCCCAGAAATTGGTTTAGCGCGATCGGAAGTTTTGAAGCGCCAGCAGATGTTGCAGATAGCCGAGCAAAAACTCAATCGCGAACGTGAGCTCTCGAAAAATCTGTACGACTTCTTTAAGCAACTCGATCAGGGAAGGAATGAAAAAGAGATCGAAGAAGCGTTTTCTAATCGTCCACTAGGCAATTTTCGACAAGAGCTTCTCTCGTCCTATTCAAAGCTGAAACTTGCGCAAGCACTTATCGATAATGGAAAATCGGTTAGCGATTCGGGAGCGATTTCAGGTCGGAACCTTCGCGAGCGCGAAGCGGACTTGGCGGTTGCGTCTGCTTCGTTTCAAACGGTTCGGGACCAGAGTTCCTTTGTGTCAAAACAAACCAAGCTACAGGCTGAGGCCGAAGCAGACGATGCACAACGACAAGCCGATATCGCACAGCAAAGCTTAGAGGCGTTACTCGGCTATTCTGAGCAAGTCGTCAATGTCGATTCGGTTGACGCTCTTTCGCGATTAGAAATTCGAGCTCCGTTTTTCAGCACCGTCGAAAATCGAATGCGTTCGCAAAATGAACGAATCATCAAAGGCGAATCACTCCTGGTATTAGCCGATACCCAATCGTTGTATGTGGCTGCCGAGATTCGCGAGACAGATTGGGTCGCGGTAGCAGTGAAGGAGTCGACCGTACTGTCGGTGACCATTCCCGCTCTCGAAAACCAGACTTTTCAAGCAATGGTTCATTACGTTGGCCGCGAAGTATCTCCGGTGTCCAATTCAATTCCGATTATCGCAAAGATTGAAAATCGCAATGGCTTGTTGCGGCCAGGAATGTTTGCGCGAATTTCGATACCCGTCGGCTCGCCTCGCAAGTTGTTAGCGGTAAAACCCGAAGCCATCGTACAACACGATAATCAGAAATTTGTCTTCGTCGAAATGGATAGGGGCATCTATAAGAAAGTTGTGATAGTCACAGGAACGGTATCGGACGAATGGGTAGAGATTGTCGATGGTCTTGTACTTGGCCAGAACGTCGTCGAACGCGGAGCTTTCTTGCTCAAATCCGAGTTACTATTGGAAGGGGAATCGGAGTGATGGACTCGGCGAACGACTGGTATCTAGAACGTAATTCGACGATGCGATTGCAAAAATGCTGACGAAGATCATCGAGTTATCTCTATCGAATCGTGGACTTGTCATCGTCGTTACGCTATTGATGGCGATTGCAGGTGTCTATTCGGCATTTCGCATTCCGATCGACGCCGTTCCCGACATGACAAATGTCCAAGTACAAGTAGTAACCGTGGCCGGTTCCTTGTCTCCAATCGAAGTTGAGCGTTACATTACGTTTCCTGTCGAAAAGACCATGAGCGGGCTTCCAGATATCGAGGAGCTTCGGAGCATTTCACGATTCGGCATTTCCGTCGTGACAATTGTTTTCAAGGAAGGGACCGACATCTATCGCGCCCGACAGTTGGTATCGGAAAGGCTTCCGGATGCCGCTAGCAAGATTCCGCCCGAATACGAAAAGCCGTCGATGGGGCCTCTCTCCACAGCCCTCGGCGAAATCCTCCAATTCGAAGTTCGAAGCGATCGTCATTCACCGATGGCACTTCGAACGATGCTTGAATGGGATATCGCACCTCGATTGCGCGAAGTACCGGGCGTTGTCGAGATCAACACACACGGCGGGTTCTATAAAACGTTCGAAGTGCAACCGGATCCTGACCGAATGACAAGCTACGGCATTTCGATGGAGTTGCTTTTTAGTCGACTACAAAACAACAATGCGACGACTGGCGGCGGGTATGTTGTACACAATGGCGAGCAACGGTTTATCCGCGGCGTTTCCTTGCTGACCAGCATCGACGAAATCGAATCCGTCGTGGTGCGACGAGAAGCAACGGAAAACCCGATTCTTGTTCGCGATATTGCCTCGGTCAACATTGCACCGATGACGCGACAAGGCGCAGTGACACGCGATGGTCGAGGCGAAGTCGTAACGGGGATGGTGATGATGTTGATCGGACAAAATTCTCGTCAAGTAGTCGACGCCAGCAAAGTTCGCATTGCGGAAATACAAAAAACGATGCCCGATGGCGTCGTGCTGGAACTCACCTACGATCGTGCTGCTCTGATAGGTCGAACGCTGAAGACCGTATTGACGAATCTTACCGAGGGTGGAATTCTGGTCATCGTTGTTTTGTTATTCATGCTCGGTAGTTTTCGAGCAGGAATCATCGTCGCTTTGGCGATCCCTCTGTCGATGCTCTTTGCCACCAACGTGATGGCGTATACCGGCATCACGGCGAGTTTGATGAGTCTTGGGGCGATCGACTTCGGTCTGCTGGTTGATAGTTCGGTCATTATGATCGAAAACTGCATGCGCAAGCTTTCTCATGACAACGGTGGCAAGTCGCATCAGAGTGTCATCAGTGAAGCCGCCGTGGAAGTCCGTAAACCGACGATGTTTGGTGAACTGATTATCGCTACCGTCTTTATTCCGATTCTGCTTTTGGAAGGGACCGAAGGAAAGCTCTTTCGACCGATGGCGTTGACGGTACTCTTTGCCCTTAGCGGTTCGCTATTGCTTTCGCTTACCTTTATGCCAGCCATTGCGTCACTAGTCCTGCCGAAAAAGATGGACGAGAAAGAAGTGCTTCTTGTTCGGGTGCTTAAATGGTTTTATGCACCGTGCGTGGCTCGGGCTATTGGCCATCCATTCGTAACATCGATTGCAGCGATCACTGTTTTTGCTGTGAGTATCCCGATTGCCTTGAATCTAGGTGCCGAATTCATGCCGCGTTTGGAAGAAGGTGACATTCTTATCGAAGCGAACCGGTTACCCAGCGCAAGCTTAGAAGATGCGATCGCGATGGGCGCACAGATTGAATCGTTGCTCGGTGCAATGCCCGAAGTTAAAACGGTATTTTGCAAAACCGGGCGACCTGAAATCGCCAACGATGTCATGGGAGTGCAGCAGACGGATATTTGGGTCTTATTAAAGCCTGTCCATGATTGGCCTCAACCGAAAACTCGCGATGAACTTGTCGAGCAGATGTCGGAGATGCTCAACTCGAACGTTCCGGGCTCCGCTTTCGCATTTACGCAACCGATTGAAATGCGAGTTGACGAACTTGTAGCAGGCGTCAAAGCGGACGTAGCGGTGTTGCTTTACGGCGATGATCTAGACATTCTAGGTAAGAAAGGGAAGGCGATCGAAGCGGTTATCAGAGGGATACCCGGGGCCGTCGATGTCAAAGCCGATTATCAAGCCAATCTTTCGACGCTAACGATACGTGCAAATCAAGACAAGTTAGCGCGTTACGGTGTCGACGCTCAATCGGTGTTGAATGTCGTATCGTCGATTGGAGGCCATCAGGTTGGGCAAATTTACGAAGGTCGAGCAACGTATCCGCTGGTAGTGCGCATTCCAACTCGATGGCGAGAAAATATCTCGCTTTTAGAGCAGTTGCCGGTTTCAGATGCGGCTGGAAAACCGATTCCACTTAAAGAACTAGCTGACATTCGCTTAGAGGAAACACCGCCGTCGATCGAGCATGAAGCGAATCGTCGCCGAACTTTTGTCTCCGCTAACGTTCGCGGCCGCGACATGGCGTCGTTCGTTGCCGAAGCCCAAAGAACCGTTCGTGAAAAAGTTGTGCTTCCGGCCGGCTATGAAATACGCTGGGAAGGCGATTTTGAGAGCCTACAATCGGCGAGCCAACGGCTTGCGATCATTACGCCTATCGTCATGACAATCGTTATTCTTCTGCTTCATACCAGTCTCGGTTCTATGAGGCTAGCCTTTCTGATCTTCTTGGCGGTGCCGATGGCCGCTTCGGGTGGAGTCTTCGCACTCTACTTGAGATCGATGCCATTTAGTATATCAGCCGGAGTAGGTTTCATCGCTCTGTTCGGTGTCGCGGTGCTCAACGGACTGGTATGGGTGAGCGCAGCTGAGAATTTGCGAGAAGCCGGGACAGCGATTTCACGGATTAGTTTTGAAACGGCGATGACTCGATTGAGACCTGTGCTCATGACAGCCCTCGTTGCGAGTCTTGGTTTTCTCCCGATGGCTATGTCGACCAGCGATGGCGCGGAGATGCAACGCCCGCTCGCAACGGTCGTTATCGGGGGCTTGATTACCTCGACGTTGCTCACTTCACTCGTAATCCCAGCGATCTATCCATGGTTCGTCTGGAAGTTAAAGTTGAAATAGAGAAATCGCTAGTTCCCAAACCTACTTTCGATACAGGCCATGATTCCAGCCAACTGCGGTTCGGCAATTTCATAGTACATAAATCGACCCTCGCGTTTGCCGACCAAGAGACCACACCGTTCTAATAGCCTAAGTTGTGTCGAAGCAACAGGACTGGGAACGTCGCAAGCGGCCGCGATTTCTCCGACGGTGTATCGCTGGTGTAGCAACATCTGAAGAATGCGCAAACGCTGGGGATGAGCCATCGCTTTGAGGGATTCGGTCGCTTCGGCGAGCTGTTCGTTCGTCATGAAGCGTTTCTCGCGTTTGACTTTCATCAGCATTCCTTTCGGCACCCAAAGTCTACTATCGTAAAACAAGAACCGATTTGTTCCAAGCCGTCGGGTTTTGCAAGGACGGTTCCTTGCTTATTTTGGGGGGCCGAATCACAATTGAGGGATACCGAGCGGACCGTCGAGTTCGTTTTCACCTGCCTTTCATGCTCCTCCAACGCTGCCCGCTCATGCTCTGTCTTAAAATAGGCTCACCACTTTTGCGACTTGCCCTTGTCGTTACGGTCGCACTGAACGGGTGCGATCGCAACGCGGAGGATGCTTCAAAAGCCCAGTCGAGTAAGCCGATCGCTCTCATCCGCGCGGAAACGATGACTGTCCAAGCCCATATTTGGCCTCGACGTGTTCGAACGCAGGGAAGTTTGGTCGTCGATGAAGTCAGCGAAATAGGTGCCAAGGTTCCCGGTCGAGTTTCCGAAGTCAACGTCGACCTTGGCGATCCAGTTCAGTCGAAGGATCGGTTGCTAAAAATCGATGACGAGCAATATAAGTTACTCGTCGAACAGGCTGAAGCGCAATTGGCTCAAGCTCGATCGGCAGTTGGCCTTCGCGAAGGCGATCCCTTAGAAAAAATGGATCCCGAAAATGCGCCTCCGGTTCGAGAAGCGAAAGCAGTTTACGATGAAGCCAAGCAAGCGGTCGAACGTATTCGAAGGCTTTCGATTCAAAATGCCGTGAGCGCAACGGATCTCGAAGTTGCTGAAGCGGCCGAACGGATAGCCGCAGCTCGACTGGCTTCGGCGCAAAATTCGGTACGAGAAAAAATAGCGATGGTCGGAGTTCAATCCGCCCAGCTCGGCCTGGCTCGACAGAATCTTGTAGACACCGAAATCCGAGCACCCTTTGCAGGCGTCATCCAACGGCGGCAAGTCGCCGTCGGGACTTACGTTCAAACAGGGCAATCGCTTGTCACACTTGTTAGCAATACGCCGCTTCGCTTTCGAGCAGCGGTTCCAGAACGCTATGCTCATGATCTGCGCATCGGCCAGAAGATGCTCTTGCGAGTTGAACTGAGCAATCAACAGCGAGAAATTGAAATCACGCGACTAAGCCCAACACTCGATCCGGCCAGTCGTGCTTTATCATTCGAAGCATTGGTCCATAATCACGATCAGTCGCTTCGCTCGGGAATGTTTGGCGAAGCGGAAATTATTCTCGACCCGCAAGCAACCGCGGTTGTCGTTCCGACGAAATCGATTTTGCGATTCGCGGGCGTCGATAAAGTTTGGAAAATTGAAAACGATATGATTCGCGAACAAGCCATACTTCTTGGACGACAAGAAGATGATCGAACGGAGATTCTCTCCGGATTGAAGGTGGGCGATACGATCTTGATCGACGGAAGCCAGGGCAAGGCAGGGCGTTTTGAGGCGATCGAACCAGCAACGATTGGCGGAACATGAGGCGTCTTATGGATCGAGGTTCGAACGCGTGTATTGGCTAGCTGAAATATGTGTAAAGCGGCCAGTTTTTGCCTTGATGATTATCACGGCCTTGGTCGTCGCTGGCCTCGTGGCTTTTCCGCAACTGGGCGTCGATCGCTTCCCTCGAACGGATCTTCCAACGGTCTTTATTCGAGCCAGTTATCCGGGAGCAGCAGGACCAGAAGTCGAATCCGAAGTTTCGCAAACGATTGAAGACTCCGTCGCGACGGTAGCTGGTATTGAAGAGTTGCGATCGATTTCGTCCGATGGGCAATCGACGGTCATTTTGACTTTCTCGCTGGAACGCAATATCGATGCAGCCGTTCAAGACGTTCGCGATGCCGTCGCCAGTATTCTCGGGCGATTGCCGACGAGTGTCGAACCGCCAGTGGTTCAGAAAACAGACAACGAATCATCGCCCATTCTATCGTTGGCAGTATCCGGACCGCGTACCCCTCGCGAGCTCTATTTCTTAGCCGATCGATATGTCAAGAACGTAATCGAATCTTCGCCGGGAGTTGGGCAAGTAACGATCTCAGGGGCCGCTCCGCGCGCCGTTCAGGTCAGTATCGATGCGAAGCGATTGGCAGCTTACCAGTTGTCTATCTTGCAGGTTCGCGATGCCTTGATGCGGCAGAATGCCGAGGTTCCCGGCGGGCGTGTCGACGAGGGGTTGCGTGAACGATCGTTACGCACGCTTGGTCGTGTCCCCGATTCACGAGACTTCCCCGAACTTGTTATCGATACCGTCAACGGTCAACCGATACGCTTGTCAGATCTAGGAAAAGTCGAAGACGGTACCAAAGAAGTTCGCACGCTGGCCCGTCTCAACGGACAACCGGCTGTGGTTCTTCAAGTCCAGCGGCAATCAGGGGAAAACACCGTCAGCGTTATCGAAGCCATCAAGAAACAGCTTCCGCGATGCGATAAGCTTTTGCCCGACGATATCGAAGTCACCGTCGTGCAAGACCAGTCGAGATATATCTTGGCCGCCTTGCATGAAATCGAAGGGCATCTTGTATCGGGATCGATTTTAGCTTGTCTTACCGTTTTGCTATTCATGCGTTCGTGGCGTTCGACATTGATCGCATCGGTTGCAATTCCGGCGTCGATCATCGCAACGTTCGCCTTTATGAAGCTGTTTGGTTTCACTCTTAACAATATGACGATGCTCGCCCTGGTATTGATGGTAGGGGTGGTAATTGATGATGCGATCGTGGTTTTGGAAAACGTCTTTCGCTGTATCGAAGAAGAGGGCATGAGTCCCTTCGAGGCCTCGATTCATGGGACACGAGAAATTGGGTTAGCAGTTCTGGCAACCACCATGTCGCTCATCATCGTCTTTCTTCCCGTCTCGTTTCTATCGAGCGTTACCGGACGCATGCTTTTCGAATTTGGCGTGACGGCTTCGATCGCGATCCTGGTTTCGATGCTCATCAGTTTTACATTGACGCCCATGATGTGTAGCCGACTTTTGCGCCCAGTCGCAGCCGGCGCTAGAATCTCGAATTCACGACGCGGCTTTTATCGATGGATTGAATGGTCTTACATGGGGTGTCTGCGCATTGCGATGAAGTATCGGTGGTTGACGCTCTTGATATGCATCGGCGTGACCTTGTCCAATATCTCGCTCTATAGCTGGGTAAAGCAGGATTACATTCCGACCAACGTCGATGAATCGGAATTTGAAGTTGGGATTACGATCAAAGAAGGAGCCAACCTTGCGTCGATCGACAATGCACTTCACATCGTCGAGAAAAAACTTCAAGCTATACCTGGAGTCGAATTCACCTTGACGACGCTTGGTTCTCGCGGAGTCAGCGGTATCAACAGCGGCAGTTTGTATGTCCGCATCATCGATGTTAAAAAACGCGTCTTTTCTCTGGAGCGTCTGTGGCATTCTGTATTGAGCGGGCATCCGAAAAAAGTCTTCGATGGTAATTTTACTCAACAGGAAAAGATGACGGAGATTCGAAAGCTGTTGGTCGGGATGCCGGATGTTCGCGTATCGGTACGCAATCTTTCGTCGCTTCGGCAGGGACCGAATGTCGATATCGATTTTTCGATCACCGGGCCCGACATCGAGCAGCTTGTCAAGTTTAGTGAACAAGTACGCCAGAAAGCAGCCGACGTACCGGGCATTGTCGATGTCGATATCACACTGCGTCTCGATAAGCCCGAACTGTTGGTTTCGGTCGATCGCGAAAGAGCAGCAGCGATGGGCATCTCTGTCCAGGAGATTGCAGATACGCTTCGCGTCGCGGTGGGCGGTGATGAGCGAGTTTCTCGATACCGCGATGCGAGTGTCGATGATGCGTATGATGTCGAAGTACGATTATTCGGAATCGATCGTCGCAATATTGAATCGATTTCTCAGCTCTATGTTCGGACCAAGCCGACATCGTCGCTTTTGTCATTCGGCAGCGAAGGCACCATTAGAGAACCGACTTCACCGACCCATACGAGAATCGACAATGTCATCGACTTTGCATTTAGCGACACAGCCGCGCGGATCGATCGACTCGATCGACAGCGGATGGTCGCGATCCGCGCCAATATTGCTCCAGGTTATGCCTTGGCCGACCGTATCGCCGCGCTCGTGGCGGCTGCTGAAGAAGTCGGTGTCCCGCCCGGTTTCGATGTGCGAGTACTCGGGCGCGGTCGTGAACTCGAACGTACTCTCAGCGAATTTCGTTGGACGCTTCTTCTGTCAATCGTTTTCATGTACATCGTTTTAGCCGCTCAGTTCGAAAACTTGATTCATCCGCTTACAATCCTCTTGACGTTGCCGCTCGCCGTTCCTTTTGGCTTGATCAGCTTGTATTTGGGCGGCGAGACACTCAATGTATATTCGGCCCTTGGAATCCTGGTCTTATTCGGAGTTGTCAAAAAGGCGGCCATCCTTCAAGTCGATCATACGAATGCGCTAAGATCCAAGGGCCTGCCTCGGCTCGATGCAATTCTGCAAGCCAATCGAGATCGATTGCGACCGATCTTGATGACGACGATTTCTTTTGTTGCGGGGATGCTGCCACTGTTGATCGCAAGCGGACCTGGTGCAGAAGAACGTCGATCGATCGCGGTGCTCGCCGCCGGTGGTCAAACCTTGTCGCTACTTCTTACGCTCCTAGCCGTTCCCGTGATCTACTCGTACCTCGACGACCTCGGCCAGTTATTTACGAAGAAGCCAAGCATGGTGGCGAAATAAGTTCTTGGAAGCCGATCATGGCGCTGGTGTATAGCCTTTAGTCGACTCTTCCGCCTCGAACCGGCGATATACATAGTTGCGGCTAAAGCCTTTACACCAACTTTACGCAATAAATTGCTAGCCGCAACACTATAACCTACAGCGTTACTTCCCTTCGCTTTTTTTCTTTTCGGTGATTTGTTTGGGCGTTTGATCGCTGACTTCGAGCACGAGCCGAACGACGGTGAAACGTGGCGGCAAGCGCTCGGTGAAAGCGGCATAGGTCAAAAAACTGTTGCTGCTGATACTCTGGATAGCTAGGTCGAGCGTTGCGGTTGGGAAATTGGCAACGCAAATCAGATCGCCCGAATCGGCTAAATATGTTTCCTCCCCAGTGTCGGGGTCTTTGTAGAGGATACTCCCGGCAAAGACCCAATCGTACTGCAACTCTTTGTCATCGGCGACGTTTCGAATCCAAGATTGGGCCGGCTTGTTTTGCTTTTCACCTTTTTCATCGAGAAAGAGGACGTGAATCTTGATCGTCGAGCCCGTCGCTGGACGATAGGGTTCGAATTGCGTTGGCTTGCCTTGCTTGGCGCCGATGGCCAGTAAGCCGGCGTGAATATGTTGGGAAGATGCAAATATCGCCACAATCGATTCGTGCTCTTTGGTGCCGACTGGGCACGCGAACATTTCGAGTTGCCCTTCTCGCAACGTCACAAAGCCATCCACGATAACCAGCTTTCGTTGTTTATCGATCCAAACTCGCCCTTCCTTCGAAAGTCGCGTCGTATTTTTCGGTTCACCGAAGACAGACTCGGCCTTTTTTACCAGTTCGTCGCGAGAGGGGTTGCCTTCGGCCAAGACGGGACTAGCCTTTAGAAACAACAAGGCAACGGTTAGCACGAAAACGTTGACTGCGATTTCTGCGACCGATTGAATTTGAGGTTCTTGTCGCCGGAACGCCGCGCAATAAAGCAACTCTATTTGCCGCCGAGTGTCTAGTCCTATTATCATCATTTTTTACGATCTTAAAAAAGCTTGAAAAAGAATCCTTGCATGTCGGCAGTTAGTAACAACAATGTGGCCGGGTACCTATCAATCTAACACTATCGAACTCGTACGACGATACTCCTATGGACTGGGTCAAACCTAAAAGCGAACGAACGAAGAGAAACGGTGAAGGCATCAAGGGAGACGCGAAGGCGACTTTTCCGAAGGCAGTCAATGCCGACGCCGATCCGACCGGGAAAAACTCGGCGATCGCGGCCACCGCTTGGCTCGAGCAGTTGTGCCACGAGAACGTTGCATACCTTCAGCAATCGTTGCCGGTTGCGTTGGATTTGCGGAAGAAGAAAGAGCTGCGTTCGTCGATTCGACGCATGGCCAATGCGATTCAATGGGGAGCTGGAACGTTGGAGTTTGAAGTCGATGAGGGGCCCGATGTCCTCGATCGATTGCTTCAAGTCTACGCAAGCCAACCGTTGTTGAAAGTTGATCTTACCAATCCGAAGATGCTTGCCGCCAATGAGCTTCGCATCAAGACAAGCGAGAACATTGCTCGATGGATCGCGCGATCGCTGCCCAATCACGGTTCGGATTCGTTCGTCGCCTTGGTCAGTGTCTCCTGGGTTCACGGGCTTCGCGAGTTGGGCAACGATCTTCCGCCAAGTCTTTGGCTTGAAGTTTTACAAAGCATTTTGACGCAAGTGGATCGAGCCTGGAATGAACGCTCGCCAAAGCAACTGCTTCCGTGGTTGATCTGGGCTTGCGAGGTACCTCTCGCTCTGGCTACGCAACTATCGCAACTTGGCCGCAAAGATCGGATGGTTATCGAAACGTTGGATCGCTTAGCGTTGTTGCTTGAAGCTTCCAGCGATGATCCTACTCTTTGGATTCAAAACGGTTGCAAAAATCTGAGAGCCCTTCTGGCGACGGTGGTGCGAGCTCGATGGGCAGCCGACGCACTGGAAGCACGACCGTGGTACGCACCGCAGCGCAAAGCCATTGCGCAGCTTACTAAGGTTGCGCTCTCGGTAACGCATCACGACGGCAAGCCGTTGCTTGTCGATCCTGAACTAGGAGCCGATGACAAAGAGCTTTGGACCTCGATTGCCGAACTGTGTTTACCGAATAAGAATCTAGAAAGTCTTTACGCCACCATTTTTCCGAAGCGAACTTTGGCGAAAGGTATCGATTCGACCTCGACGAAATCGAAGTCCAAACGCGCGACGAAAAAGCTGATCGCGGTCCGATTGCCCGAGCCTGGCATGTATTTCGAAAAAGCCGAGTTGGCGACAATGCGCCGCGACTGGCAACACAATGGTGTGCGGATCGCTGTCGACTACGCAAGAGATCCGATGTGGATCGATTGCTTGGGAGCAGGCGGGCAAAGATTGATAAGCGGCGAATGGGATATCATCATCAACAAGGATGGACATCGGCTCGATACCGATGTCGGCTGGTCGGATGTTTGCTGGTTTTCAGATGACGATGTCGACTATCTTGAGATCGAATCGGCGGTCGAAGGGGTTTGCCGGATTCAGCGACAAATCATGCTCATTCGCGAAGAAGGGTTGATGTTCTTCTCGGACACATTGCTGGCCAACGAGACGGGTCACTGGTCGATTGAATCGAGTTGGGAATTGTCGCCTGGGGTTGACGTTCGATCGGCTGTGAAATCACACGAAGCTGAGCTGGTCGTTGGCTCGAAACAATCGGACCGATGCGGCTTGCTGATGCCACTCGCATTGCCCGAATGGAGACGACAGCCGAGTACGGGTAAACTCTACGGTGAAGCCGGAAAGCTTGTTTTGCATCAAGAAGTCGAGGGAACTCGAATATACAGTCCTTTGGTCCTGGCCACGCGAAAGCAATCTCGCCAGCAACCTTTTACGTGGCGTCGCTTAACGGTTGCTCAAGATTTGAAAAACCAACCGTCGAACGTTGCGCAAGCCTATCGCGTTCAAATCGGCAAAGAACAAGTTGTCTTCTATCGATCGTTAGCCAAAGTTGTACGACGAACGGCAATGGGTTTGCATCTCAATTCAGAATTCTATGCTGGGCGATTCGATTCCGACGACGCAGAGTTCGAATCGATTGTCGAGATCAATGCCGAAGAATAGTCGTTAATGCCAAAAATTACAAACCTACCCGCAACGGATCGGCCGCTCGATGCCCTGGTCATAGCTCCGCATCCCGATGATGCTGAGTTAGGGATGGGCGGAACGGTCGTCAAACTGCTTCGCCGAGGATGGCGAGTAGGAATCCTTGACCTAACGGATGGTGAGCCGACGCCCCATGGGACTCCGGAAATTCGCCAGCGCGAGACGAACGAAGCTTCGCAAGCATTAGGGGTTGCTTGGCGATACAATCTAGGGATGCGAAATCGATTTCTCGAGCCGACGATCGAGAATCGACAGCAAATAGCCGAAGTTTTTCGGCTTACGCGTCCTCGATGGCTTTTTGCGCCCTATTGGGAGGACGCCCATCCGGACCACCTTGCCGCGACACAGCTTGTCGAAGCCGCTCGGTTTTGGAGCAAACTTTCCAAAAGCGAAATGGCAGGTGAACCTTTCCATCCTGAAAAAGTATTCTACTATTACTGTATTCATCTAAAGCTAGTTCTGCAGCCAGCTTTTATCGTCGATATCAGCGACGAATGGGATGCCAAGTTTGCTTCGATCGAAGCCTACGAAAGTCAGTTCATAAAAGGGAGAGAATCGATGAATCCTTCGTTCTTGAGCCGACTGAAAGATGAAGCCTCCTATTGGGGAAAAATGATCGGAACGCGTTATGGCGAGCCCTTCGCTTCGCGCGAGCCGATTGGACTCCATTCGCTCGATGCACTTCGGAATGAATTATGAAACGGATCGAAGGAAAACTTTTAATTGCTTCGCCTCACTTGCATGACCCGAGTTTTTGTCGTGCGGTGATCTTGGTTTTGAAGCATGATCCTAATGAAGCCTTCGGGCTTATCCTCAATCGACCGACGGATCATCGCTTGTCGGATGTGATCGCGATGGTGAGTAAAGTCGACTGCGTACACGACGGGCCGCTCTTCTGCGGTGGTCCTGTTGAAGGCCCGTTGATGGCACTGCATGATATCCCCGACTCGGTCGAGGTCGACGGCCGCGCCGGTGTCGCGGTAAGTGTTCATCAAGAAAGCATTTTGAAGCTTGTTTCCCAGGACGATATTCGCTTGCGTTTATTCGACGGATACTCTGGATGGGGCCCGATGCAATTGGAAGATGAAATCGAGCACGGAAGCTGGCTGATTACCGACGCCAATAGCGAGAATGTTTTTCGTGAACCGGATGAACTCTGGCAACAACTGGTCGCCGAAATCGGGCGCGACATCGTCACCACTGGAATCAACCCTTTTCATCTTCCGAGCGATCCCGGCATCAACTAGCAGGAAGTGGATTTCACGTGCGAACGATCGCAATCGGTGACATACATGGATGTACCAAAGCGGTTTCTGCGCTGATCGATGCGATCGAACCGAATCAAGAGGATCTACTTGTCTTTCTCGGCGACTACGTGGATCGTGGCCCGGATAGCCGAGGTACCATCGATTTTCTTTTGAGTCTCGAAAATTCTCATAAAACCGTTTTTCTTCGTGGCAATCACGAAATCATGTTCAGCGGCTGTATCTCGGAAGGAATCGATCCCATTCGTTGGTTCCAAATGGGCGGACTTGTAACACTGATAAGCTACGGTGGACGGCTTCAAGATGTTCCGGCGAATCATTTAGATTTCATGGCTCGCTGCTTGCCCTACTATGAAAACGACAACCATTTCTTCGTGCATGCCAATTATCTTCCCGAGTTGCCTTTAGCCGAGCAGCCGGACCGAACGCTCTTTTGGGAGCACTTGCATCAGCGCACTCCTGGCCCACATAGCTCCGGAAAAACGGCTTGGCTCGGCCATTCACCTCAGGTTGAAGGAAACATCGCCGATCTCGGACACCTTTTGTGTATCGATACCTTTTGCTTTGGCGGCATGTACTTAACGGCGATCGACGTCGATACGCGACAGATCTGGCAAGCCGACAAATTGGGAAACATGCGAAGTGCCAAAGCGCCTGAAAAGAAAGTACGCCGCGGGTTTTGGCGGAGGCTAAACGGATAGATCGTTTTATCGATTTTTGCTAGAGACTTGGAATGCAGATTTGGTTTGGAAGGCCGATTGGCCGCCTGAAGGCGGAACTACGAACGGGATGCGAACTATCGTCCGTCGGCACCCGGTTTATAGACGGGGATTAAGCGTTCTTGTAGCTTGTCGTCGATTTCTTGCGCGGAAAGATACGACTGGAAACTTAGGCGCAGCCGCGTGGCTTGATCGGCGATGGCGTCGGTTCTTCGGTCGCGATGCCGGCTGGCGTGGATTTCAAGCTTTAATCGTGTTTGTCGTTGGATTGTCTTGGCGCGCCCGCTACCGGCCACGTCGACATCGTCCAGCTCAAACTTGAGCTCGAAAACGGTCGGGCGATCTGAATCGCGACGAGCCATCGGGGCAAATCGGCAGTCGACCTTCAAATGAACGCGCTCGGGTTGGATGTCGATGATGTCGGCTTTGCTATCTGCGATGAATCCTTTGATCTTCTCGATCGCAATGCCTCTTGGGACGCTGCTGAGCAATTCAATGGTTAAGATCGGTTCGGATGTGCCGCTACCAAGCCAGGACAGCCATGTTGAAGCCGGTGGTTTTGCGGCCGGCTTGGCTTGTTCTTCTGGTTCCGCTTTCGGGATCTCGCGACCGGAAATCGCAACAACCCGATCGCGTCCGGTTTGCTTTGCTTGAAGCAACGCTTTGTCCGCTCGCTCTAAGGCATCGTCAGGACCGTCGCCCTCGACGATGTCGGAGACGCCGAAACTCGCCGTCATGCATTTACCTTTGAGATCGGAAACGGGCGTACTGTGAAGGCGATGGCGAATCGTCTCGCCGATCTGGATGGCTGACGGCAAGTCACAATTATCGCAAAGGATGACAAACTCTTCGCCACCATAGCGTGCGACTAAATCGGATTCTCGCGAAAGATCCTTGAGGACTGAGGCGAATACTTTCAGGGCTTCATCGCCAGCCGCATGACCAAAGGTATCGTTGATTCGTTTGAAAAAATCGATGTCACAAATGAGGATACTGGATGGCTTGCGCGACTTCTGAGCCTCTGCAACAAACGTCGGCAAGCATCGATTGAGCTCGGCTCGATTCGCAACTTTGGTAAGCGAGTCCTGCGTCGCCTGGACGTGAAGTTCAAGAACTTTTTCTTCGAGACCAGCTTGTTCAGTCGCATCACCCATCAACATTGCGCCGCCGCAGAGTGTTCCGCGATGATCGAAAATCGGCATCAACTGGGCTTCGACCCGCAATCGATTGCCGCCATTTTGGTGCAGGAGAAAGCGACCGGTCGAGGGCTTGCCGGTTCGAAGGGCAGTTTGAATTGGGCAGTTTTCGGTGGCAATCGCTCGCCCCTGATCGTCGCTCAGTCCGACGAGCGACGGAACCCATTGCGAATGCATGATCGCCGATCGATTGAGTCCAGTAAATCGCTCGGCAGCTTTATTCCACTCTAAAATGCGAGTCTCGGTATCGACGAAGATCACGCCGTCGTTCATATGGTCCATCATTTGTCGATGGAAGACTTGATTGAGGGCTTTGATCGCCATACTGCCTTCGAAATTGGTCGAGGCATGTTGTTGGAAGAGTTGAACCATAGAGCCCGAAACTTCGTTGCTTCGCCAGCGAGCTTCGACGTGCTGACGAAGTTCATCGGTTGCATTCGTCACGACCTCGGCAAAACTATCAACCAACTTTGGATCGAATTGACGTCCGCTCATTCGACGCAGCTCGTCAAGTGCGTGTTGCGTGCTCATTGCACGTCGGAACGTCTGTTCGCTGGTCATGGCGTCGAAAGCATCGGCGATCGAGAGGATACGCTGAGTAATCGGCAACGCAATTTTTGGATCGCTGCAATTGCTCCGGTCGTACCAAAAGCCGAGCTGTTGAACAGCGGCAGTGACGTCGGAATGAACACCCGCCGAACGCAGAATCTCTAACCCGACTTGTGGATGAACATCGACTAGAAGACGCTCTTCAGGCAGCAACTTACTTGGCTTTTGTAGGATTCGCTCGGGTATCCCAATCTTTCCAATGTCGTGCAACAGGCCGGCTAATTCGAATCGCTCGGCGTCGTCCACAGGCAATTGATAGTATAACGACCAGGCCGAAAGGTTCTGCGCGACACGAAGACTATGAGCGGCGGTCGGGGCGTGCTTGGCCCGCAGCGAGATCAGAAGGCTCAGGTACACACCCAAACGATTACCAAGGCTTGCAATGGTTTGATGCCCGCCATCCGGTTTCTGGGTCGCCAACGCTGGAACAAGCGTAGCGACCTGACCGATCGACGGGCTAACAGGTGTGTTTAAGTGATTCATTATGTAACAAATAGCGAAATACGGCAGGTCGAAAATGTTCGACTTATCGGGTATACAACTCGAGCCGGTACGATAGAAACTTAGTATACGAATGCTGGCAGTCAAAAAAGACGGAGCATTCTTGGCGATTTTTAACCTGATTGACGCCTGGGACCTTGGTCGAGCTGCTGGTAACATACAGCCTTGAACCAACAATCGTTTTATTCCGTATAATCGGCTTTGCATCCCTTTTCGTTAGATTTGAATCTGTGGCCAAGAAGAACGCGAAACCTAGTGCGTCACCGACGCCCCCCAAAGCAAAGGCGGCAAAGGTTTCTAGCGCGGGCCCGACGCATAAGATGATTGCCGAAAATCGCAAAGCCCGGCATCGCTTCGAGATCCTGGAAACCGTCGAGTGCGGTTTGGTTTTAAAGGGCAGTGAAGTCAAGAGCCTCCGCGACAGCAAATGCTCGCTCGATGAAGCATACGGTCGAGTCCAGCAGGGTGATTTATGGCTGATCGGCTGCGACATTCCTATCTACAAGCCAGCATGTTACTGGAATCACGAGCCGACGCGTCCCCGAAAAATGTTGCTTCATCGCCGCGAGATGCTCCGGTTGAGCGGCAAAGCTAGTGAGAAAGGGTTGACGTTGGTCCCGCTTAAAATGTACTTCAACGAACGCGGTCAAGCCAAATGCGTGATCGGTTTATGCAAAGGCCTCAAACTGCACGATAAACGAGAAGTCATGAAAAAGAACGATGCCCAGCGCGAGATTCAGCGTGCCATGCGACGAAAGTAATCCGCCGATGAGAATGGACTATTTATGCTAACGATCGAAGGACTCCGCAAGAGCTTTCCAGACCCCTCGGGCGGTCGATTGGAAATTCTTGATATTCCGAAATTTGAAATGTCAGCCGGTGACCAAATGGTCTTACGCGGTGAAAGTGGGTCGGGAAAAACCACCCTCTTGCATATTATCTCCGGCATCTCGCAAGCGGATTCTGGGCGAATCGCCATCGATTCCATCGAATTAACCAAGCTCAGCGAAGCGGCTCGCGATCGATTGCGAGCCGCGAAAATTGGCTACGTTTTTCAGACGTTTAACTTGCTTCCCGCTTTCACCGCCCTCGAGAATGTGCGGCTAGGAATGACCTTTGGTCGAGGCAAGTACGACTTGGATCGAGCACGCGAACTACTAAGTCGAGTAGGGCTTGCGGACCGAGCCAACTATCGACCGTCACAGCTTTCCGTCGGGCAACAGCAGCGCGTTGCCGTAGCGCGAGCTTTGGCCAATAAGCCGCGATTGCTGCTGGCCGATGAGCCGACGGCGAACATCGATCCGGCGAATCAGCAAAAGATTATCGACTTGATTCGAGACGTATGCCGCGATGAATCAGTCGCTTTGCTGCTCGTGACGCATTCCGATTTAATCGCACAGCAGTTTGATCGAGTCGAACGGCTCGATCAAATCAATCGTGCCATGCAACCAACCAAGGTGACTACGTGAATTTATTCGAGATCGCTTGGCGAAATCTACGCTATCGTTCGCTCGCCAGTTTTCTGACCACCATGTCGATGGCGCTCGGTGTCGGCTTGACCGTTCTAGTCATGAGCATATCTGGCATCATCAATCAATCGCTGCAGCGCAATAGCAATGTCGGCTACAACTTGATCGTCGGCTCTAAAGGGAGTTCGACGCAGCTCGTTTTTAACAGCGTCTACTACCTCAGCAAACCGATCGAAAATCTGAAGTACAGCTACTATCTTGAATTCTTGCCTGGAAATCAACGACAGGAAGCGTACGCCAAGCTCGGTGGCGCCCTGAAGGACCCGGATCGCTCTGGTCTCTATGCGATGTTCGCGCGGTCCGGATTTGCAATCCCGATTTGCCTTGGTGATTACGTCGGTCGGTTTCGAGCGGTTGCAACAACTCCCGATTTTTTCAATCTTTTGCGACATGGTGAACGCAACGATTTGGAATACGAATTCGCTTCGGGTAAGAACTTCATCGAAGAATCGCCGGAAAATGGCTTTTTCGAAGCTGTTCTCGGCGCTGAAGTCTCGCGTGAAATGCAGCTTGGTGTCGGTGATCGCATTCAAGCTTCCCACGGTTCGACCGGGAATTTCGTCCACGAACAATCATTCAAAGTCGTTGGCGTATTGAAGGCAACGGGAACGCCCAACGATCGAGCGGCTTTCATCAACATGGAAGGCTTCTATTTGCTTGAGGATCACGCCGCCCCAGAACGCGACGAAGCATCGGGACTCGAAATTCGCAAAAAAAGTGGCGAGAAAGAAGAACCGATCGCAACTGCTGGAATGAGTCGCCTGGCAATCGAGAAACGCGAAGTCACCGCCATTCTACTTCGAAGCGAATTCGCCATGAACATCGAGAAGCAGATCAACAAAACTCCGCACGCGCAGGCCGTTTCGCCGATCGCTGAAATCGGTGGCCTTTTGCGAATGTACATCGAACCAGTTCAATGGGCACTTTTGGTTCTTACGCTCTTGGTCTGTGTCGTGAGTGCGGTTAGCATTCTCGTCAGTATCTACAATAGCATGAACGAGCGAACTCGGGACATCGCCGTCATGCGAGCCCTCGGTGCTTCTCGCGACAAGGTCTTGGCGGTGATTCTTTGCGAAGCGTGTTTAATCGCGACGGTCGGCGGCGCGATAGGATGGATCGGCGGTCACGCTTTAGCTGCATTTTCTAGCCCGATGGTCGAAGGACGAACCGGCGTCAAAATATCGTTTCTCAGTATTCAGTATCCAAACGAATTTTGGATTATTCCATCGCTGATACTCATCGGTATCTTAGCGGGTTTAATTCCAGCTCTCGTCGCCTATCGAACCGACGTTTCCAAATCGCTGTAAACCGGTGCTAACGCACTTCGGCTTTAATTATCCAGGGCTAGGGCCGTCGGTTCACTAGATCAACAGTCCGCTCGTCGCATCAGCCCAATCTTCGACGTCACCGCCAGCCGACCTACGCAAATCATTCGGCGCTTTGCCAAGGTTGATTGCGTCCGGCTAATGGCCGAATTTCTAGTCGCCCGCCCTTGATCCTCAATTCACGGTTGTTGTCGAGATCATCGCTGAGTGGCCACGTTTGAAAGTAGACCCAACCGTCTCGCCACCACTTCGATTGATGCTTCAGTTCGAGCGTCGCTCGAGTCGTGGATGCTTTGCGATACCAATGCGTTTCGACAATCGACGAAACTGCGTCGTCGACGTCGCTATTCAATAGCACTTCATAGAGACTCGAATAGGCATCGGTCCAAAGAATACCTTGCTTGACACTCAGGGTTCTCGCATCTAGTACCGAATCATCGAGCATGTTCATCAAGCTCACATCTTTCGAGAGCAAAACCCAAGTCGATGTATAGGCTCCATCTTCAGATCTATCGTCCGATTCGACAACTCGTGCTTCAAATCCGTAGGCATTGGCCAACGCTTTGCATATCGGCTCAAGATCGAGGTAGCGATTCGAAATATGAATCGCCAAAATCCCTTCTGGGCTCAAATGGCGAATGTAAATCTTCATTGCTTCATCGGTCAGCAGATGAATCGGAATCGAATCGCCGCTAAAGGCATCGACTGCCAACACATCAAAACCTCGCGACTCTTCACGCTCCATCATCAGACGAGCATCGCCGAGAACGATCTCGATCATGGCACCACGTTTTTTGGCGTCTTCTAAATAAGTAAACCAAGGTTTGTCACCTTGAGAGAGGCCGACAACCAACGGATTGATCTCGTAGATGGTCATTTCGCATTCGCGATCACTATCGGCGGCTTTCGCCGAAATAGAACTAAGCGAGCGATCTTCCATGGCGTAGGCGGCCAAGGTTCCGGTGCCAAGTCCGATTGCGCCAATTTTGATTTTTGGCTGTTCCTGAAGATATTCAAGGGCTATTCCGACGCCACTCGATTTTGCGTAATAAGTCGTCGGCGTCGACATCCCATAGCCGCTGGTAAACTGCGTCCCATGTACAATCCGTCCATGCTGAAGACTGCGATAGCTCTCGTCCGGCAAATTAGGATTGTCGGTCTGCTCGATGGTCAAGGCCCCGTAAAAATTCCGTTCTCGCCAGACATTGTTTTCAGTTACCGAAAATGCATTGGGCGGTTCGTGGCCTTCAAACAGTTCTTTGGGAAGAAAATGAAGGATGTCGTAGAGAAAAATAGATACCGCGATAGTTGCAGCCGCATTGGTTACGGCCCATCTCAAGATATGTAGACCGGGCTCGCGTTTTCGCAGTTCAAACGCTCCGAGTCCTAACAAGACAATGAAAAAAACGCCGCCTGTAATTGCAACCCAACTTTCAAGCAGATGCGGCGGCGTGACCGTAACGTTGTCGAAGGTGTCCGAAATATCCTCGCCAAAATGCAAGTCCGGCAACTCGGCCCGTTTGACGACCTGCATCGGCGAAGCAAATTTTGACTTGACCATCGCAGCAAGCTGCAATGGCAGATGTGAACTTTGCCAAATCACTAGCCCGCAAACAATGAAGCATGGCAGTACGAAAAGAACGTAGCGAAACCGGTAGGATACTGAACCTTCCTCGTGTATTGTCCAATGAAACAGCAGGCCACAAAAAATGGCGACGCTTAACGCCAAACCAAAATGCCATTCCCAAATGCCTGGAAAAATTTGCGGGGCGATCAAACTTACAAACGCACTTCCAATGGCACCGCCGATCGAAATCATCAGATAGAAAGCTGTCAGATATCGTGCCGGAGGTTTTCGCTTAGCAAGTTCACCATGGCAAACCATGAAGACTGCAAATAGCGCGATGCAGTGAAAGAATATCTGTCCGATCAGTCCAATATTAAATGTTGATCGCACGACTTGCGATTCCAACCATGACACCCAAGTTGTCGTCGCAACCGAATTGGGTGAATACCATTCCAGAGCGCGGAGTATCGGTGAAATTAGCGGAACCACCGCGTTAGCCAACCAACCTTGGCTGAGCAATTCTGCGTCATCCAATTCTCGCATGGCGATGACTCCATAGAGCCCAGCCAATCCCATGACGACGTAAAACCGACGAACATACCATCTCGGTGCATCGAAACAAAGTATGAACGAAAGCAAGTAAAGGCACAGCGGCAAGATCCAAAGAAATGGCGTACTCGCAATGTCTTGGCAAAGATGATTAGTTCCAGCCAATAGCAGGAACGATGCAAAGGCCGGTAAAAAAAGCCAAAGCAAATAGTGTCGCGGCAGCGGTGCAGATTGATGAGCCTGTGAGTTTACTTGTCCCGAATCGGTTTCCATCAATATGGCTTGCACGTTCAAAGGCGCAGCCTCACTAACGGAAACTCGATACGCGACATATCCACACAGTCCAACGAAAGCAACAAACAAGCCTGACCAAACATTGCTCAATCCGCTCGAGGGCATGACGCGTTCGAACCAGAGTGGAAAGAGCAGCAGCGACGAAAGCGAAGCGATATTGGATAATGCGTATAGGCGATATGTTCGTGCTTCAGGGTAGATTCGAGCAAACCAAGCTTGCAAAAGCGGGCCCGTTGCCGAGAGAGCCAAGTAAGGTGGACCGGTTTTCAGAAGTAGGATGATAAAAATTTTGTAGGCCGGGTCGTTTCCGTCGACCGGCTTCCAGGCTTCTCCGGGCATGACCGGTAGGCATACCAGACCAAGCACGAGAACAATCCAGTGGCACCAACGTTGCGTTCGAATCGGTAGGCGCTGAAGGAAATGCGCGTAGGCATATCCTAAACACAGCATCGATTGAAAAAAAACCAAGCACGTTGCCCAGACCCCCGTCGAGCCACCAAACCAGGGCAAGATGATTTTGGAAATCAGCGGCTGAACCAAGAACAATAAAAACGCACTTAAAAAGATCGTTGCCGCAAACGCCAACGACAAGGTTCGATTTCGGTTCAAGTTAGTTTTCCATCGGAAAGGATCCCGGGACGCTTGACGTGCTAAAGCGAAACGCCAAAGTCACCGCGAATATCCCGCCAAATGCAATGAACATGGTTGGCTATGTTACCTGCCGCGTCGGGTTGCGTGTTGACGAATTCAATCAAGAATGTGGCTCCCTGGACGCGGTAATAGTGACCGATCCCAGGTTGTAATGAACCTTCCCATGAAAAATGAACGGCATCCCAACCACCGGAACTTTCGATTGCATGTCGACGATCTTCGGCAACTTCTTCTGGTACCGCATTGATATACTCTTGAACCAATTGTTTTAAGAGTTTCTTTTGAGGGGGAGCCAGTTTCGAAAACGCGATCCCAACGAGTGCATCGGGAGTTGGTTGAGGAACACCCAACGTCCTCGTTTCGCGAGGAGCCGTTTCGGCAACCACGGCGATTTTTCGCTGCGATTCGGTTAGCGATTGAATCAGTTCAAAGGCGACGGTTTCTTCCAGTCGCAGCATTCGAGTTCCGACGTCGATTCCCGATTTGCTTTCAGTCCGGACAATAGCTGGATTCGCAGCGAATGCCTGAGGTGTCGAGGAAACGACGCGATCGCCATCGATCAAAAAGTTAAGCGATAGGTGGTGCCCTTCGATACTTAAGCCCCACTTCTTTCCCGTTTGGGGCGTCCCGAAAATGGTAAAGTAATAACGCGTAGAATCGCGAATCGCACCACCCTTCTTGTTGGCTTCGAGTTCCTTGAGCAAGTTCTCCATGTTCATGATCTGAGTCGACTTGCGATATCCTATGTCGCTAAGCACACTGCGGAGTAATGCGGTAGCGGCCTGTCGCTGAATGTCATTCATTTCATTCAGTTGCAACCCTTTGCGAGTATCCTTCGGAATGATGTGCCAATCGACCCGTTGAGGATTGTCAACCGTCATGACCGCTTTGCTCTTTTGTTCATCGGTCAATGCACCGATGAATCCCGAAGCGGCTTGTGTGATGCCGTCGGTAACGCCACCGGTTTTATAGAAACTATGCCCCCACTGCGAGCAGCATAACAATCCGGTAAACGCATAGAATAAACGACGATTCTTCATTGTTAAAACCTCACTATCAACGCACAAGTTCATATCGCTAAAGACGAAAGTATAACAACAAACACCCACAATGGAGCTATGGAACTATGACACTTCTCGCTAATCGCCACCACAAAAACGCTCGTTCCCAGGCTCCCGGCGTTCAGCGAGAAGTGTCTGAATTAACATGATTATCCGTAAGGCGATCGTCAGGAATATGTTGCTGGTCCCGATGGAAATGAAGATCGGGTAGTTTTTTAAGAAGTTCCGATAAACCGTGATCTGTCGCCTTGCTGCCATCGAGATAAAACGACTCCAGTTGCTTCAACTCGTAGAGACTTGCCAAGCCCTGATCCGAGACCGGTATGGCTATTAAATGAAGAAAACGCAACTTTTTCATGCTTCCAACCGATTCGAGGGCCGCATCGGTCAATCGCGGACTGCCAAGCCGAATCAGCACCAGTTCGGGCAAATTTGTCCAGCTTTGTATTCCGAGGTCGGCGATTTCTGAATCAGGTAGATTGATGGTCGTGAGTTTGGAAAGTTTGCCGATGGCAACTGCCGACTTATCCGCCAACCGAGCTTTCTCTAATTTAAGACGCCGCAGTCCGATCAATGTTTGAAGTGTTCCGCTCGCTTCGTCTGTGATACGAGCCTGGTTGAGATAAAGCGTTTCCAGATCGGCGAGACCTCGAAGTTGCGAAAACTGTTCGTCCGTTATTGCCTCGTCCCATTGGATCTCACGCGACAAACCGCGTCGAACCGCTTCGACTTGCTGGTTAAACGACGGGTGTTGCGGCAGGCTGACCGCTGCGTTGCCGTTCTGTTGGATGTTATGAAGATGCTTTGGTTCAAGAAAACCAATCCCCCACGCAACGGCTGCACCGAGCAGCAAGGCGAAGGTTAACTGGACGCGATGATGCGAGTGGAATTCCATTTCCGGTAGCAGGTCCGAAAGAGCGATACACAAAAAAACTCCGGACGAGAAAGCGAGTCCCCAGCCGGCAATCGAGCTCCCCATGTGCCCTCCTAGGCTTCCAAAAAAGACAACCAAGAACGCACCTGCCGGAACCATTGTCGCAAACGCGATGTTGGCAGCAAACGCTTTCATGCGCGTCGCCCCTTGAGCTCGCATGAGCGAGGTGATCGACATCGCATCGAGCGGTTTGTGAAGCAGGACGGCTAAAAAAACACCGACGCCCCAAAACGGATTGCTCCCGATCGCATGATGCGATTCCGCCTGGACGGCCGATGCCAACGCGACGCCGTCGAGCAAGGTGTGAAACCCTAAGCCGACTAAAACTCCTGCCCAAGTCAACGAATGCCGGCGGTCATGATGATGATCGTGCGAGTGATGGTGCTCGCAATGATGATCATGCACCGCAGCTTGGTCATGGCTATGGTCATGATCTTGAGTACCTGCATTTGCAAGCAGCTCCTCGGATTCGTGCTGATGAAAGTGAAAGAATCGGAGCATGAAGAACATAATCAGCATCCCGAGCATCATCGCCCACGAGATTTCATCGATCCGGACGCTACCGAGTTCGTAGACGGCGTGCGGTAAGAGATGAAAGACAGCGACGCCAACCATTAACCCGCCGACAAAGCTGATCAAGGTCTGGATGCGCATGTGCGTCAACCGGATAAACTGCGGCACCCAACCACCAAGAAGGCTGCTGAGCACGATGGCGGTGCTATAAAAAGTTAAGAGAACAACGGCGTGCGAATCAAATCCCATAGGGCTTCGTAAAATATCTTTTGAGAGTAACGTCGAGTTCGAGCGATCCTAAGTTATAGCGACTGTCGGAACACTCGGCTCCGTAAAGTCGAACTATCGAGAGAGCGTGTCCTTCATTTTGGCTCTAGCTCTCGTCAGATAAGGACCGACGCTATTCTCTGCCATGCCGATGGTGCGGCTAATTTCGTTATACGATTTCCCTTCGAGATGGAACATGCGCACGGCGGTCGCTTCTTCCTGCGATAGTTTTTCTAATGCTAGTTCGATCGACTCGCGATTTTCTGCGAATTCAGCCGACGAGTCGTGGGCCGCCGATGCTAACTCTGGCTGAATCATTCCCGTTCGCTCGCGGTTGCTAGCCAGTCGACGCTGGAGCAACCCTCGGACGACAACCCGGCGGGCAATGACTGTCAGGTAGGTAGCTAAAGAGCTTTGCCCGCGAAATCGTCTTAGAACTCCAAAATCATTCTTTAGCAAACAAACAAAAACATCCGATATCAAGTCTTCGCGAGTCGGTTGCGGGAGTGGAATCGATCGAGACGATGCCGTATGATCGACAACGTGCTGGACCAGTCCGAGAAATCGGTCGACAAAATCGTTCCAACCGCCCGAAGAACGGTTTAAACAACGTTGCAGAAGCTCGCGATCGACGTTCGATAACACTTAGGCGCGGATCCAATCGAGGAAGTTTGAGGATTTCTTCAATATTAGGTTGAGCGTTCGTTGTCAGCAAGCATAATCCGGTAGCTTGACACCCACGAAGTCGGTGCCTAGCATTCGTGGATGCAAATTTAGGCCGGTTAGGCAGTTTTCAACAGCTAATTCAAATTAGGCTAAATAGTTACCAAATAGTAAAGAAAGGCTTGTTTTCATGACCCACGTCGTTACCCAACCGTGCGTCGGTTGCCGCTACACAGACTGCGTAGTGGTTTGCCCCGTGGAATGCTTCTACGAAGGGGAAAAGATGTTGTACATTCATCCCGAAGAGTGCATCGATTGCGAAGCGTGTGTCCCGGAATGCCCGGTCGAAGCGATTTATCACGAAGATAACGTTCCCGATGAATGGAAAAACTATATCGAGATGAACGCTGAAAAATCGTCGGAATCGAAGGTCATCACCGAAAAGAAAACGCCATTGGCTGACAGTTAGGCCATTTGAATTTGTCGATACGCTTCGTACGCAACAATTCCAACGGAAACTGCCAGGTTCAAGCTCCGGACGGGCCCTGGCATCGGGATAGCTAACGTGCGGTCCTCATGTTTTCGACGAATGCTTTCGGGTAGCCCGCTCGTCTCGCTACCAAACACCAAGACATCGCCCTGGCTGTATCGAGCGTTGGTGTAGCTTCTTTTCGCAAATTTGGTGAGAAACCAGCATCGCTGAACATCGATCTGTTCAAGCAAAGTTGGCCAATTGTCGACGGCTTCCCAAAGCAGATGCTCCCAATAGTCGAGCCCTGCTCGTTTGAGCTGAGTTGAATCGAGCCGAAATCCGGCCGGTCGAACGATCCATAATTTGGCACCCAACGCCACACAAGTCCGCCCAATGTTCCCGGTGTTTTGCGGAATCTCGGGTTGAAAGAGCACAATGTGTAAACGTGTTTGATCTGAATTCGACATGCTGCTCGGAAAGTATACCAAGTCTGTCCCATGAAGAAATCAAGATGAAAATGCGATCGTAGTACGTTGTTACACTACGTCAAATCGTGGCTCTTTACGGCCGGAAACGCATTTGTTACTAGCCGTTGAGCGTTAGCTCCGGTTTTTTTGAAGCAAACAAGGCACGGCGACCCATTGCTTTGATAACGTCGCTCGGTTGATCACGACGCGGACGCCTATTTTGGTTGTCAACGTTTTTCCCTGTTGGTAGAATCTATTGGCTTGCCACGTTTTCTCGCTTCGGTTACGAACAGCGTCGGCAAAACCTTCCGTTGGCCGACCTAATCGAATGCCATGGACGCGTCTTCCGACGACCCAAACCCCTACCGAAGCCCGTCAGTCGTCGACGATCGACAGACGCATCGCATAATTTTGCACAACGACCCGATCAACGACATTGTGTTCGTTGTTCGTTCACTTCGGTCGGTTTTCGATTACGGCTACGCGAAGTCAATCTGGTTGACACTTAAGGTTCATTGCTGGGGACGCGGTGTGATCTGGGTCGGCAGCCATGCGGAGTCGTCGAAACGTGCGGATCAAATAACCGCGATCGGGCCTGATCCGTCTCAGGTGCTCAAAGGCGTGGAGCCACTGTCGACCAGTATTGAACGTTTCCCTTAATGCTGCCGGTCGCCCAACATGTTTTTTCGCAGAGGGGCTTCGCCCGCACCTTCGTTGTTTGGCAATACTCGCTGGCATCGGCGCAATTATTTGTTGACGAGTCCCGTCAGTTTTCGCAATTCATCGAAAACCGCTTCGACTTCATCGTCGCTGATGGTTCCGAGCCTTTCCTTGACTCGACCGCGGTCGATGGCACGAAACTGAAACACCAATGCGACCGAGTCTTGGCGCAATCCGCTTTCAGTCGATGCTGAGATCGTTGCCGTTCCTGCGAAACGCAATGCTCGTATCGCCGTGCTCAACGGCACTACCATCGTCGTGGGCAAACTTCCGGCGTCGCCGTCGTCCTGCACAACAATTGCGGGGCGACGTCCCTGTTGTTCACGTCCGTTTGCAGGCGGGAATTCAACCCAATGGATGTCGCCGACATTCACTGTTCTTCTGCCTCCCACTTTTCGATCATTGCCCACGCTTCATCGCTGGCGTTGTCCCACGCTTGCATTTCGATTCGCAATTCATCCGGAATACCTGATGGCTCGACGATGATCTCCACATGTGTGCCTTCCACTAAGGGTTCACGCGATTGCGGAACGACAACTCCGTTTTTAACGATTCCGGGGATGGTAGCTCTACTATCTGTGGACACTTATTGCCTCCGACTTGCTTGGTCACTCGTTCGCCGCCCAACATGGTTTTGCCGCAAGGCCGCGGGTTCCACATTGGAAAATCTATCGGCTATTATACTTCCAACGCTTCGATTGCGTCCACGGGCAATTCAACGCCGCGGACCTTTTTGGTTGTCAACGTTTTTCCCTGTTGGTAGAATCCATTGGCTTGCCACGTTTCACGCTTCGGTCACGAACGGCGTCGGCAAAACCTTCCGTTGGGCGACTCCATCAATCCAATGCCGAGCCCTGAGAAAATCTTGATGGCGGTGGTTGCGATACTTCTCGTGACAGCGATCACATTGCTCCTGCTCAGCGTGGTGCTTGCTTCATCTCTGTTGCGAACGGCTGGCCATTATGTTTTTGGCGTTACCGTTTTCGTCGCCTTTCTACCGCTGATACTGCTCGTCGTGATGCTGCCCTACGAGCGGTATGTCAAATCATCTCGCAAGGACGATTGAACCAACGCAGCCGTCGCACAACATGGTTTTTCCGCAAGGCTGCGGCTTCGTCGTTGGAGATTCATTCGGTTTGCGGGCGTCGATCGCTTCGGCAACGTCACTCGTTAAGTCACCCCGCGGACACCTTATTGGTTAGCAACGACTTCGTCAATCATGGCATCGACTTCCGCAAATACCATATCCTCATCGCACGATTAAATACGGCAGCACGCTTCCTGAGTCTGCGTAGGTCGTATTTCATGCGACGACGCCCTTCGAGGACTCAGGGACGTGCCACCCAAGTTTGCGGAAGTTATTCTTGACTGCTTTCTAAAAGTCTCGCAGCGATGAAGTCGTTTGAGTCGTCCTACCGCGATTTCCTTCTGAAGTGGCCAATACTATCAAGATTTCAAATGTAACGCCCGTATCGCGTCAAGCTTGCCGCACACTATAATAGGGAAGAACTTGTCTCAAAACCATTTCGCCACTTTTCATTCGACCGTCTAGTCGGTCCAGCATCTTACTTTAGAAAATCCGATGCCCATTCAAGTAACCTGCCCTGGCTGCATGGCTAGATTCACCGTCAGCGACAAGTACTCGGGGAAGAAGGGTCCGTGCCCGAAGTGCAAAAAAGAAATCATTGTTCCCGACAAGTCGCAAGAACTTGTCATTCATGCCCCTGAGAATTTAGGGCCAAAGAACTCCAAGGGCGTCCCGGTTCTCAAGCCGATTCGACGGCGAGAATTTCGCGTCGGTAGGCTAGCTTGGTTGGGTATTGCGGTCGGTGTTATTTCGGTCCTGGCGGTCGCCATCGCAGTTCGAATTGGCGGCGCAGCGCCTCCCGTTTGGCTCGTCGTGTTAGGTGCTCTTGGACTAGCGCCGCCAATTGTCATGCTGGCTTATACGTTCCTACGAAATGATGAGCTCGAAGGTTATACCGGACGCGAATATCTCGCTCGAACCGGGATTTGTTCGCTCGTCTTTGCCGTGACTTGGTTTTTCTACTACGCGATCGGCCTCTACTTGGATAATAAATCACTGGCCGAAATCCCGTCGATACAGATGGCGATTCTAATGGTTGGGATGATTGCTATCGGTACCTCTGCTTCGTTGGCGACTCTCGAATTAGAGATTGGACAATCGATCACGCACTACCTGACCTATTTCGCCGCTACTTTTTTCTTGTGTTTGATTATGGGCGTCGAACTCGCCGAGCCGCTTGCGGTGCGCAAAGCATCACCGAAACCAGCAACGCTTTCACCACTTCCGATGCCGTTACACAAAGCCGCCAGTACCCCCTCAAAAGCTTCTCCAAAAGTTTCTCCAAAAGCTTCTCCAAAAGCTTCTCCAAAAGCTTCTCCAAAACCGCCGGCAACAACCCCGGCAACAACCCCGGCAAAAACTCCTGCGAAGTAAGTCCGATGTCGCAGCCCCTTCCCGATGCAATACGATTCGAAATCGATTGCTGGCTTGAACATCGAGGGTATTCTCGCGAAGAGTGGAAAGCCGAACTGCATACGCGGCAGGGTCGCAGTAACGCCAGAATTTGGAAGCTCGGTTGCTTGGGGTTGCTGACGAAGGAGTCGAACGAACTGCCGAGGAAGAGTACTTTGCGTTCCGATCCCTTGGGCTTTGCAATTCGCTGTTGGAGTCGTCCGATCGAAGAGCGTCAAGCGATCGAAAAAATACTTTTTTTTCAAAGGGCGGCCCATCATGCTTGTGTTGCAAACAACGAAAACTTGCAAATCATTCACGAGCCCACAGGCGTCGCATCGATTGTCCCAGAAATGATCCCATGGACCGACGGGAATTGGATTCGCGAGAGCGATTCGGCTCTTTGGACGATCGAAAGCTGGCGGCCAGGAACTTCTCTCGATCCAGCAGATATCGTTGCAGATGAACTGTTGAGCCAGTCGGTTTCTGTCGTACGTCAACTACACGTCGCCGGAAAACAACTTGGCGTGCAAAGGATGGTGGCTCCAGGGGTTATTGAACGTGCGAATCGATTGGCTCAATGGTGTCCGAGGAGTAAGCGATCCGAGTGGGAACAGCGACTTGATAATTCGAAAAATTGCTTCTCCAAGATTTTGCCTTTGGAGTATGCCCGAACCTCGCTCAACAAGATCCTTGAGCATTCCGATCGCACGCACCAATTGTTAGCACGGAGGCTGCAAAAATGGATTTCCAATTCAGTCGATTGCCATTGGATAGTGCGTGACTTGTGGCGTGAGAATGTGCTTGTCGAAAAAAATCAGATTTCAGGTGTCATTGATTTCGGTGCCGCACGCATCGATTGGCCGGTTCTCGAAATCGTTCGGCTTTATAGTAGCTGGTTGCAACCCGACGACCCGCGTATCGCGGAAACGCTACGAGCCTTAGGAAGCATTTCGGAGGAGGATTTTCGCGAGTTGGACCACTTGGCGACGTTATTGTCACTTTTTCAATGGTTCGATTGGATTTTGAAAGCACAAGTTTCTCTTGGAGGAAAATCACAAAACGTACAATCTAGAATCGAAGAATTGATAGTGCGTCTCCGTTTTTATGATTGATGGTTCGTTCTCGATGTGCTAGCAATCATACTAATCGGCAATTTGTGCGGGTTGGGGGAAGTTTGGCAAATGACTCGACGACTTCCAAGCCCCAGCGATGATTTGTCCGATACCGTAAGAGTGATGTAGGATGAATGATCGACTTATGCGAAGGATCGCGGCGATGAATAAGAGACTTGTAGCTAAACATTTCTTAGCAGGAACATTATCAGCATTCGTCGCGATCGAGTCGGCAGCACAATGCAACGCGGGCTGGCCGGAATACAAACACGCGTCACATGTTGATAAGCTACGGAACAATGCTTGGCCTCAACCCTTTCGAACTCTGGACGCAGCTTCGGTTGCATCTCCTTTCGAAGTGATGCGATCGAACGGATGGCGCGAGTTCAACACACTTGCCGGGACCTTCTTCGATGAGTCGCATCAGTTGACCGATGCTGGCATGCTGAAACTACAGCAAGTTTTGCAAACAGCCCCAACGAGTCGGAAGTCGGTATTCATCGTGCGAGGCGAGTCGCCAGAACAAACTACTGCTCGCTTAGAATCGGTTGAAATAGCCATCTCGGGCATGATCCCTTCTGGCGAACTACCACCGATCTATGTTACCGATATTGTTCCATCGACGTCATCGGGTGTTTACCAGACGATGGTCAATCGAGCGTTAGTCAAGACTACGCCATCGCCACGACTACCTGCTTTTGGAAACATCAATGCTCCAACGCAGCAAACCGTGGCTCCAAACGCCAGCAGCTCGTCTGGCAAATAGAAAATTCTCGGTGTACCTCACCAGAATTATTCGAGTCTCGCGGCGTTCTTGCATGCTGTCGAGTTCGGATCGGAGGCGGAAAAGTCAGGGGCACAACTCTTTAAAATCGTTCGATAAATAAGTGTCCGGTACCTTTTGCCGGAACGGCCCTTCGGGTGCTTTGCACAAAAGGTACCGGACACTTATTTATCGATCATTACTTAGCAGGCGGAATTCAACCCGCTCGCTTACGTTGCTCTGCAACCTGCTCTCAACTACAATGCAGGTCTGTCCCTCCCCCTGCCTAAACCGTTTTGAGCTGCCTCCCCCCTCCCAAAGGCACAGCGAATGCGTCTGGAATACGTAGCTGCATTTCTCGCATATACCGCTTGGCTATCATCATCGCTTCTCTACGCGGAAACCGATTTGCCTACTCGACCCGGTCAAAATTTAGAGTCGAGTTCGAAGGCTTCGATCAGTACCGATGAAAATGGACCTGACGACGCGAAGCTCCATAATCAATTTCGACGAAAAATCTTTCCGATTTTGAATGATTCCGAAAAGGGGTGCATCGACTGCCATAGCAATGAAGGTACGTCGAGTTTAGTCCTGACGGGAGAATCGATCGACGACTTTCGAACGCTGCTCGATGAACAGTACCTGAAGCTCAAGGGTGCAGATACTTTGTTGAGTCGACTAACCGCACTGCATGAAGAAAAGCGGATGCCCAAGGATGCCGAACCGTGGTCCAAGAAGGATATCAACCGATTAAAAGCATTTCTTCACACGGTAGAAGATAGCGAAGTCGAGCGTGGTCTCAAAGCCGATGAGCAGTTTCCAAGATCGTTGCTCAGCCCCTATCGCGGTCCGTCGCCATCGCCCAGCGAACACCCATTTATTTCATACTGGCAACTCAAATCCAAGATAAGAATTCTCTTCGATGATAATTGGGTCCGTGGCGATCGCAATTTTTTCGAAGACAATCTCGCGATGTTCGGAGGAGCCGACTTTAAGACGCGATTCAATGAATCAAGTCAACCGAGCACGTCGTTTTTAACCGGTCTTGAAATGCTCGCACGCGATATTGCTAATGTTGCTTACGAACGAAAAACCGGACCGTTTCGCGATTGGCAAACGCTTCCAGAACATCCAAAGGTCGGTGAAACGGGTGGCTACGATTATCGAGACGCCATCCATCAACTCTATGAGCGAGTGCTCTATCGGCCAGCAACGGACACAGAACTTGAGGAAGCTTATGAGCTACTCGCAAAAGTCTTCGCTCTCGAAAAGACAATCCAACAGCGAGATGACGAACTTGCTTTTGAACTGGAGGTCACAGATCCGGAAACGGGACTTCATGAACAAAAGATCGTTCGCATACCTGTCAGCGGCGACGTGCTGAATGTAGGACAGTTTTTAATCGATCAAACCGTATCTGAATCCACTCCCGAAAAGTCGTTGCAGAAACAGATCTTCGCCAAAGGAGTTCGACTCGATGCTAAGACGCCGAATCAAAGACTGGTCGTTCACAATCTCGGCACCTTTCGCAATGTCTCGTTCGCTGGTGTCGAAATCTTGGACGACGAGGGAACAGTTGTTGAAACGATCGGCATCGATTCGCCTCATATCGAATTCGAAGGCGCCTGGCAGATTTCAGCAGAGAACGGATTCAAGAGTTATGAGGACATGAACCAGCACAAGGGATCGAGCTCGATACGAATCGCCTTGCGGCCGCCTAAAGCAGGCAAATATCAGCTCGCGATCAGCTATCGAGCCGACGTGCGGAACGCGAATCAAGTACTTGTAGAATTGTTTGCGTCGAAAACTAAGAATCACTTGGCTTGCCCCACGCTACCGACGATCCCTCCATTGGGAGAAGCTCATTTTTCCTTCGATTGCAGCGTCGATTCAGAACCGTTCGCCAGGATCGCGGGCGTCTTTCAGTTTTCAGATACTGGCTCCGTCGAAATTCGCAATCATAAGACTCTCGATACCGTCACCGTCGGAGCGATCGAATTTGTCGAGGCTCGCGATGCGGAGAAATCGTATCTTATCGATAGCATCGAGGCGGACGGTCACGAGAAATGGGAACGTTTCAACGAGGGGCGATTCAAAGCCTACAACGTCAAAGGCGTCAAGATTCACGACGGGAACTCGAAGAAGGGTGAGCTTGCGCTGACATACCATCCGCAACTCAGAACAGAACAAGGATTTGACGCCGACGAGTTTTTTCGGCTGCGTGTTTTTTACCCTGGTAAGAAGGAACAAGAAAGTCAGGTGCCTGTGGTTGTCCGGGCCCAAAAATCGTCACCGATCATTCAGATTTCTTCCCCTAGCGTCGCTAAAGCCGATGCTACGCTTCGACTCGACGCATCGGCAAGCTACACCGTGAGTCATAGCCGCCTCGAATTCTCTTGGCGTCAAATTTCAGGAACACGAGTTCCGATCGACGATCCGCACTCTCCGACTCTTGAAGTGACCGTTCCTCGACGAAGCGTTGAGCAGGCCGCTTGGTCGTCATTGTGCTCGGCATTGATTCGACATCCCGACTTTCTCTTCACCCGTCCACCTTCGTTGGCGACAAGCGATCAACCTCATATCCAGCAACGACTCAAGTTAGTTAAACTTGCCTTGGATCTCGTCGGTCGTTCACCGACATCGGATGAAATACGGGAGCTAGATCAAGGTACTTCACTCGAAGATTTCATCGATCGCTTTCTTGCTTCCGATGAGTTCAAAGAATTTTATTTCCATCGAATTCGATTGCACCTTGAAAGCCAGGGCACGGAAATTCAAGACGAGCCAGTTCGGTTATGGAATTACGTTGCGTTCAATGACCGTCCTTTTAAAGAAATTTTGACAGCGAATTTCACCGTCGATCGGGATTTTAAAAAGCAGCGTCGGTCGGCCAACCATGGGAAGACAGGTGTTCTCACCACGCCCGGTTTCATCCAAGGGAAACCAGGTTTGCCGCACTATAACTATTCCGCCCAAGTATCGATGCTGTTTCTCGGATTTGTTTACGAGGTACCTGCTGACGTTGTCGAGCAACGCGAGGGAGTTACGGCCTTAGGTACCACCGACCCGAACTCGGTTTGCTATAGTTGTCATAAAATCTTGACGCCGCTCGCCTTCCAGCGCCTGAACTGGAATGATGATGGTGAGTACCGTATCGAGAACGAAGATGGACTGCCAATCGATGCCAGCGACCAGAACGCATCGGAAGATTACCCATTTCCAGGAAAAGGGATGGAGGCTTTTGCGACACAGGCGGTAAAAAAGGAACGCTTTATTCGGACGATGATCAATACGCACGTCAATTTTTATTTCGGTCGCCCGATGCGTTATCGAGAGGACGAACGAGTCCTCTACAAACGTCTTTGGGATTCGGCGCATCGTTCGAATTTCAAGATCCCGGCCTTGATACGCGAGATCGTAACGTCACCCGAGTATTGGTCTAACTGATGGATAACATGTTATGCACAAACCGACAACTTGCCATTTAGATGAACTGCAAACGGAAAGTCCGCATCAACAATCGCTTCCACCGCACGCATCTCGACGTCGATTCCTGCAGCGGTCGGTTCGCTCGATAGCCGCTCTCACGTGCGGCGATTTTCTTTCGCACTTCGTCACGTACGGGTTGGCTGAGGAGAGCAAAACAGCTCGGATGGCGAGCGATGCAACCAAGGCTTCCGAGAATCCAAGATTTCTCGTGTATTGGTATCTTGAAGGGGGATGGTGTGGATACGACATGTTTAACCCCGTCAATACCGAAAACAACGTCCTCAGGCGACTCGATCGAGTTTCTGACGAACGATATCGAGTCCTCGATTGGGGGAAGGACGATCACTCGATCAAAACGCATGGCAATATTCGATGTGGGTATCTGGCGGAAGAGGGCAAGGATCTGTTTCAAAATATGGCCGTCGTCAGTTCGATGCATACCGGGTCGGGGCACTCTCGAGATCGGCTCAAAATCCACATGGGCGAATACGCCATCAAGCAATCCGATGAGCGAGGGGAAGACGAGCGGTCGGTAATGCAGGCTTTTGCTGAAGTTTACGGGCAACCTTGCGTACTTCCAAGTTTATCGTGGCATTGGTGGCTTTCCGATGGCGAACTCAACGAAGTTCAATACACCGGCAAACGTGGCTATTATCATGCACTCGGGCCGGCTCATGCCCATACTATTTACGCTGGAACTCCGGACAAACTCCGCAGACTTCTGCTTCGCATGGAGGAAACCTCGGGCGATGCCGTCGCGGCAACCGTCGAGCAGTTCTTGCAGAATGCACATACGGAGATCCTCAGCGACGATAACATCGCTGCGGTTCGTAGCTATCACTCGGCTCGAAATATTTACCTTGAATTGGCCAGTCGCGGTCGCCAACTCGAGCGGAGTCAGTTATCGCAGTTTTTTAAGGATCCAACTTTACGCGAAAAATTTGGCGTGACGCCTGCGGATGAATTGATTACGTATCGCAGCGTCAACGGCAACAAAGCTCGTAGTAAATTTTCTCCAGCGACGAATGTTCAAGCGATGATGAGTTTCGAGATGATGCGAGCGGGTCTATCGTGCGCGTTTTTTATCGAGTCTCGCGATGTGCGCCGCTTCGACTCGCACAATTCTCGCAAAAATCTTTGGGATAAAGAAAAGCCGATCGGCAACCGCGATCAGACCGAAATGATGAAGGAAGATTTGTGGGATCCGTTGCACGCTTTCGTCGACGCCCTCAAGAACACCGAATATCGAGACACGCAAAGCTCGATGTTTGACCACACCAATATCGTTCTAACATCCGAGTTTGGGCGTTCGATACACGGGAGCGTCGAAGGGATTCTTGAAAAAGATATCGCAGAAGAAGAGAAGCAGTCTCAGATTGGTGGACAGGACATCAGCGCCCATTGGCAGGTCACCTCGTGTGCTTTTCTTGGCGGTCATGTTCATGGGAATTCGCAATACGGGCGAGTCGGAGAAGCGACGCTTATGGCCATCCCCATAATGCCCGACGGCGGACTTGATCCCTCTTACGATCCAGTTACCGGTAAGCTCTATCTGGAGAAGAGCAAACACCCCGAGTCGTTTATTCCAAATCACGGCGATGTCTACTCGACGGCGTTATCGTTGTGCGGGATCGATCCCAAAGGTCGAGGACGAAACGAACGTCCTGCAATGTCGTTTATCAAGGCATGAGCACAACCGAACCATTGCTGCCCTCTTCCGCTAAGCCGACTTCGATTCGATTCGTCATGATCGCCTTGGCAATGTTGGTGGCAACGCTGCTGTATCTCGATCGTATTTGCCTCAGTGCGGCCGGAACTTCGATCGCAGCCGATCTCAAGCTAACGGACCGCCAGCTCGATTGGCTCTTAGGAGCTTTTTTTTGGACCTATGCCTTAGGCCAGTTGCCTGCCGGATGGCTCGGCGATCGTTTCGGAGCCCGATGGATGCTTGGAACTTACGTGATTCTCTGGTCGGCATGCACCGGTTTGATGGGATTCGCCAACGGCATCGCAATCCTGCTTGCGCTTCGACTCGGATGTGGTTTATTCGAAGCGGGTGCCTATCCAGTTGCGGCGAGCATCGTTCGCCGCTGGGTACCGCGAACGCAGCGTGGAATGGCAAGTTCGTGGATCGCTGTCGGCGGACGCATGGGAGGTGCTATTGCACCGATACTTACCATTCAGTTGATGCTTTGGTGGACGCTCGGTAACGATTGGTGGGCAGCCCCCAGCGATGCGATCGCCTCGGTATCGAGTTGGCGTCCGGTGATGATGATCTACGGTCTGGCCGGCATCGCAATCGCTGTTGTTTTCCTCGTCTACTTTCGCAATTGGCCGACCGAGCATCCGAATGTAAACGCCGCCGAAGTTAAGCTGATCCGCGACGGTGATCCCCCAATGTTATCAAGAGCAACAGGAATCGATGCTCCACCGATCACAGCCATGATCGCTTCATTCTCCTTGTGGATGAATTGTTTCGTGCAGTTCGCATCCAATTTAGGATGGGCATTTCTCGTAACCAAGATGCCTCAATACCTGAAGGACGTTCACGATTCGACGCAGCAAGCTCAGGGGTGGTTGCAAAGCATCCCGTTGATCGCAGGAATTGTCGGACTGCTCTTCGGGGGCTGGATTACAGATGTTTTCCGCAATCATTTAGGGCCACGTTGGGGATGCTCGATTGCCATGGTCATTTCCAGAAGTATCGTCGCCGTCGCATTTTTGAGCTGCTTGTTCGTTCATACGTCGATGGAAGCTACGATATGTTTGGCAGTCGTTGGTTTTGCGACGGATCTTGGAGTTCCCGCAGTCTGGGCTTACGGACAGGATGTCGGCGGCAATCATGTCGGTTCCGTAGTCGGCTGGTCGAATATGTGGGGGAATTTTGGGGCTGCCGTTTCGCCTGTCGTGCTTGGCGGCGTCGTTGCGTTCTATGCAATACCTTCCGATGGATGGCACGCCGCATTTTTGGGATGTGCCATTCTCAATGTTTTTGCGGCCATCGCCGCGATCGGCGTTAACGCCACACATCCGCTCCGCCCAATTGAACAAGCGTTACTAGACTAGAAGAAAGAATAGTTATGGAATTTTCGAGGCAATCTCGTCTGAGCCGGCAACGACAAATAAATGGGTAGAGTCCCACGTAGGCGAGTCTCTCCGAGACTCGTAAACTTCAGCGTCTCGGAGAGACGCTGCTACGTGGTTGTCCTAAGAAACACTTTTGTAGCGCAGAGTCCAACGAGCTCAACGTCCCCCTAATAACCTGATTCACTTTTTGAAGAAAGCATCTCGCAAAATGACTACTAATTTCGGAATAAATCGTTTGATCGTGCGGCCCTTCAATCGACTCATATCTGTTTGGGGAAGCATTCTCTTTCTTTCACTTGCTTCACTCGCAGTCGCAGAGTCACCGTTGGCTACTTCCAACGCAGACGCAATTCCCGGCGTTGTTGGCGATGGAGTACAGGATGACACGCAGGCAATCCAAAAAGCAATCGAGAGTGGTGCTTCATCGCTGCGATTTCCTCGCGGAAACTATCGCTTAACACGTCCGATTGTCATCGAGTTGGACAAAACGGGATTCCTGAGCTTGTCGGGCGATGGAGTCGCAAGATTCATTATGGAAGCGGCAGGTCCGGCCTTTCGAATTGTAGGTACACATGGTGGTACAGCCGATCCAAAATCAGTTGAAGATAAAGTTTGGGATCGACAGCGAGCACCGATGATCGACGGTATTGAGATCCTCGGTAATCATCCCGAAGCATGTGGAATCGAAGCGAGTGGCACGATGCAGTTGACACTCACGCGCTCGGTCGTCCGTCGCGTTCTCCACGGAGTCCACCTAGTGCAACGCAATCGAAATGTGCTCATCGCCAATTGCCATATCTATGAGAATCGCGGAGTTGGACTTTTTCTCGATGGCGTCGACCTGCATCAAATCAACGTCTCGGCCTCGCATATAAGCTACAACGATCAAGGCGGAATAGTGAGTCGGCAAGGCAACGTTCGCAACTTGCATATCAGCGGTTGCGATATCGAATCGAATATGAGTCCCAATACTTCCGCGACCGCCAATGTCCTCATCGATTGCTCGGGCAGCGACCTCGGGACGGCCGAAGTTGCCATCACCGGCTGTACGATTCAGCACAACAGCAAATCACCTGACTCGGCGAACATTCGCATTGTGGGATTGGCGAATCCTAAGGCCAATCAACCGATGGTTCGGTGGGGAAATGTGACGATCACCGGGAATGTCTTGAGCGACGTGAGCACGAATCTGCATTTAAAACATTGCCGAGGAGTGGCGATCAGTGGCAACACATTTTGGATGGGTTATCGACATAATCTATTGGTCGAGGGTTCCAGCCATATCGTAATCGGAGCCAACAATTTAGACCGCAATCCACGCTATGACTACGGCGATGCAAGTCAATCGCACAACGCCGTTGTCTTTCGCGACTGCGACGACTGTACTGTCAACGGTTTGCACGTAAGTCATGTCCAAGGAGCTGAAGCGGCCGTGCTCTTCGAAAGCTGTCGCCGATTCAATATTGCAGCATGTACGATTCTCGATAGCGACGGCTTCGGGATCCTGCTGCGAAACGTTGAGAACAGTCTGATTTCGAGCTGCCTAGTGCGCGACGATCGCCAAAATCGAAAGGCTTCTATCTCGCTTAAAATCGAAGGCGGCGCCGACAATACTTTGGCCAACAATGTTCTTTCGCACGGAGCCGAATCATCAAACGAATGAACACGGCATAAAATAGCTTCGGGCTTTTCTGCATCGGGTGGCACGTCCCTGAGTCTTCGAAGGGCGTGAGTGACAACCAACACGCCCTTCGAAGACTCAGGGCGTGCCACCCAAATTTAAGGAAGTCATTTTCGACCATTTCCTAAGCCTCCCAATCCTTGGATCGTTCGAGCGCTTCTTTCCAGCGGTTGCGTTGCCGGGTGACTTCGGCGGCTGGCATCTTCGGCTCGAAGACGCGATCGGTTTGCCATACCGCTTCAACTTCGGCGACGTCTCGCCAATAGCCGACGGCAAGACCGGCTAAGAATGCCGCACCTAACGCCGTGGTTTCCGTAATTCTGGGTCGTACGACGGGCGACTGAAGAATATCCGATTGAAATTGCATCAACAAGTTGTTGGCCGACGCGCCGCCATCGACACGAAGTTGATCGATTGCGATTCCGGAATCGTGCTGCATCGCATCGAGAACGTCCGCGACTTGAAATGCGATCCCTTCGAGGGCTGCTCTGGCGAAATGACCTTTCGTGGTTCCACGAGTAAGGCCGACGATTGTTCCGCGAGCATAGGCATCCCAATGCGGTGCGCCTAAACCGGCGAAGGCTGGGACGAGGTAAACGCCACCATTGTCCGCCACACTTTCCGCCAGACTCTCGACCTCACTCGTGGTTTTGATGATCCCCAAGCCATCGCGCAGCCATTGAATTGCAGCACCGGCAATGAACACACTTCCTTCCAATGCAAAGTCTGGTTTCGCATCGGGGCCAAGCTTCCATGCGAGCGTTGACAGCAAACGATGCTTCGAAACTGGCGGCGTATTGCCGACGTTCATCAGCATGAAACAGCCGGTACCGTAGGTGTTTTTGGCCATCCCATTGCGGTGACAGTTTTGACCGAACAACGCTGCCTGCTGATCGCCGGCGATTCCGGCGATCGGAATCGGTCGCTCAAAAATCCCCTCAGATGTTTCTGCATAGACTTCGCTGCTCGAACGAATTTCTGGCAACATCGACTTAGGTACATTGAGCAATCGAAGCAATTCATCATCCCAAGTACCAGTCGATAAATTGAAAAGCATCGTTCGCGATGCATTGCTTGGGTCAGTCGCATGGACGCGACCATTGGTGAGTTTCCAAATCAGCCACGTATCGATCGTGCCAAAAGCGAGCTCGCCTCGATCGGCTTTGCTGCGGGCTTCAGGGACGTTGTCGAGAATCCATTGTATCTTGGTGCCGGAAAAGTAAGCATCGACGATCAAGCCACTCTTCTTTTGAATCAGCTCGGCATGTCCCTCATGGCGAAGTCGATCGCAAATAGCAGCGGTACGTCGGTCTTGCCAAACAATCGCATTGCAAATCGGCGCGCCTGTCGATCGCTCCCAGACGACGGTCGTCTCGCGCTGATTGGTGATTCCGATGGCCGCGATATCAGTCGCCGGAATATTGTTCTTAGCGAGCACTTCGCGTGCAACCTCAGATTGCGAAATCCAGATTTCTTCGGGATCATGTTCGACCCATCCGCTTTGTGGAAATATCTGCTTGAACTCGCGCTGTGCGATCGATCGAATCGAACCGTCGTGTTCGAAGAGAATCGCGCGAGAGCTTGTCGTACCTTGGTCCAAAGCTAGAATCAATGACATCGAAAAATCACCTGATAATTAAGGACTATGCCCAACGCCGAAGCCAAAGTTCTAAGCTTAATAGGTTCCACAGTCGATACCCCTCGTTGGACCGGTTGCTAAAGTGATTGTCCATCAGCGTCTGAAGGAACTCGGGACGCAGGTAAGCATGGCAGCGTGCGTCAGAATCGAGCAGCAAGCTCTCGGTCATCTTGCGTAGCGGCCCACGAAACCAAGTGCCAAGTGGAATGCCAAATCCCATTTTCGGTCGCCGCCAAATTTCTTTTGGAATCATATCTCCGAACGCGTCTTCCAACAGCCGCTTACCTTTTCGCCAACGATATTTTAGATGGACAGGTAATGAAGCGGCAAACTCAACCATGCGATAGTCGAGAAACGGTTGCCTGGCTTCGAGTCCATGTGCCATCGAAGCAATGTCGACCTTGGTCATCAAGTCGCATGGCAGGTACGTTTGAAGGTCAGCGACCGACGCTTTCGAGATTAAATCGCGTCCCCCGGCTCGGTTCCAAGCTTGCTCTAAGAACTGAAATGGATCGCGATTCGGGAGTCGCTCGATGAAGTCCTCGCGATACATTTCCAGCCGTTGCGATTCACCGAAGATCTGCAACCATCGCATATAACGTTGGGCTGGCGGCTGGCCAAGGGCTTCAGAAAATCGTTTGACGCGCCGCATAAACGATTGCCGATTGGGAGATTCGCCAAGATGCTGAAGCCATCGACTTTTGGACAATAGATGGTGCGGGACAAAGCGCTGCACATGCTCGCTCCATTGCAGTGCTTTGTAGCGATCGTAGCCGGCAAAGAGTTCGTCGCCGCCGTCGCCACTCAGAGCCACCGTGACTTTTTTCCGAGTCTGCTCGCATAAGTACCAGGTCGGGACGGCTGAGGAATCGCTGAACGGCTCGTCGTAGTGATAGACGAGCTTGTCAAGAATCGAAAGTGCGTCTGGGGTAACCTCGAATCGGCAATGTTCGGTATGAAGTAGATCGGCTACGAGTTGGGCGTATCGCGTTTCATCGAACTCCGATTCGGTAAAGCCGATCGAGAATGTTCGTATCGGTTCGTCGAGCTGCCGCTGGGCGATGGCGACGATCAATGACGAATCGACGCCACCAGAAAGAAAGGCTCCGAGCGGAACATCGCTTCGAAGTCGAAGGCGAACCGAGTCGGTCAACAGTTCGCGGACTTCTTCAATCGCTTGCGCTCGAGACTTATTCTCTTCCTTCTGCCAATCGATCGACCAATAAGGCTTGGTTTCCCAGCTTCCGTTTTGGTAAACACCGACCTCCCCAGGCACCATCTTTCGGATGCCGTCGTAAATCGACCAGGGGTGCGGAATGTATTGATATGTAAAGTAGAGATCGAGTGCCCCTGGATCAATCGCTTTCGGAATATCCGGGACGCACATCAGGCTCTTGAGTTCGCTGGCGAATAGCATTCGACCATCTTGCTGAGCATAGTAAAGCGGCTTCTTCCCCATTCGATCGCGAGCCAAGACAAGCTGGTTCTTGCGCGAATCCCAAATGGCGATTGCAAACATACCGTTGAGATGAGCAAAGCATTCTAGCCCGAGATCTTCATAGAGATGGACGATTGTTTCGGTATCGCTCTGGGTCGCAAATTGATGGCCCGCTCCTTCGAGTCGACGTCGCAAATCGCGATAGTTATAGATTTCGCCGTTGAATACTATCTGAATGGAACCGTCTTCGTTACCAAGTGGCTGATGTCCGGTATCGAGATCGATAATCGACAACCGGCGGAACCCAAGCCCGACACTTGCCAATGGAGACGTTAAAGACTGCGCGGTGTCGGTATTATTCGTTGAATAGAAGATGCCGCGATCATCGGGTCCGCGATGCGTCAGAGCATCGGTCATCGAATCCAAGCAAGTTCGCGTGATGGCTCGATCTGGACGATACCAAACGCCACCCGTAATCCCGCACATTGAATTCCTATCGATTCTATCCTAGAAAGTTTTTTCGTCCGTCTTTTTCACGATATAATCGATTATACCCTATCCGTGCGAATCCTACCAAGATAGCGTTTCGACGAGCGAATACGATTGAGAAAGGTAGGTTGATAGAAATGAATAGAGAGATCATTGTGTCCGAGCAAGGTTCAACAGCTAACGTCATTGCGGGTCTGGCCAGCTTCTTTTACCCAGGCCTTGGTCAACTAGTTCAAGCGCGATTTCTGGCTGCCGCCATTTTTTTTGTTGCCGGAACATTGTTGTGGTTCGTCTTGCTCGGCTGGATCATCCACATCTGGGCCGCCATCGACGCTGCGCGATGGGTCAAAAGAAGTGACTAGTTTCTCCAGAACTCATCTGCTCCAGAACACATCGTCGGAGGCAAGTTTCGAACGGATGACTCATGAAATTACGTGCAACACGTGCTTGCTTGCAATGCAACGAACATGGATACTTTGCTGATCATGGAGTTCGAATAGGACAAAATCAAAGAGTTTCACATACCGACCGCGAAGATCATACAAGGATCATTTCCGCGAGAGAACTGAACCCGAAAGAACGGCGAGATTACGAAAATGGATACCCAAAAACCAATTGAAGATTCGCTAAGGCCGGAATATGACCTGACCAATATGCGCGGGGTGGTCCGTGGCAAGCATGCTCGAGCATATCACGAACATCTACGGGTTGTGCGATTGTCGGACGATGTGGCATCTGCATTCAAGACCGAAGATGCGGTCAATGCGGCGCTTCGGGACTATCTTCGTTCGAACCCTCAGGTCAATACTGGCGGTTAGCTATGCACAACACGTGCGGCACGTGTTCAGATGTTTACGTAGCTCGTCTCAATGCGTGTATCCCTTAGGGGGGATTTGACGAACGCGACTTCCTTCACGGCCCCATAGTCCAGTTCTCGATGTGAATTTCCCGATTACCGTTAAAGGGACACCATCGATTTCTGCAGGAAGTCGTGAAAGCTCGCCGGGTGGAACAGCAAGCAACAATTCAAAGTCCTCGCCGTCGCCGATGGCATGTTCTAGAGCTTTTTTCCCGGATGACACGGCCATCCGATGGGCATCGGCTGAAATCGGAATACGATCCAACTGGAGTTCGGCACCGCAGCCACTGGCCGAAAAAATACTGAGCAGATCGATTCCCAATCCGTCGCTGATATCCGTCGCGGCGTGAATCTCGAATCGTTCCATCAAGTGCTGCGCAAGTTCGATACGTGGCTCAACGTTCAGATGTTTACCAAGCAAGCTACCGCCGAGCGATCCGCTGACGACAATCGCGTCGTTCGGTTTCGCACCGCTGCGTAGCCAAGCACCTTTGGCAGGCGCTTCGCCGATAGCGGTCATGTGAACGACTAATGGCCCGGGCCAAACGTTGGTATCTCCTCCCGCAATCGCAACTTGATATCGTTCTGCATATTCGTAAACACCTTCGAAGATTTCGACTGCCATCGAACCTGGATTTTGCGCGCCGGTTGTGGTGGCTCCTGAACACGTCGCATTGGGAAGGCAAAGCGATAAAAACATCGCCTTAGGAATCGCCGCCATAGCGGCCAGATCGCTAAGATTGACGCCGGCTAGTTTTCGACCGACGGCTCGCGGACCACATTCATCGAGTACGAAATGGGTACCATCGCAAAGCGAATCGGTGGTGACAACCATCGATCGTTCGGAGGCGACCATTGCGGCATCATCGCCTATCCCGAGCTCGACTTGTGGAAGTCGGCTTGCGCGCTGCTTTGCCCACGCAATAAATGAATGTTCCAATCGATGGTCCTAGGTATTTGGGTTGGTCGGCTTTCTTGCGATGACTAGGCCGAGTGGTGGTATGCTGCGTTCCAGTATACCCCACTGAGCTTCTCCAAAACCAGCGCCGGTAAGAAGTAGCTGCAATTGTCGGCTGCTTCGAATCGTTCCTTCGCATCCTTCTCGCTTCATGTCGAGCGATTCAAGAGCGTGATGGTTGTCTGGGAATTCAGGTTCATCAAGCGGTTCGATGATGATGACGATTCCTTCTTCCTTCAATGCATCACAAGCTCGACCTAAAAGTACGACGGCTGACGGATCGGCATGAAGTCGAACGACCATAGGTAGCAGTACCGCATCTGCTTCGGCCAAAGGAACATCGTACGATCGATAGTCGCTCTCGATTGCCGTCAAGCGATCTTCGATTTCGATACTCTCAAAGGTCGTTCGCGTTTGCGTTAGCATTTCTTTGACATCGACCGATGCGACTTGAACCTCTGGAAATCGATGAGCGATGGCGGCTGAAAAGACACCGGCACCACCGCCGAGCTCCAATAGATGAATCTTAGTGTTGGCAAAGAAGCTCTCGATGGCTTCGGCTGCTTGAATGGCTGACGCGGTGAGTGACCACTGTTGCTCTACAGCGCGTCGACGATACAGCTCGCTAGCCTGGGGAGAGAGAGCGACGACAACAGATTCGGAGGAGGATGTAGGATTCGAACTGGTCAAATGTTGACTACTGAAGAATCATGTCGTTGACAGTTTTCCCCGAAGGGATCATCGGCAAGACGTGTTCTTGATACGGAACTTGTACATCCAAAACGAATGGCCCTTCGTAGTTGATCATCTCTAGCAGTGCGCCTTCGAGATCGTTTCGCTTGACCACGGTTGCTCCTCCGCAGCCATATCCCTTGGCGATTTGCACAAAGTTCGGGTAGCGATCTTCAACGAAGGCATGTGGAACAAGCGAACCTTTTCCTGAGGCTTCTTCATGATCGATGGGTCCGAGGTACGTATGAGCACGATTCGCTTCCATGAAGCGATCTTCCCATTGAACCACCATTCCAAGATGCTGGTTGTTGAGCAGCAAGACTTTGACAGGAAGCTTTTCGCAATACAGCGTTGCAAGTTCTTGAATATTCATCTGAAAGGAGCCGTCGCCATCGATATCGATAACCAGTGCCCCCGGATGAGCCGCTTGAACTCCCATCGCCGCCGGCAAGCCGAAGCCCATCGTCCCCAGACCGCTGCTGCTTAGCCAAGCCCTTGGTCGTCGAAACTGAAAGAACTGGGCCGCCCACATCTGATGCTGACCGACGCCAACGGTGACATAGGTTTCACGATCTTTCGTAAGATTCGAAAGCGTTCGAATGGCATGCTGTTGAAGGATGCCATCAAAATCTTGATCGTAAGTAAATGGATGCTTGGCCTTAAGTCGCTTGCACTCGTCTATCCACGATGAAATATCGTCTGGAGCTTCGACAATTTTATTCAATTCGACTAAGGTGAATTTGATATCACTGCAAACGGAGATGTGAGCTACTTTATTCTTATTCAGTTCCGATGGATCGACATCGACGTGAATAATTTTGGCGTTCTTGGCGAACTCTTTGACGTTGCCAGTAACACGATCATCGAATCGAACGCCGAAAGCGATCAGTAAGTCGCAATCGCGAACGGCGTAGTTAGCATAGGCTGCTCCGTGCATACCCAACATGTCCAACGCAAGCGGGCCGTCAGCGGGATAAATCCCTAAGCCCATGACCGTCGTTGTTACGGGAATCCCAGTTTTCTTGACGAGCTCTCGCAACGCTTCAGAAGCTTCGGCGTTCACGATTCCGCCGCCGCAATAAAGAATAGGACGCTTGCTGTGTTTGATAGCCGCAGCGATCTGTCGAATCTGTTCCGGTTGAGCATTGGGACGCTTGGTGACGCGGTAGCCAGGAAGATCCATCGCAACGTCATCAGCAACTTGGCAGGTATCAAGCTGAACATCTTTTGGCATATCGACCAAAACGGGACCAGGTCGTCCAGTTGTTGCGATGTGAAAAGCTTCCTTCATAACCCGAGCAACATCGTCGACTTTGGTGACCAAGTAGTGATGTTTCGTAATCCCACGGCAAATTTCAACCATTGGCGTTTCCTGAAACGCATCGGTTCCAATCACAGCCGTCGGAACTTGGCCGGTGATGACAACTAATGGGATGCTATCCATCTTGGCGTCGGCGATTGCGGTCACGAGGTTGGTTGCCCCTGGCCCGCTGGTCGCCATGACAACTCCGACCTTTCCAGTCGACCTGGAAATCCCTTGCGCCGCGAATGCCCCACCTTGCTCGTGTCGTGGTAAAATCGTCCGCAATCGATCAGAATAGCGAGTCAACGCCTGATGCATTGGCATGCTGCAGCCGCCTGGATAGGCGAAAATTATGTCGACGCCGTGATCCACGATCGACTTGACGACAATGTCAGCACCTGACATGACGGTAGTAGTTCGAGTGGTTTTGGCGGTCGACATGGTCATTCTCCTGTACAGTTGTTCAAAAAACGTAGCATTCTAGGATAAGTTGAAACGCGATTTTCTTCAACGCTTATTTCAATCGGAAGGGTCGGTATGCGAGAGTTCGTGGCAGTAGCCCTAGGCGGAATGCTCGGTTCTCTAGCTCGATATATCGTCGGGTTGGGGGTTTCTAGAGCATGGGCAACCCTCAATTGGCCGCTTGCGACGCTCTTGGTCAACGTTTTAGGATGCTTTGCAATCGGGTTGTTCAGTGCGGCTGCCAAACGCTGGCAATGGCTCGACACGCCGATGGACCTGGCGGTTCGCATTGGAATCTTAGGTGGATTTACCACCTTCAGCTCTTTTGGACTTGAAGCAGTCCGTCTTTGGCAAGCTGATCGCGCCTTAGCGGCCTCGAGCGTGATTTTTTTGAACGTTGCGATGGCAGTCGTAGCCGTCGTGCTCGGAGAATGGCTTTTTAAAAGCTTCTTTGATCGATAAAAAAGTGTCCGGTACCTTTTGTGCAAAGCACCCGAAGGGCCGTTCCGGCAAAAGGTACCGGACACTTATTTATCGATCATTAGTTATGTTCTTTGGACTGATCGCCCTCCGACTCGGCGGATCAGTCCTCGCATTTCCAGTGCGCTGACGGTGCTCAAGACACGAGAAACGGCGAGCCCGCTTCGTACAATGACATCGTCCATATCCGAAGGTGTCATCTCGATCGCCTGCAACACCGCTTGTTCCTGAATATTCAATTGCAGTTCGACCGGATGCCGCACTATTCGATCGTCGCTGATCCGAGCCGAGCCGACCAGCGGGCCAAGGTGCTCAAGCACATCTTGAGCATCTTGAACAAGTATCGCTCCGTCGCGAATCAGTCGATTGCAACCGCGAGACATTCTCGAATTGACCGCCCCAGGAACGGCGAACAAATCTCGTCCTTGCTCACCAGCGTGACTTGCCGTTATCAGTGCCCCTGATCGCTCGGCGGCTTCGACGATGATCACTCCCAAACTGATGCCGCTAATCAATCGATTGCGCTGCGGGAAAACGCCGGGCTTCGGTTTGCTGAACGGATGCGTTTCACTTACGACTGCCCCATGTGAAGCAATCTCAACAGCTAAAGACGCATGCTCGGACGGATAAACATCTGTTACGCTGCTACCAAGAAACGCGATCGTACGACCGTCTACTTCCAAAGCAGCACGATGAGCATAGGCGTCGATGCCGCGCGCCAAGCCACTGACGATCGTTAGCCCGGCACGTGCCAGAGATCGACCGAGTCCTTCAGCAACCGTTCGTCCATAGTGCGTCGCATGCCTTGTTCCAACGATGCCGATCGATAGTTGATCTTCCGGTTTGAATTCGCCGCGAATGTACAATGCCAAGGGGGGATCGGCGATTTCTTTCAGTAGCGCCGGATACGCGTCATCGTAAGGAATGAGTATGCGAACGTGATTCTCAGTGCAATGAGCGAATACTCGATCTACTAAGTTGTCGTTGTTCGAGCGGTAGATCGCATCGGCTAACTTTGGACCAATTCGAGCGATCTCGCTCAATTGCGTTCGGCTCGACGATAGAACTTTCGACGGCAGTTCGAAAAAATCGAGAAGCGATGTCATCAATCGCGGACCGATTCCGTTGACAAGCGCTAATTGAAGGTAAGCTCGACGTTCGCTGGCCGATTCGCCGATCGTATTTATATCCGATATACTCATTGGAAATGCCCATACCCACTTTGAGTCGAGTTTCGCTACCAAGACGCTCCATTATTGTAAGCATATAAGCGATGGACAATCAATGAGATGGCAAACGTGGTCAGGGAAAGGCCGTTTATCAACGTGGGGTTTAGCTTCCAGCTTTCCGCGTTTGGCAATAGATCGCAAGCTGGAAGCTTAGACCACGATTATCGAGCACTCACGGCGGGAGAGACGGGACTATTCGTCGCGATGTTGGGGATGTTGGTAGGTGGGGCATAGGCATTCTGTACCGACGAACCAAGCTGACCTACTTGTTTGTAGATTTGGTTCGACTGCTGATAGAGTTGACTAGCTTGTTGCATCGCGCCGTTGGCTTGTTGCGCCAACTGCGGGCCGCCCAACGAGTTCAACATATCGCGAGCGGGCTGAAGATTTGGATCGATTGAAAGAGAATTCAATAAATACTGCCGGGCCGCTGGCAAATTCTGCCGACTCATGTAGAGATAGGCCATTTGATAGTTTGCCAAAGCAGGCGCGTCCACCTGACGCAACTCTTGTTCGGCTTGTACAGCTTGTCCTTCGTCGATCAAGATTCCAGCCATGCTCGATCGATGCGAACGATTCTTAGGGTCAAGATTAATCGCTTTTTGATACTGCTCCTTGGCGGCACCATTCTGCCCCATTTTGGCGTAAACGCTTCCCAGTTCTGAATAGAGTTGCGACTGTTGTGGTGCTGCGACCAACGCTTTTTGGTAGTACTCGATCGCCTTGGCATTGTTATTCTGCTTCTCGTGCAACTGAGCTAAACTCGACAATGCCGAAATGTTTTTGGCATCGATCTCTAAAGCCTTGCTATAGTGGTCCATCGCCTTGGCGTACTGGCCATTCTTCTCATACATTTGTCCGGTAATCACGTTGATCTCAGGACCAAGCGTCGGATTCAATGGATCGTTTGCAAGCGTTGTGGCATCCGAGCTAACGCTGCTCGTAGGAGCGGGAACGAAGGCGGACGATACCACCGTTTTCGCTTTGCCGTAAGCCGACGAAACAGCCGTGCCCACATTCGTAAATTGACCTTTGACGCCCTTAACGGTGCCACCGAGCGCCGAAGTAATCGACGATGTTTGCGTATTACCTCCCATAGCCGTTGGGTCATTGACCGCCTTGGTCGGCCAAATGGAACTTCGAGCTCCTGGCGTTGTTACACAGCCAGAGCTAACCAAAAGTAATGTCGTTCCGATCAACGAAATAGATAAACGAAGAATCACATCCAACCTCTTTATAGGAAGTCTCAAATACCGATTGCAGCCCACCTATGAAAATCGACACCGACAACGCCCGCTCATTAGGCAAAAGCGTTAGAATCAGCACCTCACGACATTGCGCGGCCGAACTATTGCTTGCATTCAGTTTCAACCAATTGAGAGATTGCCATCGGGTCGATCTTTCCAGTGCTAGGGAAAGGGTGATCGAGCAACCACCAATGCACGCTAAAAGAAGCTTTTTCGCCCGGCTTGAGTACTTCCATCGGGCCGATCGGTTCGAGTTCACAAGCTGGCACTCGCTCTTTGTTTGGATGCCAAACCGATAGCGTCATGCCGGTGACTTCTGCATAGACACGATCTGGATAGACTGAAAATCGCATAACGAAAAGTTGGTCTTGCGGTGTTTGGTAGGCAAACCAACCGGCAGTGGAATCGAACCCGAGTTTCGGAAAAGCCGGTGGGCCATCGACGATTAAGAAGTCTCCATCGCGTCGAATCATCGGATCCTCTGGCTTCTGATTAACTCGCGATTGGTCTTCACCCATCGTGTAGAACTTCGGATAGCGACTCGAACTTGGCGTGATCGGAACAATGGCGATACCACCATGATTCGCAAAGGCGCGGCACCAGAAGCCGTGTCTGGATATTTCCGTACCGGCGTTCTCAACCGTTTGCGTGATCGATAATTTGGAGGTGTTGGCATCCAAGGTAAAATCGCGAGTTATACGAAAGCCCGAGTTCGGATCGATTTTACTAGTCAATCGAGCCGATCGCGGACCGATTACTTCCGCCTTCCAAGTTCCAGCCCACAGTGTCGGTCCACGCTTTGATATCAGCTCTGGGCCGATATCAAGTCGCCCGGCCGTTATCTCCTTGAACGGCGCGGTGCTTTGGCTGTTCCACTCGGCTTCTTTCGGCGATAGATATAGGACGTTCGAGTCATGCTGTTCGTAGACCAACACGCGGCCGCCAGTGTGATGACCAAGAACGACTCGTGTCGATGCATTCTTCAACTCGATGCAGTCAGGATAGTTGAGGAGCTGAACCCTCGCGACACCTTCCTCAGACACTGCTCGCTGAATCGCGAAATCGCTCGCAAGCAAGCACAATAGAGCGGTTCCATAAAACGGAAAAGCCAGCCGACTGTTTTTGATCATGATCATAGTTCTTTCAAGAAGGTTACGATTACATCATAACCAAAAAAACCATTTTCAAGTGTGGCCGTTACCCCACTTCTTCAATTCAGTTGGCACGTCGATCGAAGAGCGATGCGTACCAAGTGACGCCGTCGTACGTGATTCGAGCGCGAGGCGGCTCGATTTCGTGGACCGTTACTTTATCAAAAGTGTCGCCCGATTTGAATACTTGGGTTCGTCCGTCCAACGATAGCATCACCGACGGAGCTTCGAGTTCAATAAATCCGAGGATTCGAATCTCGCGTTTCCGCTCCGACACGTCGACGGTACTCGACTCTTGGTATTCACCCGAAAGTTCAAATGGATTGGTGCGGTCCGGGCTGGGCAGCTTTACGACGCTCGCGAGTTTCGGCGGTGCCACTAAGTCGCTTTCGGAATCGGCATCCAAAAGCTTTGGCGCTCTTGGCGAAGCAATAGCTCCCTGCGATTGATTTCTCGCCGCTTGAACAATCGCTTCGGACATCTCAGCCGAGCAACCGGCGATTAACAGCAGGCTGCCAACCAGGCAAGAATATACGATAGGGATATTGGGGGTCATTGTTTGCGAATCCTCGCATTGAAGCGGGCGAATGGCGCTACAGATTTATTTCTGTGGTTTCAAAGTCTAGGTCCTTCTGAAAGTTTTGCCGGTTCGCAACGCAAGTTGTGCAGCCAACGGGTTTGTTCTGTGCCGATTGGAACGATCGTAGAGCTTATAACGCCTGCCATCGTTTGAATCGGTAACTTCTTGCCCGAAAAAATGGTGTCGAGTTCCGATGCGTGGCAGGTTCTTCGACCTACGCTTCGACGGAAACTTGCCGCAATCTGGCAGGATACCGGTCATTCATAGACGGAAATTGAACGATGAAAATACTTTTGGCGACCGACGAGTCCCTATTAGCGGAACTGCTGGCCTTGCGGCTCGAACTGCTAGGGCACTTCGTCGAAACACGCACTACAGCAGCGCAATTGTTCTCAGCACTTCAAGATTCCGACTATGCGCTCGCCATTGTCGATACGGTGTTGCCGGACGCAAATATTCGCGACGTGCTAAATAAAATCCGAAGCCGATGGAGCAAGAATCATCTTCCGATCCTGGTAATTTCTATGGATCAATCGCTTGAGCTGGTCGAACAGGTGTTTCGATGCGGCGCCGACGATTACCTATTGGCCCCGTTCGATCCTCAAGCCATGCAAACGAAACTCGATCGCTTGCTTCGAATTCAAAAGCTTGAACGAGTCCTCAACTAACGCGAACTTCGCAACTGGAAAGAGCTGGAGTTTAAAATGGCACGTCGTTTAGGGGATATCCTTGTTGCAGATGGTTTCGTTTCGGCTCAAGTTCTTCAAGATGCGATTGCTAACAAAGCCACTGGTGTCATGCTTGGCGATTGGTTGGTTCAAGCGGAAATAATCACGCATGAACAACTTCGCGACGTTTAGAGCGCCAGTTCGATGTCGCCTGTGCAGTGATTGATGTATCGACGCAAAATCCTCAGATTGTTCGATTGATTTCCGAATCGTTCGCGCGAAGTCGCTGCGTTGTGGCGATGAACGTCGACAAGCGAACGTTGCGACTAGCGATGGTCTTGCCCGATGATATTGAAACCATTGCCGAAGTCGAACTAATGACGGGCTATCACGTCGAACCCTAGGTCGGTCAAGAAGCGAATATCCAACAAGCCATCGATCGAGGCTATGACGATCGAAGCGTAGCTCGCCAAACTATCGTCGATATGAAAATCGAGGAACTCCAACGTTTGGGCGTAACGCCGGACGTCGATGAAGCGATTGCATTCGAAGAACACCAAGATGCACCGGAATTTAGCGTCTTAGCTGGTTACAACAATGGAAATCCTATTATCGATGCCAGACGAGCCACGACGGTCGTCCGGATTGCAAACCAACACACGTTAGTCATCGGCGGCCTTCGCCAGAAGACGATGGTCGAAACGGTTCGCGGAATTCCAGGTCTCATGAAGATGAAATATGTCGGACGATTCTTTAGCACTCATAACACCGAGATGCGCGAAAGCGAACTGATCGTCTTCCTCCAACCTGAAATTGACGATGAGCATATAACCGGACTACCACGCGAACAAATTGCACTTGATAATGAGCGGATTCAATTGAGTAGAATTCCGTACTCGACGATTGGAACATTTGTTCCCGACTGCAAAGATCCGAATTGTCCGAGCCATCATCTGCGATGCCGAGTCAACGGCGGCTTGCCTGACGAGGGGCAAGTGATGCCGGCTGGATTTGTTTCGGGAACGTCTGCCGTGCCCGCGGTTCAGAATACCGAACGACCGCCTGAAAACTATGCTCCGCCTGAGTTCGACTCGACCTATCCGCTTTCGAATAATGCCATTCCACTCGGCTCACCTTCGGATCAGGGATCGTCGATGCCGCCATCCTCCAGCGCGCCCACGTCATTGCCTTTGGTGGATCCGCCTGCCTCGGCAAGTATCATTCATCCCGTCTCTGCATTCGCAGCGCCGTAAATTGTAGCCCTTCGCTCCGCGAAGGTGGCCTTACGCTCGAATCATTTGAGTTTTGTTGCGACGCGAGTTTTCTTCGCGAAGCGAAGATCCACCATTATCGCGTCAACTGCATTTCTCGCAATGTCGCAACGTGCGGCGAAGCCGATTCGCTGACCGCGATCGCTAGCCAATTCTCCTCTAGAATCAGTTGCGAAATCGCTAGGCCTTCAGATCGAGGATCCTTCAGCAAAGTAGAACTAACCATCGGGATGGTCGAGTTGGCAGCGAAGACCCTACCGAAAATAGCTCGCAATGGAAGCCGTTCTCGCATGCTGATTCGATCGCCATCGACACTGATCGCTCCTTCGCGACGCAGTTCTGCCTCGAGTCCGCGAACAGCCGGGACGTAGCTCGTCCTGATCACGAAATTCGTCAATTCCATTCGTCCAAGTTGCGTTAAGCGAGCTACTCGAAGGGTCAGCCACAATCGTCCATCCAAAAACTCGATCACCACTGGACGGTCTTTCTCGAAACGAATCAAGACATCTTGCGGTATTTCTTCCGGAATCGACGAGAACGGTTCTTGACCAAGTTGATTCGCCAGATGCTGTGCAAGTTCTAAGAGCGTCCAATCGGACGACGCTAGTTTCAACTGTTCAAAGCTATTGTTCATGGCCGATTGATGGACTTGAACACTCAGCATCGAATCGCCAGGTGCCTGCGGACGCGGGGTGCTAGCGGCTAACGCATTGTCGCTAGCCAAGCGATAGCGGGCGATCAATCGATCGCTGGTCGTATGAAGATCTTTGACCATCGGACTAAGGTTGAGATGACGAAGTGGTCCAATCAACTTTTGCTCAAAAGTCTGTTCGGCAATTTTGACTTGAGCACCTAATTGTTTGTCAAACTCGGCATCTGTTTGATCGGCGATCGTACGCTGCATAATGCGACGAGCAGGACCTTTCTTTTCGTCGAATTGCTTCTGTGCGATATGCCGCACCATATCACCGATGAAAGGGATACGGTCGTAGTTGGTTTCGAATTTGCGAAGAGAATCTTGTGACTTTACATCCGCATGGCTGCTTTGGATATCAAAACCTTGTGCGGTGATGCGTATGGTTCGCGTCGACTCGACATCTGACGATGACGCATTAAAAAAGGTCGCTGGCCCACGCGAGCTACGGGTTTGGCTTTGGATCGAACCGTTCAAATCCAAATCGATATTCCAGGCGGCGGGATCAGGATTTAATCTGATTTGGAGCGAGGTTTTAATATTGCTGTTTCCGCGTGTATCTGCTCCCAAGATGGTTTGACGCACGGGACGTTGAATCGTATTGTCGGTCGGGAGCATCCGATTGATCATGGCACTGGCCACGGCAACTCGAATGTTCGCATTGCGATAGTACGTGTCGATGGCGTGGCTTACAGCCACCTGATTCGGATCGTCCGCGAATCGAAGCGACTGGATGGCGTGGATCAACGATAATCGACTTCGGTGCTCCGAATCGCCCTCTAATTGTTCGAGGTCTGCTAACAGGCTGCTGTAATCGACCGGTGCAACGGCCAGCGGTTGCAGACAGCTTGCAAGTTCTCGAACGCTGGTTGAATCGAGAAAGCGACCTTGGACTTCGGTGACATTTTCCGAAGTGATTCTTGCCAAAAGTACTTGAGCCGTTTCAGTCGCCAGTTGAACATCAATTTCATTGGCCGCAGCGAGCTGGCGAAGGTCGTTTAGTGACAAGTACTTTTCCCATCCTTCGGCATCGCCTGTGCTCAGCATTGCCGATTGGACTTCGTCGATGCTAGCAGCCAATCGAGCCATATCGAATGAAATACGGTTCGCAGAGGAGGACGACGGGGTTGTAACGCAAGTCCAGACAGCTTTCCAAATCGCGACTCTTCGAATGATGGAATGGGCTGCCCGAGTTTGCAATTGAGCGACTGGATCTAAGTGCATAACCGCCGAAGGTGATTGGAGAGTCTCAACGGCCAATCGTTGGAGATCGTCCATGAGTTGGGCTGCGGCTGGATCGTCAATTCCTAAACAGTTGAGCTGCTCAATAGCCTGTTGCACTTCTAAACTCCAGGCTATCGTCTCGTGACTTGCAGCGGCGTTATAATGACTGAGCATGGTAATTTCCGATAAAAGTTTCGTCGGAACAGGCCAAGAGTTTCCAGTCGGATTCTGCGTGTAGGTATCTTTGGCTCTTAATTCGGAACGCTTCATTTCCGGTTGCGAAGACTGACTTCGTGAAACTTGTTGAATCACGGAGGTTGTATTCGCAAAATGCGATTCGGATTTGGTGACTCGTTGGAGATCGAGCACGTTGGATTCAAAATCGATCCGGCCGGCGCGCGGGGCATCCAATCGAACACCAGCTCTCGGTTCAACGAGCGCAAATGCCGATGTTGCTGGTCGACTGCGATAGTCACTCCAATTGGATGCTTCGTTAGGAAACGAAGGCTCGATAATCTCGTTTCGAATATCCTGGGTGGCCATATTCCTGAAGGCTTTGACCGCTGTTTCGCTCGAACTGGATTTTCGATGAGCAAAGTAGCCGCCAGGAGCGCATGTGAGCGAATAGCCATGCATATACCAAAACACGCCGGTCAAAATACCGGCGAGGCCGATCGCAAGGATCCAACCTCGCATGCTAAGCTGCGAGTTTTTTGCCATCCGTAACACCTAGAGAAAGTTTTTCGCTGCATCTGTCGGCTTCCGGTGCCAACAGTGCCGACGACAAAAGCGTCGACCTCCAAGGAATCGGCAATAGTTGACCTGGCAATCGAATAGGCTTTTAGCAAAATGAACAAGTTTGCTATCAACCTGCGCTGTAACTGCCCCGATCCGCAGAATCTTCGGTAAACTTACGACTCGGAATGCCCGCATAAAGTGCCAAAAGCAGGTTCAAGATAATGAAATCGATAATTGGGAGCGACGAATCGTTGACGCTTCGAATCAAAAGCGAATTGTCAGCCATTTGCGATGGTTCAAAGCTTTTGCCGCAATTGTTTGCAGCCATGCAGCGTCATGATATTGAATCGTTAAAGTTAACGTACGATTCACGACCGGTACGATTAGGCGATCTATTCGAGGTCATTGGTGACCCATCGCCCAATTTGGTGCTGGAAGGCGATTGCTCGCGTATTGTTCAGATTGGGGAACGGATGGATCGAGGGACGATTCTCGTTCGTGGCCCAGCCGGCACAGGCTTGGCCTCGAACATGCAAGGGGGTAGTGTCGAAGTTTTAGGGAATTGCGGTGATCATTTGGCCTGCAATATGCGAGATGGATTCGTTTTCGTCCATGGATCGGCTGGCGACCATGTTGCTGGACCAGCGCCTGGCCGACAAACTGGGATGCGAGGCGGCGATTGTATTGTGCTCGGCGATGTTGGCGATCGAGCTGCCGAGCGATTGCGACGCGGAACACTTTTTGTGGGTGGCAATGCGGGCGATTATGGCGCAGCACAAATCATCGCAGGGACTGTCATCGTTTTAGGTGAAATTGGCTCGCATTGGGCACAGGGAATGAAGCGTGGAAGCATCATTCTGTCTAGACCCACCAATGGGGCATTTTCTGCTGAATTGACGACGGCCCGGGAATATGAATTGAGCTTCTTACCGCTAATCTGGCGTCATTTGGAGCGATTGCTTGGCGATAATACAATAAAACTCCCGAGTTCTCGATGGGCGACCCGACAACTCGGAGACCGTGCAAATCAAGGGCTGGGCGAGGTTTTAACTTTGACACGGCACTCGTATTCTTAGGACCGAATTCCTTTTTCGGCTTGTCAAACAGGGGCTCTTCCGACAACACTGGTAGTCTTGCGCTCTGGTCAATTCAAATCGATTGCTAGGCGTTCGATAGTTACATGTTGAACCAAGGATTGGGAACGGACACTTATGGAGCTAGACGCTACGTTGGATTCAAAGTACATCGAGGGCCTGAGCCCTACTCTTCTGAACGCTATTCACCTATTCGAAAAGCGTGTTAAGCCACAACAGCTTATCCTTGCGCGATATTTTACGATTCCTGAACGACCTCGACTCTTAATCAACGGTCGAGTCTGGCGATGGGAGTTCGAACTGCAAGGCGGTGCCTACGGCTACAGCAACCACGAGACGTCGGTCTTGATGGAGTTTGATCCAGGCAAGTTGGGTCCCAATGGTGATCTATCGAGTTTCTCGAGTGTCCACAAACTTTCCGTGGTTTGTGGCTGCTACGACACCAAGCCATGCGTTCATTCGGTGGCCAGCCTCAACTATCTCCGAAAGCAGCTACACGGAGTTTCGCCTCAGGATTCCGAACAGTGGATTCATAGTTGCGTTTCCGATGGTCGAGAAATTGGGCGCCGCATTATTAGCGAACTCGCGCAAATCGAATCGAGCAACGAGCAAACCGACGAAGATACATTTAGTCGAATTCAATGGCGAGTTTCAGGATTGAATTCGCCAGCCACCGGCCTCTATCGCCCCAAGCTTGAAATTCTTGGCTATCTTCAAACGCAAAAGAAGCGCGGTGGCTGGACGAAAGGGCGACAGCTTAAGAATTTTTTTGAGCAAGTTCCCGACGCTGCCCTTTCAAATCCGACCGATCGCACGCTTGCGACCCTCCTTCAGATCTCGAACGATTCCTATCACGAGCGTTCGTTGGTAGCCGTGCGAGAATGCTTGAGTCTGCTTCGCGATCATCCAAACGTCGTCTTCGACGATGAATATATGACGCCATGTCGCGTGCATTTTGCGCCCTTGGAATTCCACTTAGAAGCCGATGATAACGAAGTTTATCGTCCAAGTCTGTTTTTCGGCGGGCATCGTATTGATGCGCCGATGAATGAACTGATGATTGGCGAAGTCAGTCCGACCAAGTTCCTTTTAGTTATCGGCGAAGTTGCGCGCGGCCGACTATGGGTCAGTGAAATCGATGGCCAAACACGGCGTATGCTTAGCCAAATGGAGCGAGCTTTTCGAAAGCAAGCTACGTTCGACAAGGAGATGGCTGAGCAGTTGGCGGACGTGGTTGCGATGAAGTCGGCCGACCGTTCGCTGCAAATCAACCTACCTGAATCACTAGCGGGCCCCGAGCAGACGCTCGAACCGATACTCGAACTTCACTTGTCACCTCATCCGCCGTCAGGTTTGACTGCGGCGCTTCGGGTCTCGTGCGATGCGACGACCGAACCGCCGGTTCCCGGAATGGAGCCCGAACGATTGCGGATCGTGACGCCGGCCGGACGATTTCAGTTGATCCGCGACCTTCCCGAAGAGTCACGCCGCGCCGATGAAATTGCAAGCCAATGTGAACTCGGACGATTGATTAACGAAGGACCCTATACTTGGCTTGCTGAGAATGAAGAAAAGGCTCTTGACTTGATCGAGCGTCTTCAGAATCTTGGCGAGGCTGGTCCAACGGTCTGTTGGCCGAAGAGTCCGGCCATGCGAATCCTCGGTGAGATTACGCCACAACGTTTGCAAGTTCGATTGAGCAGCCAACGCGATTGGTTTGGCGTTGATGGTACTGCGTCGCTGGATGGGCTTGAAATACCCTTGGCAGAATTGTTAGCCGCGCTTCGAAGTCGACGAAGATTTGTTCCGCTTGGCGATGGTCAGTTCGCTATGATCTCCGAACAACTTCGCGATCGATTAACTGCCATCCACGACGTTGCACAAAGCGAAGCGGGGAATTTGCGGGTCTCGCGGGCCGCGACCGCGATCGTGCAAGAAGCTTTAGGTTCTGATATTTCTTACGAGAGCGACCTGCGCTGGCAAGATGCCATGGCGAGGCTCAATCAAGCCCAGGAATTGACGCCGACGGTACCGGCTGGCTTGATCGCCGAACTGCGCGATTATCAGAAAACGGGCTACGAGTGGCTAGCGAGATTGAGCCATTGGGGCTTGGGCGGTTGCTTGGCCGACGATATGGGCTTGGGAAAAACCGTTCAAGCGTTGGGGATCCTTTTAGATCGTGCCGAAAACGGCCCAGCCCTAATCGTCGCCCCGACAAGCGTCGGAATAAACTGGGTTCGTGAGTGCGCTCGATTTGCACCGAGCCTCAAGCCAAAGCTCTATCGTGAACACGATCGTCAACATTTGGTGGAGATGGCAGGACCAGGAGATCTGGTGATTACCAGCTATCAATTGCTTCAACGCGATGTCGATCGCTTCTCGTCGCGACCTTGGAACACGTTGGTTTTGGACGAAGCTCAATTCATCAAGAATTTCCAAACCAAGACGGCGCAAGCAGTGCGAGAATTGGATGCTGATTGGCGTCTGGCACTTTCTGGTACGCCGCTCGAAAATCACGTTGGCGAACTATGGAGTTTGATTCGAGTTGTCAGCCCAGGCTTGCTCGGATCCTGGGAGCGGTTTCGCAAAAGTTTCGCTGAACCCATCGAACGCGATCATAGCAAGGAACGTTTGCAAGCGTTGGGTCGTATCGTTCGCCCATTCATTCTTCGCCGGACAAAAAAAGAAGTGCTCACTGAATTGCCGGCTCGCAATGAAATCATTCGCTTTGCCGAGTTCTCCGACGAAGAGCGCAAAAAGTACGATGCCGCTCGAATGGCTGCCTTGTCGGAGCTCACGAACGCTACCGGAAATCCGGAAAACGAACAGCAGAAGCGAATCCGCGTCTTAGCCTGGTTGACTCGATTGCGACAGCTTTCGTGCCATCCGCATCTAGTCGATCCAGCCTGGGATAAGTCTTCGGCAAAGCTCGATCTGTTTATGGAGATCGTTGAAGAACTTCGGGAAGGCGAACATCGCGCGTTAGTGTTCAGTCAGTTCGTTCAGCATTTATCGCTGGTTCGAAAAGCACTCGATGCTGCCGGAGTCAAATATCAGTACCTTGATGGATCGACACCGACGAATCGGCGACAAGAAGCGGTGGATAAATTCCAGGCCGGTGAAGGTGAGCTTTTCTTGATTTCGCTGAAGGCCGGTGGGACCGGGCTCAACTTAACGGCTGCCGATTACGTCTTGCATTTGGATCCATGGTGGAACCCAGCGGTGGAAGATCAGGCGACTGACCGGGCTCACCGAATCGGCCAACTTAGAAGTGTTACTGTCTACCGCTTGGTAGCAAAGGATACAATTGAAGAACAGATTCTTGCGTTGCATGGCGAGAAACGTGAACTCATTTCAGGTGTTCTCGAAGGTGCTGATCGAGCGGGACGACTCAACACGGATGAACTCGTTTCAATGATCCGTTTGAGCCAAGTTCAATCGAATGAATAATGCCAGTCTTGGTCGTAGCTTATCGATTCAGCGTCGAGGTTGGTGGTAGGGAGTAACCAGGGTTGCTGGTTCCACCGGCTGTATAAGGTACGCTTCCGGTTGCGGGTGCCCCAGCAACTTGCGACGTTCCTTGCGACGTTCCTTGCGACGTTCCTTGCGGCGCGAAATTATACCCCGTGTTGCGACTGGTGCTCCCAGGTCGATACGATGCGGATGAATATTGGCCGCTGCTAGAAGGTGTGGAGTAAGCCGCAGTCTGAGCTGGGATTTGCGGTGCCATTCCACCAAAGGCTGCTTGTGTGTTCGGCATCGAGTATCCATTGGGCGTTGACTGTGCATAGCCGTTTGGTGCGGCTGATGGTGGGTTGCTGCCGACTGGCGAGTAAGCGCCGCCAGTTGTCGGTAGCGTCATAGAATTCGCGGGTGGTGCCAAGGCAGGATTGCTGGCGGCAAAACCAACCGGTGCTTGTGGCGCACCAAAGTTGCTGGCTGGTGGTTGTGCTGCGCCAGCGAATTGTCCCATCGATGCGGCTGCGGATGGGATCGAGGCTGCCGACATTGTCGGAGCCGCCGATGTACGACCACCGTAAGGTGTCGATGCGATACCGCCGCCATAAGCTTGAGCGCTCGGCATACCTGGGGAACCTTGTGGTGGAGCATAGGGATTGGTTGCCGCGTAGCCAGAAGCAATACCTGGTGTTGACGATGCAGGGTTCACGGCCCGTGTGCTTGGATGGGCTGGTGCGCCTGCAGCGAATGAACCTGCTGCTCCCGCTTGACCGGATGTATTGTATGGACCTGTCGCATAGCCGTTGGCGGTAGATGCGGTACCTGTTACCGGAAGCTTGTAACCCGAAGGCGTATTTGCTGGCGATGTCGGGCTATACGCCGAAGGTGTGGCTTTCGGTGCACCGAGTTGAGCAAGACCGGTCGCGGCAGGCGATGCGGTGGTAGATGCGGCTGGGGCTTTTCCAGTCGGAGTACTTGCGAGTGCGTTTGGCATTTGCTTGGTTGCAGGCGACGTTGGATAGGCCAGCGACGATGGCCCTGTACCAGCCAACGTCGAAGCAGATGGTTTTTTCGACCAAGGCATTTTCATGCTCGGCATCTTCCAACCGCCACTGCAACCTGTTGTCACAAAGGAGGATGCGACCAACCCTAGTACCGTATAACGCGTCCATCGCGAAACTTTTACTCGCATTCTGTCATTCCCTTGAACTGAATATCTTTTGAAGCTCTCGCCAAGCAGTAGAAAACCAACGCATTTAAGTAATGATCGACAAACAAGTGTCTGGTACCATTTGTGCAAAGCACCCGAAGGGTCGTTCCGGCAAAAGGTACCGGACACTTATTTTTCGAACGATCTTAAGCTGACCAACCGGCCATTACAGCCTGGAACTCTCAAAATGTGGTCATATTGCTTTCCATCGGCTAGCCACAGTCCGTTCAATAAGAATAATCAGCAAAATCGATTTAATTTATTCGAACGGATCCATCCATTCGAACGGAAAATACGCATCGATGCCCTCAAACGTCAATCCCAATCCTTTGCTGCAACACTTTATTGTCAATGCAATCAATTCAATGACGCCCCTGAAACGACCTCGCATTGCAGTCCTCGAATTCGTCAGCGGTGGCGGGATGTCGACGCATCCACTCTCAGAAATTCCGCCAAGCCTACTTCGTGAAGGCACCGCTATGCTTCATGCCCTCGCTTCCGATTGGGCGAGATTGCCCGATAGCGACGTGAGCGTATGCTGGGATTCACGCTTGGGTCGATGCTGCATTCCCGGCGTTTCGACAGTCACAATCGATGCCCAACATTCGTTTCTGAAAGTTTGGAATGCTATCGTTCGAGATGTCGATTTTGCGATCGTCATCGCCCCTGAAATTGACAACCAGCTCGTTGAGCTCGTCGAGCAACTTGGGCGCGGGAACACCAAGCTAATCAACGCAGATATTCCTTTTTTGCGAACCGCTAGCGACAAATGGCTAACGGCACAGTCGTTCTATCATGCCAACGTCTCACATCCACCGACTTATCTATTGCACGAGGTGCTGGCCAACAATTCTTTAACCGAACATTTTCGCGACCAATATCAACGCTGGACGATCAAACCTCGCGACGGAGCAGGATGTGATCGCATCGAGCTATTCTCAACCTTTGAAGACGCAATGCGGGCGGGAAACCACATGCATGCCGCGTCCGTTCCGACGCACGAATACATTCTTCAACCATGGCTGGAAGGAATAGCAGGAAGCGTCGTCGCACTCTGTGGCGACGGAAGGTTTTGCGTTTTGCCGCCGATGACGCAGAATATCATCGCGGACAATAAGCCGACCAACGCTTCTAAAAATGAATTGCTCGCTTCGTCGCGAATGGTGCGTTACGCTGGTGGAAGTGGCCCATGGCACGCGATCCCGCAAGCTGACATGAACGCCTTTGTAGCGCAGGTCCTGGCGGCAATTCCTGGAAAGCCGACTGGATGGATCGGAATCGACTTCATCGCCACCGATTCATCGCAACGGCACGATTCGCTCGTAGCCATCGAGGTCAATCCGAGATTAACGACCTCGTATCTCGGATTGCGCAAAATCGTAGCGGAGAATCTTGCCAGTCTGATGATTCAAGCGACTATCGGCAAAGCAGTTCAATACACGCGACTAGAAGACTTCATCGAATTCTAAAATACAAACTCGAAGCGCTCGCGAGTGAATCCGTTACGGTGGCCACATCGGCCACGCAAAATTCGATCATTCTCAGCGATTCACTGGCTCTCTTTGATTATACTAGCTATCTCAGTCCAATATTCAACATACCGCATCGATCCACACAATCAGGCTACCTTGACTATGTCGCACAAACATCGCTTTGACCATAAGAAATTTCGAGTGGAATGTGATAGTAAACTTATTCTTTCCAAACTCTCAACCGGCGCCGGTAAGGAATTGAGCGGAAAGGATCATGGGCAGGAGACGCTTGCCAGTGATCTAGAAACGCTTCGAGCTTCCCAAGAGCGATTGTTCGCTGAAGGAAAACGTTCGCTCTTGATTATTCTTCAAGCGATGGATGCGGGTGGGAAAGATGGGACGATTCGGCATGTGATGACGGGCGTGAATCCTCAGGGGTGTCGCGTTCAAAGCTTTCGCGCTCCGAATACGGAAGAATTGCAACATCATTTTCTGTGGCGTCCCATACGGTTCCTTCCCGAAAAGGGGATGATTGCACTTTTCAATCGATCTTACTATGAAGAGGTCTTGGTGGTTCGAGTCCATCCAGAATATTTGGTGCCACAAAAGTTGCCGCCTATCAAAAGTCTTTCTCAACTTTGGGAACAGCGTTTCAAAGAAATTCGCCAGTTCGAGAAAATGATCGCGAACCAAGGGACGCGCGTGCTCAAGTTTTATCTGCATCTATCCCAGGATGAGCAAAAGAAGCGAATGCTGGAACGCTTAACTACTCCCGACAAACAGTGGAAATTCAACGAACACGATCTCGACGAACGAAAGCTCTGGCCAGAGTACGTCAAAGCGGTTCAAGAGGCGCTGCCTGCGACAAGCACCAAAGAAGCTCCTTGGTATATTATTCCGGCCGATGATAAATGGTATGCTCGGGCGGCGGTCGCGGATATCATTTCAGCCAATCTAACGGCGATGAATTTACGTTATCCTGACGTTAGCCCCGACCAAGAGGTCCGTTTCAAGGAGCTCGCCACGCAACTCGAAAAGGAATAAGCTTCATTCATGAAGTGTGTCATTGCCGTCGTTCGACCTTTTCTCTTAGACCGAATTCTCGAAAGTCTGCGATTGGCTCCTCTCGAAGCGATGCAGGTCGTCGAGGTTAAAGGCTTTGGTCGACAGAAAGACCATCTCGACCAATATGGAAATAGCGAATACGCTTTGGCCTTTCTTCCCAAAGTTGAAATAACGCTGTGGGTCGACGACTATCGAGTTCAAGAGGTTGTCGATTGCCTAACGCAGTCGGCCAGCAGCGGACGAATGGGCGATGGTAAAATCTTTGTCACGGATGTAGCGCATGCTGTCGACATTCTTTAGTTCGTTTCCCCGAAATGTGTCGCGGCTCTTGGCGACGATGCTCGGGATTGCAAACTGTCTTCCGAGTTTCGCCCAAGACAGCCAGCGAATTTTCAGCCAAGATCGCGAATCAAACGACGCATTCAAACTGTCCAAAGAAAGTCTCGATCGAAGTCCTCCGAATCCTTGGCTGCTCGATGCGCCGCCTAGACTCGCTCGGCTTATCGATCGCGGCAATGTTCGGATCGTGGGCGACCAAGCTGCGGTCGATGCGGCGGGCCGAACGGCGTTGACGATATTTACGTTTTCGCTCGAGTACCGAATGCGATTTCGGATGAGTGAACTTCCTCGGGATAAAGCAGGAACGCGATCGATGCAGATTGCGGTGAGCTATTTTGAAGTCAAAAGCGACGTTTTTCACAAGGTCCTACTCTCAAATCGATTTCAACCATTGAAGCCTTGGGAATCTGCGCTCTTACAGCATGAATTTGACCATGTCGCCATTAGCACCGACCCAAGAATGTTCGCTATCTTGCGATCATTGAACGGTACGAAAGCAACGCTGATGCGATCGCTTGAGGCGGGAATTAAGGTGACTGACGCTTGGGCGAAAGACGAAATCGAAACTTCGGTTAAAGAACTTCAGCAGGCGGTCGAGTCGCTCGTTCGGCACTATTACGTTGAATTGGACCGCGTATCGAGCAACGGGTTGGTAGCCATCGAAGATCGCAACCGCTTTTTTCTCGACCTGTTTTCCGAAGAAAATCTGGCACGCAATCAGTTCGCGTATTTCGAACAAGCACAGAAGAATCTGAAGGCGATTGAAGTCGAGGATCTTCAAAAACACTACGGATTGCCTTGAAGTTTTGGTCGAGCATAAATCCGTCGAACGAACGGGAGGTATGTTCGGGGGTTGCATAGTTGCTAGACTTCTGTAATGGTTGGCTATGGGGTCGACCTCGCTTTCGGTTGTTCACTTTTCGATCCGAAATTCTACGAATTCAATTGACCGGATAATTGCTGCTTGACTATGTCCTACGATTCTATTTTGCTGGTTTCTTTCGGTGGTCCGGAAGGCCCTGACGATGTGATGCCATTTCTCGAAAATGTTCTGCGAGGTAAAAACGTGCCTCGCGAACGATTGCTCGAAGTTGCCGGGCATTACCAAAGCTTTGGCGGAATCAGTCCGATCAACGGTCAGTGTCGGGCATTGATCCGAGCGCTGCGGGCCGAATTGGATGCACACGAGATCTTATTGCCGATCTATTGGGGAAATCGCAATTGGGAGCCGATGCTTGAAGATACTCTGCGGCAAATGATGGCTGACGGAAAGCAGCATGCCTTGGCGTTCTTCACGTCGATGTTTAGTTGCTATAGCGGCTGCCGACAGTACCGCGAGAACGTCCACGCTGCACAAATCAAAGTTGGTCCTGGTGCACCGTCGGTCGACAAGCTCAGAATGGCTTACAACCATCCCGGATTTATCGAACCTCAAGCGGAACTGCTTCAAATGATGCTAGCCAAAGTTGCACCCGAGCGATGTGCATCGACGCCGGTTTTGTTTTGTGCCCATAGCATCCCGATGAGCATGGCTGAAAATTCACGATATCAACAGCAATTACTCGAAGCCTGCCGTTTGGTAGCAGAAAGAGCTGGTCATACTCGATGGGAACTGGTCTTTCAAAGTCGATCAGGGTCACCGCAGCAACCTTGGCTTGCGCCCGACGTCTGCGACCGCATCGAGCAGCTTCACGAAGCTGAAAATCTATCGGACGTCGTTCTGCATCCGATCGGTTTTATTTCCGATCATATGGAGGTTATCTACGATCTTGATGACGAAGCTGCAAAGCTGTGTGAAGAAAATCAGATTCGTTTCTATCGCGTTCCTACCGTCGGAACGCACCCAAGGTTTGTCTCGATGATTCGCGAATTGATCGTCGAGCGTCTATCACCGGGGGCCCCGAAATCTGCTCTAGGGCAATACGGCCCGAATCATGATTTATGTCCCGAAAACTGTTGCCTTTATCCGCAAACGGCCCGTCCCGCTCGATAATCGACATTGCTCGACAATGGATTGTATCTACTAATGCTTTGTCAACCGGCAAACCGTGGGTTGGTATCGATTAGCCGGAACGCGTTAGCGTCCGGTTGAACGGGGGAAAGCGAGTGCTAACGCACTCCGGCTGATCAGTTTTATCAATATGACAAAGCACAGGCTACTTGTTACTGCCGCTCTGGATAATCTTTAGGGCTTGAGATCGCAATTGATTGGGAATCGAAGACCTTTCATCGACCGGTTTCGCTTTTCGCGATTCCGCCATTCGAATTTCTTCTCGCTCTAAGATCCTCGCGGCTCGCAAGATTAACTCGATGGCATGCCATTCCGCCGTCGTTGGGCTGGCTGGCGACTCTGTTGCGTTGTTTTGAGAACTTGGATGGTCCGTCGGTAATAGCGCGGCACGACCTTCCTTGAGTTGTTCGAGGATGGATTGATAAAGCGGATCATTCCGCACATCGTCAGGCTCTTTTGGGATGATCGGTGACAACGGAGTCTCGCCGGAACTCGGATTGATTGGCTCTACTGATTTTAAAGGCGGTGCTGGACTCGACTGCTCTGCTACCAGGAATGTTCGATTGAAACCCCAGCTCAGTCCGCCAAGAACGGCAAGTATAAGCAGGGAGCGGCGCAGCGAACGCCACCAACTGGTTCCGAGGCTCCGCCTCGGAACCCACTGCACCGCTGGCTCTGCCTGCCTAACCGTCGATGATTCAAGAGTGTCAACAAACGGTACACGAGGCGGAGCCTCGATAGCAGGGCGTTCACAGGCAAGAAGCTGGGAACGAGCGTTTTTGGGGTGGCGTTCACCGAGAAGCGTCGAAACTTTCAACGATTTGCATCTCCCGTTGTGCTGGTCAACTTGGGACAGTCGAATTCAAAGGTGTCGATAGTCTATCACCGCTATAACAGCTTCTCTAGTCGGTCGAGGGCTGTTACAAGACTATGCCATTCATGGAACGCTTCGAAGGTATCGACGTTCGACGAATCATCGCGATCAAAACCAATTTCGCTAATCGAAATCATGCCAACCGAGCCAAGTCTTCTTTGGATGGCTGACTAAGATTCGTATCGCACCTTCTATGGACACCTTTGGTCACAGCCGGAAAAAATTAATGACGATCCCAGAAAAGACGCCGTTTTTTAAGGCAATTTTGTAGCGGTGCGGCGCAAGCGGCTGGTGTATATCCTATGTTTTATTCGTTTCCAACGGTCGGATCGCGCCGTATCGCTACGAAAGTGAGCCGACGGCGCGCTACGCGACCCAACCGTAACGATCGAAAAGAATATGGCGAATGACGCTGGTGATCGTTTGGAGACTAAAAGGTTTTGCGAGAACCGAAGAGGTGTTTAGGCCTTTTGCCCGATCGACAATGCCATCGTCCAGGCCGGCGGACATGAGAACGCAAGGCATTTCAATTTCAAGTTTTTGAAGCGAAGCAAGTGTTTCAAGGCCACTCAGACGCGGCATGTGCATATCGACCAGCATCAGGTGCACCGGTTGCTCACATATTATTTCGATTGCCTCGCATCCGTCGCTTGCCAATAGCAATCCGAAACCACGTCGTGTAAGGGCTTCGGCCAACGCATCGCGAAAATCGCGATCGTCGTCGGTGATCAGCACTTGTGGTAACGATTCAATCGGATGGCTTGCGAAGGTCATCGCAACAGTTCCTGGTTCTAAAAACACTTGTCTTAAAAATTGTACCCAAAACATTAGGAGCAGGTATCGTGCCGGTCATTTTGACTTCCCTGACGCGATCGTTGACTACTACTAGTATTCATTCTCCAGGCTTCAGATGCAATTCCGATTCGGGGAAGTTGTCGCCGTAGTGCAAAGAACCGCATGATATAATACACTTTTGTCAGTTTGATTTGGTGAAATCCATGTTTTAGGAGCCGGAATGGCGTTAACGTTGAGCACGGTACAAGCGGCCGTAGATGCAATTCGACTCGGTCAAGTGGTCATTGTCTTAGACGACGAAGATCGTGAGAACGAGGGTGATTTCATTTGCGCTGCGGAAATGGCGACTGCAGAAACGATCAATTTTATGCTCAAAGGGCATGGACAATTGTGTGCCCCCGTCCTGCCTTGTGTTTGTGAAAGGCTTGACTTAAAGCCGATTGTCCAGCACAACACGGCCCCCTTGCAGACTGCTTTTATGACCCCAGTCGACCATGCCGGTTGCAAAACAGGGATTACAGCGGGCGAGCGAGCCGAGACGATTCGACGGTTGGCTTCACCGGATTCTCTCAAAGGAGATTTCGTGCGGCCTGGACATGTCTATCCGCTAGTTGCAATGGAGGGCGGCGTATTGCGTCGAGCAGGGCATACCGAGACGGCCGTCGATCTTGCTCGGATGGCTGGGTTGGCTCCGGCTGGTGTCCTCTGCGAAATACTCAACGAGTCGGGCGATCGAGCCACTCGCGATGAGCTTCAAGCTTTATCGGTAAAGCATGGACTGGAAATCATCACCGTGGAGCAGCTCATCGCCCATCGGCGACTTAACGAGAAGCTTGTCCATCGCGCTGCCCAAGCCAAATTACCGACCAAGTACGGTGACTTCGACATTTTCGTCTACGACGTTCAATTTGAGTCACAAGAACCGATCGCGCTAGTGATGGGAGACTTACAATCGATTCGTGAAAAGGCCCCTTTGGTTCGTATGCATAGCAGTTGCTTTACAGGTGATTTGATTGAATCGCTGCGTTGCGATTGTGGTGACCAACTCGAAATGGCGCTCAAGGCAATTGCTCAAGAAGGTTGCGGTGTTTTGGTTTATTTGCCACAGGAAGGCCGCGGAATCGGACTCGCTCAAAAGATTCGTGCCTACGCATTGCAAGAACAGGGACTCGATACCGTCGAGGCCAACCATGCTCTTGGATTCAAAGCGGACATGCGCGACTATGGCGTCGGAATTCAAATCCTCAAGGATCTCGGCCTGAAGGAGATTCGACTTTTGACAAATAACCCCAAGAAGATGGCAGCATTTAATTTACGCGGCTTTGATTTAACGGTCGTCGATCAGGTTCCAATTATTCCGCCATCGAACGTTCATAACGCCCAGTATCTTGCAACCAAACGAGAAAAGATGGGCCATAGCTTACCGAGTGAAACGCGACCTGACAAATGACTCGGCTGTTCCTTGTTATACGCAGTGTGTGTTTGTAACCCGACGCGTTAGCGAGGGATTTACTCGGCTCAATCGCTAACGCGTCGGGTTAGGAATAAACTAGCTTGAGCGTTCGGCATAATACTTCAACGCTCCAACTTTAACTCATAAGAATGAAGAACATGCTCAAACTTCCAGTTCGAAAACTCCATGGTCCTGGTCCATCTCCCGTCTCCGAGTCGGTTCTCAAAGCCCTTGCTTTGCCATGCATCGGACACATGGACCCCGAATTCATGCGAGTGATGAACGAAGTTCGCGAAATGCTTCAAAAGGTCTTTCAGACGCAAAATTCGATGACCCTCGCGTGCAGCGGGACGGGGTCGGCGGGCGCGGAAATGCTGATGGATAATCTGGTGGAACCAGGCGATGTTTGCTTGGTTGGCGTCAATGGAGTTTTTGGCGGCAGGTTGGCCGAAAAAGCCAAACGCGCTGGCGGTACCGTTCATACGATGGAGGCTCCTTGGGGCTTTGTCTTTGACCAAGAGGCGATCATCGCGAAGATCGATGAACTAAAGCCGAAGATTGTCACGTTTGTCCATGCAGAAACGTCGACCGGCGCGCACCAGCCATTCGATCGACTTGCCAAGGCTGTTCACCGACACGAAGGATTGCTTTTGATGGACTGCGTGACGTCGCTGGCTGGCTTGCCCGTCAAGATTGATGAATGGGAAATTGATGCGGCGTACTCAGGAACGCAGAAATGTTTGTCGTGCCCACCAGGCCTATCTCCGGTAACGTTGTCCGAACGAGCCATGCACAAAACAACGAATCGAAAGAGTGCTGTGAACTCATGGTATCTCGATTTGAATCTGGTCGGCAACTATTGGTCAGGCAATCGAGCTTACCACCATACCGCGCCGGTCAACATGAATTTCGCCATTCATGCTGCGTTGCAAGATGTGCTCGATGAAGGTCTTGAAGCTCGATTCGTTCGCCATCGGAAAGTTCATGAATTGCTCAAATCAGGCTTGTCCGAGCTGGGATTTACCTACGCTTCAGACCCCCAGCATTCGCTGCCGATGTTGAACTTGGTCAATATACCTGCGAGCCTTCAAGACGAAGCTGGCGTGCGACGACGCTTGCTCGATGAATTCAATCTCGAAATAGGCGGCGGACTTGGAAAGCTGGCTGGCAAGTGCTGGCGAATTGGACTGATGGGGCACGGTGCTCGACCTGAAAATGTCGACTACATATTGAGTTCGATCAAAAGCGTTATGTCCGCGTAGTTTCAAATCGAACAACTTTCTGTATCCAATGGTACAGATATTGTCCGACTGACAGCTCGCATGGCCGATACGATATCGTGGCTCGTTGTCCGGCGAAGAGTTGCACACTATCGTCTTCATCGATGCCAACGATCCCTTCCAAGCATGGAGATAATAATTCGAAACTATTCGATTTTTCCTCACTATTTCGTTTTGGCCGAACGGGCAGCGGGCCATCATGAACGGTTGTGAGTGCCGAGTGAATTGGCGTCAAACTGGCGCGGGGAATAATGCGTTCTAGTGTCCCATCGAGCAACGATTTCCCCGGAATGTCGATCGATACCCTCAAACCGACTCGCTGTTGAAAAGTGTCGTAGTCATCTTGGCTGATCGCCATGCGAAGTTCTTTCTTCGATTCGTCACCGAGGCACAAAACTTCATCGCCGGCTTTTAGATACGTACCCAGCAACCGATCGAGGTTTCGATGAATCACTTGGCCAGCTTGAGGAGCACGAATTTCGAGCTCATTGAACTCGATTTGTCTGGCGTCCAATTCAATCATCAAGGCCAGTCGTTGCTCAGCTTCGCTTTGCTGCGATGCAACTTGCCCTTTCTGTTGAAAGCGTCGCTCGCGGATTTCCGATTGCTGGATTTGCAACCGTAGACTGCCGATTTCCAAAGCCAGTTCAGGGTTCTCTTGGATCAGGAGAACGTCGTCAGTATGGACATATTGTCCGGGTACTACGCAAATCTTCGCGACGCGACCTGAACCGGCTGTTCTTACGACTATCGGTGGCGAGAAGTCGACAATGGCCGGAGAGTTGCTCTCGCCAAGCCACGGCAACCAAGTCAATCCCGCCGAGGTTCCGACGATCGCAATCGCAGCGACGACGGCGAATCGAAATCGCGGCGGAGTCATTCCCGAACGGCCCCAGATCATCAATCGCGCCAATTTCACCATGGACGCTGATAACCATAGAATCGCTGCGACGCCTATCACCCAAACTTTCATCTGCCCCGCATAGTTTGCGACGACCAACACCATCGAGCAACAAAGGGTGACCTTCCAGAACAAAGACAGCCAGCCATAAGCAAGTACAAAGTTCGACCGCTGCTGTGATGTGGCTGGAGCTCGCGTTGAAAAACCAAGCAGCAATCGATCTAATACGGCTCGCACGCGACGTTGGCCATGAGCATACAGATTAGGAATGCCGATTAAATCTGAGAGAATGTAGTAGCCATCAAACTTCATTAGCGGATTGGCATTGAACATCAAGGTCGATAGGCTTGCCATGACTACCACATTGTATGCCAAATGATTGAGCCATCCAGAATCGGTTTGATACCAAACAATCGCTGCAATCGCCGCGACCCAAAATTCAATAATCATCCCAGCCGCCGCGACATGGATACGCTGCCATCGCGAAATGAACCGCCAACTGGAGGTAACGTCGACATAAGGTAGCGGTATGAACCAAAAAAACTGGACACCAGCTTCTCGAACATTTCCGCCATAGATTTTGCAAACTAGTCCATGCGCCGTTTCATGCAAAACCTTAAGCGAGATCCAGCCCATCAAAAGCCAAAGCCAATTGCTCGTCGCAAAGATGCTCGACGATGCCGAAGCAAATCTCGTCCAGTCGCGAATCAATAGGCCGCTCGCGATGACGAACAATACGACCCCTATCAGTGTCGCCATTCCCGAGAAGAGCCATGCAAAACGTCGGACCATCCAGTCAAGGCAGGTGCTCGGTTGGAATAGTGGAATACGGAAGGCTAACGGGTTTCGATTTGATTGCTGCTTAGCCTTGGCCGCGACGCGCGATCGTCGGAGTAAACGATCGGGTTCGGAGGAGTCTATACCGTGCGCAAGCTCCATCTCGACTAACCATTGACAGAACCCAATAGCATCGGATTCTGAAAGCCGATGGTCGGGTCGCTCCTTGGACAACTCGGCAAATGCTTCGTCGATTGTCGTGTCACCATCTAAAAAAGCGACCAACGCATACTCGACGACTCCCAGTCGGAAAAATCGACCGAGCATCGGATCTTCGACGAGCCAGTATTCAATGACTCCAGACGACATCTTGGGAGTGAACACCAAGTGCGATCGCATCGCCAACCTAGTAGCGGTAAGCAACGCGACGCTCGACGGTAGCTTCAACGACATGATCGCTATACTTTCCTACCAGTAAAGTTTTTTCGATAGGTACTCAAATGGCTCGTGAAAGAAGAGCCATCCATAGCTTCGTTTTCCGGCAACCAATCGTCCTCGCCCTTTCATTCCCGGGCGTAAGCGTTCGTCCGCATTGTCGAGTTCCACTTCAGCGATAAAAACATTAGCATCGTCCCGAATTTCTGAACGCGGCTGAATGCGAGCAACCGTGGCACTCCAAACTTGTCCAGGATACGCATCGATTCGTATTTCAGCTTCCTGACCAACTTTCGCATACGATATTTGATCGTCGGCGATCGCAATTTCAGCAAGCATCCGTTCAAGCGGCGCGATTTCGAAGAGAGTTTGGCCGATCGACAAGGGTGCTCCTTCGACTCTTGCCAAATCTCCGCTGGCAACGATTCCCGCAACGGGACTCACGATCTCCAAATATTCAGTGCGGTGTTCTAGCAATTGAATTTCTAGTGCGAGTCGCTCGATTTCCAACTGTGCGATCTGTTGTTCGGCATAATTGCGGGTAGCTTGAGCCGCATCGCGTTTCTTGACCGCTTGATTCTGATCGGCCAGCACACTTGCGCGCTTCCATCGGATCTCGCGGCCATCCATCCGTGCCAGCAATTCACCCGACTCGACGATGTCGCCCGGTTTTACAAACGATTTTTCTAACGTACCTTCGAAGGGCGCGGCGACAAATCGACATGCAATCGGCTCGATCTGACTCGGACACAGAATCGTATGCTGGCTTTGAATAAATAGAGCGAAAATCGCAATTGTCGCGGCGGCAAGAGATAATTGAGCTTTCCGCGGTCGAAGCATGGATGCTGTTCGCGATTTGCAATTCGATGCGATTCCGCTTTCACGTCGCTTGAGCGAAGCGAGAGCAAGTCCCCACGATGGAGCGGCACCCGTTAAAAACCGAAGGCTTTCAACGCGATTGGTTTCGCTCGCTTGGTTCGTAACGACGATGACACTAGTCGCGTGACCGCTGCCGTCGAAAAGCGGTATGCACATTAGATTTTGAATGCCGAATTCCTCGCACAACGCTTGTTCTACCACGCTGTTTTGCTTTGAATTCTCCGATGCATTCGGCCAGCATAGACTTGCCTTTTTTTGCTTGGCTAGGTCCATGATCGACTCTAAGGCCATGACGAAAGGCGAGCGTTTGTCAAATATGGCAGCTTGCGAAAGTGCTACGAGTTGGCATTTTCCGGAAGAGCGGCCTACGTATCCAATCGCAACCTGGCTATCACTTAAGTACGTGGATAGATCCGAAGCCAATCGGAAACAAGCTTGTTGCAAATCTGTCGAACTTAGAATCCGTTCGACAAATTCGAGCACCGCCGCCGTCTCTTGCGTTTCTCGGTTGACACGATCATGGGCCTGACAAGCTTGCCACGCCGCGATTTGATGAACGATCGACTTTGCGACTAAAATGAGCGTCGATGCAAAATCATCCGATGGAAAGACAAACCCAACTACTTGGCGATGGATTGACGGTATCTCGAACGGAATTGCGACAATACTTCGAGAAGGCGAAGCGAGCTGTCGAGCTTCGATCGCGTTGGATCGATAGGCAACCTGGCATGCCGCATCGATTATCCTCGCGTTGGGATCGCTTCCTTGAATAGGTTGCGAAGGAAGAATGCGTTCGGTCGACTCGCGATGGGCACCGTCGGCAATATGGTGATGAAAATAGACGGCTTGAGGTCGATATCGAGCATCGATCGAACCCACAATCGCGTGCAGCAATTCCGTGAGCGGCACGGCGCCAGCCGCCGGTTCCAAAATCAAATTACTCGAATTCATCGCGAGCCTCAGTCAGGAAGACGAACGCGACATCGTTGTCCGCTTTGATAGATTCTGTCAGCATTGTCAATTCGCAACTTCACCAGCACGGTCCCGCTTTCGGCGTCCATGACCGGTGAAATGTACTCGACAGTTCCAAGCGTTTCATCGCTATCAGAAAATGTAACGGGCAATTCTTCGCCAAGTGAGATTGTCTGGACTTGCGAACCGGTCAAAGTGAAATTGGCGAGTAAACGATCAAGTTGAACGAGCGTTACTATTTCGGGGCTGTTGGGTGCCACGAACTCACCCTGGTCTTTGTGCAAGACCGTGATCACACCATCGATCGGCGCTTGGATCGTTCGACGACGAATCTGAGTTTGAATTCGATCGTGTTCAAGTTTTTTAGAGAGTAAATCTTCTTCGGCCGTTCGGACATTCGCTTCGGAAACCGTCAATTCCGACTGGGCTCGATCGATTTCTTCTTGTCGCGCAAAACCTTCACTTTTGATCTGAAGCAGTTTTTCCAAGCGAGTTCGTTTTAGGTGAAGGTCGGCGTTTGACGATCGCAATCGTCCTTCAGCCTGCATGTTTTGTAACGCGATTGCAAGAAAAGCTTGATGGATATCGCTATTGAGTTTGACAAGTTCCTGGCCAGCTTCGACGCGATCACCTTCACGCACGAGAACCTCCGAGACCGTCCCTGTTTCATCGGATGCTACTTTGAGTGCGCGAAACGGTTCGGTAAAGCCCTCGAACTCAGAAGCGCATGGACACGTCGCTAGCATCGTTCCGCAAAAAAATAGCGAGAGGAAATGAGTACTGAATTGGCTTCGGCGAACTTCAAGCGTCGACATGGAAATTTTTCCCATAAGGTTGGGTGAGCAATGCCTAATCCATAAGAGAATCGAGGCGTCGCATCCATTGCGAAGCTGGCGAAGTCTAGCTCACAGTCACTGCAATTGGAGAAAAGCCCGCACAAATTGTGATGGTTACAATAAGAATGGATTGTGCAATCGTTACAATCCAAATTACTAGATTGCTCACGAACTCGAAAATTGCTACCCGATTTCGCGCTTGACGGAATCGAGCCAGTCATCGTGGGCGAACATTTTTTGCCGTTCTTCCGTTCGCATTTTTTCAACTTTGGTTTGTAGCCGTCGAATGGCGCTTACCCAACTTTCGAGCATCGAGTTGCATGGTTTGTTCGAACTCGCAATGCGATCGGCCAGCTCGGGGGCGTATCGCAAAAGAAATGGATCGTCACCGGATATAAAAAGTTGCGACGAACCTGGATCACCTTGCCGAGCCGTTCGTCCGATCAGTTGCCGTTCGATTCGAGAAGACTCGTTGAGTTCGGTGATGATGACATGCAAGCCGCCTAAGGACTTGGCCGTAGAATCGACGTGGATATCGGTTCCACGGCCAGCCATATTGGTTGCAATCGTAATGCAACTCGATTGACCAGCCCGAGCAATCACTTCTGCTTCGTCAGAATCCTGTCGGCCCGTCAACGATTGATGTGGAATTTGTTCGCGATCGAAAAGCATCGATAGTCGCTCGGTCGAGCGAATCGAAGTTGTGCCGATCAGGACAGGTCGTCCTTGCAATTGCATTCGCTGCGCTTCTTGAACTAAAGCCGCTTCGAGTCGCGGTCGATCAACAAAAATTTGCGGGGCTATAATTTTACGTACCGACGGACGATGAGTTTGAATGACGATTACATCCAGCTTATAGATCTGCTTTAGTTCACTTTCGCTTCCTTCGGCGGTCCCGGTCAGCCCCGACAGATGCGCATAGAGCCCAAGATAGCGTTGTCGAGTAATCCTGGCGACGACATGATTTTCGGCAGTAATCGTTACGCCTTCCTTTGCCTGCACGGCCTGATGAAGACCTTCGTTCCACGTTCGCTCGGAAAAAATGCGTCCGGTTTGCTGGTCGACAATTTGGATCTGGTCGCCATCGACAACGTAGTGGATGTCGCGTTCGAGTTGATGTTGAGCTCGCAACGCTTGCTGGACATAGACCGACCATGCGCGTTGGAGTCCGCTGGCAATGGGAGTCTGTATAAGAGCAAGTTTTTCCAAACCTCTCTTCATCCACTGAATCGCTTCGCCGGTGCGTTTGAAATCCAAATCCACTTGAAGTTGACTCGCCATGTCCGACGCAGCGACATAGACCGTTCGGTTAGGAGCTGTCGACTGTCCACCGTGCGAGATAAGCAGCGGCGTCGTTGCTTCGTCGAGCATTACGCTGTCAGCTTCGTCGACGATGGCGGCGACAAGTGGGCCTTGAATCAACGGCAGGTGCTCTAATTGAATACCTCGAAGGCGTTTTCGAATTCGGTCACCAGCTCGCTGCTTTTCCGCCGAAAGTTGGGTAAGCCTATCGCGAAGATAGTCAAACCCGAACTCATAGCCAGGTCCGTAGACAATATCGGATTGATAAGCGAGTTTTTTCGCGATCGCGTCCAAATGTGAATCGGTCAGTCCGACACAAAGACCGAGCAATTGAAAGACAGGCGATAGAAGTTGAAAGTCTCGGTTGGCCAAGTAGCTGTTGACGGTCATGACATGCGTTTTGCGACCAGTGAGAACATTGACGATCGCTCCGAGGGCAGCGATAAGTGTTTTTCCTTCCCCGGTTTGGACTTGGGTCACCGTGCCTTGCACCAGTGAAATTCCGGCTTGGAGCTGTACATTGTAAAGTTCCATTCCGAGGACGCGGCGAATGGCTTCAATAGCCAAGGCGAATGATTGTTCGTTTCTACCCGTTGCCGGAGGAGTCTTACGAACTAAAGCAGTTGCATGCGACAGCTCTGAATCGGAACAAATTTTTAACTTTTCGGCGAATGTGCGGCATCGAGACAGCCAAACAGCGTCACAAGCATGAACCGCCGATTGGCCTGGCCAGAATGTTTCGAAAACTTGTTTTTGAAAGGGAGAAGAATATCTGAGCATGATTACGAATTGTCAGGAAATACGTGGCCGATTTCAAAGTAGTGGGACGGCGCAGGCCGTTCGGTTTCCCAGTTCCGTCTACCTTCAATGCTAAAACATCGACAATCGGAATAGGCTGCGAAGTGCACTTTCAAGCAAACCTACAAAAATCCGGTATCGCATGTGACGGCTGACGCGATGATAGCGACTAGGCATCGCGAGAACCGTAGTGAAATTCTTCCATCTTTATGCATTCTGCTGCTTGAGTTCACTTTGCAGGGAAGAATACTTCGGGCAAATGTTCTTTTGCGGGATGCAATTTGCGTGAGTAGGATCCTTTCAAAAATCCATCGATTTCTCTATGTGCCACCATCGACGATGGTCGCCATCGATGCCGAATTGCTAGAAGACCGAATCATGATGAGTGCGGTTCCGATGGTGGATGTTGGATCTACCATCGACAGTGGAATTGCGGGCGATAGTGCCATTCCATCGATCGAACAATCGCCGATCGTTTCTATCGCGTCCGACGCCAATAATGTTGCTTCCGATGCTCGACTTATTGACAATTCCACCGACGTTCGACAGGCAACTGATTTGCGAAGACTAGAATTAGTCTTTGTAAACTCGAATACTCCAAACTATCAGCAACTCATCGACGATTTATTGCGGAATGCGGATTCAACACGTGAAATTGAAGTTTACTTACTCGATGCTTCTAGAGACGGTGTCGAACAAATCAGTCAGATTCTCGCCGGCTATTCCGAAGTTAACGCAATTCATTTCGTATCCCACGGTGAGTTGGGAGCTATCCAGTTAGGGCAGACATGGCTCAATGATGGAAATCTAACAGGCTATGCGGGACAGATTGCGAATTGGCAGTTGGCACTTGCCTCCGATGCCGACATTTTGATCTATGGTTGCGATATTGCGAACTCACTTCCTGGACAAGAATTGGTCGAGTCGCTCAGCGCACTGACAGGAGCCGACGTAGCGGCCAGTATCGACGATACCGGACATAGCCGATGGGGCGGGAACTGGCTTCTCGAGTATCAAGTCGGCGTGATCGACACGACTATTGCTTTCAGTCACGAGCTTCAGCAGGCTTGGGGCGGTAAGCTCGCTGCGATAACCGTGACGACCTTCTCGGATGTCATCAACAGCGGCGACGGCGTCCTTTCGTTGCGTGAAGCTATTATCCAAGCCAACGCAGGTCCTGGCGGCGATACGATCATCTTGAACGCCGGAACGTATACGCTATCGCTATCTGGGAACGGTGAAAACAACGCCGCGACGGGTGATTTGGAGCTTCAAAAAGATGTCACGATCACTGGAACTGGAAACAGCACGATCATTGATGCCAATGGAATTGATCGCGTATTTCATGTCGTTGCTGGTAACGCGTCAATCTCGCAACTTGTAATTCGAGGTGGAAATGCTTTTAACCGAGACGGCGGCGGTCTGCGAGTCGACATTGGTGCGACAGCCTCGCTGAGCTATGTCATGCTGACGAACAATATCGCCAAAGATGGGGGAGCGATCGATAATCAAGGTGTCATCTACCTCAGCAACGTCTTTATCACTAATAATAACGCGATTCATCGCGGCGGGGGAATTGGTTCCGGAGGGAGCGTGACGTTATCCAATGTTACCTTAAGCAACAATGTCGCTGCATCCAACCAAGGCGGGGGCATCGACGTGCGAAGTGGTACGTTGACCGCAACGAACGTAACGATTTCTGGAAACGCTTCAGGGGATTTTGGTGGTGGGATCCAGGTCGATGGGGCGGTGACTCTTCAAAATGTTACCATCACCAACAATTCATCTTCAATTCAAGGCAGCGGAGTGAATATCGGTGTCGGCGGCGGTAGCGTTTCACTTCGCAATACGATCATCGCCGGAAATAGTGGGGCTACCGATGTGGGCGGATCGTTCTCTTCGGCTGGTAATAACTTAATCGGCAACAAAGGAACGGCATCTGGTTTCGTGAACGGCGTTAATGGCGACCAGGTAGGTACAAGTGGCACGCCGATTGATGCCAAATTGAGGGTGCTCGAATTCAACGGTGGATTCACGCCGACTCATGCTTTGCAAACTGGCAGTACCGTCATCAATACAGGTTCCATCATCGGCGCACCATCGCTTGATCAACGAGGCGTCGCTCGAAGTGGAGCTGTAGACATAGGTGCCACTATGAAGTCCGAGTTTTGCAAGTGGCGGTCGCCACAATTTTTGGATTTTTGTTTTCTACATGATAATGCTTCCCGGTAGGTGCCTTCGTCGGAGCCGCTTGTC
>Ga0163150_10000247_pt1 | contig 101366 bp, 81 predicted proteins | sample OliLakLV19P2IB_FD_148628 | JGI IMG/M metagenome (GOLD analysis project Ga0163150, IMG submission 148628) | Freshwater microbial mat bacterial communities from Lake Vanda, McMurdo Dry Valleys, Antarctica - Oligotrophic Lake LV.19.P2.IB | ecosystem: Environmental > Aquatic > Freshwater > Lake >...
TTCCAGTCCCGCCCCAGCGACCGCGACCCCGGCTGGCTCACCCTCTGGCGCGGCTGGCAGACGCTCATGATCCTGGTACGCGGGTATGAGCTGGCGATCAAGACGTAGGATGTGGGGAAAGATCAGCCTATAAGGGACCCTAAGACTCGGGAAGTTGTTGGGTGGTATGTCACGCTCCTTAGCAGACCATTTTTTACAGCTAATGAAGCTAACCATGCTATCGAACTCCGAATAACTCAAATTATTGCAGAGCTTCGCGGACGAGGGACGTGAGATCAGCCTCACGCCAAATACCGATCAGGCTTCTCGGAATCCCTATCCCCGGGCACTCTTCGAAAGGGTGGACATGCATTGTTCTAACTGCGGAAGCGACATTCCGTTCGCTGGTAATGTGTGTCCGCATTGCCACGCTGATAAGTCGGGCGACCAAGCCACTATGGCTCTTGCTGTAATCGGCGGCGGTATCGGCGGATGGCTTGGCTATTCAATTGGCGATTTCGGTGGAGCGCTCGTTGGTTTTTTCTGCGGAGCCATCCCGCTCATTATTGTTGGCGTCGCAATGAAAGCCGCGAACGAGAACAAGACCGGCGGGGTTCCGACTTTACCAAACCTCGCCGCAACTCTGAGAAGAGGCAGTGACCTGTCGACCACAACAACTGACACTACCCCGCTGACGCGGGTTCGAGATGAGGTCCCTTGCCATCACTGCGCGGAGCCAATCCTCCGCCAAGCAAAGAAGTGCAAACATTGTGGTGGCACACAACCACTCCGATGCCCAAAATGCTCGGGAGAACTTCTCTTATCGCCTGACGGCAAACGTGCCAAATGCGAACCCTGCGGAAAATTGTTCAACGAGAGATCTGTTCAAGACCTAGCCAGATCATCGACATTGCATCATAGCGACAGCGCGTCGTAATCCACCCCATTATCCCACACGTTTCGCTACCCAACTTTGTTCGCCTAAGAAACTCAGCCGCAAGACATTCGTCCAGAATATTCGCTTTCGGGCACAATTGCATATTTGTTTTCGTCCCGCTTCTGCTCAAATTTCTACCATTTGGAGGCGGCCTCTACCGTTCACCTCGCCGCCCTCTTGAGGTCCGGTCTTCAGTCCCGATGGCAAGAAGCTTTTGTGGACCAGCAAGCGCGGGAAGGACAAGGACGGCAACGTGAGCAGCCAGCTCTGGATCGCGGATTGGGTGGGCGAGCTCGAAGAATGACAGGCCAACTGCGAGCCGGCGCGTCTGGTGGATTCGACCCACGAGGCGCGCCCCGCGATCGCTATTCTCATGGCATGTTCAACCTCCTCATCGTCATGCTCGGCGGCGCCGTAGGCAGCGGCCTGCGATTCCTTGCCACCCTCGCCTGCCAGTCGCTTGTGAAGGGATTTCCGCTCGGCACGCTGGCGGTCAACGTCATCGGTTGCCTGCTCATCGGCGGCCTCGCGTTCGTCTTCCGCGACGCGACCGGCATGCGCGAAACGTACCGCCTCGCCCTTGTCGTCGGGGTGCTCGGCGGGTTCACCACCTTCTCCAGCTTCAGCTTCGAGACCTTCCGCCTCGCCGATGAACAGCAGTTCGTCAAGGCCGCGGTCAACGTCCTCGCTAACAATGCGATGGGGATCATCGCCGTGGTGATCGGCTACCGCGTGGTCGAGCGATGGGCGTGAAGAAGAAGCGAGCCGTCTCGCCCGTAAAGCAGGCGAGACGTCGCGTCCGCAAGGCAAGCGAGCCGTCACGTCCTCGTGCACGGCGGCATGCGACCTGATCAAACCTCATCGCGGATCACCCGCACGTTCTGCCGGCCGAGTTCCGGTCCCGCAGCGCCGTCATCCGCCGACTCGCGCGGCGCCGCGCCGGTGAGTTCCATCACCTTGGCGACCAGCGAAAGCACCAGAAAGGTGACCGCCCCCACCAGCAGGCTGGCGAGAATCAGCAGCACCGCGGGGATGATGAGCACCGCCAGCATCACCAACAGCGTCGCCCGCAGCACCCAGCCGCGCTGACGGTAGCGCCGGCTCCACGCCTGCATTGCCGGACTCTGTTGCAAAATAACTCGCCACATGATGGAAGCGTAGGGGCCGCATTGCGATGAAACAAGCCGGTGCTCACTGACAAGGCCCCCGAGCGGTCCTTGTCAGTGCCACCCGTTGTGCCACCCCTCGCCGAAACCCGTCGATTGCTCTTCCCCTTAAGTCCACCTTTCGCCGCGTCGATAACCCTCATGGTCTGCGGCCTGCGAGCGCGTGCGACGAAAAGCCTTTCGGGAACGGAAAAGAGCCCATGACACCAGCAACCACCAACGCGGCCGCTCCGACGGCGAGCGCGGCCAACGGGGCCGGGCCGGCGCAGGAAGCCATGATCCTGTCGACCATCCAGGAAATCAGCCACATCGCCACGCTCCCCGAGGTCACGCTGCGGATCATCCGCATCGTCGACGACCCCGAGTCGTCGGCCCAGGACCTCAACAAAATCATCACCAACGATCCCGCGCTCGGGGCCCGCATCCTCAAGGTCGTCAACAGCGCGTTCTACGGCCTGCCCGGGCAGATCGGCTCCATCAACCGCGCCATCGTCCTGCTCGGCCTCAACGCCGTGAAGAACATCGCCATCGCCGCCAGCCTCGCCAAGCTTTTCCGCGGCGGCCAGATCTGCCCGCAGTTCACCGCCAAGGACCTCTGGCAGCATTCCATTGCGGTCGCCACCTCGACGCAGTTGCTCGCCAAGGAAATCGGCCTGGGCCTGCCTGATGAGGCGTTCCTCGCGGGGCTGATCCACGACCTGGGCGTGATGGTCGAGATGCAGGCCCGCCGGGCGAAGCTCGTCGAGGTCTTCGAGAAACACGGGGCCAACCCGTCGCAGTCGTTCCGCGAGATTGAGAAGGCCGTCATCGGCGCGACGCACGAGCAGTTCGGCATGGCCCTGTGCAAGCACTGGAAGTTCCCCGCGAGCTTCGGCTTCGTCACCGGCTTCCACCACCGCCCGCTCGAGCTCGCCGGCCCCAACCGCACGCTCACCGCGCTGGTTCACATCGCGGATGTACTAAGCAAACAACAGAAGATCGGCTTCACCAATGACGTCGAGCTCGAGGAGCCGACCGAGCAGGTGATGAAGGACTTGAATGTCACGCCCCAGCGCATCGAGAACGTCCTCAAGTTGATGCCCAAGGCGATGGAGGAGGCGAGCGCGCTGTTGCAGGGGCCGTGAGGATGAAAAGTAGGCAGCGGCAGTAGGCAGTACGCAGTCCCGATCAGTCTTTCGACTGCGACTGCCGACTGGCGACTGCCGACTGTTTCGCACGGGGCGGAGTGGGATGAAGGAAGAGTGTTCCGCGGGTCCCCTTCAATGGGGCCGGGGCCGGGGAAAGTGCCGCGCGAGGCGTCGAGCGCATCCCGAACGAGTCGGGGGAGTGCACTCGGACGAGCGGCACAAGCCGGGCGAAAGCCCGGACGAAAGGGGCACCAGGGCGGCTGCTTCGCACGACGCGGAATGGCCCGATCAATTGGCGTCTCTCTTTTCCCTCCGGGCGACGATTCGCAAGAATCGTCGCCTTTTTTTCGTTGGGGTCCCGGCGTTCAGGTGCCCACGGACAGCGCAGCGACGCTCGGGGAGCGGAGTCGTCCTGCTTCTGAAGCCCGTGCTGGTCCTGCACGGACGACTTCGCTCGGCAGACCTCGCTGCGCTGTCCGTGGCACCCGGGCCGGATCGCATTGCTGCCAACATCAGAATCCATTGCCCCGCAATCTCTGCTTCCCTCCCCACCTTCACCTGTTTATAATGCCGTACTAGCCGGCCTCCTACCGGCACCCGGGGCATGTGCAAAGGCCTTGCTCCCGTCTAACGATTGCGTCCAACCACGTCCGCGTGTTCCCGCATGAGGCAATTTATATGACACGCCATTTCGTTCCCGCCGCCATCGTCGCTTCGCTCTTCATCGGCACCGCCCTCGCCCAGGAGGACGCCGGCCAGAAGGTTTACCTCCGCATCGCCCCCTCCGTTGCCTCCCTGAAAAGTATCGAGGGCTCGGGCACCGGGTTCGTGCTGGAGGAGGAAGGCCTGATCCTCACGAATGCCCACGTCGTCACCTCGCCGATGCCGTACCAGTTGCGTGTCGACGTGATCAAAGATGGGCAGACGATCCCGATGATCTTCAAGAAGGTGAAGATCGAGGGCGTGCATCCGAAGCTCGACCTCGCGCTGGTCCGCGTCGATGCCAAGGCGGCGGGTGTGAAGCTCATCCCGGTCGTGCTTTCCAAGGCTGTGCTGACCCCGGGACAGAGCGTGTATGCCATCGGCAATCCCGGGGCCGGCGACGGCACCACGCTCGACAAGACCATCACCCGCGGCGTCGTCTCCGCGACCAGCCGGGCCATCGAAGGTGTGCCTTACATCCAACACGACGCCTCGATCAACCCCGGCAACTCCGGCGGCCCGCTGTGCAACTCGGCCGGCGAAGTCATCGGCGTCAACACGCTGGGCTCGAGCAACCTCCAGGGCGTCTTCTTCGCCCTGCCCGTCGCCAAGTTCGACAAGTCGTTCTTCGTCCCGCTCGCCAAGCGCGAGAAGGACGACAAGAAAGTCACCGAGCTGCTCGCCGCCGCCGACAAGATGACGGAGGACCTCAAGAAGGCCCGCACCTACCTCCAGCCCGACGACCCGCGCCTCGACTGGGGCCGGCAGTCGCTGGCCCGGCTCTACGGCATGGCCCTCGCCCACGACCCCGGCAACAAGCAGCTCTACATCAAGATCGGTTCGCTGATGTACGAGCTCGATCAGCACATCGTGGCCTCGGCTTACCTCACCCGCGGCATCGAGCTGGACCCCTGGTTCAGCCACACGGCTTACGTCGACCTCGGCCGCTCGCTCGGCAAGCTCGGCAAGACCGACATGGCCACCCTCGCCTACACCGAAGCCATCGCCAAGTTCCCCAAGGACTCGGACCAGGTGGCGATCGACCTCGCTAAGTATTCCGAGAAGGAAAAGCAGTACGCCAACGCCGCTTTTTACGCCAAGCTCGCGATCATCATCGGCGTCATCCCCCGGCAAGAGGACGAGCTGAACAAGATCTACGACCTGGCCATCAAGCAGGTGCAGGGCGCCGACGCCGACAAGGTGAAGGCCCGCTGCGACAAGGCCGGCGAGGAACTGAAATCGATGAAGGACGCGGCATCATCGGCGAAGTCCGCGAACCAGCGCTTCCTCAACAAGAGTTTCGAGGACTTCGTCCACAACTACGACCCGATGGCGGACAAGGGTCAGGAACTTGCCAAGGGCTTGTGGGGCGAAGACGATAAAACGGAAGCCGCGCCCGACACGCCCGCCGTCGCCGGCACCACGCCTCCAACAACCACGACGCCGACCACGCCTGCGGCGGACCCGACAACGGAAATCACCGAGACCATCGAGGCCGCCAAGACGCTGGTGCGCAACAAGGAAAAGGACAAAGCCGTCGCGTCGCTCAAAGGCCTGATCACCAAGTACCCGGCCCATCCGAAGATCAAGGAGGTCAAAGACCTCGTTGCCGCATGGGACAAGCCGACCGCGACGACCACGACGACGCCAACCACGCCATCGACCTCAACCGACCCGGTCGCCAAAGCGATCCAGCGGAAGATCGACCTCGCCCAGATTTTCAAGAAGTCGAACCTCACCGATAAGGCGATCGCCGCGCTTCAGGAAATCATCGACGAGCACCCGACGCACGCCGATACGCAGAAGGCGCGAGATCTGCTGAAGCAGTGGAAGAAGTGAGACACGCGCCAGAGCGCCTGCTTTTCAGAAACCCTCAAGCCCGATGATGAGGCTCTGCGAATCGTCGGGGTATTTCTTTCCCGGCCACCTTCGAATCATCACAGCAGCACCACGTCTTCGACCGGCTCCAGAATCGCCGGGGTGCTAGCGGCCTGCACCTCTCGTGGCCGGCGCACTGGCTTGCGCCCGATGATCACCGGCTTGATCTCGACGTGATCAACCTGCACCGCTGGGCGCGCCGCGACCGGACGCAACTCGCGCATTTCCGACACTCCCGGCCGCAGCACGGAGCGCAGCGCGTCGAGCGATGGTTCCTCATCCGCGCCGAGCATGAGGCAGCCATGCAGCGTCATCCACGCGATGCGGGCGGCACTCTCATCGCCGAGGCGGCGCGACCAGTTGCGGATGATGCGCTCGACGATGCCCGGCGTGCGCTGGCCGCCATCGGTTGCGGCGTCCAGCGCGGCGATCCAGAACATCAGCCGGTACATCGCCGGGTCCGACGCCGCGATCTGGTGATAAAGCGCCGCGCTGTCCTCAACCGACCCGCCCGCCTCCACCAGCGCCGCCGCCGGTTCCAGCGCGGACTGGGCGACCGCGTCGAGCAGTTCGCGCTTGTCGGTGTAGTAGCGATAGATCGAGCCGACCGCGCAATCGAGCCGACCGGCGATGCGCCGGATCGTCGTCGCGTCGTACCCCTCTTCGCGCAGACACCGCGCGGTGGCTTCCAGAATCTGTTCGGCTGAGAGTGGAGTCGCAGCAAAGACAAGACGCGGCGATTCCGCGGCTATTAAGGCTTCCGGGGGTCGCGCGGGTTTCGCAGGTTCATCCATAACCGCCATGCATCACCTCCTTGTGATGTTGCAGGCAGTGTCGCGAGGAGCGAAGCGGATGTCAAGATGAGAAGTTTCCCACTTCTCCCTCCGAGGGAGTGGTCGGCGAGGCTCGGCGAGCCGGGTGAGGGTGGGCCGCACGGGCTGCAGTAATGAGCCATGTCGCGCGGCCGAGCGGCAACGATGCCCGTAGATTCTCTCCCTCACCTGATTCAAAACGCGGCTTCGCGGCGTTTTGAATCTGTCCTCTCCCTGAGGGAGAGAGGTTCGCTCCTTCAACTCTTCCGCGTCAGCACCGCGTCCGCCATCTCCATCAAGAGGCCCTTCGCCGGCGACTCGGGCAGCGACTCGACCGCCGCCTTCGCCTCCTCGACCAGCCGGGCCGCCGCGGCGCGGGCATAATCCATCGAGTCGCTCGCCGTCACCAGCCCGCGCACCTCGGTGATGCTCGCGAGGTTCACGACGTCGGCGATGGTCTCCGTGCCGATCGACTTGATCAGCGTGAGCATGTGGCGGCGCTTCACGGCGTCGACGGTCTTGAGGTAATGAATGAGCGGCAGCGTGAGCTTGCCCTTGGCGAGGTCCCGGCCGAGCGACTTGCCGACGGTGGTCTCTTCGCCGACGAGGTCGAGCAGGTCGTCGACCACCTGGAAGGCCGTGCCGAGCTTTTCGCCGTACAGATAAAACGCGTCCCCAACCGCTTCGCCGACATCGGCGTGAAGCATCGCGCCCAGCCGGCAGCAGCCGCCGGTCAGGCTTGCGGTCTTGCGGCGGATGATCTCGAAATAAGTCGCTTCATCGAGCTCCCAGTTGTTGCGGTTCGCGAGTTGGAGCAGCTCGCCCTCGCACACCGTGTTCGTCGTCTCGGCAATCGCCCGGCTGATCAGCGGCTGATCGACGCTCGAGCACAGGTGATAGGAATGGCTGATCAAATAATCGCCAAGCATAACCGCCGCCTCGTTGCCGTTGAGCGCGTTGACGGTGGTGCCCCGCCGGCGGACCTCGGCCTCGTCGAGGATGTCGTCGTGAACGAGCGTCGCCATGTGCACCATCTCGACGACGGTGGCGATGACGCGGTGGCCTTCGGTGAGGTCGTTCTGCGATGCCGCGGTTGGGTGGGGCTGAGTCTTCGAAGCTCCCGTTTTCCGCACAGGGGTTTCGACTGACTTCTGCCGCTGACCCGCGACCGCCGGCACCGCCGCCATGCCGCTGACCAGCACGAGCATCGGCCGCAGCATCTTGCCGCGGTACCGCTCCACATGAGTTACCAGGTCGTTCACGCACGCCAGGTCGCTCACCAGCTCGGCGGCGAACCGCGTCTCCACCTCGGCGAGCTCGCCAGACAGCCGCTCCGCCACTTCACTATCAAAAACGCCGGCCAACAGCATGGGTGTCACCTCAAGGCCCCGCCGGCGCAAAGCCCAAAGCGAGGAACCGCTCATTGTATGCGCAACCCTGACGGTGCGACAGGAGCTAAGAAACGGCACTGACACAACGGTCCCTCGACTGCCGATAACCGATGCATTGCGTAAGCATGTCGCGAACGACGAACCGCCACGACCCAATTGGGATACTGCCGACACCTCATCCGGATTGACATTCAGCCGATGTAAACGGTACCTTCGTCGCTCTTGATTCGGGAGCCGGGGGGCCCCGCCGCATTTGCATTGTCCCGCGAACGCAACCCGCTTATTGTTCAAGGTCATGCCTGACGTGCAGCAGACCAATCTCGACTCGCTCATCGGCCGGCTGGTCGTCGAGCACGGGCTCGCCAGCCCCGAAGAGGTGAAGGCCGCCGTCGAACGACAGAAGGAAATGGCCGGCACCGCCGCCAACCACAAGAGCCTCGCCGATGTCCTCGTCGAGCAGGGCGCCGTCACCGAAGCGCAGCTCCGCCGCGTGAAGCCGCAGGTCGAGGAGCAGAAGGCCGCAGGTAGCCAGCAGATCCCGGGTTATCACCTTCAGAAGAAGCTCGGCGCCGGCGCGATGGCGACCGTCTATCTCGCGAAGCAGATCAGCCTCGATCGGCCGGTCGCCATCAAGGTGCTGCCCAAGAAGTTCATGACGAACCCCGAGTTCGTCGAGCGGTTTTACGCCGAGGGCCGCGCCGCCGCGAAGCTCAATCACGCCAACATCGTGCAGGCCTACGACGTCGGAAAGGCCGGCGACTTCCATTATTTCGTGATGGAGTACGTCGAAGGTAAAACCGTTTTTGACGACCTCGAAGCCGGCAAAACCTACGCCGAAAAAGATGCGCTCCGCATTATCATCCAAATCGCCAAGGCATTGGAGCACGCCCACAAGCAGGGCTTCATCCACCGCGACGTGAAGCCCAAGAACATCATGCTGACGAGCACGGGTCAGGCGAAGCTCGCGGACATGGGCCTGGCCCGCGCGGTCAGCGACGTCGAGGCCGCCGAGGCGGAGGCCGGCAAGGCCTACGGCACGCCATACTACATTTCGCCCGAGCAGATCCGCGGCCTCAAGACCACCGACTTCCGCTGCGACATCTACGGCCTCGGCGCGACCTTCTATCACCTGGTCACAGGCCGCGTGCCCTTCGATGCCCCCAACCCGTCGGCGGTGATGCACAAGCACCTCAAAGAAAAGCTGGTGCCGCCCGACCACATCAACCCGAAGCTCAGCGCGGGCATCGGCGAGGTCATTGAAGTGTGCATGGCGAAGAACCCGGACGAGCGGTACCAGACGACCAGCGACCTGCTCTACGACCTCGAAGCCGTCGCCCGCGGCGAGCCGCCGGTCCAGGCCCGCAAGCAGTTCGACCTCTCCTCGCTGGCGGCCCTCGATCACGTGGCTCCGGCGGACGCCAAGCAGGATTCGGCGCACGGCGACACCGTCGACATGGACGCCGGCGACACCCGTCCACTCGCCGCCCAACCGCTCTTCTGGGCGGCGATCGCGGGCTGGGTCGCGGCGGCGGCGCTGGGATTGCTGCATCTGATCGGATGAAGCGTGAACTCCATCTTGCTCGTTGCGTGCCGCAATGAGCGCTGAATGACTGGCGAAAGCCCATCGACTCCCGTCCATGGGTCGCGGCCTGCCAAATCCCGTGCCTCCCACGACCAACAAAAGTTCGCTGACCCCCTGGCTTCTGGTCGTCCTCACCGCCATCGCCGTCGCCGCCCCGTTCCTCCTCATCTCGCGCGCCAAGGAGATCGTGGACTGGCGCACCGATGTTGACGCCGCGTTCAACGAGGCAAAGGCGGCGAACAAGCCGGTGTTGATCGACGTCACCGCCGGCTGGTGCCCGCCGTGCAAAATAATGAAGCGCGAGGTATTCTCACGGGAGCGTGTGAAGGCGGCGATCGATGCGAGTTTTATCCCGCTGCGGCTCGACGTGACGGAGCGAACCGCGCACAGCGCGAACCTGAGCGAACGGTTCGGCGTGGAGGTTCTGCCGACTTACCTCATCCTCACCGCCGACGGCGCGGAATTGCGGCGCGAAGTCGGTCTGCTCGATGAAGATCGTTTCGTCCAATGGCTCGGCAGCGCCGATTGACTGCAACTCAACTGCAAGCCCGATGATGAGGTCCGCCGAATCGTCGGGGTATGGATGCCTGTTCCGCGGATACCCCGACGATTCGCCGAGCCTCATCATCGGGCTTGAGGTGTTTTTCACCAGAGCAAAACCGCTTCTACCACTTCATTTCAATCGCCTCCTCGCCCGGCTTCACGCCCTTTAGTTCCTTCTCACCCGGCTGCTCGCGCCCAACGCGGATCGTGTGCGCTCCGACCGTAAACACCTTGGGCCGGAACGAATCACCTGCAATGCGGAGCGTGTAAACCACCTCGCCCGTCGCCTCCTCAACCACCTGCACCACGGGCCGCGCGATACCGCTGAACTTCAGCGTCGGCAGATGGGCCGCCGGCTTGCGATTGTAATTATCCATCTGCGCAACCGTGATCGGCCAGCCGACGAACTGCTTCGCGTCCGGCTTCGTCACATCCGCGAAGCGCGGCCAGCACTCCGCGGTGATCGTGCGCTTCCTCTTGTCGAAGAGCGCCAGGCCGTACCCGCTGCCCGCGTCGGGCGAGATTTCGGGGTTGGCGTAGGCGAGCATTGTCACCTTGTTGTCGAAGCCGTCGAGGTAGTCGCCGGTGAACGGCAGCGGGCTGTTGAGGTCGCGGTTCTTCCCGGCGCCCTCGGCCGGCCACCACCAGCGCGAGTAGATCGTGTTGAGGATCGCCGGCGTGCAGAAGGAGTAGATCGAATCGCGGTGGGCATCGACGCCCTGATGGATGAACGTGCCGATGTGCTGGTCGCCGGCGAGGTGGATCGCGAACGCTTTACGGATCTCGCGGAGCGCGGCGTCGCGGCCGGTCTGCGGCCAGCCGTTGCTGTCGAGGTCGGCATGCAGGCGGTTGTTCTTCGTGCCGTGCAGGTGGGCGCCGCCGCAGAAGATCGTCTGTGAAAGCACCGCCTTCATCTCGGCGCCGGTCCAATCCTGAGCCCATTCACGTATGAACCTGATTTGCCGGTCGCCAAGCAGTTCGAGCCCTTTCACGTCGATCGTTTTCGGGTCGTACTTCGGGTCATTGATGTGGTCCGGCCGCGGGCCCTGCTGCGGGATCTTGCCGGCGGGGCCGGTCTTGAACTTGCGGTCCTCGATGATCGCGAAGTCGATGCCGCCCACGTTCATCGACGTGTAGTACACCCCGATGCCGCGCTGGATCGGCGTCGGATCATAGGGGTCGGGCAGGTGCGCGGTCTGGCAGCGCTCGACCATCTGCACGTAGGCGACGTCCCAGTAGTAGCCGCCGTCCGAGCCGTCGGCCCGCATCGCCTGCTTGCCGTTCTCGCCCCACAGATTCGGTAGCCCCACATCGTGATCATCGGGGATCGTGATCGTCGGCCGGTCGCGCATCACCTCGCCGAACTGCCTGCCGAAGACGAGCCACGAAGCAGTGTGCTCCTTGTGGTCGTAGACCTGGTCGCCGGAGAAAAAGAGCAGGTCGGGGTCCTGGGCCTTGACGTTGCGGACGATGCTGTCACGGTCGCCACGGTCACGGTTCGAGTTGCCCGTGAACACGGCGACAGTGACGACATCCTTCTCCACCGGATCGCGGCGGACCAGCCCCTCGTAGCTGGCCTTCTCCCCGTGCAACACGCGGTATTTGGCGTCCTTCGTCGAGTCCCATTTCTCCACCCGAAACGTCGCCGACCAGCCCAGGTCGTTCACTTTCGCCGTCGCGACCTGTTTCCAAGCGCCGTCCGGCTGCTGTGTTTCGAGGCGCACCTCGCGCGGCTCACCGGGGTAGAGCGGGTACAGCTGCGCGGTGAGCTTGAGGATGTTGCGATGCACCGTGTAGAGGCAGAAACCGATCACCTTGTCGCGCTCGACCTTCAGGTTCAGCCACGGCTGCTTCGGCTGCCGCTTCCACCACTCGCCGGCCGCGGCGCTGTCGAGGTTGCTGCTGAACGGGCTGGCCGCGTCTTCGACCGCAGCGGGTTGCGCGGGGCTGGTGAGCGCGGTCTTACCTTCGATCCACGCCGCCAGTTCCTTCTCCGACAGCGGGCCGAGATAGAGCCGCAATTGTTTCAGTTCGCCTTTGAAGGCGTTCGTCTTGTAATCCGTGACAAGCGATTCCGCGTCCTCACCGATCGAGAGCCCCTCGGCAGGCACGCGCGGGATGGCGGCCGCTTCCTCCGAAGCGACCTCCTTGCCGTCCACGTAGAGCCGCATCGTCTCCTTTTCATCGAGCACCCCCGCGACGTGGTGCCAATCCTTCAGCGCGAGCTTCGCTTTGTCGGCGATGGTGGTCACGGCGCCGTCGGCGCGGACCGCGAAATGTGGCACACCGTTGGCAATGTAAAGTGAAAAGCCCATCGCCACGCCGCCCTGCGCCGCGATCACGCCGTTCTCCGCCAGCGGCAGCACCGACCCGCCCACCGCGAACGCCTTCGCCGCGATCGCCGGCCGTTCCACCGCGGCTTTCACCCCCATGTCGCCATGAAACACCTGCGACTTCTCCTCCCACATCGAAACCGCCTGCTCCGGCTTCTGCGGCTTAACCCCCTTCCCTTTCCCTGGCGTCCGCTTCGGTGCGGCACCCGGCTGTCGCGGCTGCGGTTCGCCCGGCACCGCCTTCGTCGGTTCCGTGTCGTCGAGTTCCTTCTGAAGACGGGCAAGCTCGCTCTTCAAATCCAGCACGACCGACGCATACGCCGGGTCGGCGTAAACGCTCTTCATCTCGCTGGGGTCCTTCTGAAGATCGAACAGCTCCCACTCATTCTCGCGGTAGTAATGGATCAGCTTGTAGCGGTCGGTGGTGACCCCGTAATGCCGCGCGACGGCGTGGGAGTCGGGGAACTCGTAGTAGTGGTAGTAAAAACTTTTCCGCCAGTCGGCCGGCACGGTGCCTTTGAAGATCGGCACGAGGCTGCGGCCCTGCATGTCCTTCGGAACTTCGACGCCGGCAATCTCGAGAAACGTCTCCGCGAAATCGACGTTCGCCACGATGTCCTTGCTCACGCCGCCCGGCTTGATCACGCCCGGCCATCGCACCAGCAGCGGCGTACGCAGCGACTCCTCATACATCCAGCGCTTGTCGTACCAGCCATGCTCGCCGAGATAGAAACCCTGATCGGATGCGTAGACCACCACCGTGTTCTTGGCGAGACCCGATTCATCGAGGTAGGCAAGCAGCCTGCCGATGTTCTCATCCACCGCCTGCACGCAGCGCAGGTAGTCCTTGATGTAGCGTTGGTACTGCCAGCGCGTCAACTCCTTGCCCTCGGGCTTGTCCTTCTCGAACTGCTCCTTGATCGGGCCGTAGTAGTCGGTCCATAGCTTCAGTTGCTCTGGGGTCAGGTTGCGCGGCGGCGTCAGCTTCAGGTCGAGCGCGCTCATGTCGTTCGCAATCTCCATCTGCTGCTTGCGGGCCGGACTCGCGCGGCCCTCGTAATCGTCAAACAGCGTCGCCGGCTCGGGGATATCGACATCGTCGTAAAGCTTGTAATGCCTGGGGTGCGGCTGCCACTCGCGGTGCGGGGCCTTGTGCTGGAACATCAACAGGAACGGCTTGTCCTTCTGCCGCTGATCCTTAAGCCAGGCGAGCGTCAGGTCGCCGATGATGTCGGTGGTGTAGCCCGTGTGCTGCACGCGCGTGCCGTTGCGGATCATCGGCGGGTTCCAGTAGGGCCCCTGATCGATGAGCACCTCCCAGTGATCGAACCCCGTCGGGTCGCTGGAGAGGTGCCACTTGCCGATCATCGCGGTCTGGTAGCCGGCCGCCTGGAGTAGCTTTGGAAACGTCTGCTGCGAACCATCGAAGCGGTTGCCGTTGCGGTAGAAACCGTTCTTGTGGCTGTATTTCCCGGTCAAAATGCAGGCCCGCGACGGACCGCACAGCGAGTTGTTGACGAGGCAGCGATCGAACCGCATGCCCTCGGCGGCGATGCGGTCCATGTGCGGCGTCTTGTTGATCCTGCTGCCGTACGCGCTGATCGACTGGTACGCGTGGTCGTCGGTGAAGATCAGGATGATGTTGGGCCGCTGGGCGGGTTTCGCGGGATCGGCTTTCGTTTCATGCCGCGACAGGAAAGCGAGCAACACCCAGATCGCCAGAAGGTATTTCGTCATAGTCCGCCTCATCTTTCAGTCGAATCAAGGAACCACGTGATCAGATGCATATCACCGATTGCTGAACCCCTGCGATTTGTACAGTTCCAGCAGCTTCGCCAGCCGGTCGACAATCTCCGGCTTCTCGCCCCACAGATTCTTCTTCTCGCCGATGTCATCGGCGAGATTGTAGAGCTGCCCCTTGGGCCCGCCTTCTTTCGGCTCGACCCTGGCGGGCGAAGTGAAGCCGCCGGTGCCGAGGCCGGTGATGAGCTTCCACGGGCCGCTGCGGATGGCGAACAGGCCGCTGCCCGAGTGATGCACGATGCCGGGTCGAATGGGTTTGCCTTCGTCGGCACCGAGCAGCGCGGGCAGCAGGTTGAAGCTGTCCTCGCCGGCGTTCTCGGGCAGCTTCTCGCCGACGATCGCGGCCGTGGTGGCGAGCATGTCGGTGAGGCAGGCGAGCTGATCGCTGGTGGTCCCGGGCTTGATCTTTCCCGGCCAGCGGGCGATGAACGGCACGCGGTGGCCGGCTTCATGGGCATCGGACTTCTGGCCACGATAAATGTAATTTGCGCGGTGGCCCCACTTCTGGATGTCGCCGGCCGGCCAGTCGGCACCGTTGTCGCTGGTCACGATCACCAGCGTGTTCTCCGCGAGTTTCAGCTTGTCGAGCGCGGCGATGATCTGACCGATCGCGTCGTCGGTCTGGGCGGTGAAGTCGCCGTAGTCGCCGACCTTCGTCTTGCCCTTCCACTCGTTCGTCGGCAGCCAGGGCGTGTGCGGCGAACTGAGCGGAACGTACATGAAGAACGGCTTTGTCTCCTTCGACCGCGCCTCGAGAAACCTCAGCGCGTGCTCGGTCGTGCGCGGCAGCACTTCCTCGTGCTTGAAGCCGGGCGCCGCGGGGCCGCTGCGCCAAAAACCTTTGCCGCCCTGCCGCTGATGCTTCTCGCCGGGCACGGTCTCCGTCGGCGCGGCTTCGGCGCGATCGTTGACGACGTAAACGTAAGGGATCATGTCGAGCGACGCGGGGATGCCAAAGTAATGATCGAAACCGACGGTCAGCGGACCGGCGTTAAACGGCTTGGCGTAATCCGTTTTGCCGGCATCGCCGAGTCCCAGGTGCCACTTGCCAAACCCGCCGGTGACGTAGCCGTGCTTCTTTAATAGTGACGCGAGAGTAATGCGCCCCGGTTCGATGAGCAGCGAGTCGTAACCCCACTGCACGCCGCTCTTGAGCCGGGTGCGCCAGCAATACCGGCCGGTCATCAGGCCGTACCGCGTCGGCGTGCAGACGGACGATGGCGAATGCATGTCGCTTAAGCGGACACCCTGCATGGCGAGGGCGTTGACGTGCGGCATGTCGATCTTCGAGTCCGGGTTGTAGCACAAAGGGTCGCCGATGCCCAGGTCGTCGCAGAGGATGAGGACGATGTTGGGCATCGCGGGTTCGGCGGCGCTCGACGGCGCCACCGACAGGAACAGGCAGATGACGGCGAGGAGGCGGCTAAGCATGCTGATGTTTCCCAGGTCGGCACCGACGGAGCGGCGCAGACATTTGCATCAACACGCCAGATTAGCGGATTGCATCCCCCACCCCAACCGGGCCGCGACAATTGGCCGCCGGCGAAAACGAGGGCTGGGCTTGCATCGGACCGACGAATCCCTTATAATTGGACAAGTTCATCCGTTTATCCTTTGAGTCCCGACCATGATCTCCCAGACTTCCGAATACGCCCTGCGAGCGATGGTCCACCTCGCCGACCGGGCACCGGCGTCGCTGACCACGCAGCAGATCGCTGACGCCACCCGCGTGCCGGCCGGCTACCTTGCGAAGGTGCTCGGCTCCCTCACCCGGGCCGGCCTCGTCCGCTCGCAGCGCGGGCTGCACGGCGGTTGCTCGCTGGCGCACACCCCGGCCGACGTCACTGTCCTCGACATCATCAACGCTGTCGACCCCATCCAGCGCATCCTCACCTGTCCACTGGGCCTCAAATCGCACGGCAAGAAACTCTGCCCGCTGCACCGGCGGCTCGACGACGCCATGGCTTCGATCGAGACCGCCTTCGCCAACAGCACGCTCGCCGACCTGCTCGCCGACCCGTCCCCGAGCCGGCCGCTGTGTGACGTGCCGGGGCTGGCCAGGAAGTGACGCCTTGGGTGGCTGGGGCTGAGTCCGCGAAGCCCCGGCTTGAAGTCCGGGGCATCGAAGACTCTGCCCCAGCCACCCGATTTCATCCCCGGATTCTCACCATGCACCGGATCCACCACATCATCCTCGCCTTACTGGCCGCCGCCGCTTTCGCAGCGCCCTGCGCCGCGCAGTTCGGTGAGTCGAGCTACGTCCTGCCCCTTGAGGATGAGGCGATCCAGTACGACATCATTCCGCCCAACGACCCGGTCACCGCGCTACAGAAGCGGATCGCGGCCGGCGACGTGAAGCTGACGCGCGATGAGAAGACGGGCTACCTGCGGTCGATGCTCAAAGAACTCGGCGTGCCGGAATCGTCGCAGATGCTGGTGTTTTCCAAGACAAGTTTCCAGCTCCGCAAGATCAGCCCCGACAACCCGCGGGCCCTTTACTTCAATGACGATGTCTACGTCGGCTACATCCGCGGCAGCGAGATGATCGAGATCTCGGCGGTGGACCCGAAACAGGGCGCGATGTTCTACACGTTCGGCCCAGACAAAAGCGGGGCGCTGAAGTTCACCCGCGAGGGCCAGTGCCTTCAGTGCCACGCCTCGCCGCGCACCGCCGGCGTGCCGGGCCACATCATCCGCTCGCTCTACACCGACAGCAGCGGCTTCCCGCTGCTGCAGGCCGGGTCGAACAACATCGACCACCGCAGCCCCATCGAGAAGCGCTGGGGCGGCTGGTACGTCACCGGCACGCACAAGCCGCACCTGCACATGGGCAACGTCGTCGCCGAGGACGAGAAATACCCGGAAAACACCGACCTTTCCGCCGGCGCCAACATCACCGACCTCAGCGACCGCTTCGATTTCGACGGCTACCCCAGCGGCCACAGCGACATCGTCGCCCTCATGGTGATGGAGCACCAGGCGCGGATGCACAACCTGCTCACGCTGGTGAATTACGAGGCCCGCATGGCGCTGAAGTACCAGGCGGTGCTGAACAAGATGATGAAGGAGCCGGCCGACCAGATGACCGACTCGACGAAGCGGCGGTTCAAGCACGCGGCCGAGGCGCTGCTGAAGTACATGCTGTTCATCGAGGAGGCGCCGCTGAAGGGAGAGATCAAGGGCACGTCGACCTATGCAGCAGACTTCGCGAAGCTGGGCCCGCGCGACGGGCAGGGCCGGTCGCTGCGCGACTTCGACCTGACCACGCGGATGTTCAAGCACCCGTGCAGTTACCTGATCTACTCCAAGGCTTTCGACGCGATCCCCGGGCCGATGCGCGATTATGTGCTGCGCTGGCTGTGGGAGATCCTTACGGGGCAGGACAAGAGCGACGCGTTCAAGAAACTGGACGATCGGGATCGCCGGTCGATCCTGGAAATTCTGCGCGAGACGAAAAAAGGATTGCCGGCGTACTGGAAGAAGGACAAGCCGGATGCCTGATGGCTGATCGTTGATGGCTTCGCGTTTGGAGCCTGTAACCCACGTGGTTTACTCACAACTGCGCACGCCTGTGGTGCGCGCTCATTGCGGCTCGCCGCCGCGGAAAGGATCGTGTCATGTCGAGCTTGTACGAACAACTGGGAGGCCAGGGGGCCGTTGATGCGGCCGTGGATATTTTCTACAAGAAGATGCTCGCCGACGACCGGGTGAAGCGTTTTTTCGACGATGTGGACATGACGCAGCAGATCAGGAAGCAAAGAAACTTTCTTTCGATGGCGTTCGGCGGGCCGGTGAAGTTCAACGGGAAGAACATGCGGCGGGCTCACGAGCACCTGCTCGAGCGCGGGCTCAACGACAGCCACGTCGACATCGTCATCGCGCACCTTGGCGACACGCTGCGCGAGCTGGGGGTGAAGGATGAACTCATCGCGCAGGTGGCGGCGATCGCGGAATCGACGCGCGATGATGTGCTGAGCCGGGACCCAAAACCGGTGGGCGGGTGAATGAAAAACCCACGGACGGGAGTCCGTGGGCTTTCACAGATGCTTGTTTCTTACCTCGAAGCCCATGGACGCCTGTCCATGGGTCTTTCTCATTTGAACGCCTTCAGCGTCTTCATCGTCTCGTTGAGCGTGTACTCCAGCGTCTTGTCCATCGGCAGGTTCGCGGCCTCCAGGGCGATCTCCGCGGCCTTGCTCGTCTGGAAGAAGCTGCACGCGCGCACCGCTTCGAGCCGGACGCGCGGGTGCTCGTCTTTGACGAGTTTCGCCAGCGTCGCCAGCGGGTCCTTCACGCGGTCGCGCCAGTGCTGCAGCACGCGGATGGCGGCGGCGCGGGCGTTGTGGTCCTTCGCGGCCAGCATGGTGTTAAGCAGTTCCTCGTTCACCACGTTGTGCCACTGGTGGACCCAGAGCGCCTCCATCATGTGGTGCTCGTATTCCTTGTCCGCCTTGTCGAGGCCGGCCGCCCACTTGTTCACCTCGGCGATGACCTCCTTCGTTGGCCGCTCGCTGAGCTCGATCTTGGCGCGGTAGCGGACGCGGTCCTCGTACTCGGCGAGCAGCGCGACAAGCTTCTCGACGGGTTCGCCGTCGATCTTCTTCGGCGTCAGCAGTGGCCGGCCCTCGTAGGTGAGGCGGTAGACGCGGCCGTGCGCGTGGTCGCGGCTGTTGTCGCGCAGGTTGTGCTGCATGTGGCCGATGATCGAGTTGTGCCAGTCGGTGAAGTAGAGCGAGCCATCGGGCGCGATCTCCAGGTCGGTCGGGCGGAAGTTCTGGTCCTCGGAGTTGGCGATTAGCGCCTCGGCCTCGACGCCGGTGTGGGCCGAGTCCTTCTCGGTGATCTTGTAGTTGAGGATACCGAGCACGCCGATGACGTTCTGCACGAGCAGGTTGCCCTGCATATCCTCGGGGAAATGCCGGCTGGAAACGATCTCGGTCGCCGGGCAGGGCCGGGTGCGCTGGTTATAGAGCTTCGGCGGGCCGCCTCGGCGCTGTGGAAAGTAGCTGTGTACGGAGAAGGGAGCGCCGGAGTAAGTCGTCGCGCCGGTGCCGTCGGTGACGAAGTCGTTGCCCCAGCGGTCGAAGACGTGGCCGTGCGGGTTGGGGAAGCCGTGCGGGATGTAGGCCGCGACTTTCCACGTGCGCGGCTCGAAGCGGTAGACGCCGCCGTCGACAAGGCGGAGGGCGCGGTCCCACGGCGTCTCGACCTGCACGCGGTGGAAGATGCCTTCCTGGAAGTAAAGCCCGCCGCCGTTGTCGAACACAAAGCTGTTGATGGCGTGGTGCGTGTCGGCCGAGTCGAAGCCGTGCAGGATGCGCTCGCGGACGTCGGCCTTGTCGTCGCCGTCGGTGTCCTTGAGGAACCAGATGTCCGGCTGGCAGGCGACGATGACGCCGCCGTTGTAGAACTCGAAGCCGGTGGGGTTGTGGATGTCGCTGACGAACTCGGTGAGCTTGTCGGCCTTCCCGTCGCCGTCGGTGTCCTCGATGATGAGCAGCTTGTCATTCATCGGGTCTTTGGGCTTCCAGTGCGGGTAGCTGGGCCACGCGGTGATCCACAACCGGCCCTTGGTGTCGAATGACATCTGCTGGGTGTTGACGACCTGGCCCTTGAACATCGACTCATCGGCGAAGAGGTTCACCTTGAGGTTCTTGCCGATCTTCATCTTGGCGATGCCGTCCTGGCCGGAGATGTAATTGTGGGCGCCCTCGGGACCCTTGCCGGGCTTGTTGGTCAGGGCGTCCATGAACAGCGGCGCGTTGCTGTCATCGACCTTCGGCGACCGGCCCTGGGCGAGTTCCCACACCGCCTTGTCGCGGTTGGCGGTCATCACATCCAGGATGTGCAGCTCGCGCTGGAGTGTTTCGTAGTTGGCGGGCAGCACATCGGTCTCGACCTTGTTGCCGTCCTTGGTGATGGTGCGCTTGATGCCGCCGCCCTTGAAGGTGAGGAACGCGCGGTCGCCGTAGGTGGAGTAGCCGTCGGTGGTGCGGTAGCGGTGGAACCAGTACCAATTTTTCTCGTTGATGGCCTTGCGGAGGTTTCCTTCATTCAGACCCGTATAACTTACTGAGCCGAGCAGTTCGCGCACGGCAATTTCCGCCACGAGCTTGTCACCCGCTTCGTTGAGATGAATGCCGTTGATCGTGTATGGGCCACCCTTACCGTAGGAGGCGAGTGTCGAGGCGAAGATATTCACGAAGGTCACCTTGTTCGCCTCCGCGACCTCCGCCATCGCCTCGGTGTACATCTTGAGGCGGGCGTTGTTTTCCTTGCCGTCGGGCAGGTCGGCGTTCTTCAGGTCTTCGTGAGCGATCGGCGAGAAGAGGACGATGCGCGGGGCACTCTCGCCGTTGTATTTCTGCCCGAGCGAGTGCTTGATCCAGGCTTCGAGGTCCTTCTTGAACGCGGGCAGCTCCTTCTCGCCGCCGAAGGATTCGTTGTACCCGAAGAAGGCGAAGATCACGTCGGCCTTGGTGTTGGCGTGCTCGAAGCGGTTTTCCTGGACGAACTCGAGGGTGGCGAGCTTCTTGGGCTGCGGGATGGCGGCGACGCCGGCGAGCCACTCGTCGGGCGTGCCGAACGCCATCGAGCGGAGCCGCTTGCCGGGGTTGACCTCATCGCCGCTGAAGCCGAGGTTGCGGAAGACGAGCTCGTGCTGGGGGAAGCGCGACACGATGAAAGTTTCGAGCCAGCCGTGGTGCTGCATGCGTTCGGCGAGGGTGTTGCCGAGGATGCAGATGTGGTCGCCCTTTTCGAGCTTGAAATCGGCGTGAGCGGTGGGCGCGTGGGCCGCCAACAGGAGAAAGGCGAACAAAGCAAATCGTTTCATGGTGCGTCCTTCGGGGATTGATCGTGGACCAGCGGGAGACAAAACGCCTCCGCGACAGGTTGTCCGGTGAGGCGCGAGGGTTTCGCGCCTCGCAAAAACAGCAGGGGGAACCAGTGTACGCGCGGCGGGAAAGCGTCACAAACGCCGCGGCACGAACTGCCTGCGGATGGGGTGGCACTGACAAGCGAAGTCCGCGGAGCTTGTCAGTGTCGATGCACAGGGACGCGCGCCACTGACAAGGCCTCCGAGCAGTCCTTGTCAGTGCCACCCGGTGGCCAGGCGATTGCAATTGAATCTCCGCGTTGCGCTTTGGAAATCAGCGACGCGATGGTAAGATGATCGCGTCATTCGACGGTGGGTACTCGCCCACTTACTGGTGGACTCGAAACATCATTCAACCGGCTGCGGCAGCCAGAAGCAATGGCGGTTAGAGACAATCGGGGCGGACCGGAGAAGTCTGGATCGGGAACTTGTTCATACCATTCATTGTCGGTACCTGTCGGACCCGACACCGAAGCCCGCCAAGCCTCTGCCTCGCCGAACAAGGTTGAAATGAACACGCCGCGATCGAAAGATCGCGGCGTTCTTTTTTTCTTTGTGTGACTCGGCGGTTGCGGCCATCGTCGCGCCATGAAACGCGCGATCAGTTCATCCCGGGATAACACGGCTTGAGCCGGCCGGTGCCCTTGCCTTCACACGCCTTGCTCAGTTCCATGTTGATCTTGATGCCTTCGGGCGAGTCCGACGTGACCCACGTCTTGCCATCGGTGCTGATCAGCCGGCCCTTGCTCGTGCCCTCGTCCATGTACATCATCTCGTGCGGCATCGGGGCGGTGCCGGCGGCGCGGGCGGCGTCGGCGGCGGCCTGGAGCTTCTGCTTGTACTCGTCCGTGAACCCTTCGTAATAACCGACGAAGCGGTCGGCCTCATTCGAGCACTCGCTGCACGTGAACACGTAAGCCTTGAACGCCTTGTGTCCGTTCTCCCGCGCGATCGGCGGGATGTGCTCGGCCTTGTCCTTGAACATCTCCCCGCTCTCGACGTCGTAGTAATAGGCGTCCATCGTGCCGCGCCCGCCGCCGGCCCCGCCCTTGTTCTGGAACCACAGATAAGCCAGCGAGAAGATCAGCACGACAACCGCGCCGATCGTCACCGCCGCCGAGTTTTGATTGACCCAATCCCGTCCACGACTGATGTCGAAACCCATGGTGCCGCCTTTCAAGATCCGCGTTAGCCCCCGTAAAGCCGCAATCAATCTAACATGCGGCTACGGCGCGAGCAACGAACGCCCGGCGAATGTGGCGGCGGGCGGCTCCCCAAAGCGGATCAATGCGGTTTGATCTGCACGCCTTTCTGCTTCAGCGCCGCTTCAACAGCCTCGCGATTAATTTTTTGAGCATCGATCAGCGCCATCGCCCGCCCGGCCTTGAAATCGATGGTCGCCATCTCGACGCCGGCGATCTTATGGATCGACTGGTACGCCGCGAACGCACATGCCTTGCAATCGAGACCGGCGACCGCGATTTCGATCCGCGTGAGACTTGAGTCACCTTGTCACCTTGTCACCCACTCACCTTGTCATCCCGCCCCCTACCGCGTGCGGAACAACTCGCTCTGCACTACCGGTGCGGCCATCGGCGCCGCGCTGCGCGAGCTCGGCGTTGACGAGCGAATCGTGCAGCCATTTCTTGACGCTCAAAAGTTCGTCGGCAGCGGGCCGAGCCTTCTTCGTCGGCGGCATCGGGCCGGAATCGATGCGGTCATAGACCTTCACCCAGCGCGCAAAGGTATCGCGATCGGCGAGGTCGACCTTGAGCGACGTGAGATCGAGGCCGGCTTCTGTCGTGGTGTCGTCGTGGCAGGCGTGACAGTGTTTTTCGAAGAACGCGATGGGTTGGTCGGCACCGTTCGCCGATGACACTCCCGCGAACATCGCTAACGTAAGCACGAAGCGGAATGACATTTTAAGAAGACTCCAGCACCATCGTGCGTGCAACCAGATTGGAACGCGTAGGCACCACCCTGTCGCGATGGTGCTTCTCACGCAACAACCTCATGCTTTCATTTCCAGCCCGCGCATCGTGCCTCTGCCGGTCGAAAACTCGCTCGCCTCGATGCCCAGGCGTTGCAGCATCGACACGAACAGGTTCGTCAGCGGGTAATTCTTCTGCGTGTCGAACGCGAGGTGCTGGCCGTGCTTGAACCCGCCGCCGGCGAGGAGCACGGGGAGGTTGGTGTTGCTGTGCGAGTTGGCGCTGCCCATGCAGGTGCCGTAGAGCACCATGGTGCGGTCGAGCAGCGGCTCGCCTTCTTCATCGGTCTCGCCGAGCGCGGTGAGGAAGCCGTTCAAGGCATCGAACTGGCCTTCTTCCTTGGCGCGGAGGTCGGCGAGCACCTCGGGGCGGTTGCCGTGGTGGGTGATGTTGTGGATCACGGTCGTGTCGATGAAGAGCGAGATGAGCCGTGAGGAATCGGTCTCGACCGCGAGCTTCATCACGTCGAACATCAGCCGGGTCCGGCGGACGAACTCGCGGGCATCCTCGATATCGTCGGGCGCTTTCGCGTCGACCTTCGGCTTCGGTTTGTATTCCCATTCCTCCGAGCTGTGCAGCCGCTGCTCGAGCTCGCGGACCGACGTGAAATACTGGTCCATGCGGTTGCGGTCCGACTTCGAGAGCGAGCGGTTGAGCCGCTTCGACTGCTCGCCGACGAAATCGAGCATGCTGCGGCCCTGGCGGATCGCTTCGACATTCGCGGCGACCTCGGCGGGGTTGCCCTGCACGAACAATTTCTGGAACAGCTTCTTCGGGCTGCGTTCGGCGGAGATGGGGGCGCCACTGCGGGTGTAGCTGAGCGTGCTCTGCGATTCATTGCTCCTCGCGGTACCCCTCGCCGGACGGTGGCGATCAGCAGCTGATTCCCAAAAAGGTGAAGGGGTGGTTCCGTTGAGGATCCCGGCGATGCCGAGCGGAGCCGGACCCTACAAGTCCGATCAAACAGCGCCTTATCCGAGCCGGACTCTGCGAGTCCGGTCAGACACGCGACGACCCGCCGCGGGCCGAGCGTGTCTGATTTCGCGCGGCACTCACCCATTGATGACTGAATATCCCCCGCGCGAAACGGCTCGCCTCGCTTGCGCATCGGCGAGCCGACCGGGTTCGCAGCCTACAATCCCCCCGTGCGCGAACTCGACCTGCTCAACCACATTTACTCCCGCAACGCCGGCCTGCCGTCGCGCGTCACCATCCCGCCGGGCGACGACATGGGCGCGATCACCATCGGCGGCGCGAGCGTGCTCGTCACCGTCGATCAGGTCGCCGATGGCGTTCACTTCGATCTGGCGACGACGCCGCTGGCGAAGGTCGCCCGCAAGGCGGTGACGCGGAACCTGTCGGATGTCGCGGCGATGGGCGCGGTGCCGGTGGCGGCGGTGGTGGCGGGCTGCCTGCCGCGCGGGTTCGGCGAGGCGAAGGCGAACGCGCTCTTCGATGCGATGCGGGCGGTGGCGATGAGCTACGACTGCCCGCTGATCGGCGGCGATATTTCGATGTGGGACCACCCGCTGCTGCTCACCGTGACGGTGCTCGCGGAGACGGCGGGCGTCGAGCCGGTGCTGCGGCGCGGCGCCAAGGTCGGCGACAACATCTGCGTCACCGGCACGCTCGGCGGCAGCATGGAGACGCTCGACGACCCGCCGGATTACGTGCATCACCTCGACTTCGAGCCGCGCCTGAACGTCGCGCGGAAGCTGGCGGGCGATGCGATGCTCCGGCCGCACTGCATGCTCGATTTGTCGGACGGGCTGGGCAAGGACCTGCCGCGCCTCTGCGCCGCGGCTAGCAAACCCGAGCCCCGCCCGGCAGGGCGCGGGCCTTCGGTCGGCGTGGAACTGTGGATCGACCGCCTGCCCATCAGCCGCGGCGCGCACCGCGCCGCCCAGCGCGACGGCAGGCCGCCGTGGCAGCACGCGCTGGGCGACGGCGAAGACTACGAGCTGTGCTTCACGATCCCTCGCGAGATTGCCGACCGCTTCCCCACCGTGATCGAGGGCGTGCCGGTCACGCAGATCGGCCGCATCGTTGCCGCCGACGACGACGCGGCAATCACGCTGCGAATGCCGGATGGGTCTGTGCAGCCGATGGGCGAGTACGGGTGGGAACACCACGATTAGAGCAGACTGGACGCGATCTTAGCGGTGCCACGGGTCGGCTCGGCGACCCGTGATGCGCGATTGGCCGCACGGGTCGCCGAGCCGACCCGTGGCACCATCCAATCGTTACTATTCCCGCATGGCTTCGCCCGCTCCAACCTGGTCGCGCAGCACGAACACCGCCGACGAAACCGTCGCCCTCGGCGAGGCGATCGGCAGGCACCTTGTTGCCGGCGACCTGGTCGCGCTGGTCGGCGAGCTCGGCGCGGGCAAGACGCAGTTCGTGCGCGGCCTGGCCCACGGGCTTGGCGTTGAACCCGGCGCGGTGGCCAGCCCAACGTTCGTCATCGCGCAGGAGCACCCTTCAAAGCAGCCCGGTAGGCCGCGGCTGATCCACATCGATGCCTACCGCATCCACAAGCTCGACGAGCTCGAATCGATCGGCTGGGAGATCACCGGCGACACGCTCGGCGGCGAGCTGCGGCAAGACAGCGTCGTCGCCATCGAGTGGGCCGACCGGCTCGATGAACTCGTGGGCAGCGACCGGCTGGAGGTGAGACTCTCGCACCTGGGCGACGATGCCCGGAGGATCGAACTGGTGCCGCATGGAAGTTGGCGCGAGCGTTTCGCCGCGCTTCTGGATGACTTAAACGGATCGGCGACCGCTAAACCGCAAGCGATGACGGGGAGCAAGTGTCCGATCTGCGGGAAGGCCGTCGCGGCCGAGGAGCCCACATTCCCCTTCTGCTCGAAGCGGTGCAGGACCATCGATCTGGGGAAATGGATCAGTGGGAATTATGTGATCAGCCGGCCGATCGATCAGAGCGACCTTGAAGAAGTGTGACCTGATTATTCCACACGGTCATGCGACTTCGCCTCGGGGCTGCGGCCGTACACGACGAAGCGGAAGCTGAGCGGTTCCCAGCCGTGCTCCTTGCAGACGCGATCGCGCAGCTCCATCAGCTCGGGCACGTCGAACTCGATGACCTTGTGCGTCTCCATGCAGACGAGATGGCCCGTGGGCTCGCGGCCGAACGTCAGCTCGTAGTGCGACTGCTTCGGGTCGATGAGCACCTCGGCGATGATCTTCGCCTCCATCAGGTGCTTGAGCGTGCGGTAAATGGTGGCCTTGCTGACGCGGTGGTCGGTCTGCCGCATCTCATAGAGAAGCTGGTCGGCCTCGAAGACGCCCTGCTTCGAGAGCACGGCGTTAAGAATCTGGGCCCGCTCCGGCGTGAACTTCAGCCCCTTGCGCTTCAAGAACCGGCGGAAGATCGCGCACAACGGGAGGATGATTTTGTCGTCGGCGGTGGCGGTGGGCGGGGTCATCGCGGGACATTGTAGTCACCACCGCAGCGAATGTGACCGATGAATTCTCGGTGTGCGGAGGCCCGGTGTTATTGATACATTCCCCGCCCAATCCCAGGGAGCTTTGTCCGTGTCATCGAACGCCATCGGCATCGGCATGATCGGCTGCGGCACCGTCGGCGGCGGCGTCGCGAAGCTGCTCCACGAGCAGGCGGCGCTCTACGCCCAGCGCCTGGGCCGGCCGGTCGACCTGCGGCGCGTGCTGGTGCGCGACGTGGCGAAGGCCTGCGCCGGCGGGCTGGTTCAGAAGGACAAGCTGACCGCCGACGCCGATGCGTTCTTCAGCACCGCCGACATGCCCATCATCGTCGAGGTTGCCGGCGGGCGCGGGGTGGTGAGCACGTATGTCCGCCGGGCTCTTGAGGCCGGCAAGCACGTCGTCACCGCGAACAAAGCGATGCTCGCCGCCGAGGGGCCCGAGCTTTTCGCGCTGGCCCGGAAGCACAAGGTCGCGATTGCCTTTGAAGCGTCGGTCGCCGGCGGCATCCCCGTGATCACCGCCATGCAGTTCGGCCTGATGGCGAACCGCATCGATGCGCTCTACGGCATCCTCAACGGCACCTGCAACTACATCCTCACCGAGATGACCCGCGAGGGGAAGTCGTACGCCACCGCCCTCGCCGAGGCCCAGGCGAAGGGCTACGCGGAGGCCGACCCAACGCTCGACGTCTCCGGCAAGGATGCGGCCCAGAAGCTCGCGGTACTGGCCTCGCTGGCCTTCGGCGTCAGCGTAAATGAGAGCGACGTGTGGAACGAGGGCATCGACTCCCTCGACCTCGCGGACATCCGATTTGCCGCGGAACTGGGGTACGACATTAAGTTGCTGGCGATCGCGGAGCGGACCCATCGTTCCGAGTTCGGAGTTCCGAGTTCCGAGTCAGGAAGGGACCTCCCCGATTCACAACTCGCAACTCGGAACTCGGAACTCGGAACTTCGGCGCTCTCTCTCCGCGTTCATCCGAGCTTCATTCACGCCAGCGCCCCCTTGGCGCAGGTGCGCGGATCATTCAACGCGCTGAGCGTTTACGGCCACGCGGTGGGACACACCATGAGCTACGGCCGCGGGGCCGGGCAGATGCCCACCGCCAGCGCCGTTGTCAGCGACATCCTCAACGTCGCCTCCGGGTGGTATCCGCTCGCCTGCCAGGCCATGCACCTGCTCAGCGACCGGCAGTCACGGGTGCAGACGGTGGCGGCGAACGACCTGGTCAGCCGGTTTTACATCCGCATGACCGCCCTCGATGTGCCCGGCGTCATGGCAAGGGTCAGCGACATCCTCGGACAGTCGGGCATCAGCCTGTCGGCCATCCTCCAGCACGAGGCCAACGTCGGGCAGTTCGTGCCGCTGGTGATCGTGACGCACAAGGCACGGCAGGGCGCGCTGCTCGATGCGCTCGATCAGATCGAACAGTTGGAAGTGATTGACGGCAAGCCGGTGTGCATCCGCATCGTCGACATGCCGGCGGAGTGATCACGGGTGGCACCGACAAGCGATGGGTGGCACTGACAAGCGGAGTCTTCGGAGCTTGTCAGTGCGTTTTCACCACGCGTCTCGACACTGACCGGGCCAAAGCGGCCTTGTTAGTGCCCCCCATTTGAGCGGCTTCCCGGCGCGCCTCACAGGGCCGCCCCGCCATACTGCTTCAGCAACTCCGGCAACTTCACCGCGAACTGGCTGCGCGGCATCACGCTGTCCGCCCCGCGCTCTTTCGCCGCCCGCAACACCTCCACTGCCACGTGCGACCCGAAGGCCACTACATGCGCGCCAGGCAATCGATCCTTCACCAGCCCGATAATCGCCAGCGCTTCCTCGCCAAGTTCCAGGTCCACCAGCACACCGGTGACCGGCTCGTTCAGCTTGCCGTCATCGACGCGGCTCAACCGGTCCGCCACGGATTTCGCATTGCTCGCCGAGCGAAACGGAACGCCCACATGCTCCGCGGTGGAGCGGATCTTGGTGGCGAAAATGAGATCGGTGCAGCAGGCGACAATCATGGGCGTTGGAGTGCGCGGGGTTGAATGACGATGCAATGATACGCCTCTCCACCTCTCCCTCCGAGGGAGAGGTCGGCGAGTCCGCGAGCCGGGTGAGGGTGAGGCCGACGAAAACAGTAGATCATCGGTCGCGCGACGGAGATCATCAGTGGTCGTCGATTCTTCCCTCACCTGACTCAAAACGCGGCTGCGCGGCGTTTTGAGTCGTCCTCTCCCCGAGGAGAGGGGGTAGCCCCGCTGGCCGCGATCATTGCTAGAATCACGCCGCCTCGACCTGATCCTGTTTGATTTTGATGTTCTCCGACGCACAAGGACGCCACAATGACACTGATCCCGATGGTGATCGAGACCACCGGCCGCGGCGAGCGGGCTTACGACATCTATTCGCGCCTCCTCAAGGACCGCGTGATTTTCGTCACCGGCCAGGTGCATGACGACATGGCCAACCTCGTCGTCGCCCAGATGCTCTTCCTCTCCAACGAAGACCCCAACGCCGACATCCACATGTACGTCAACTCCCCCGGCGGCAGCGTCACCGCGGGCCTGGGCATCTACGACACCATGCAGTTCATCCGCTGCGACGTGGCGACCTACTGCATCGGCCTGGCGGCTTCCATGGGCTCGCTGCTGCTGATGGCCGGGACCGCCGGCAAGCGGTTCATGCTGCCCAACGCCAGCGTGCTGCTGCACCAGCCGCTCATCGGCGGCGTCATGCAGGGGCCGGCCACCGATCTGGCCATCCAGGCGAAAGAAATGATTCGCACCCGCGAGCGGCTCTACAACATCATCGTGAAGCACACCGGCAAAGATTACGCCACCGTGGCCCGCGACTGCGAGCGCGACAAGTGGCTCAATGCCGAGGAGGCCGTCGCCTACGGCTGTGCCGACAAGACCCTCGAGAACATCCCCGACGAGATGGCGGCGAGCCACAAGCGCGTCGAGGATGAGCGGTGATCGATCGATCTGTTTGAGAGCCCGCAGGGCGATTGTCGGTAGCCACGGGCGCCAGCCCGTGGTGAAAACGTGTGACCCATAAAGGAGCCCGCAGGGCGATTGAACCACTCAATCGCCCTGCGGGCTCTGTTTTCAGGCGTCTCTGTTTCCACGGGCTTTCGCCCGTGGCTACCATCAAGCGCCCTCCCGGGCTTAACCCTGACCTCGGCTGCGCCGCTGTTATGACAATGAACCCCATACCATCTTATTTCTTTCTTTGTCTATCCTGCGTTCTGCTCGCCGGCTGCAACGCCGGCGCCATCAGCGACGAGAACACACGGCTGCGCCGCGAGAATCATGACCAGGCGCAGGAGCTAGCGGCGCTGAAGGCCGACGTCGAGCGCCGGCAGGCGCAGATCGCGGCGCTGGAAAAACAGGCGACGCTCCCGAAGCCCGCGATAGATGGCGTCCGGCTCGCCGACCTGCCGGTGGTCACCAAGCTTGAATTCGGCGGCTATTCCGGCGTGTACGACAGCAACGGCGATGGCGGGGATGACACCGTCCGCGTCTACGTGCGTCCCATCGATCAGCGCGGCCGGTTTTATCCCGCCGTCGGCAAAGCCGTATTGCAGGCGGTCGCCATCGAAGCGGGCAAGCCGCCGGTGGATGTCGCGGTGCGCGAGTTCAGCCCGAAGGAGCTCGACGCCGCTTACGTCGAAGGCTTCACCGGCTCGCACTTCACGCTGGAGACGAAGCTGCCCGCGTCGCCGCCGGCGGAACTGACGATCAAGGTGACGTTCACGGATGCGCAGACGGGCGCGGTGCTGACGCAGCAGATGAATACGAAGGTGAAGGGGAAGTGACGAGAGATGCCAATGACCAGGATCTTCTGCCTTTCCACGATATTTGCCACTGCGCTTTTTCTGACAGGTTGCCAACCTCAAACAGTTTCAGTCTCGCAACGTGAGCTTGTCGTCCACGATTTGATTGTGGGCTCAGGCGCACGGGAAGTCTCGAATACAGTCGGAATACAGATCTCACCACCGCACAAATTGCGCTGGTATGAACTGGCCGATGGCACGTGCCTATGTGTGATGCTCTCTCCCGACGAGCAGAACGCCTATCGCGTTTCGGGATTGACGTTGGGAGAGTCTGGGGTCGGATATGGTGGAAAGGAAAGTTGGAGAAACCAAAAACAGACTGAGGTGCAGGAAGTCACTCTTCCCTGAACAATTACGTCGCCCTACTCATTGATCCCCAAATCCGCCTTCGTAAACAGCGCATCAAACTTGAATCCCGCCTTCTCGATGTTTTCGCGGGCCCCCTCCTGCCGGTCGATCACGGCAACGATCTTCACGACGACCGCGCCGATCTCCTGAAGCACCTTCGCGGCTTCGAGCACCTGCCCGCCGGTGGTGGCGACGTCTTCGACGATCAGCACGCGCTCGCCCTTCTCGAGCTTGCCTTCGAGCTGCTTGGCGGTGCCGTAGTCTTTCTTCTGGTTGCGGATGAGCACGCTGGGAATGCCCGTCGCCATCGACGCGGCGGTGACCAGCGGGATGCCGCCGAGCTCGGCCCCGGCGAGGCGCTGGATGTTGCCCTCCTTCTCGATGTGCTGCGCGAAGAGCTTGCCGAGTTCCAGCAACACATCGGGCTGCGTCTCGAAGAGGTACTTGTCGAGGTAATACTTCGACTTCCGCCCGCTGCGGAGCGTGAAATCACCGTGGAGAAGGGCCGTCTCACAGATACGCTTGGCGACTGCTTGCCTGTTCATGGGGGAAGTATAACCCAAAGCGGAAGTTCCAAATGACAATCTCCAAGTTCCAAACAAGCTCCAACGATCAAATCTCAAGTGGCGCAACGCACGCGGACGTGACGGATAGACATCGCCCGTTGCGCCTCGCGCGGCTCAATTGAAGTTTGGAACTTGGAGCTTGTTTGGAGTTTGGAACTTGAGATTTGGAGCTTCTCGGCATCCGCTCAAGCCACGCAGTCGCCACGTCACAACAACCCGAGCGCCACATGATGCCGCAGCGTCAGGTTGCGCACCTCGTGCGAATAAAGCTCCAGGGCATCATCGGGGCGGTCGCCGTACTGCTTGTGGAACCATTCGCCGCAGAGGTAGCCGGTGTAGCCGAGGTTCCTCAGCGCGAGGATCACCTCATCGATCGGCATGTCGCCGATGCCCATCGGCGTGATGATCACCTTATCCGGCCGGTTGAGGCCGTCGTGTAGATGCACGTGTCGGATCATGCCCGCGAGGTGGGCCATGGTGGACTCCAGCGCCTCGCCGCGGCGGATCGGGTGCAGGTTGTTGTAGCAGACGCCGACGTTAGCCCGGTCGACCATGCGGACGAGGTTGGCCATGTCCGCGCCGCGGCTGAGCGAGTCGTGCGTCTCCACCCAAAGCTGCACGCCCATCACGTCCGCCGCCTCCGCCGCCTCGCGCAGTTGCCGCGTCACCCGCGGCGCGACCTCTTCAAAATGCTGCGTGCCTTCGGGCAGCGGCCCGCAAAAAACGCGCAGAGCCGGAGCATCGACGTCGGCGGCCAGCTTGATCCGCTCCAGCGCGTGATCGACGATGCCCTCGACGATGAACTGGAGGCTCGACGCCAAACACGCGATCTTGACGTCGGTCTTCCCCAGATGTTCTTTGAAGATCTTCCGCTCGGCGGCAGACGTCCAAGCCTCGACGCCGTGCCCATGACCCGCGTCCAGCCGCAGCTCGACGCCGTGGTACTGATGCTTGGTCGCCGCCTTGAGAACTTGGCGCAGCGACCAATTCGGACAGGCAAATGTCGTGAAAGCGATTTTCATGGGTGCGTCAAGGCCCGGTGCAAGAGCGTCCGCCATCATCATCGGCCAGCCGCCGCCGTCAGGCCAGCGGCCGCCATGAGACGATAGGATACGACCCCGCGTTGGAGGGAAAACGCGAAATCAATCGTCGTTATAATCCCCGCTCTTTCACAGCCGGGACGCGCCGCCGCCGCGTCCCATAACAGGATACGCCCTTGTCGAAGCTCATCTGGCTCAACGGAAAACTGGTGCCGCCCGAGCAGGCAACCGTCAGCGTTTACGACCACGGCCTTCTCTATGGCGACGGTGTCTTCGAAGGCATCCGTGTCTACAACCACCGCGTTTTCAAGCTGCGCACCCATCTGGTCCGGCTGTTCGAGTCCGCCAAGTCGATCCGGCTGACCATTCCGCACACCATCGAAGAACTCGTTGCGGCTACCCAGGCCACGGTCCAGGCGAACCAGGTACAAAACGGCTACATCCGCCTCTGCGTGTCGCGCGGGGCGGGGTCGCTGGGTCTCAATCCCTTCGTCTGCCCCACGCCCAACGTCTTCATCATCGTCGACGCGATCACGCTCTACCCCGCCGAGCTTTACGAGAACGGCCTGGCGATCATCACCTCCTCCGTGGTGCGAAACCACCCTGCCGCGCTCAGCCCCCGCGTCAAGAGCCTCAACTACCTCAACAACATCCTCGCGAAGATCGAAGCGATCGACGCCGGCGTGCTCGAAGCCGTGATGCTCAATCACTTGGGCTACGTCGCCGAGTGCACCGGCGACAATATCTTCCTGGTGAAGGACGGCGTGCTCTACACCCCGCCGCTGCACGCCGGCGTGCTCGAAGGCGTCACCATGAAGGCCGTGCTCATCCTGGCGAAAGACGCCGGCATCGAGGTCAGCCGAATCGACCTCACCCGCCACGACCTGTACGTCGCCGACGAAATGTTCCTTACCGGCACCGCCGCCGAGGTGATCCCCGTCACCAAGGTCGATGGCCGCGTGATCGGCGATGGCGCGCTCGGCACCGTCACGCGCCGCCTGACCAAGGCCTTCAAGCACCTGGTTGGACACAGCGCGCCTGAAGACTGATTGCCGCGGCTTCAGAGAAAAATAGCCGCAAAAAGTCACAGAAGATTCAAAAGCGGTGTGTGGCGGCGACCCAATGATCAGCTCGGCTCGGTTCCACTCATTCTGTTCCCTTTGCGACTTTTGCGACTTTTTGCGGCGAATCTCGGACGGGAAGACCCCATGCACCGGGCCACCGATCAACTGGCCTATCTGACTTCCGAACTCCCCGGCACCGGCGGCGTCATCAAGGAGCGGCCGGAGGATTTCCTCGTCGATGAGCAGCCGCTCTACGAACCCTGCGGCCACGGCGAGCACCTCTACCTCTTCATCGAGAAGCGCGAGCAGACCACCACCGACGTCATCCGCCGGCTGGCGAAAATGTTCAGCGTCCGCCGCAGCGACGTCGGCTACGCCGGTCTCAAGGACAAGCACGCGATCACCCGCCAGCATTTCAGCATCTGGCTGCCCGATTCAAAGCACGACGAGCGGCTCAACCGAATCCAATTCACGCAGTTCAAGCTGCTCTGGTCGGCCCGTCACACCAACAAGCTCCGCCGCGGCCACCTCGCCGGCAACCGCTTCGTCATCCGCATCCGTCAGGTGCAACCCACCGCCGTTGTCCACGCCAAGCGCACGCTCGACCGGCTCGCATCGCAGGGCTCGCCGAATTACATCGGCGATCAGCGCTTCGGCTACAGGCAGAACAATCAGGTCCTCGGCAGGCACTACCTGCTCGGTCAGTGGAAGGAACTCCTCGACGAACTCCTCGGCAAGGCCGGCGACCACGACCCGCCGGAGCGTCACGCCGCCCGCCATGCTTATGAGCGCGGCGATTACGCCGCGGCTCTCGATGGGTGGCCGCGCATGTTTCGCCACGACCGCCAGGCCCTCGACGCCCTGCGGCAGGGACGATCCTTCGAGCAGGCCGTGATGGCGATCGATCCGATCCAGCGCGAGTTCATGGTCAGCAGCATCCAGAGCGCGATCTTCAATCAGGTGCTTGATCGCCGGATCAAGTCGGCGGCCTTTGACCGGCTGATGCCGGGCGACCTCGCGTGGAAGCACGACAGCCGGGCGGTGTTCGCGGTCGATGAGGCGACGGCCGCGGCGGAGAATGCGCCCGACGGCCGGGCCGCAAAGCTTGAAGTTTCGCCGTCGGGACCGATGTGGGGACCGGGCATGGTGCGGCCCACCGGTGAAGTGCTTCGCGGCGAGATCGAGGCGATCGCTGCGCTGGGCATGAAGGAATCAGACATGTGCGACGGGCCGCGCGTGTCGCCGGGCAATCGCCGGCCGATGCGGCTCACGATGACCGACCCGGATATCAGCGGCGGCCTCGATGAGCACGGGCCATACGTCCGCGTCGCCTTTGAGCTGCCGCGCGGCTCGTTCGCCACCATGATCCTCCGTGAGGTCATGAAGCCCTGTGTGGACGCCCCACGCGGCGGCGACGCCTTCGACGTGGAGGAGGAATAATCGCCGGCAGGCCGCTATCCGGCCCTCCTTCCTCAAAGGGAGGGGCCGGGGGAGGGATTCCCAACCCGCCCTGTGCTCTCAACCATGCAACAGACCCCATCGCCTCAACCGAAGTGAACGCCGCATGAGTCCGCCCCATTCACCTCGATTGCTCGTCTCCGTGCGCAGCGCCGAAGAAGCCGTCGCCGCGCTGAACGCGGGCGCCGACATCATCGACGTGAAGGAACCTTCGCGCGGCCCCCTCGGTGCCGCCGACCCCGACACGATCGCCGCCGTCATCGCCGCCGTCGCCCGCCGCTGCCCTGTGAGCGCCGCGCTCGGCGAGCTCATCGACCATCCAAGCCCGCGCGACCTCCCGCGCGGGCTCAGCTACGCTAAGATCGGCCTTCTCGGCGCCGGCCGCTTCGACTGGCGCGACCGGCTCGCCGCCCACTTCGCCGCTATCCCCGATGCCGCTGCCATCGCCGTCGGCTACGTCGACCGTTGGCCAGCCTCCGCGCCACCCACGCCGCGCCTCGACGAAGTCCTCAACTGGGCCATTGATCACAAGGCCGCTGGCATCCTGCTCGACACCTATCAGAAAGCTGGCGACGACCTGCCGCGCATCAGCAACTGCGGACACCTCTTCGACTTCATCGCTAAAGCGCGGGCCGCCGGCCTCATCATCGCTCTCGCAGGATCGATCACCGCCGCGAATCTGGGTGAAGTGCTCAGCTACGGTTCCGACGTCGTCGCCCTCCGCGGCGCCGCCTGCGTCAACGGCGATCGAAAACAACCGATCGACCCGCAGCGCGTGCGCGCCCTCGCGGAACTCATCGCAAAACGCGCCGGGCGCACCCCGCGATCTCCCCGCGTTCCAGCGAACGGTCGCGCAGGTTGATCACATCAATCCGCGGCACCGCCCGCGACGCCGCTTCGAAATCGGCATCCACCACACCCTCGCTCACCGCCTCGAACACTTCGTTCCGTACGTCCGTCGCGAACCGGTAGTTGAGCACGTCGCGCGTGTCTTCCTTGTTCGTGGTGGATTTTAGAAGCGTCAACCGCTGCGCTCCCAATCGCGTCGCCAGATGGGCCGCGATCGAGTCGCTGGTGAAGGTCCAGCGATGCGGGATGACGATGCCGGCCCGCTCCTCGACTTGAAGCCATTCGAACGGATCAATGACCACCAGCGCGCCGCCGGCCCACGCCGCCCGGCACGCCTCAATGTCGCCGGCGATCACCGCGTCCGGCAGCACGGCCGCCACGACATGAGCGTTGAACTGCATCGCCCGCACCGCCAACCAGTGGCTCGCCGTTTCGCCGATGCGATACCGCTGGTCGAAACTGCGCACCACGTCCGCCGCATCGCCGCCGCCGATGATCATCGCCGCGCTGCCCGTGACTTCGATCCGTCGCACCACCTCGATGCGCGCAATCAAGTCCGGCAGATCAAGCAGGCTCCCGCCCAACTTCAGGATGTGTACCGACTCATTCACAATGACTCCCACGACATTCTCAAAGCCCAGGCACTCCTGTGCCTGGGTTTCCCCACAAATGCAGCAGCGCCGCCGCGCATGTCGCTTCCCCCGCTTCCTTCCCCATCGTCTGCGACATCCGAATCATCTCGATCCCCTTCGGCCGGGGGTCGCCGCCCGTGTAATCCCGCATCAATCGCTTCCAACGTCGCTCCACGCCGATCCGCGCATGCTCCACCGCCTGGCACGCGACGCCTTCGCCGCTGCCGCAAACCACCGCGCGAATCGGCCGCACATCGCCGAGCACCCGGCGAATCGCTCCCGCCATCCGGCTGACCATTATGTCGCGAAATCCACGGGCGATGCAGCGGGCATCGTCCTCACTGATGACCGACAAGTCCGCGCCCACCATGCGGGCGATCCGCGCGGCGGAATGAACCGGCGTCAGCGGCCGGCCGTCGGCGGTGTCGAGGTTGTCCACCTCCATCGGCAGCCCGCGAAACACCATCGACAAATCCTCCGTCCGCGCGAAGCACTCCGCCATCACCCGGTACCGCTTCCCGCGCGCCGTCACCGTTGGCCCCAGCGCACATAGCGGCGTGCGCTTTGCGCCCAGGTAGACCAGTTCCCCGCTGTGCAGCCGGTCCATATCCGTGAGCCACTTGGCCTCGACTCGGCCGTCACGCAGCAGGGTGATGTCGGTGGTGGTCGAGCCGGTGTCGATGAGCAACGTAGCGCCGGCCGGGTGCGCGCGCGCGACCCACGTCGCCAGCGCGTGCCAGTTCGCCGACGCGCACGCCAGCCATCTGTCGTTCGCCTCGTCTGCCGGTGCAAACCGGCCCTCCGTCAGCCACACGCCGACCTGCCGATCACCGGCGAAGAGCTTGACGCAATCGAGGATGTGCCGCACCCCGTCACGGCGCGTCTCGTAGCAGTCACACAGCTCACCAGTCATAGTCACCGCGAGTGCGTGGAACGATCCCGCCGTCGCCGCCGCTGCGCGCAGCATGTCGGCCAGTCGCGATGGGGCGTTCCACAGCGCAAATGCCAGCGTGCACGCGGAATCCATAGTGACTTCACCGGCGCCACACTCGCCCCATGCGGCCTTGATGTTCGCTCCGCCGATATCGAGCGCCAGCACGTTCATGGCTGCACCGCTTCCTTCACCACCCCCTTGTTGTCGAAGACGATCCGCCCGGCCCGCCACTCGATCGGCGCGTCCGCGTCCATCATCGCGCGCGGGAGGTTCGTCGTGCAGAGCTGTCGCAATGCGCAGTACGACATTGTGACCCGCGGGTTGATCTCCATCACCACATCATCCCGCGCATCGCTGCCGAGCACGAGGTCGACGCCGATGAACCCGCGAAGATCGGCGAGCGTCTTCACGGCTTGGCCGGCCAACCAGAATGCGCGGTCGCTTAGCGACTTGTCAAGCGGAATCATGCCGCCGGCGTATTGCAGCTCATGATCCCCTTCGATCCGCTGCGAGCCCGCCAGCAGCGGCACGACTCGGGTGCCATTGGCGATGAACGAGGCGCTGACCGCGGTCCCCGGCATGTAGGGCTGCGTGACCCAGTTTGTCCCGCTGATGCGCGACCGAAGCGACGATGCCTCGTCCGGCGTTCGGCAGACAAACGTCTGCTCGCACCCCGCCCCGTCGCGCGGCTTGATTACGAAGGCCGAACCCGCGTCGCCGAACCGCAGCGCTTCGGCGATGCCCTCGAGCAGCACGCCCGCCTCGCCGCCGCGCGTCGGCGGCGTCGGCACGCCGTGCTTCTCAAAATGGCGGCACAGCGACTGCTTGTCCGCGCACAACGCGATCGTCTTCGCCGAGCAGTTCAGCACCGGCACCTTCAGCGACGACAGCATCTCGATCAAACCCGCGAGCACCCCGCCCGTCTCCGGCGCAATCACAATCGCCCCATCGCTCTTGGCCGCGAGCTGCCCGATGAGCGATTTCAATTCCGCCACCGGCGTCACCTTCGCGATCGCCTGCCCGTTGACCTCGACGTACTCGAACTCGCCGAACGTCGTCCACACTTTAGCGCCCGCGCCCGCCATATCGTCCACCAAGGTGCGCCACATCGCCCGGCCTGCATCGGCGATCGACGCGGGCACCCCATCGGGCGCGCCCCCGGCGGTGATGTGCTCGTAGACCAGGATGTTCACGCTCATGCCGACTGCCTTTCCAACCAATCCTTCGGCGGCGATAACCGCCCTTCACGGAGCAACACGAACAGGCCGGCGGCAATCAGGTCGGCGCTCGTCCCCGGGTTGCGGCGGTTGCCATCAGCGCGGAGCCATGCATCAAGGTCGCTGAACGCCTCCAATCCGTCCGCGCTCGTCGGCCAGCCCGCACTCAGCACTCCGCTCGCCAGTCGCGACGACTCGGCGGCCACCGGCACCCCGCATTTGCGAACGATGAGACTATCCGGTTCGCGGGCCATCTGCCGCAGATGGGCCCGCACGATGCACTGCAACAACGGAATATCCGTCGCCGCAAGATCGGCCGCGATCTCGCCAAGCACGTCAGCAAAACCATTCGCGTACTGCCTCGCAATCGCATCACGATTCGCCGCAAGTCGCATCGCATCCAGCAGCGAAACGCGCGGAGCGCTGTGAACATCCTCGCGCTCGGCGCGGCCGATGCCGCCCGGCTTCGCCGCACGGATCGCTGCAAACGCGAGAGCGGCGTCCTCCACGGTCAATCCCGCAAGTACCGGCGCGATCCCGTCCGTCAGTGGCACGTTCACCGGGACTGCGCAAAGCGGGGCTAATAAAAGAATAATTCCGAGATTGGTATTGCGCCCGGCCGCGCTCTGAGTCGCGTTCACACTGTCGAGGATCGCCCAGCCGACGCCTAGCCGTCCCGTATCAGCGAGCACCGGGGCGACCGCCTCGGCGCTGCGCACGAAGTCGAGCCACGTCACGTCGTCAAAGCGCGCACCCCGGTGGACATTGCCCGCCTTCGGCGCACCGACTTCGAGGACGCACGCCCGGCGCACCGCTTCCGCGACGGCCAACATTTCAGCGGCCGACATTCGCCGCCTCCATCACCGCACGGCGGGCAGCGAGGTGATCGACGATCGCGCCCGCCACGTCGACGCGCGTCGCGCCGACCAACGCCTGCCATCCCGGCGCCGCGTTGACCTCGATGACGTACGGCTCGCCCGCCGGCCCGTGCATGATGTCGACGCCGGCGACCTCCGCGCCGCACGCCGCCGCAGCAGCGCCCGCCATTCGCCCCATGTCGCCGTCGACGACAATCGCATCGGTCGCCGCGCCGCGGGCCGCATTGGTGCGCCAATCCGCCGCGGTCCGCCGCATCCCGGCAACCGCCGTGCCGGCGATGACGAAGATGCGCAGGTCGCTGCCGCCGTGGTCGATCCACTTCTGCACGTAAATCGCCGCCCCCATGCGTTCGAGCTGGGCAAACGCCCGGGCCGCCAGGTCGCGGTCGCTGATGCGCGTCATGCCCCAGCCCTGCGAGCCGAAGATCGGCTTGATCACGACGTCGCCGCCGAGCTCGTCGAACGCCCTTGTCGCATCGACAAGCCGCTGACACACGATCGTCGGGGGCACCGGCAGGCCCGCGGCCTCGATGCGCGTCAACGCGAGGTATTTATCCACCGCCGTCTCGATTGCCCGCGGGTTGTTAACGACAAGCCCTCCCGCCGACGCAAGCCGGTGCAACGCATCCATGCGGAACACGACCTGCTCGAGCGTCCCCGGCGGCATCGTCCGCACGATGATCGCATCCGCGGTGTCGAGTTGGACGTTGTCGGCATGGACCGCCGCGCCTTTCGTTGCGACCCTCCCGCTGACCGCCAGCCACGAGCAGCATGTGAGCGCGTGGCCGCGCCCGATGGCCGCGCGGCGGAGATCGTCCGTGTGCCACCCGCTCTTCTCACTGAGGGCAACGATCCGCATGGGTTCACCGAAAAAAGGATCGACGCAGCACATCGACGTTCACGGCACCGAACGTGAAGCTGTTGCCGGTGGTGATGTTTTGGAGGCACACCTGGGCGGGGCTGAAGAGCATCGGGTCGATCTTGTAAAAGTCGTAGTTGCACTCTTTGAAAATGTCGCCGAACGGCCGGCCGTAGTCGCGCGACGCCGACGATGGCAGCCGCTCGCCGGCTTCGCGCAGAGAGTCATCGTCGCCGGTCACGTAGAGTGACACCCGCCCGCCATAGAGCACGGCGTCATTCGTCCTGCCGATCGCCGCCATGTCGTTCATCGCCACCGGCGGCAGCGGAGCCGACCCAAAACCGGCGACGACCCGCGCCAGGTCGAACTTCAACGCATGGAGCTTGTGCAGCGTCGTCTCGACCGATCGCGCGACAATCTGCACACCACCGGCGAGGCTCGCGGTGCGGGCGATCAGCAGCGTCACGTTGTTCGCGTCGACGCCGGTCCGCTGCGCGACATACTGAATGACTTCCTCCGTCGGCAGCTTTGACGTTTCCAAGACCCCGACGACATACGCGGGCTTCTCAACGAATGGAGCGAGCGCCGGCTCGGCAAACAACTCTTCCTTTGCATACACGGCCCGCATCGGGCCGGACCCCATCGCGAAGTAGCCGCCCGTGTTGATCTGCCAGCCCGCGTACTGGCTCGCCATGCACGCCGCGACCGGCTGCTCCACCGACACCGCCACGCTCGGCAGCGGCGCGCTTGCAACCTCGCCCGGCACGAACGTCACAGTTGCAAGGTCCGCGAGGCAAGCCCGCGCGAGCAGCAACCCGGCACCGAGGCTGCCGCGAACCTTCGCCCCGGCATCGATCACCGTCGCTCCCGCGATGGTATGCACAACCGCACCCAACTCGTCGGCCCGTGCCGCCAGTTCATGTGCCACGCGCAACGCTCGCTCATTGAGATTCAAACCAGGCACTGAAGCACCTCTCCTTTGTTGTGCTCGAACCGGTCGCCCGACGCGATCCGCCAGCGTGCCTTGGTCGCGCGGGCGGCGTCGAGCGGCGCCACAAGAGGCCAGCGGAGGTCCTGCAAACGACGCAGCACGAGCAGCATCGCGGGCATCGCGCTCGCCGCGACTTCGCCGCCCTCCGCCAAGTGACTCGCGGCGAGTGGGGCGGCGTTCGATGCATCGACCAGGCCGCGCAGACACAGGATCGTGCCGCGCTGCATCTCGATGCCGGGCGCATCGAGCGCATCGGTCAGCAGCGCGATCGTGCCGGCGAGCATGCGGTAGCCGGGCGACTTCCCGCAGCGGCCGGCGATGGCGATGAGCCCGCGGCGCATGAGGAAGCCCGCGTAGTCGCCAGCGTCGCCGTCGATGAGGATCTCGCCGCCGGTCATACCGCGGCGGCTGGCGTGATCCGGACCGCCAACGCGGTGGCCGGCGTTGCCGAGAACGCGAATATGACCTCCGCTCATCGATGCTCCGAGTTCATCGCCAACGTCTCTGAAGACCACAAGCTTGCCGTGCGCCATGTTGGCGCCGAGGCGGTCCAGCGGTGGAGTATCCATCACCAGTAGAAACGGCGTGGGAGATGGTTCTGGACCGCCAATCGCAAAAACCTCGTCGAGCCGAACGCTTGTGCGGCCGATTGGTATTGGCGTTGCCGCGAACGCTTCGCGATCGACCGTGCATAACGTGTCGGGACGCAGAAACGAGCCATCCACCAGCGTGGGTAGTCTGTTGGACGACCGATAGTGGATGGTGTATTTCACGCCATCACCTCGTGCAGCTTGAAGTGAAACTTGCCGAGCTTGCCGCCGTAGTTGCCGGCACTGACCGCGATGATGTCGCATTCGCACGCCGCGCTGATCGCCGTGCGCATCGCCCGGCTGATCGCGGCGGCCGTCAGGCCATTGATCACGATCTCATACACACAGCCGACGCCCTCGCGCAGCTTCGACTTGCTCCGGCCGCGCAGCGTCGGGCAGTATTCATCGTTCGTCGACGCGAACATCCCCTTGTAGCGCGAGCCGACCTTCGACCCGCTGCGCACGATGCCGCCGGGGAACGGCGCGATCACATCGGGCATCGGCGCGATCGCCTCCACCGCCCGCCGCGTCGCTTTCAAGGTGCCCGCCTGGTCGCGGCCGCATACGAGGATATTTCCACCGGCGATCGCCTTCACCGCGCCGACGGTTTCCTCGCAGGTGAACTCGCCATCCATCACCGGCACGCGCCAGAACCGCCGGGCGGCAAGAATGGCTGATGGCTGATCGCTAATCGCTGACGGCTGTGCCGCCACCACCACCACCTGCTTACTCTTCTGGTGCCCATCGCCGAAGAAGCGCAGCCGCTTGCCGAGATCGATGCGGGCCGCTTCATCGCCCGGCGTGATTGCAGCATAGGGCAGCCCGTCATACACCGCCGTGGTCGGACAGGTCATCAGGCACTGCCCCGTCCGGTTCGGGACCGCCTTGCGCAGGCCGTCCGCATTGAACGAAAATAGCAAGAGCGAGACGCCAGGCCGGCCATCCGGCGTCTCTTCCGGCGACAGCCACCGCTCGACGCCCACCTCCGCGTCGCACCCGATCACGCTCGTGCCGTACCCGCTGACGGTGGTCGCCGCGATCCGCACCCACTCCTCATCAATGGCGGTCACGATCAGCCGCGACGCCCACATCCGGAACGCCTCGGCGAAAGTATCTTCGATGATGACGCCGTTGACCTGCATTGCGGCGGCGATTGTAGTGCGGGGGGATTATCATGTCAGACGGCGGAAGTTAAGCGAACGACAGGAGGCCCCATGTCCGAACAGAAAAAGACCTATTCCGAGCCGGAGATCGCCGAGAAACTGAAGGCCCTGCCCAACTGGGAGTTCCGCGACGGCTGGATCCGCCGCAAGTTCAAGACGATCGGCTGGCCGCAGACGCTGATGGTGGTCAACGCGATCGGCTACATCGCCGAGGCCGGGTTCCACCACCCGGACCTTTCGGTGTCGTGGGCGGAGGTTCACGTCAAGCTCCAAACTCACTCCGCGAAGGGAATCACCGACAACGATTTCGAGCTGGCCCGACTGATCGAGGATCAAATCATGTGGCTGCCGAAGGAGGGGCAGTCGCTGTCGGGGTTTGAAAAAGGGATGAAGAAGAACTGGACGCGGTGAGGACCAAAATTCCAAGCTCCAAATGCCAAGCTCCAAATAAACTCCAACTTCCAAATTCCAATGGTGCAAAGGCAACCGTTGGCGTGCGCGAGTTGCCGCTCGCTGCCGATTCGCGGCTTGTGAGTTGAACCTTTGGAGCTTGTTTGGATTTTGGAACTTGTGATTTGGACCTTCTTGTCGAGCACCCGGAACGCATTCGCATGCCTAGTCCAACCCCCCGCATCGCGCTGGTCACCGGCACGCTCGCCGAGCCGGCGCTGCGGCGGATCGCGGCGGAGATGGCGGCCGAGGGGCGCATCGAGCCGGTCGTCGTCGTGCTGCACATCCAGGTGGCGGCGCTGATGACGGCCGAGTGGGTGTCGCGGAAACTTGAACTCCCGGCCGGGGCGGCGATCGATCGCGTGGTGGTGCCGGGATATTGCCGGGGCGACCTGGCGCACGTCGAGCGGAAGGTGGGCGTGCCCGTGGAAAGGGGGCCGATGAACCTGCATGACTTGCCCGGGCATTTCGGGCGAGAAGCGCGCGGAGGCGCAAGCGATTACGGCGAGCACAGCATCGAGATCATCGCGGAGATCAACCACGCGGCCCGGTTGCCGATGGATCGGATCATCGCGATGGCCGAGGCGTACCGCGCCGATGGCGCGGACGTCATCGACATCGGCTGCGACCCGACCCCGGCCGGCGGCGATCGCCCGGCGTGGACCGGCGTGGCCGAGGTGATGCGCGAGCTGCGGTCGCGCGGCATGCGCGTGTCGGTCGATAGCTTTCATCCGCAGGAGATTCGCCTCGCCGCGGCGGCGGGAGCGGAGTTGGTGCTTAGTGTTTCGTCGCAGAACTGCGAAGCCGCGAGCGGCTGGGTGAGGGAGAATGGGAAGCCGATTGAAGTGGTGGCGATCCCGGACACGCCGAGCGATCTTGCCAGCCTCGACCGCACGATTGCACACCTCGCGAAGGCGGCCGTGCCCTACCGCATTGATCCGATCATCGAGCCCATCGGCTTCGGCTTCGCGGCGTCGCTCGGCAGGTATCTCGAGATTCGCCGGCGCTATCCCGACGCCGCAATGATGATGGGCATCGGCAACCTCACCGAGATGACCGAGGCCGATTCGGCGGGCGTCAACATGCTGCTCATCGGCTTCTGCCAGGAGCTTCGCATCGGCAGCGTGCTCACCACGCAGGTGATCAATTGGGCGCGGTCATCGGTCAAAGAGATCGCCATCGCCCGGCAGGTGATGCACCATGCCGTCACCCACCAGACGCCGCCGAAGCACCTCGATGACCGCCTGGTGATGCTTCGCGACCCGAGGCTGCGGCCGATGCGCGATGACGAGCTGCGCGAGCTGCAGGCACGGCTGACCGACAAGAACGTGCGCGTGTTTGTCGGCGAGGCGCAGGACGATGGTGGGCAGTTCCCACCCTACTCGCTGCACGCGATGAACAAGGATGTCCACGCCGTGGGCAGCGATCCGTTCACCGTGTTCGATCAGCTCAACATTACCGACGCGTCGCACGCCTTCTATCTCGGCTATGAAATGGCGAAGGCGATGACCGCTCTGACGCTTGGCAAGAATTACGTGCAGGACGAGCCGCTGCGCTGGGGCATGCTGACGAAAGAGGAGGTAAGTCACTTCGAGCGAAGAAAGGGCGCCCGTGACGAGCCGCGACCGTAAGGGAGCGGTGTGTTGATCTGCTCGACAATTTTGCGGCGAATTGCTCAAGTCGGCGCGGCGCGTCAGAAGATTTCGATCCCCAGCGCCGGCCCCAGCAGCAGCATCGTGAACAGCGAGACGATCACGATGCCGATGAGGTTGAGCCAGAGGCCCGCCTTGCACATCTGCGGGATGGTGACGTGCCCGGTGGCGAAGACCATGGCGTTGGGCGGGGTACCGACGGGGAGCATGAACGAGCAGCTCGCGCCGATGCCGGTGATAAAGCACAGGAGGTAGGGGTGCACGCCGAACCCCGGGGCGATCGCCGCCATGACCGGCAGCAGCGCGGCGGTCGTCGCGGTGTTCGAGGTCAATTCGCCAAGGAACACGATGAGCGTGTTGACCACGATGACGATGAGCACCACCGACAGGCCGCGGGCCAGCAGCGTCTGGCTGCCGATGAACTCGGCGACGCCGTTGGCCTGCACCGCGGCGGCGAGGCTTAGCCCGCCGCCGAACAGGATGAGGATGCCCCAGGGGAGCTTCACCGCGGTCCGCCAGTCCATGGTGAACTCGCCGCGCTGGACGTTTGTCGGCGTGATGAACAGCACCAGCGCCGCCAGCATCGCGATGCCCGGATCGGTCAGCCCCTTCAGCGGAAGCACGCGGTCCGTGCCATCGCCCCAGCCGATCTGCACCAGCCACGGCCGGCTGATCCATAGAGCTGCCGTCACCATGAAAACGATGAAGGTGATCCACTCGCCCCTGTTCGGCGGCCCCAGGGCCCGGTACTCGCGCTCGATCAGCTCCCGGCCGCCCTCGATGCGCTTCATGCGGATCGGAAAAATGACGCGCGTCAACATGAACCACGTGATGGGCGTGAAGATGACTACGACGGGCACGCCGAGGATGAGCCACTGGCCGAAGCTGATTTCCATGCGGTATTCAGGGGCGATCTTGTCCTTGAGGAAGCCGACGAGAATGGTGTTGGGGGGCGAGCCGATGATCGTCGCGATGCCGCCGATCGATGAGGCGTAGGCGACGCCCAGGAGCAAACAGATCGCAAAGTTGCGGTAGTCGGGGGGAGGCGAAGAAGTGGCAGTAGCAGTGGCAGCGGCGGTAGAAATCAAATTCTCTTTACTGCTACTGCTACTGCCACTGCCACTGTTCCCCCTCCTCTCCAGCAGCGCTATCACGCTCATCGCGATCGGCAGCATCATCGCGGCGGTGGCGGTGTTCGAGACGAACGCGCTGATCATCACCGTCGCCAGCATGAACCCGCCCACCATGTTGATCGGCTTCGTGCCGACCAGTCGCAGCGTGAGCAGTGCGATCCGCTTGTCGAGCTTCCATCGGCTCATCGACAGCGCGAGGAGGAAACCGCCCATGAAGAGAAAAATCGTGTCCTCCGCGTACGGCGCCGCGGCGGCCTTCATCGTCGCGGCGCCCAGCAGCGGAAACATGACCAGCGGCAGGAGGGCCGTCACCTCGATGTCGATCGCGTCCGTCAGCCACCATGTCGCCATCCACACCATCATCGCCAGCGTCGCCCGCCCCGCGGCGGTGAACGCCACCTCCTGCCCCTGCACCCCCTTGTAAACCTCCGGCAGCGAGAACCCAACGATCACCGCCAGCAGCGGACCGCCCAGCAAGCCGGACCATTGCACGGCTGCGCGAAGCGGTGAGCGAACGACGGTCGACATGGGCGGCAATATAACCCAGGGCGAGCGCATGGACCGGTGCCACGGGTCGGCTTTGCGACCCGTGTCCAATCACACGGGTCGCCGAGCCGACCCGTGGCACCGCGGAGCGGGTACATGCCATTGCCCTGCAATAGACCGCGAAACCTTTTCCTCCCGCCTCGGTAATCATTACGATGGTCCTCGGTCGCCCACTTCAAGGAGCCTCGCCGATGCGCTCACTGCCCTCGTTGGTTTGCCTGCTCGCCGCGCTCTTCCATTCTTCCGTCGCGAACGCCGCCGGCGTCGCCGAAGGTGTGCGCGGCATCGCCACGCGGGCGCCGAAAGAGATGAAGATCGATGGCGACCTCGCCGAGTTCAAGGACGCCTTCTGCACGCCGATCAATTACTTCCACCCCGACCTGAAAAACCGCCCGGCCCAGTTCTTCTACATGTGGGACGACGACGCGTTTTATGCCGGCCTGCGCACCCTCGACGAACGCCCCGCCAACAACGCGCCCGATGACCGCCTCTGGGAAGGCGACGGGGTCGAGTGGTATTTCGACACCAGGCAGGACGCCCGCTTCCGTTCGCTCGAGTGGGAGAACAGCAACAACGGCAGCGTGCACTGCTACTGGACCGGCCTCGCGAACAAAGAGGTGAAGCCGCGCTTCTGCCTGCGGCCCGGGTATCTCGACGCGATCCCCAAACTCGACATCGGCGTCGGCGCCCGGCGCACCAAGTTCGGCATGGAGGTCGAGTTCAAGCTGCCCTGGAAGAACTTCCGCCTCTTCAAGGCCGAGTTCAACCGCGTCATCGCCATCGACGCCGAGCTCTGCTACTCCGACGGCGGCCCGCGCGTCGATCGCTTCTTCGCCTACGGCTCCCCGCTCTCCGTGCAGCAGCCCGCCAGCCTCGCGAAGGTGCAGCTTGTCGAGAAGCTCGAGCGCGAGCATTGGAAGGCGTGCGGCCCGGTGATGATGCCCGTCCGCGTCGACACCGCCTGGGGCCAGCCCGGCAAGCCCAACGCCCAGGCGTGGATCACGCTGCCGCCGAATCAGGAGAGTGAGATCGGTAAGATCGTCATCCGCCTGACCGACCTCGAAGGCAAGACGATCGGCGAGCACGAAGCGAAAACGCAGGTGATCCAGGCGGATGGCAGCTTCAAACGCGCCCTCGCCCAGTGGCCCAACGATTCCGCTGCGCCCGGTGCGTTCCATGCCACCGCGATCGTCTTCGACAAGGATGGCAAAGAGCTGACCCGAATCGCCCCGCGCTTGGTGAGCACCAGCATGCAGCAGGGGTATTGAACGTTCGCAACGCACAATGGCTCGCATCAACTTTTTCCAGGAGGCGACGTCATGTCTGATCGCAAACATCGCGCATGGGTGTGTTGGATGGTGTTGGCCGTGCTTTCGTTTCCGGCCCTTGGCGTCGCGGCTGATGACCCGGCGCCCGCAGATGCCGACACGGCGGCGGCGCTGAAGATCATGGGCCGGCGCGTCGGCACCTGGGATGACGTGATCACCATCAAGCCCGGCAAGTTTGTGCCGCCCGGCGCAGTGATCAAGCTGGTTACCGTGGTGAAATGGACCAACAACGGACGGTTCATCCAGGGCGACGCCGAAGGCGTACGTGAGCAGGAGGGGCAGAAGCAGAAGACCGCCTCGACCTGGATTCAAACCTACAACCAGCAGAAGCGGCAGTTCCACTCGTGGTTTTTCTTCTCCGTCAGCGGACCCAACGGCGTCGACTACTGGAGCGGCCCGCCGAGCGTGGCGGTCAACGAGTGGGACGAGCGCAGCCAGACGATGCGCCTTGAGGTCCACGATGACGAACGCGGGATGACCGGCACCGGCTCGTGGCACTGGATCGACAACGACACGGTCGAGTTTGGCTTCGTGACCAAGGACAAGGACGGCAACATCGTGATGGAACAGACCGGAAAGTCGACGCGGCGAAAGGACAAATGACGGATGAAGCACCTCGTGTTGCTCCTCTGCCTCGTCCCGCTCGTCGGCTGCGCCAACAATCCGCCGCCTGCCGCCCCGCAACCCGCGGGTCCCCCGCTCACCGACGTCGGCCCGCTCCACGATCGCGCGGCCGACTTCGCGCCGACCCTTCGAGCGCGGATCATCATTCGTGGGTATCCGCTCCTGGAGGTCGGGATGACCCGCGCAGACGTGCGGGCGATCATGGGGTCCCCGGACCTGGCGGCGCCGCTCTACACGAAGCAGCAGCCCGTCACGTTCCGCGGCTGGGCCTATCGCTACATCGCCTCCGAGAGCGAGGTGATCAGCTTGTACTTCGATCCCGTCGACAACCGGCTTCAATTGGGTATGAGTCACGGCATCCCCGGCCTGAAGCCACTGGGCGGACAGCCGGGCACCGCGCGTTAAGTCCGCCACCGATCAATCCGATAACACTCTCGGAGGCATGGTTTCCGTCCTTTTAAGGAGCGGTCCATGTTCCGCAAACTCATCACGCTCATCTGCCTCGTCCTGATGCTCGCGGTCACCGCGTCGTGGATCCGCAGCCTCGCCACTTCCGAAGCCTACACCTGGAACATCGCCGCCGAATGGGCGGTAGTCGCGCGCCACGCCCAAGGTGCTTTCACCCTCGCGTGCAAGCAGGCCGGCGTCGTTCTCTCCATGCCGCACTGGCTTGCCTTGTCGCTGCTGGCAATCTGGCCGCTGTTTCACCTCCGCATCAAGATGGACGACCGCAAGCTGGTCGTGAAGAAGCGTTAGCAACCCTGCGCGACTGGATTATCATGGCCCGCCATGCCGGTCGAGACCGATGGCAGCGACACTTGCACGAGGCCCGCCGCCGCGGTCGTCGATGCCGCCGCGCCCGAGTCGCCCGACGTGCCCGTCGATTACGTTCCCCTCCGCCGCCGGCAACGCATCGTCGCCGCCAGCGAGGTCCCGCGCAGCCCGTTCATCACGCTCGCCCTCTGCTGGATGCTCGGCATTTTGCTCGGGGCGATGATGCCGTGGGTCTCTCTCTGGCTGCCCATGGCGCTCGTCGGCGTCGCAATGATCGGCCGCGCACTTCTGCGGCGGGACGGCCAGCGCGTCCGCATCCTCGGCATCGGCACGCTCATCACCGCCGGGGCCGCCTGGTTCGTCGTGCACGACCGATACGTCGCGGCCGACCACCTTTCGCATTACATCACCGCCGAGCCGCAACTCGCGGAGGTCACCGGCTTCATCGAAGGCCCCATCATCGTCGCGTCGCCGCAGCGCGGGGCGTTTGCAAAGTTCTCGTATGAGCCGCCATCAACGACGTTCATCATCGATGTCCGCTCCATTGTGGTTAGCGGGCAAGCACAAACCACCGCAGGGAAACTCACCGCCAAGCTGCGCCAGGCCGAGACCCGCCTCCGCGAAGGCGACTGCGTCGCGGTCACCGGCTGGATGCAGGCGATCGACGGCCCCAGCAACCCTGGCGATTTCGACTACCGCGCCATGTACCGCGAGCGCTCCATCGACGGCCGCATCGTCCTCAACGTCCGCGCCAACTGCCGGGTGCTCGACGCCGCGCCCTCGATCGGCGGCCTTAATGCACTGCGAACCCGCGTCGCCGACAGATGCGCCGAGTCGCTGCGGCTGGGGCTGCAAAGCGACCCGCAGCGCATCGCGTTTCTCGACACGATCCTTCTGGGCCGGTGGAGCCGGGACCTCGAAGAACTCACCGAATCGTTCCGGAAAACTGGCCTGATCCACATCCTTTCGATCAGCGGGGCGCATCTGACGATCCTGATGCTCCTGGTGTGGATGGTGGTTCACTCCTTCGCCCGGCACCCGGCATGGGCGGCGTCGCTTGTGCTGGTTGTGCTGCTGCTTTACATGCTCGCCGTGCCCTGGCGGGTGCCGATCGTGCGGGCCGGGATCATGGCGGCACTCGTCTGCGCCGGCGCCGCCAGCGGACGGCGGGTGCGGGCGATCGACATGATCGCGCTCTCGGCGTTCGTGGTGTTCGTCTGGCGTCCGGCCGACCTCTTCAACGCCGGCGCGCAGCTCAGCTTCGGCGTCGTCGCGGGGCTGCTGGTATTCACCGCGCCGGTCAGCCGGTGGCTCTGGCCGGACTCGCCGGTCGATGCGCCAGCCGACGAGATGCGGGCCCGATTGGCCCGCCGTTGCTTTGATTACCTCGCCGCCAACATCGTCGCCTTTGTGATCGCGTTCCCGCTCGTCGCGTTTCACTTCCAGTTCGTTTCGCCGCTGTCGATCCTGCTGTCGCTGCTTTCGCTGCCGGTGGTCACGGCCGTGCTCGGCCTCGGCTATCTGAAGATCCTGGCGGGCGCGATCATGCCCAGCGCGGGGGTCGTGCTCGCCGGTCCACTCGAATGGGTCAGCGACTCGATGACCGGCCTCGTCGAGCACGCGTCCCACTGGCCCGCATCGACCGTCATGCTCGGCAGCCCGCCCTCGGTTGCATGGCTCATCGGAACGCTCGTGCTCGGCTGCGCCATCATGGCGGGACTGTTCGCCCAGCGCCGCGGCGTGATGTGGCTGGCGATCTCGGTGTGCATGGCGTGGCTCCTTATCCCGCATCACCCGCGCGTCGCGGCCTGGTTCGATTCGCTCCGTGCGCAGCCCGCCTTAAGGATGCACATGTTCGCGGTGGGTGACGGCTCCTGCTTCCTAATCCAGATCGCCGGCAGCGACCAGCGGCGCGGTCACATCATCCTGTTCGACTGCGGTTCGCAGGGCTTCCTCAATGTGGGCTCGCGCAGCATCGTGCCGTCACTGCGGGCGCTCAACGTGAACCGCATCGACACGCTCATCGTTTCGCACGCCGACCTCGATCATTTCTGCGGCGTGCTCGACGTGGCGAAGGAGGTGCCGATCGGCCGGGCGCTTGTCCCGCCGCAGATGCTGCGCGAGGCGGAGCAGGATGCGTCATCGGCAGCCGCCTACCTGATCGACGGCCTGCGCGGGCGGCGGCTCGAGGTCGACCCGGTTTCGCGCGGCTGGCGCGAAACGCTCGGCGCCGCCGACGCGGAGATCCTCTGGCCGCCCGAGAGCTTCGAGGCCGAGCGCGCGAACAGCTCCTCGATCGTGCTGTCCGTCCGCGTTGCCGGCAAGCGCGTGCTGCTCAGCGGCGATATCGACCAGGTCGCCACCCCCCTGCTCATCGCCCGCGGCGACGACCTCCGCGCCGACGTCGCCGATCTCCCGCACCACGGCAGCTTCGTGCAGGCGTCCCCGCAGTGGTTCGGGGCGGTGAAGCCCGCGATCGTGCTCCAGTCGAGCGGCCCGGCCCGCCTGCGCTCCGACAAGTGGGCCGGCCTGCTCACCGACGCGAAGGTCACGCGCCTCGTCACCGCGCAGCTCGGCATGGTGGAGCTGCGCATCGAAGCGGATGGCGCGATCGATTGGTCCGCCTTCCGAAGGGAGCCGGTGCCGATCGAACCGTGAGCTGACAGGACAAAATGAATGAATTAACCACAGAGAACACAGAGGACACAGAGAAGGAGAAGGGAAGAGCTCTGGATATCCGTTGAATTGAAGCGCACGGCTTTCCATCCTCTGTGCTCTCTGTGTCCTCTGTGGTTCATTCTGCTTAAGCTCGTAGAATCGCAGCGCCACTTTTCGTACCACGCGCGAATGAATGGAGTCCGCATGGCAACCGACCCCTCCAACGAAAAACTGCCCGGAACGTTCAAGGCGTTCATCAAGAAGTTCCCGAAGCTCGGCCAAGCGCACGAGATGGTCGCGCAGGCCGTCGAGGAGGCCGGGCCGCTCGACGCGAAGCAGTGCTGCCTGATCAAGATCGGCATCTGCGTCGGCGCGGGCCTCGAGTCGGCGCTGCGCAGCCACGTGCGGCGGGCGATCGAGGCGGGCGCAACGACGCAGGAGATCGAGCAGGCGGTGCTGTTGGGGATGAACACCGTGGGGTTTCCCTCGACGGTCGCGGCGTGGAGCTGGGCCTGGCAGCAGATCGACCGGGGGACGTGAGGACCCGGGCTTGGATCGATTGAACCGGCGAAGCAGAGGAAGCGGACCCGCCACGAGTCACAAGGATGCAGGACGCACCGTATTGGAAATCCACGGCAAGGGAGGGGCGCGGCGCAGCGCCATCGAGAAATCGCTAACCCTCATTCGCGGCATCCGAGCTTCCGCATCATCTCATCCGTCCTCTGGTACGCCTCGGTGACCCACTCGACGATCCTCGCCGGCTCGGGGCTGTATTCGAGCTCGATGGAGACGGTGCGGTTGAATCCGGTGTCCTTGATGGCGGCGAGATAGTCGATGATGGGCACGACGCCGCGGCCGGGCGGGAGGTCGCCGTGCACCTTGCCGTCGCAGTCGGAAAGGTGGACGTGGGCGAGGTAGTCCTTCATGCGGGCGATCTCGGCCGGCTTGATGTCCATGAGGTAAAGGTGCGAGATGTCGCAGTTGGCGCGGACGGTGTCGTGCATGCCTACGTCGTCGAGGAACCTCATCATCGTGTCGACGGTGTTGACGAGGGAGAGGTCGAAGGGCTCGAGCTCGATGACGATCTCGACGCCGAGCGCTTTCGCATACTGGCCCAGCTCGCGGGTGTTGGCGACGCCGATCTTCCACTGCTCGGCGGGCGGGATGACTTCCTGCTGCCAGATGTACTCGCCGATGACGAGCAGCAGATTGTCGCAGCCGAACTCGTAGCAGAGGTCGAGGTATCTCTTGCAGCGCTCGACGTGGAACCGCTGCACGGACGGATTGAAGTCGATGAGCCCGACCGCGACGCAGGCGATGCTCTTGATGGGCAGCTTCAGGTCGTCGGCCGTGTCCTTGATGAGCCTGCGCTCTTTCACATCGATGTCGAGCGGGTCGGCGAAGACATCGACGGTGTCGAAGCCGATCTTCTTGGTAGCTTCGAGGCCGAACTTCGTGCCCTTGCCGGCTTGAGCGAACGCGGAGTTGATGAGGCCGAGCTTCATGAAACGTCTCCAGAGATTTTGACCGCGGATAACGCGGATGGCGCGGATGAGAAAAGAGGAGGAGCTAGCGTGGCTGCCGCACGATTCGCTTCCACTGTAGTTTGGCGAACTTGAAGTTCAAGAGCAGGGCAAATTCGAGACGGGTGATTGCCAGGTAGTCGAGGAGTTGGGCCGAATGGGTGTCGTTAAAGCCGGTGACGACCTTCGGATCGACGATCACTTTGTCGTCGACGATGAGGTCGGGGACGAGCGTGCCGATCTGCTGTTGCGAGTAGTAAACGGGAAACTGCTTCTGCGGGTCGACCTTGTGCCCCAACTGGGTGAGTTCGATCACCAAAGCCCGCTCGTACAGCTTTTCATCCAATCCCGGTCGCAGCTCAGTGAGCACTTTCATCGCAGCGCCAATGATCCGTTCACTCAACTCACCATGCACCAGTTCCATCTTGCCCCCTTGTTTATCTAAATCCGCGCCATCCGCGTTATCCGCGGTCATTTTTTCCGTAGGATTTCACGAATCTCCACCGCCCGCTTTTCCTTCGCCGACACATAACACGCCTCCACCAGCGCCATCGTCTTGAGGTTGTCCGCCCCGCCGATCTCCGGCTCTCGGTCTTCCTCCAGCGCGCAAAGCAGCTGCGCCATGGTGCCCACGAATGCGTCGGGGAACCACACTTCCTTCCACCTCGGCTGAAACCATTGCCCCGGCGCCTGCGTCGTTGCGAAGTCGATCGTGCTCGGCGTCGGCGCGGGGTACTCCGGCCAGCCGATCGTGCCGCGCGCCAATCCCTGCGTCCCCTCGACGCGCCAGTTGATGCCGATGTCTCCGCTCCCCTTGCGCGCGGGAACACCGTCGGGCACCGCCCACACGTCGTCGCAGCTCATGGCCCGGAACCCGTTCGCGTATTCGAGGATGTACATCGCGATGCCGTCTTCGTGCTCGAACTTCTTCAGCGTGCGCGGGTCCTTGCGAACCGATGCGTAGACGCGGACCGGGTCGCCGAACCAGTAGCGAAAGGTGTCGAGGTGGTGGATCGACATGATGCGCAGCGTGACCCATCCTTGCCGCTGTTGCCAGGGCATCCAGTGCGGGATCGCCCGCATGTCGATCGTCGCCAGCACGGGCTCGCCGAGGTAGCCGCGCGAGAGCACCGTCTTGCACGCCCGTACCGACTGGTCGTAGCGCATGTTCTGGTTGACCGCGAGCGTGATGCCCGACTTCTTGCAGAGTTTCACTACGTCTACGGCCTGCTTGTAATCGACGCCCAGCGGCTTCTGCGCGAGGATGCCGCGGATGTGCTTGTGCTTCACGATGTCGCGGATCACATCGATCTGATTGTCCGGCGGCACCGCGACGTCCACCACCTCAACGCTCTTGTCCTCGAGCATCTCCTGATAGGTCGGGTACGCCTTGCGGATATTGTGCCGCTCGGCCACGCGTTGGGCATTCGCATACGTCTGCGACGCGATCGCCACCGGATTGAAGCCGGCGGCACGGTACGCCACGAGATGGCAGTCCGCCATGATGAACCCGCTGCCGATGCAGCCGATGCCGGGCTTCTTGTTGCGCGGGAGCTTAGGGAGATGGTCGAGGTCGAGATTGATTTTGAGTTTGGACATGTTGATCCTTCACTTTTTTAGAGATGAGCGTGGTCAATCCGCACCGGCCTCGCGGGAGAGCCTCCCACGCAACCGGTGAAGACCATGATCATTACGTCCTAACAGGAGCTTGAACAATACGATCTCATGCTGAAGTGCTATGTAGCTCGTCGAGATCAAGCGTCCAGCTTTCTTCATTCTCTCTTCGTCAACTCGATTGTGATCCTCAAGCCACTGCCCGAATCCGTCACTTTGGATCAAAGCCAGATCACGCAGATGCACGAGGCGAGTCCCAGGCCACACTTGCTCGTGAGAACGATCAATCACGACTTGAATGCGCTTTGATAGATCCAGAAATCGATCGCGCTCGAACTGGAAGTAGTCCCGCCCGCCATTGATGGAACTCGACGGAGATTCCTTGAGCCCGTACTCAGATAGCCACTGCTCATAAGCGTCCACGGCAGCTACAAAATCCGGCTCAGAGTAAAACGGCTCAGTTGCGTCGGCCTCATAACATGACATCAGCGACCAAAGAACAAGCAAGCCCATTGCGATCACTGTGATTGCAACGGCCAAGATTACCTTCGACATTGCCCGCTCCTTGTCGTACTAAAAGCGCTAAACCCCCAAACTAACCAACGCATCCTCAATATTCAGGTCCTGCCGTTTCCGGTCCAAAAAGAATGACACCTTTGAGTACCCCGCCTCTTCCAGCAGCCCCAGCGCCTCCTTGAACCGATCACCGACCCGCTGCGGCACATGCGCATCGGCCCCGATCACCACCGGGATATCCCGCGCCTTCATCTCGCGCAGGATCGCCATGCCCGGATTCATTTCCGGCACATCCTTGTTCAGCCCGCTCGTGTTCAGCTCCATCGCGCAGCCCGCCGCCGCGATGCGGTCGAGCGCCCGGCGGATGTCGTCGATGATCAGCGCGGCGTCCCACTTCGATGGCACGATGTTCTTAACCAGGTCTGGGTGCGAGATCGAGTCGAACAGCTTCGTCTCGGCCGCCAGCGCCAAGTGCTCGAAATACTGCCGGAAAAACGCGACCGGGTCGTTGCGCCAGTACGCCTGCTTGTATTCCTTCTGCTGCGGATGTACCGAACCGAGGATGTAGTTGAATGGTGCCGAAACGACCTGCGATTCCAGCCATTTCTCGTAGCCGGGAAAATAGTCGCACTCCAGGCCGAGGCGCACGTCGACGCGGCCGTTCATGGCCGTCGCCGCCCGCGCCACCAGCGCGAGGTACTCCTCGAACTGCTCCTGCATCATGCGCACGCTTGCGCCAAAGTTGTTGGGCATCGCATTATGGCAGGTGACGATGATGCCCTTGAGCCCGCGTTCCAGCGCAACCGCGGCATACTCCTCCGGCTCGCCCTTCGCGTGCTTGCACAGCGGCGTGTGCATGTGCGTCTCGTACATTAGCGATGTGGGCATGGACGAACTCTTGATCCGTCAGGACACGCGTGCTTGAAGCAGGCGTGCTGATGGTGCCGCGAATCATACCGATTCATGTGCCGGCCTGTTACGATGCCCGCACTCCACTGGCGGAAGACCCACATGCGAATCACCCTAATTTTCAGCCTGTTTTTTTACTTCGCGGCGACCACCCTCGCCGTTCAGCCCAACGTCGTCATCCTCCTTTCCGATGACCACGCCTGGACCGACTACGGCTTCATGAATCACCCGCACATCAGGACGCCCCACCTCGACAAGTTAGCGCGGCAATCCGCCCTCTTCACGCGCGGCTATGTGCCCAACAGCCTCTGCCGGCCCAGCCTCGCCACGATCATCACCGGCAAGTACCCGCACCAGCACGGCATCGTCGGCAACGACCCGGCGCCGACCCCCGGCGTCGGCAAGAAGGGCGAGCAGTATCTCGCCGCCCGACTGAAGATGATCGAACGCTTCAAGCAGAACGACACCATCCCCAGGCTGCTCGCGGGCAAGGGCTACATCAGCTTTCAGTCCGGCAAATGGTGGGAAGGCGACTACACCACCGGCGGCTTCACCGCGGGCATGACGCACGGCGACCCGTCGCACGGCGGCAGGCACGGCGATGTCGGCCTCACCATCGGCAGGCAGTCGATGAAGCCCGTGCTCGACTTCATCAGCGACGCCGCTGAAAAGAAGACGCCATTCTTCCTCTGGTACGCCCCGATGCTGCCGCACGACCCGCATAACCCGCCGCAGCGGCTGCTCGATAAGTACAAGGACAAAACTGATTCGATCCACATCGCGCGGTACTGGGCGATGGTCGAGTGGTGGGATGAAACCTGCGGGCAGGTGCTCGACCAGCTCGAGGCGAAGGGCCTGGCGGAGAACACGATCGTCATCTACCTCGCCGACAACGGTTGGATTCAGGACCCCAAGGCCGCGAAGTTCGCACCGCGCAGTAAACGCAGTCAATACGATGGCGGCCTGCGCACGCCGATCATGATCCGCTGGCCGGCCAAGGTGAAACCGCTGCGCGACGAGAAAACCCTCGCCTCATCGATCGACATCATGCCGACGCTCCTAGCCGCTTGCGGCTTCGCGATCCGAGACGAACTCCCCGGCGTCAACCTCCTCGAACTCTGCGCCGACGACTGGCGGGACCCGAAAGGCAAGGCCGCGTCGCGCAGCACAATCTTCGGCGACATCTACGACCACGACGTCGCCGACCTCGCCGAGCCGAGGAAGAGCCTGACGCACCGCTGGTGCGTCCGAAATGAATGGAAACTGGTGACGTCGGCCGACGGCGCGACAAGCGAGCTCTACGCCGTGCTCGATGATCCGTTTGAGAAGAAGAACGTCGCGGCCGATCGGCCGGAGGTCGTCGCGGAGTTGACGGCTGCGATGAACGGTTGGTGGCCCGCCCAATAGCGGCGACGCTCATTCGGCAAGGTCGACGAGCTTCTCTTCGTACTTGGCCCAACTTCGAACGTCGCCGATGGTCATCACCGTGAACCCCGTCTTCATCCGGTCGCGCACCGACTCGAGCCACTTAAAGGTGAAGTTGTCGTTCTCCGCCCAATAAGTGAATCGGCCGATGACCGTGTCGGGCTTATCCGGGTGGGGTTCAAACCACACCGCGATGCCGTCGTCGTTCATGTCGTTGTCGCCGTAATAGGCCTGCAGTTTCAGGGCAAGCCACTCCTGCTTCGTCGGCTGATACGCCTCGCTGCCCGGCGACTTTTTCGGCGCGGCTAACAGGCCGGGAAGTTGCATCAGCATCACCGCCGACACTGCCACCGCCGCCGCAAGGAGCCACACTCGTATCGTTTGCATGATCGCCTCCTGGAAATGATCGCTCGATGCTACCGACCGCCCACGTCGTAGCAAATCAATTCGACCGGCGTCCGCACATAAAGCTTCCCGCGCGACAGCACCGGCATCACCAGATCGGTGAGGTTGACCGTCGGCTTCCACACATCGTGCGTCTTCACCTTGCCGCGCTCGCGGTAGCCATCGGGCGTCGCCTCGACGAGCCGCAGCGTCTGGTAGCTGCGCACGAAGAGCAGGCCGTCCGCCTCGATCAGCGACACGCCGGTGTTGAAGTTCGGCTCGCTCCATTTCACTTTGCCGGTGGCGAGCTCCACGCACGAGAGCTTCAGGATCGAATCGCTCGCGTGCTGCTCGCTGGCGCCCTGGATGTCGCCGGTGAAGCCGTAGAGGTAACCATCGCGGTGCCGAAACTGGTGGATCGCGGTGAAGATGAAAATGTCCTTCTTCCAAGCGATCTTCGAGGGGAAGTCCGGCTTCGAGCGGTCGACCTCCACCGCGTGCGTGAAGTCGAGGTCGGGGATGTTCACGATGTACTTGCCCTGCACAAGCGGTGAAGGGATCGTCGTGCCGCGGCCCTGCGGGTTGATGCAGTCGAACTTCCAGACCTCCTTGCCGTCGCTGACACGGATCGCCTTGAGCTGGCAGTTGGCGGTGACGACGAGGCACTTCTCGCCGTTGAACGCGGCGACCGACGGCGTCTGTCCCTCGCCCATGCGGGCCGGATCACGATGCGGCTCGCGGAACTCCCACAATCGCTTGCCCGTCTTCGCATCGAGCGCCCGGCAGATAACAAACCGCTTCTCCTCCTCAATCACGTCGCGGGCCCCGTCGCTGTACCAGAGGATCAGCTTGCCATCTTCGACGATGGGCGAGAAGACGTACCCCTTCTCGCCCGAGGGGATCGTTTCGTCCCAAAGATTCTTCTGCCAGACCGCTTTGCCGGTCTTGCGTTCGAGGCAGATGAGATGCCCGATGGCGCCGAGCGTGAAGAGGTGATCGCCATCGACAACCGGCGTCGCACGGAACCCGCCCTTCGCCCAGCCGATGCTGCGCTGCCAATACGGCCCGACTTCATAGGTGTGACGCCAGCGCTCCTCGCCGGTCTTTGCGTTGAGACAGGTGACCGTCTCGGCGGTGCCGCGGGCTTCCTCGCTGGAGCCGAAGTAGACATCATCGCCGACGACGACCGGGTGGTTCCACCCCTGCTTGATCGGCACGCGCCACACGACGGCGGGCCCATCCTTGGGCCACTCCCGCAGCAACCCGCGCTCCGGCGACCTCCCATCGCCGAGCGGCCCGGCAAAACGCGGCCAGTCGGAAGAGCCCTCGACCGCCGCGCAAACGTCGAGCGCCAAAGGGTGCAGCACGGCAACAAGAACCAGCGACGCGCCAACGCGTTCGATCGTGTTCATGCGGACATCGTAAGCCCGCGGTCCCAATTCTCCGCGTCCGATGGACGTACAGACCCTGTCGTTCGGCCCCGGGCGACTCCGTCATTCTTGCCGCCGCCGTCACACGGGGATATTCTTCATCACCCTTGGAGATCTGACATTTTAGACGGGTCCTCCACGCGCTTCAGATCGTTTCGCCACCTTAGCTCAGTTGGTAGAGCAGCGGTTTTGTAAACCGCAGGTCGCGGGTTCGAGTCCCGCAGGTGGCTTTATTAGGCGCTCATCGATTTCCTCGGCCGCGTCGAGCCGCAACTCGCATCGATCAGGCTATATTGGCCGCATGCGCCTGATCATCGATGCCCATCTCGACCTGGCCTGGTGTGCCGTGCACTTCAACCGCGACCTGACGCGCAGCGTCGGCGAGATCCGTGAGCGCGAGAAGGAGATGGCCGATGAGCCGGCCCGCGGAAAGAACACTTTGACGTTGCCGGAGCTGAAGAATGCGGGCATCGGGCTGTGCGTCGCGACGCTGCTGGCCCGCGGCGGGCCGAAGCAGCAGGTGAAGCGCGGCTACGGTCGGACCGACCTCGATTACGCCACGCAGGAGATCGCCCACTGCCACGCCCACGCGCAGCTCACCTATTACCGCCTGCTCGAAGCGAAGGGCATGCTCCGCTTCATCAAGTCGCGCGACGATTTTGACGCGCACTGGAACGAGCTCACGCAGCGCGGCGTCGACCACACGCCGCTGGGCATTATCCTGAGCATGGAGGGCGCCGACCCGATCGTCACCGTCGATCAGGCCCAGCAGTGGTGGGACCTGGGCCTCCGCGCCGTCGGCCTCGCGCACTACGGCGTCGGCCAGTACGCCTACGGCACCGGCGTCGACGGGCCGCTGAGCGTCAAGGGCATCGACCTGCTCCGCGAGTTCGGCAGGCTCGGCATGATCAACGACGCCACTCATCTCTCCGACATCAGCTTCTTCCAGGCGATGGAGGTGATCGAAGGACCGTGGCTGGCGAGCCATCACGCCTGCCGGGCCCTGGTGCCGGGGGACAGGCAACTCAACGACGAGCAGATCAAGCTGCTGATTCAGCGCGGCGCGGTGATCGGGGCGCCGCTGGATGCGTGGATGCTGTACCCGGGCTGGGTCCGCGGCAAGACGCAGCCGGAGGTCGTCGGGCTCGACGCGGTGGCGGACCACATCGATCACGTCTGCCAGCTCGCCGGCAACGTGAACCACGCCGCCATTGGCTCCGACCTCGATGGCGGCTTCGGCTACGAGCAGACCCCGCGCGACCTCAACACGATTGCCGACCTCCAGAAGCTTGCGGGCATCCTGAGCAAGCGCGGCCACTGCGACGACGATGTCGACGCGATCTTCCACGGCAACTGGCTGCGCTTCTTCCGGGCGGCGCTGCCGCAGTGATTGACACAAGTGAACACAGATGGACACGGATGAGGACAAGATGGAGAGCGAATGAGCGTGTGCAGAACAACGTACAAATGATCAGGTCTCGAACAAACTCAAAGTTGTAGTTGGATCGCATTTCTCCTTATCTGTGTTCATCTGTGTTCATCTGTGGTTAATTCAGTTTTGATTCGGAGTACCTCATGATCCCTGACGACAAGCTCGCCTCGCTCGGTTATCCGCTCGACCGCTTTCCGAAGCCGGGCGCGATTTACCGCCCGGTGGTCATCGACGGCACGACGGTTTACGTCTCCGGCTGCGTGCCGTTCGACGGCGACAAGCTCGCGTACAAGGGCAAGGTGCCGTCGCAGGTGTCGCTCGAAGATGGCAAGAAGGCCGCTGCGCTTTGCGTCGCCAACTCCCTGCGCCTCGTGCGCAACGAGCTCGGCTCGCTCGACCGGATCGAACGCGTGCTCCGGCTGACCGGGTATGTCAACACCGACCTCGACTTCACTGATCATCATCTCGTCATCAATGGCGGCTCACAGCTCCTGCTCGATGTGCTCGGCAACGAAGCCGGCCTCGGCGCCCGCAGTGCCGTCGGCATGGCCCAGCTCCCGCTCGGTTCGACGACCGAGGTGGACCTGATCTTCAAGCTGAAGAAGTGATCGTCTCGGGCCGCGCGACCCGTGCCTAGCGGGGGCTATACTTTCTCCCGCCCCAACTGCGCTGCGCCATGCCTGACGCCATCACCGAGACCGCCCCCGCTCCGAGCTGGACCCTGCGCCGCTGCGTGCTTGCCGGCGTCGGCGTGGTGTTCGTCGCGCTGGGGGCGATCGGCATCATGGTGCCTGGCATCCCGGGTTTTATCTTTCTGCTGCTCGCCTCCTGGTGTTTTGCCAAGAGCTTTCCCTCCCTTGAGCGGAGGTTTCTGCGCAATCGATTCTTCGCCCCGTACATGCGATTCATGGACGGCGACGCGCCGCTCCCCAGGCGCGACAGGGCAAACGCGATTGCGCTGATGTGGATCAGCACCTGCATCAGCATCGGGCTGCTGTATTGGTGGGAGGCGGTGCCGGCGGCGGTGCTGCCGGTGATCGCGGCGGCGGCGGGCGTCGGGACGATCGTAATCCTGCGGCGCGGCGCGAAGCTACATCAGAGCCGCGAAGCGTAGGCGAGCGGGTGCTTGTCACTTCATGCACGGTCGGGCATCCGCACGCTCACGCGTGGCGGCTCGGATCGAGCGGCCACGATTTTCATCTTGAAGCGCCGGCCGCCATCGCACCTAATTCTGACTTATCCTGTGCCCCATGTGCGGCATCGGCGGGATTGTGCGCTTCGATGGGCAACCGATTGACGCCGCGCGGGCGGTGCGGATGCGGGGGATTCTGCGGCACCGCGGGCCCGACGGCGAGGGCATCGCGGAACTCGGCCGTTGCGTGCTCGTGCATACCCGGTTGAGCGTGATCGACCTGCTCGGCGGCGCGCAGCCGATGACGTCGGAGGGGCAAGGGCCTAGGGATCAGGGCCTATGGCCTAGGCAAAACAGGGAATTGGCCCCCCCAGGCCCTAGGCCCTCATCCCTAGGCCCTTCTACTACTTCACTCACCCTCGTCTTCAACGGCGAGATCTACAACCACAGGTCGCTCCGCAAGCAGCTCGTCTCGCTCGGGTATCGTTTCGCCTCCGACCACAGCGATACCGAGGTGCTGCTGCACGGCTACCGCGAATGGGGGCGCGAGCTGCCCAAACGGCTGCACGGGATGTTCGCGTTTGCGATCTGGGACGCGGGGCAGCGGTCGCTGTTCGTGTGTCGCGATCGCGTGGGAAAGAAGCCGCTCTATCTGCGGTTCGCGTCGGGCGTAGGGTCCGCTGTGCGGACCGATGCGTCCGGGTCGACCGGCGGCAGCGCGGGAAGCACGGTCCGCACAGCAGACCCTACGGAAGTCGCGTTCGCCAGCACGGTGAGCGCCCTGGTCGCCGGGCTGCCGCGCGGTCAGTCGCCTGCGATCGATCCGGGCGCGCTGCTCACCTTTCTGCGGCTGGGCTACACATTTGAACGCTCGATGATCGCGGGGGTCGAGGAGCTTCCCGCGGCGCACTGGATGATCATCGGGCCCGATGGCCGGACGCAGGCGCAGCGCTACTGGCGGCCGCCGCCGATTTCCAAGAGCAGCACGTCCATGGGCGCGGTGCGGGCGACACGCCAATTGCTGGAGGAAGCGGTGACGCAGCGGCTGGAGGCGGACGTCCCGCTGGGTTGCTTTCTCTCCGGCGGCATCGACTCGTCCATCATCGCGGCGATGGCCCATGCCCAGATCAAGGCCCGCGGCGGCGACCGGCTCAAGACCTACTGCGTCGCGATGCCCGACATCGAGTACGACGAGAGCCGTTATGCCCGGCGCGTGGCGGAGCACCTGGGCACGCGTCACCGGCAACTTGTCGCCGAACCGCGCGAGCACTTGTTCGACGACCTTCGCGGGTTGATCGCCGCCATGGGCGAGCCGACGGCGGACAGTTCGATCTTGCCGACGCACTGGCTCTGCCGGACGGCGAGGGACGAAGTGACGGTCGCGCTGTGCGGCGACGGCGGGGATGAACTGTTCGGGGGCTACGACCGCTACCGGGCGATGTGGTTGATCGCCAGGCACCGCGCCTGGCTGCGGATGTTGCCGCTGTCGCTGCTGCGCTCGACGAACCCGCGCAGTTCGCGGCGGCGGCTCGCCCGGCTCGTCGAAGCGGCCCGGCAGCGCACGCCCTCGCAGCAGTACCGCAGCATGGTGCGGCTCTTCAGCGACGACCAAATCCGGGACCTGGCGGAGCCGGCCGGGTTGCCACCCGGCGGCCAGCCGGCGGAATGGGCGGCGGGCGACACCGGCGTGCCCCTCGTGCTCGACGACTGGCCGATGGAGGATGACGCCGCCCACGCGGCCATGCGCTGGGACCTGACGCACTACCTGCCCTTCGATCTGCTGCGGAAGATGGACCGGGCGTCGATGGCGGTTGCCTTGGAGGTGCGCTGCCCGATGCTCGACACGCAGGTGATGGACCTGGCGGGTCACCTGCCCACGAGCGTGCTGATGCCCGGCGGCAGACCCAAGGGGTTGCTGCGGCAGGTCGCGGCGGAGCTTGGTTTGCCGAGCGAGATCGTCGAGCGGCCCAAGCGCGGGTTCGCGCTGCCGATCGGCAAATGGTTCCGCGGTGAGCTGCGCGAGGCACTGGCGCAACAGATCGTCGAGGGCGACCTCGGGTCGCTGGGCATCAACCGCTACGCGGCCGAGCAGATGCTTGACGAGCACAACCGCGGCGCGGCCGATCACACGCACCGGCTGTTCGCGCTGCTAATGCTGTCGCTGTGGGCGGAGTGGATGAAGGAACAGGCAAAGGCATCGCATTGATGCCACTGGCGGTCCGCATTGATGCCACTGGCAGTCCGCTGCCAGTGCCGGAACCGCTGCAATCAGAGGTCGTCCACTGTGCGCCTCGTCGCTAGGGCACTGGCAGCGGACTGCCAGTGGCATCCCTTTCCTCACATCGCACCGGATAATATGACTCTTGTCGTCATGCTTCACGGAGACACCAATGAATCGCACCGATCGATCGTGGCCTTGCCTCGCTTCGCTGCTGGCGATCTTCCTTATGACCGCCAGCGCGGCCGGTGCACCGGCCGCGCCGCAAGCGGCTGCGGGGGCGCGCAGCACCCTCACCGTCGCGGCTTACAACATCGAGAATCTCTTCGATATCTGGGACGATCCCTACACGGCCGACGAGGGCACGCGCGTCAAGCCTCGGGCCGAGCTCGAGCAGATCGCCGCCACCATCCGCAAGCTCGACGCGGACGTGATCGGCATGTCGGAGGTCGAGAACGAGGGCGTGCTCAAGGCATTCATCACCGAGATGCTCGGCGACATGGGCTACAAGCACGTCGCGGCGGCCGCGAGCAACGACGGCCGGGGCATCCGCACCGCGATCGTCTCGCGCCTGCCGATCAAGAGCATCACCAGCTACCGCCACCTTGACCTCAAGATCGACGGGGACGAGCGCACGTGGCGGTTTGCCCGCGACCTCATGCACGTGCAGCTTCAGGTGAGCGACAAGCGGATTGCCCACGCCTTCGTCGTACACCTCAAGAGCATGCGCGACGATGGGGATGACAAGAAGAGCGTGAACTGGCGGCTGGCGGAGGCGACGACGGCGAAGAAGATCATCGACGAGGTGCAGGCGAAGGAGCCGGGCGCGTGGGTGATGATGCTGGGTGATTTCAATTCACTCGCGGACACGCCGCCGATGCAGCGGCTGATCGGTGCGGCCGCGAACGGGGCAGAAGCGAAGCCGCTGATCGACCTGCACGCCGACGGACCGGCCGATACGGCAACGTATTTGAAGAAGCCGTATCGCAGCCGGATCGATTACATCCTCGCAAGCGATGCGCTGGCGAAGCGCGTGGTGAAAGACAGCGCGCAGGTCGTGGCGGAAAGCGAACTGGCGGGCGGGTCGGACCATGCGCCGGTGGTGGCGAGGTTTGAAGTGAAAGAGTGACGATCAACTATGAGGGGTGCCACGGGTCGGCTCGGAGACCCGTGCGCGTTGGACACGGCTCCGCTCAGAAAGGCGTGCGCGTTGGCCACGGGTCGCAGAGGCGACCCGTGGCACCGGGCAGCAGCACCACCCTACCGGGATGGTGCTCCCAGAAATGGATTGCTCCTGCGCTCGCGGCCGATCGTTGTCGCGGGGCCGTGGCCGGGGAGGACGCGGGTGTCGTCGAGCATCGACAAAAGCTGCTCGCGGATGGAGCGGAACATGGCGTCCTGATCCGACGTCGGGAAGTCAGTCCGGCCGACGCTGTCTTTGAAGAGCGTGTCGCCGACGATCGCGACGGATTCGCTCTTGAAATAGAACGTGACGCCGCCGGGGCTGTGACCCGGGGTGTGGCGGACCTCGCACTTGAGGCCGGCGGCGTCGAGGATGTCGCCGTGCGCGAACGTGCCGGTCGCTTCGGGGACGACCATCGGCTCGGGGAGGAACGCGGAGAGGTTGAGCATCGGGTCGGTGAGGAACTCGCGCTCGGCGCGGTGGATCAAGATGGGAATATCAGGCCAGTGTCGCCGCAGGTCGGGCAGGCCGGCGATGTGATCGACGTGGGCGTGCGTCAGCCAAACCGCCTGCGGCGCGAGGTTCGATCGCTTGATGTACTGGATGAGCTTGAACGGCTCAAAGCTCGCGTCGATGATCCAGCACGGCGTCGGCGAGGTCGAGTCCGCCGCAGGTTTCGCGTGCAGGACGTAGCAGTTCGTCTGCCAGTCGCCGAGGATGAAGGTTTCGATGTGGAGAGAGTCGGGCATGGGGGAGGAAGATTAGCAGGAGCACCGTCCCGAGAGGGCGGCGCCAAGGTCCAGTGGGACGGTTTGAACGGATTTGATTGAGTGATGTGGTGGACGCAGGCACCACCCCTTCGGGATGGTGCTCCCGCACACTTACCGCGCCGCCGCCTTCCGCTTCTTTCCATTGAGATAGCTCTCGACGACCATTCCGCTCAGGTTGTCGCTCGAGCAGTAGAACGCGGTGCCGCGCGTGAGCCTCGTGAGTTGATCGACGAAGCCGACCCAGTCCATGCCGTAATAATCTTCGATGAGCGCGAAGGTGGCGATGCGGATGCCCTGCTGCTGGCAGCGGAGTGCCTCCTTGAGCGTGAGCGTGCTGGTCTGTTCGCTGGGCGGGTAGAGCAGGTGCAGCGTCTCGACGCCTTGGGCGTTGGGCTCGACGTGTGCGGTGGGCTGTCCATCGGTGATGACGAAGATCTGCTTGCTGGCGGCGCCGCGGCGGGCGAGGACATGCCGGGCGGTGCGCAGGCCCAGTTGCAGATTGGTGAAATGCTGCGGCACGCGCTTGGAGTTCGCGATTGCCTCATCGAGCGGCAGGCGCAGGCGGATGACCGGGTCGTACATGCTCACCGGCTTGGGCATCAGCAAGGGCAGCTCGCTCTCGCGCAGCCGGCTCGCGGTCGAATAGAAGCCGACATAATCGAGCGTGTCCTGCGGGAAGTGGCGGCGCATCATCGCGGCCATGCCGAGCGCGACGCGCTTGGCCTGGAAGAACCGGCCGTAGCGCATCATCGAGCCGGACATGTCGAGGAGGATGCAGAGGGCCACGTCGCTGTGGCTTTCGGTGTTGTGCAGCTCGAAGTCGGGGGGCGTGAGGTGGAGGGGAAGGAGCGTCTTGCTCCCCTCCCTCCCAGGGAGGGGCTGGGGGAGGGTCGGGGCGACATCACTCGCGTTTGGTTCGCGCGTTGGCGCGTTTTCTGATTCCTGTTCGGCGTACCCTCCCCTGACCCCTCCCTGAGAGGGAGGGGGATCGGAGCGCTCGCCGCCGGTTCGCCGCTGGATCGCGTTGCGCATCGTTGCGCTCAGGTCGAGCTCGCTGATCGGGTCGCCGAACTCGTACGGCCGGGTGCCATCGGTGCGGTCATCGCCGCGGCCGGCGTCGAGCGTGGGGTGCCCTTCCTTCGTGCCGCGGCGCATGCCCTGAAAAATGTCGAGCATCGATTTGTGCTCGATGCCGCGCACCAGCTTGGGCGTCATCTTGAGCTCGCCGGTCTTCTCGTCGCGCTCCAGCAGACCGGCATCGAGCATCGCCTGCACCAGCTCGGCGTACTGCTCGTCGTCCGTGTTATCGAGCGCATCGAGCGCCTGCTGGCCGTATTGCAAAATGAGCTGCACAACCTGCGGCGATGGGAACAGACTGTCCGGCGAAGGGAATGGGCTGCCGTCGAATTCGCCGTACTGGTACCTCATGGCAGGGGCATGATAGGCTGGCGGTCATGTCGAGTCCCTCGGATTCAGCACGGCCGCTCGCAGTGATCACCGGCGCCTCCAGCGGCATCGGCCGGGCGGTCGCCGTGAAGCTCGCGCTGCGCGGGTACCGCACGCTGCTGATCGCGCGGCGGACCGCCCTGCTCGACGAGCTCGCCGCCGAGCTTTCGCATCACGCGCCAAGCGTCGCGCTGACCCTCGGGCTTCACGAGCCGGACGCGATCGAGCCGGCGATGAAGACGCTGCTGGAAACGCACGGCCCGGTCGATGTGCTGATCAACAACGCCGGCGACAGCGTGTGCTCCCCGATGCTCGAACAGCCGATGGACCTGCACCGCCGATTGATGCAGGTTCACTACTTTGCGGCAGTGACGATGATCCGCGCCGCCCTGCCTTCGATGCTGGAACGAAAGCGCGGACACATCATCAACATCGCCTCGATCGCCGCGAAGATGGGGCCATACGGCCACGCCGCCTACGCCGCTGCGAAGGCCGCGCTGATCTCGTTGACGCAGACGCTGGCGGCCGATTACCAGCACAGCGGCGTCAACTTCAGCTACGTGAACCCCGGCATCGTCCGCACCGAGTTTTTCAGCAACCCCGGCTACGAAACGCTGGGCCACCAGGTCGCCAAGCGCGGCATCCCGGCCGAGCGCATCGCGACCGGCGTGCTCAAGCTCATCGACAAACCGAAGCTCGAACTCTGCATCCCCCGGCTGTACCGCATCATCGACTGGTTCAAGGCGATCAGCCCGGGCTGGGCGCATCGCATCGTCGCGAAAGGGAGCCGGCCGCGCGGAGCGTGAATGTCCGAGCCGCTACGCGTAAGCGTGCGGATGGCCGAGGAGTCAAGGCGCGCTCTGGCATCCGCTCGCTTACGCGTCGCGGCTCGGATGGATTCAAGGTGCTCCATCCGTCCCCGCTTTCGATCCCGACTGCATCCGCCTACCATGTCGCTCCGACCTAGGGCGACCGCGACTGCGAAAGGTTTCTTCGTGGCAGATGATCCGCGTGCAATTGAATCGACCGATGGCCCGCTGATGCCTGCCGCGCCGGCGGAATCGGCGTCGGCGGTGCAGAATAGCGCGACCGGAGCGCCCGCCGCTGAGGCCGCCGGCGCCCCACTTCCGCCGCCGCCGTCGATGGGCAAACAGATGGCGCAGCTCGTGATCATCCCCGCGGTGATCGCCATGATCGCCGTCGCCCTCTTCTGGCTGTTCGGCAGCCTGGCGTCGACGTCCGACAGCATGGTGGACCAGCTCGCCCGCATCCGCCGCAACGCGAATTACACCGGCGAGTCGCTGGCCGGGGCGCAGGACCCCCGTTACCGTGACGGGCTGCTCGCGGCGTACCAACTCGTCGCGACGATCGAAAAACTCAAGACCGATGCCGACCGCAAGGTGCTCAGCGATCACTTGGTGCTGATCCTGAAGGACAACGTGAACCCGAAGAACACGGAGCTTCAGTATTGCCTGCTGATGGCGCTGGGCAGGCTGGCGCAGCCGGGCGGGCTGGAGGCGGTATTGACCCGCGCCGACTCGCCGCATGTGCGGGTGCGCGTCGCGGTGGTGGGCGCGATTCTGGATTGGTCGGCCCGTGATGCTCAAGGCGCGCGGGCGGCGCTGCCCGTGCTCATTGGCATGCTCGACGATTCGCACGAACAGGTGCGCACCCCCGCGGCGGCGGCGATGTCGCGCCTGGCGAGGCCGACGGATACCGAGGTGATCGCGCCGCTGAAGGAAGCGATGGGATCGATCGGCGTCGACCCCGACGGGCGGGTGTTCCAGACCACCGTCAATCATGCGGCGATCGCGCTGGCCCTCTTGAATGATCCGCAAGGCTCCGCGTACGTCGCCGATGTGCTGCTCGACCGCAAGGCGCTGGCTGCGCTGCGGGCCGACATGTCGGGCAAGACCGACGCGACCATGCTCGCCAACGAGCAGGATCACGTGATCGCCGGGACGCTGCTTTATGTGGGCCGGATGCCCGACGAGCGAGTTTGGAGCAAAGTGCGGGAACTGGCCGATCACGATCCCAACGTGTCGATCCGCAAGGCGGCGCTGCAACTATTGGCGGAACGGAAGGCGGGACCGGAGGCGAAGTGAGAAATAAGACAGAATGTCCAATGACCAATGCAAAATGCAAAATGCAAAATGTCGGAGTTGGACGTGGCGAATCGCACCGGTCTTAATGGTCTTTCATTTTGCATTTTTCATTTTGCATTGGTCATTGGACATTGATCTGATTCTTTCCGGCTCCCCCGTTTTCAACCGTGCCTCCTTCCGCTATGATCCTGCCACTCCGTAAGTCCCCAGGTTGAAGGCTCGCCGATTATGGCCGACACCCATCAGGAAATCGTCAAGGTCTGGATCGCTCCGGGCTGCATCGTTTGCGACTCCTGCGAGAACGATTGCCCCGAGGTGTTCGAGGTGCTGGAAGAGACCTGCATCATCCGGCCGGCGGCGATCAACTCCGAGTTCACCAAGCCGCTGACGCCGTCGATCATCGTCGCGGCCGAGGGCTGCCCGGTAAACGTGATCAAGTTCGAGACGATCGAAGTGGCGGGCCCCGAGCCGTGGGCGGGCAAGGAGCAGGAAGCCGCGACCGCCGGCGCTGCCGCCGGTGGGGGCGGTGGAGGACCGGCGAAGAAGGCCGGCTGGACGCCGCCGACCGGGCCGCCTGATCCGAAGTGGGCGGGCCTGCTTGAAGCCGCCACCGCGCGGGGCGGCAAGGCGCACCTCGCGGCCACCGCCACGGCTGCTGCCGAAGCGCCCGCCACCACCGAGCGTCCGCCTGCCAAAGCACCCGCCGAAGCCATCGCCATCGCCCTCGACGCCGATGCACCGCCCGATGCCTACAGCGCCATGCTCGTCGGCACCGGCTACGCCCGGCCGCAGCCCACCGTCACCCAGCGCATCCGCGACAAGGCCGCCCGCGCCACCGTCGTCACTCGCCGTGGCTTCAACGTCGCCCTCGCCGTCGGCTGGGGCTCGATCGCCGCGGCGACCGGCGTGTTCCTCGGCGCCCTCAACGCGTTCATGGCCCCCAAGATCAGCCGTGAGCCCCCCGCCACGTTCCGCGCCGGCAAGATCGGCGAGTTCGGCGACACCAAGGTCTACGAGCAGCACAAGGACAAGAACGTCTGGCTCGTCCACCTGCCCGAAGGCAAGCTGATCGCCCTCAGCACAATTTGCACCCACTTGGGCTGCATCCCCAACTGGCTTCAGAACGACGCCAAATTCAAGTGCCCCTGCCACGGCTCGGGCTTCTACATGAACGGCGTCAACTTCGAGGGCCCAGCCCCGCGACCGCTCGAACGGCTGCGGCTGTACCTCGAAGGCGATGTGCTCATGGTCGACAAGAGCCAGAAGTACCGCGAGGAACTGGGGCAATGGACGTCGCCGGACAGCTATTTGAATGTTTAAGCCGGTCGCAGTCGGAAATCCAAATTCGATCAGAATACGCCGCATGAGCGGTGCTCCTGCATAGGCCGACGGTTTGTCAACTATCAGTTTTGCGCGGGGGTGACGACACTCCCTGGTCGATTGCACACATAAGTTTTTCTCCGACAATGCGTGAAGCCTGCAAAAGCCTATAATCCTCTGGCCTTGGCGTTTTCCGCTGCCCTGCCCGGGTCACGAGGATCACCCGGCACCGCGCCCGCCGCGAATGCAGCCCAAATGAGTCCTCCCATCCGCGAATCCCAACCGTGCATCGCGGTGTTCGCAACCGTCCTCGGTTATTCATTCAGTCCGTGTGCGCCGCTTCCCACGCAGTTGTAAGGACCCCTCATGCAAGCAGCTCAGCCCGGCCTGCCGGCCCTCGCCGGCCTCGCCTCCCTCGACCCCACTCCCCCGCACACCATCACCCCGGTCGTGACCCACGAACCGCCGGTCGACCCCGAAGACGCGCCCGTTCCGATCATCCCCTTCGACTTCAAGCGAATCCTGGCCCCCTACCGCCAGGCCCGGCTTGCGGCCAGCCTCTGGCAGCTTTCCACCACGTTGGTCGCCTACATCTGCCTGGTGGTGGGAATGTACTTCGTTTATTTCTACGGCCCGCTTTGGGTCGTCATCGCCATGGGCGTGCCGACCGCCCTCTTCATGATCCGACTGTTCGTCCTCCACCATGACTGCGGCCACGGCTCCTTCTTCAAATCGAAGAAAGCCAACGACATCGTCGGCTTCTTCACCGGTGCCATGACCATGACCCCCTACCAGCACTGGCGGTGGACCCACGCCATGCACCACGGTTCGTCAGGCGACCTCGATCACCGCGGCTACGGCGATATCCCGACCTTTACCGTCAACGAGTATTACGCGATGACGCCGCTCAAGCGGCTGATCTACCGCGTCTACCGCTTCCCCCTCGTCATCTTCGGCATCCTCCCGCTCTTCATCTTCACCATCTACCAGCGCCTGCCCATCGGCCTGCCCAAGACGCACAAGAAGGCCCGCCTGAGTGTTCACCTGACCAACCTGCTCATCCTCGCTTACACCGTGCTGATGATCTCGCTGCTGGGCTTCTGGTCGTTCTTCTGGGTCCACATCCCCTTTGCCGCCATCGCCAGCGCGACCGGCGTCTGGCTCTTTTACGTGCAGCACCAGTACGAGAAGACCTACTGGCAGCGAAACGACAAGTGGGAGTTCGCCCGCGCCGCCATGGCCGGCAGCTCGTATTACGCCCTGCCCAAGTGGCTCCAGTGGTTCACCGCCAACATCGGCCTGCACCACATCCACCACCTCGACAGTCGCATCCCCAACTACAACCTCCAGCGCTGCTACAACGAGAACGAAGTGCTCCGGCAATGCGAGAAGCTCACACTCTGGGAAAGCCTTCGCTGTGCCAACCTGAAGCTGTGGGATGAAAAGTCCGAGCGAATGGTGACCTTCGGCGAAGCGGCGAAGCTCCGTCGCGAAGGCAGCGCGAAGCCGCAAGCGGCTTGAGCAGGAGGGTGCCACGGACAGCGCAGCGACGCTCGGGGAGCGAAGTCGTCCGTGCTTTGCGCCGTCGGTGCCCCGACACGGACGACTCCGCTCGGCAGACCTCGCTCCGCTGTCCGTGGCACCCTTCAAAGCGCAACTTTTCGATTCAAGCCCAACAAAAGGCCGACGCCCCGCGCGTCGGCTTTTTCGTTAACCCTTACAATGACGCGCCCCATGCCCGACCCCGACAAATTCTGCCTCGACTGCGGCTACCCGTTGACCGCGTCGGCCACGTCCGCCTGCCCCGAGTGCGGCCGGGAGTTCGATCCCTCCGACCTCTCCACCGTTTCCATCAACCGCGGCGACCTGGTGAAGCTCTACGTCGGCGGCAACCAACTCGACGTTTATCTGCTGCGCGACATGCTCGCCGATGAAGGCATCCCCTCCGCGGTGATGGGCGAGGGTTTGGCCGCCGGGCGCGGCGAGTTGCCCATGACGCCGGACACAATGCCGTCGCTGTGGGTGGGGCAAAACGATGTGGAACCCGCGATGCAGGTGGCGGCGGAGTTCGACAAGATCAAGAAGGAAGGCGTGCCGGAGGGCGGCGACGCGAAGTCGCCGTGGAAATGCCCGGGCTGCGGCGAAGAGGTCGAGGGACACTTCGGGACGTGCTGGAACTGCGGCGCGGATCGGCCGGCGACCCCGCCGCCGCTGCCGCAGAGATGAGAGCCGCGACGCAACGCGTCGCGGACGGGTGAAGTGTGGCAAGTGATCCCGGTGCTGTCCCAAGCTGACTAATTTCGAGTCAAGAGGCGCAACCGACCACCCCCGCACGCCCCGGCCCTCCGCGACGCGTTGCGTCGCGGCTCGATCAACCTACCGAATCTCCACCACCTTGTACCGCTTCTCCCCGCGCGGCAGCGACACCTTCACGATGTCCCCCACGCGCCGCTTCATCAGCGACTCGCCCATCGGGCTCGTCGCCGTTACTTCGATCTCGTCGCTATCGAAGTTGAAGCTGCCGGATGACTGGCCGACGATCTTGTACAACTCCTCCGACTTGTCTTCGGTGTCGCGCAGGCGAACGACCGAACCGAGGAACACCATGTCGGTGGGGACCGCGCCCTCGTCGACCACCTTCGAGTTGCGCAGCTTCTCCTCGAGCCGGCGGATCTCCGCCTCGTTGAGCCCCTGATCCTCGCGGGCCGCGTGATAGTCCGCGTTCTCTTTCAGATCACCCAGGGCCCGGGCCTCGGCGATGCGCACCGACAGCACCGACCGCATCGCCTTGCGCTCCTCGAGCTTGGTTTCGATCTGACCTTTTTCGTCGGCGGTGATGAAATCCATGGGAAATAGACACCTTCCTGAGTCGAATCCGTTGTGTGTAATGACGCCGCCCCGCGCCCGCGGCGGGGGCCATCTTAACGGGAATCGCGGCGAGGAACCAGATGGTTCTTCCAAGGCAATCGCATGTAGCGCGGGGGGTGGCACTGACAGGGCCTGCTCGGAGCGTTTGTCAGTGGTGAAACGCGAGGTGGTCCATCACTGACAAGCTCCGCGGACTCCGCTTGTCAGTGCCACCCAAGCCGCATGCGCTCGCCCTGCTGATCCATTGATCGAAACGAACCGCACCGTGGAATCTTTGTTGCTTAGCCTCCGCACTTCCGCCACAATCCCGCCATGTTGAAGCTCGCAACGTTGATCGACAATCCCGGGGAGCCGCAGGTCGAGACGCGGTACCGCGACCCCAAACACCTCAAGGACCTGGGCTACAACGGGCGGGTGATGTACGCCACCACCGGGCTCTCCGGCATCGACGGCCCGCAGAGCGTCGGCAGCGGCGAGATGCGCCGCTTCGTCGAGCAGCAGTTCGAGCGCGCGGGCCAGACCATCGACGCTTCGATCGCCGCCGGGCTTCAGATGTACATCACCTACGACGTGCTGAGCCTGCCGCGCCTCGCCGTCGAGCGCGACGAGGCGGCCCTGTGTTGCAAGAACCGCCCCACGTCGCTCTGCCCCGCCAGCGACCTGGCGATCGAGCGCTCCGCCGAAGCCCTGCGGGCCCATTTGATCCGCTGGCCGAAGCTCGACGGCGTCGCGCTGCGCTTCGGCGACAACGACGCGGCCCGGCTGCCGTACCTCGTCGGCAACGACATCTACCAGCCGCACTGCCCGCGCTGCAGTCAGCTCGGCCGCGTCGACCGCATCGTCCGCGTGCTCAACCGTTTTTATGACCTCATCGTCCGCGAGTTCGGCAAGCGGCTGATCGCCCGCGCCTGGAATGTCCGGCCCAACGGCATGCACGACAGCGTCGATGTTTGCAACCGCCTGCTCGACCAGTTGCCGGGCCAGGAGAATACGCGCGACGACCGCTTCGTGCTCTCCTTCAAGTTCAGCGAGGCCGACTTCTGGCGGTATCAGAAATGGAACCCCGCCAGCCTGGCGTTCGGCGACCGGCCGATCATTTACGAGCTCCAGTGCCAGCGCGAGTTTGAGGGCAAGGGCGGCGTTCCCAACTGGCAGCCGCCGCTGTGGCGCGATGGCTACCCGGAGACCAACAACGGCAGCGGCGACAGCGGGCTGGCGAACGTGACGAAGAAGATCAATTTCGCGGGGCTGTGGGCGTGGGTTCGCGGCGGCGGCTGGGGCGGGCCGTTCATCAAGAACGAGACGTGGATTGATGCGAACGTCTTCGCGGTGCCGCTGCTTGCCGACCGGCCCGACGCCGACGCATCGCAACTCGCTGATACGTGGATCCGGCAGCGGCTGGGCATCGTCGTCGCCAAGCAGGCCGCCGCGATCAAGCAGGTGCTCGTACACTCCCCCGCCGTTGCGCTCGAAGGTTTCTATATTGGCCCGTTCGCCCGCATGCGCAACAATCCCTGGCACCCCAACGGCGACCTCATTCAGGACGACGTGATCGACGCCCAGGCCGGCTGGCGCATGATCCAGCGGCTGCCTGATGCACAGCTCGACGAGGTCGTCGCCGAGAAGATGCGGGCGGTGGAGACGCTGGCAAAGGACCAGGCGGCGCTGCACCATGTGATGACCGATGGCTCGCGGCCGGTCTTGGAGCCAATGATCAACACGCTGATCTATGCCGAATCGCTGTTCCGCATGCTGGGCAACCTGCTCGCGGGCCTGACGGCCTATCGCCGGTACTTGAAGAAAAAGGACCCGGCGCTGGCGGCGACATGCAAGCAGCGGCTGTTCGCATCGCAGACGGACTGGACGCACCACACGCAGCGCTACGGCGCGATCCCCGGCGCGGCGACGGCATTCCGCGAGGCCCATTTCTGGGAACTGACGCAGCAGATTCTCGGCGAGCTGGGGTAAGATTGGGTAAGACTGGTTTCAAAACTGATTGACCACGGATAACACGGATAGCACGGATGGACAAATGAAGCACACACCCGTCTCTATCCGTGATATCCGTGTTATCCGTGGTCAAACCCCTCCACTTGAAGCCAGCTCAGCCAGAGACCGTCGCCAGTTTTGAATCACCTTGTTTCGAGGGATCAATGAAACAGTTCGCCGTTCCACTCGTCGTGTTGATCGCCTGCGCTTTGCTCGTCGGTTGCAAGCGGAATCCGCAGCCGGCGGACTGGAGCGCGCCGGCGCTGGGCGCGGCGTGGCTCCATGGCGATGAGTGTACGGCGATGGGCACGATCGCCTTTCAAGAGGCCGACGGCGCGGCGAGCAGGCCCGTCACCATGATTGATGACCGCCGGATCGCCGGGCTGCTCGAAGGAGCGGCGACGAAGCTGATCGATGACAAGAAGTCGGTGAAGGCGACGGAGTTCGCGGAGCAGTTGAAGCGCACGAAGTGCCGGGTGAAGCTGGGCGCCCCCGCGAGCGCCGTCCCCATGACGCCCAACGAGATTTACGGGAGGTGCGCCCCCGGCGTGCTGGTGCTCTCGGGCATCTACAAATGCAACAAGTGCACCAAGTGGCACGCCGCTCCCGCCAGCGGTTTCGTGCTCAATGAATCGGGCGTCGCGGTGACGAACTACCACGTCTTCGACAAAACGACACACGAGACCTTCGTCGCGATGACGCACGACGGCAAGGTCTACCCGGTGAAGGAGGTGCTCGCCGCGAGCCAGGCCGACGACCTCGCGATTGTGCAGCTCGATCTGGGCGATGGCGCGAAGCTGACACCGCTGCCGCTGCTGGCCGATGCGCCGGTCGGCTCGCCGGTGACGCTGATCAGCCACCCCGACCGCCGGTTCTACAGCCTGACCACGGGCATCATTTCGCGGTACCACACGGTGATGAAGAACAACCAGGCCATGCCGATGGTTTCGATCACCGCCGACTATGCCCGCGGCTCCAGCGGCGCCCCGGTGCTCAGCGACCGCGGCGCGGTCATTGGCATCGTCGCCAGCACGCACTCGGTTTATTACACGAACGAGAACGGCAAGCAGGAAAACCTTCAGATGGTCTTCAAGCAGTGCATCCCCACGTCGAGTTTGATGAAGCTGATCGAGGCGGTGAAGTGATCGCACGACTGATGGATCGAAAGAGCAGTTTGACGCGACGGGGGAGCTCGGCGAATAATCGCGGAGTTGTCCTTCAAATGAAGGTTCTTTTCAGACTTAGTGAGGAAAGCAGGAAAGGAGGAAATGATGAAGGGGCATCCGGAGGGATAATTGTGCTCATTTATCGTTCTCTTTTCCTACTTTCCTTCGTTCCTGCTTTCCTAAATAAAACCTCACCTACCGGTCACCGGATCTCTTTACCTACTGGCCGCAGCAACTGTCCCAGCGCCGCCTCGACGTGCGACAACTCCGGTCCCCATGTGCTGCGGTAGGACGCGGGCATCGTGCAGCGCATCTTGATGTAGTGGCCGCGAAAAGCGGTGAGGTAGAGGCGCGACTCGGCGATCTCGTTGCCCAATTCGATCTCGAACGTGGCGCACAGCGCGGGCGGCGCGACGGGGGTTTCGCCGAGGGTCATCATCGATTCCACGACCCGCGGCGTCGGCCGGTCGGTCTCCCGGCCGATCTCGGTGACAATCGTCTGCACGTCGCTGAACTCGTCGCGCAGCCGTGGGTCTTCGATGCCGTCGGGCATCCCGTCGGGGGCCTCGTAGATGTAGATCGTCACCGCGAGGTGGCCGTGCCCGAAGTAGGCGTAGCTGCGGCCCATTTCGGCCTCTTCAAATTGGACGAACCCGCCGAGGTGCGCGCCGCCGAGCACGACAGGAAGTCGCAGCCCGATGCCGGGGTCGGCGAGAACCCTCTCGACGAACGGGTCGGCGCTGTTGGTGTCGAGGCAGGAGAGAAACATGAACATGCGGTCGCGAAAGAGAAATTGATAGTTGTAAGCGCGGATCGCGCCGAGCGCCGGGTCGCGGCCTTGCTCGGCGAGCTGTGCCAGCGTGACGCGGATTTCGGCGAGTACCTCGACGCCGCGTTCGATGAGTTGGCGGGTGAAGAGCCGCTTGCCGCGGATGACCAGCCCGTCCGTTTCGATCCATTGAAACATCCGCAAGGTGGGGTAAAAAAACAGAAAAGCGAAGAGAAAGCAGATGGTGGCCCCTGCCCACGCGAACATGCCGGCCGGGGCAAACAGCAGGATCGCCGCCCCGACGAGCGCGGGCAGCAGGCTGAACCCCAGTCCGATGGCGGCGTACCGGCCGAGGCGTTGCCGCTGACATCGGATCAATGCTGACATGAAGCCTCCAGCCACCCGTGGGGCCGCTTCATTGCATGGCGATGGCGGGGCAAAGTCAAACAGGAGCGGCGGAAGGCCGGGGCAATGGCATGTCGTCGCGCGACGGCGCCACGGGTCGGCCCGGGCGGTGTTCGCGATCGCCGACCGGATGCGGCGGCCGCGGCCCATCGGCGAAGATCGTTAGACGGTCGGTGCGGTCGGCGCGATATACTGGCGTAACCCCCTGCATTCGGGAGCGCCCATGTCGCACCGCCACCCCGCCATCCGATTCACACCGCACACCGCCTTCACACTGATCGAGATGCTCGTCGTGATCTCGATCATCACGCTGCTCCTCTCGATCAGTGCGCCCTCGCTGCAATCGGCGAAGGAGTCCGGCCGCAAGGCGCAATGCTCATCGAACATCCGGCAGGTGATGCTCTGCGTCCTCAACTACACCGAGGACGAGAAGGGCCGGATGCCGGGCTTTTATCACGACTGGTATTCACACCCGCCTGTCAACGACTGGCTGATGGGACGCGACGCGAACGTGATGACCTGCGTGGGGAAAGGCAGCGTGTTTCGATATGGGCCTGATAAATCGCTCTACCGCTGCCCGTCGCTGGCGCAGGGCGTGTTCCAATCGGGCGTCGGCAGCAACGGCGGGTTCGACCTCGGCTTCTTCATCGCATTCTCCGGCACGATCGTGACGAAGATCCCGAGCACCGCCGTGTTCACGCTGGCCGATGGCACGAAGCAGACGTTGCCCGTGCCCATCCTCTGCGAGGAGGACCCGGCGGCGCAAATCAACAACAGCTCGCCGGAGCCGGGCCACTGCGCGTGGGACCAGCAGGGCAAGTGGCACGGCGGCAAGGGGACGTTCTACGCCTCGCTCGACGCCAGCACGCACTTCTTTAATCCGCAAGGCGCGACGCCCGCCGCCTACTGGGCCGCGAAAAAGCCGGGCGGCGGGTACATCGGCCTCGACAACTGGTACGGCGGGAACAACTACGACAGTTGGGGCAGGTATTGATCGTGCGACGCGCCGCGATCGCGGAAGGTGATCGTTGTCACCCCGCGACACGCCGCTTCGTTCCTATTTATTTTCTTGACGACGACTTTTTCGATGTCGACTTCCGCTTCGATGTCGCCTTCCGCGCCGGGGATGCCGCGGACTTCGTGCGACCGGTCGATCGCTTGCGCGACGACCCTTTGCTCGGCACCTTGCCGCCCTCGCGCCTCGCTTCGGACAGGCCGATGGCGATCGCCTGCTTCTTGCTGGTGACCTTCTTGCCCGAGCCGCTCCGGAGCGTGCCCTCCTTGCGTTCGCGCATCGTCTTCTCGACTTTCTCCGACGCTTTCTTTCCGTACTTGGCCATGACGTTTCTTCCGAATCGTGGGTGGCGGACGCGGTGGAGATTCAACGTGAATCACTGGAGCCGCAGCGCGCTCGCTTGATCCAAGTGTAGAAGCGCAGCATGGAAATGTGTGCGTTGCGGAGCGCCGGCGCGGTCACTCGCTGAAGAGGCAGAGGACGCCCGTCCAGTCCAGCGCCTGCACCGCGCCGCCGACCTTCGCGATCTCGACGCCGGAGTAAACGCCCAAGAGCGGCACGCCCGGCGGCAGCGCCCGCTGCACCTCGACGGCTTCCTCTTCGTCCATCCCGCAGTACGCCGCGGCCCGCCCGGCGCAGTCGATGTAGAACGCGAAGATCGGCCGGCGGCCTTCGGCGCGCTTGAGCAGCTCGCGCGTGCGCGGCCCGATGTAGCCGAAGTCGAGGGCACGCCGCATGAGCTGCACCTGCATGCCGGGCTTCAGGTCGTTCTCAAACATGATTAATCCCTGCCTCGCGGCGTCGACGCCGATGCAGAGCCGGTTGGCGTAATCGTCCTCGCGGTACGGCCCGTACTGATCGCCCTTGTTGACGCCGAGCGTGACGAAGAACGAGTAGTCATCGGGCGTCAGGCCGGCATCGGGGCCGAGCATTTCATGAATCATTTGCAGCGCGGGCCGGCCGTCGATCTCGAGGACCACGGGACCGTCGGTTTTGGTGATGGTGTAATAGCGACCCGCAGGCCGGCAGCCGTGCATGATGATGGTGTCCATGCGGATGCCGCCGGTGAACGCGAGGGCCATCGCGCTCTGCTGAACGACCTTCCCGTCGTACCACTGGTGCGTCGGGTTCAATTGCATGTCGCCGATCATGCCCATGCCCGCGACGCGCGGCCAGCCGCGGCCGCCGAGCTGTTTGCCGATGGCGTCAATCATCGGCGTCGCCATGTTCAGCCGCGGTTGGCCGTCGACATGATGGACCGAGTCGTAAAGCAGCAGCACGCTGTCGTCGGTCCCGAGGTTCAGCAACGCGAGTGTCGCACCGATTGACGCGCCCGCTTCGGCTTCGCGGCCGTTGATCTGCGGGGCGATCACGGCATGGGCCTGCGTTTTGTCGGTCGTGAAGAGCGCGAGCCCGACTTCATGGCCGTCGTAGCCCAGGTGCTCGTTGGTGATGATGCCGACGCCGTAGCCGCCGAACACGGGGACGTGGAGCACCTCCCTCACACCGTCGACGAGGCGCTGCGGATCGTGCCTGCCGGTCGAGAAAAGCAGGACGAAAGCGGGACGCGTGGGCGTGAGGCCAACGAATGCACCGCGCTCGGCGCCGACCTCGGTCGTGGTCTGCGTGAAGGCTGCATTGATGAGGGCTTCGCGTGCGGCGGCGATGCCCGCTTCACGGGAGTCCTTGAGGTCGCTGAAACCGACGCCGACGTAGGTAGGCATGTTCGATCCTGCCGAAGCTGATGCCACTGGCAGTCCGCTGCCAGTGCACTCGACCGCACCCATTCACAATGGCAAGGTGAAGTCGGTAACGAGTCGCACTGGCAGCGGACTGCCAGTGGCATCAGACATCAATCGACCTTTAACGTCCGCGGCTCCGTCTGCCCGCGTTGCCAGAGGTCGTGCACACGGAGCTCGTCCGACATGCGCGGGTGGTCGAGGCGGTAGTGCGTGCCGCGGCTCTCGGTGCGCCACTGGGCGGACCGGGTGATCAGGGCGCCGACGAGCAGCATGTTCTGGATCTCCCAGCCGCGCACGTCGTCGAAGATTTTGTCGAGCGTGTAGCGGGCCCAGAAGTCAAACATCTCGCTCACCTCGGCGAGGCGTGCCCCGTCGCGGATGATGCCGACGTGCCGCCAGAGGACCGAGCGGAGGCTGCTGCGCACGTCGGCGAGGTCGAGCTCGCTGCGGTCGCTGGGGCGGATGTCGGAGACGATCTTCGCCGGGGTGGTCGGGCCGTTGGTACACATCTCCGCGCACACTCGGCCGCAGATTTCGCCGTAGACGAGGCCTTCGAGCAGGCTGTTGGAGGCGAGCCGGTTGGCGCCGTGCAGACCCGTCGAGGCGGCTTCGCCGGCGGCATAAAGCCCGGTGATGTTCGTCCGCCCCTGCACATCGGTGCGCACGCCGCCGACCATGTAGTGCGCCGAGGGATGCACGGGGATCGGCGACTTGCCGGGATCGATATCGAACTTCCGCAGCAATTGGAAAATCCCCGGGAAGCGCGACGCGAAAGCAGCAGTGCCCATGTGCCGGCAATCGAGGTAAACGTGCGTGTGACCCGTCTTGACGATCTGCGCGAGGATCGCCCGGCTGACAATGTCGCGCGGCGCGAGCTCCGCCATCTCGTGATAGTCCGGCATGAAGCGGTAGCCGTTGCGGTCGATGAGCAGCCCGCCCTCGCCGCGCACCGCCTCGGTGATCAGCGAGCGCGAGGCGCCGGCCACATAAAGCGTTGTCGGATGAAACTGCACGAACGCCATGTCGGCGAGCACCGCCCCGGCGCGGTACGCCATCGCGATGCCGTCGCCGGTGGCGATGGGCGGGTTCGTCGACTCGCGGTAAACCTGCCCGCAGCCGCCGCTGGCGAGGATCGTCGCCTTCGCCCAGATCACTTGCAGACCGTATTTCGGGTGCCAGGTGATCGCCCCGGCGCAGCGGCCCGCCAGCGCGCCGGCGGCAGACGTGCCCTCGATGGTGACGAGGTCGAGCACGAAGCACTCCGCGAAGTACCGCACCCGCTCGGTGGCTTTCACTTTGCGGTACAGCGTCAGCGCGAGTTCCTTGCCGGTGGCGTCGCCATCGGCGTGCAGGATGCGGGCCATCGAGTGGCCCCCCTCGCGGCCCAGCGCGATCGACCCTTCCTCTGAATCGGGGCGGGCCTTGTCGAACCGCATGCCCCATGCGATCAGCTCGCGGACGCGGTGCGGCCCCTCGGCCACGTTGGTGCGCACCACCGTCTCGTCGCACAACCCTGCCCCAGTGGTCAGCGTGTCCTGCACGTGCTTTTCGACGGTGTCGCTCTCATCGAGCACGCAGGCGATGCCGCCCTGGGCCCAGTAGGTGTTGGTCTGTTCGAGCTGCCCCTTGGTGGTGACGATGACGTCGGAGTGCTCCGCCGCCGCCAGCGCCGCCCGCATCCCCGCCACGCCGCCGCCGATCACCAGCACATCGGTGAAGATCTGCGAGAGCAGCGTCGCGCGAAAGGGAATGAGGTATCGTCGCTCGGCGAACACGGGGTTCATAAATGGCAATGATAGGGAAAACCGCGGGGGTGTTGGGTCCTTCCGATCCCCCTCCCTCCTAGGGAGGGGTTAGGGGAGGGTCGAACGCACACGGCAGGCAAAGACTCAGAATGTTGCATGGTTCCAAACTGACGACGCGACCCTCCCCCCGCCCCTCCCTGGGAGGGAGGGGCGCAAGGCAGGCGTAACTCGGGAATCGCAGCCGCCAAGTTAGAATGTCAGCGTCTCGGTTCCCCGGCCTCCTTTCTACTTGCGAGAACATCTCATGCGGCAGTCCCTTGTCCTGGTGCTTGCGCTTGCGATGGCGTCGTCACTGTTCGCCGCCGACGAGCCGAAGAAGACTTTCAACGTCGACGTGCCGCACATCTCCACCGACACGTCGGTTCGCTACGACTATGACATCGTTTACGTCCGCGCCGGCCGGGCCGGGGATAAAACGCACAAGCGTTACTACACCGACTTCTCGCAGCCGGTCACCATGGAGGGCGGCGCGGACCTCATGCTGCTGCACCCCAGCGGCAAGGAAGAGTTGCTCGTCGAAGGCGGGCAGGGATCAATCACCGATCCCATCATCAGCTTCGATGGCCAGTGGTGCTATTACGTACACCTCTACAACCTTGAGGGTCGCAACCAGTGGACGCCGCCTTCGAAGGGCGCGGACATTTTCAAGATCAATCTGAAGACGAAGAAAATCGTCCGCCTGACCAATCAGGTCTTCACGCCCAACTTGGGGGCCGGCGACTGGACGAGCGACTTCCGCGGGCAGAAGGACGCCAATCAGAAGAATCACTTTTCCTACGGCGTCTTCAACATGGGCCCGCACCCGCTGCCCGGCGGTCGCCTCGTCTTCACGAGCAACCGCGACGGCTACCGGCCGTCGAAGGGCTACCCCGTCATCGCGCTGCAGATGTTCATCATGGACGACCGCGATGAAGACATCGCCGCCGATGCCCCGCACCCGACGAACCTCGAAAAGATCGGCCACTTCAACATCGCCGGCGCCCTGCACCCGGTCGTGCTGCGCGACGGCCGGATCATGTTCTCGACGCTCGAATCGCAGGGCATCCGCAGCAACATCTCCTGGGGCATCTGGACGATGAACCCCGATGGCACGCAGTGGAACCCGCTCATCAGCGCGTTCGATCCCGGCGGCGCGGCCAACGGCTTCCACTTTCAGACGCAGCTCTCCGACGGCTCGATCATCGTCGAGGGTTACTACAACCAGAATAACAGCGGCTTCGGCAGCTACGTGAAGATCCCCGAGAAGCTCGGATACCCCGCGTTCGGCCCGGGCTCGATGAAAGACCCGCGCAACGCCGGATGGCACTTCGGCTACAGCGACAGCGGCAAGCCGCGCATGTATCGCATGCCGTTCATGCCCGCCGGTTCAACAGGCCTCACGCCCTTCGCTCACATCCACGATGGCCCCGCCGACCGCTCCGTTCCCGGCGACAAGAACTCCCCCGCGGTCGGCAAGGTGACGCACCCCAGCGGCGCGCCCGACAACCACCTGCTCACCATCTACTCGCCCGGCCCGGCCAACCACCAGTACACCTACCTCCCGCAGCTCGACGGCGGCATCTACCTGATCAAGAGCGGCCAGACCGTGTACGAACCCGCACAGATGCGGCTGATCAAGAACGACCCGAACTACAACGAAAGCTGGCCGCGCGCCGTCGTGCCCTACAAGCGCATCTACGGCGTCGACGAGCCAGCCTCGCTCAAGCCGCTTGCGAACCACGGAAAACTTTCAACGCACCTGCCCGAGGGAACGCCGTTCGGACTCGTCGGCACCGCCAGCATGCTCAAGCGCGAAACCTTCCCCGAAGGCGTCGTCGCCAAGGGCAGCGTCACCGCGACCTATGCCGGCAAGGACGGCGTCTGGCGCGGGCTCGACGCCTTCACCAGCCACGGCAACGGCATGCCGCTCAACTGGCACAACCAGGGCTCCGAGGTCGGCCTCTACACCAACGACGACATTCACGCCGTGCGCATCCTCGCGATGGAGCCGACGACCGACCGCAACCGCGGCGACCGCTCCGGCCGGCGCTTTCACAACCACGCCAGCGAACGCCTGCGCATTTTGGGTGAAATCCCCGTCCGAAAGTTCTCCGGCGCGGGTGCTTCAGCACCCACGGACCCCGACGGCAACCCCGACACCAGCTTCCTCGCCAAGATTCCCGCCGACACCGCCTTCACTTTCCAGACGCTCGACAAGCGCGGCATGGTGCTCAACATGGCCCAGACCTGGCACCAGGTCCGCGCCGGCGAGGTCCGCACCGATTGCGGCGGCTGCCACGCCCACTCGCAGGAGCCGACCGACTTCAACCTCACCGCCGCCGCGAAGGCGGATTATGCGGTGTGGGACCTGACGAAGAAGACGCCGCTGGTGACGACGAAGGCGGCCGATGAATCGAAGCAGACGTGGGACGCCAAAGGCGAGACCGGCGTCGCTTATAAGGATGCGGCCGTCGTCGACGTCGAATACTTCCGCGACATCCAGCCGATCTTCGCGAAGAGCTGCGTGGCGTGCCACACAAAGGACGCCAAAGAGCCGGCGGGCAACCTCGTGCTCGACGCGGATGATGAATGGGTGCAGGTTGACCACCACGGCAAGTTCCCCGGCACGTACACCCGCCTCGCCATGGACGAGCGGGCCAAGTTCGGCCACAAGCCGCCGACCTATGACACCTGGGGTTATCCGAACGCCTCGCGCTACATCCGGATGTTGCAAGCTCGCCGCAGCCTGCTCGTCTGGAAGATCTACGGCGAGCGGCTCGACGGCTTCAGCAACGACGATCATCCCTCGCAGCCGGCCGATGAGCCCGGCGCGAAATATCTCGTCCACAAGGGCCAGCGCACCGACAAGCGCCGCGACTGGTACGACCTCGACTTCAACGGCAGCGCGATGCCGCCGAAGGCCGCGGTCGAGGGCACCTACAAGAACGCCGAGGGCAAGACGATCAAGGTCGAGCCGCTGACGGAGGAGGATCGCCGGATGATCACGCGCTGGATCGATCTGGGCTGCCCGGTTGATCTCGACGCAAAGGACGGCAGCGCGAAGACTCTAGTGGCTCGCAAGCCGTTCGGCTGGTGGTGCGACGATAACCGCCCGGTGCTGACGCTCACTTACCCGCATCCCGGCGAGAACGCATCGCTGACCCGAATCGTCATCGGCATGTACGACTACTACAGCGGCCTCGACGAGGCATCGCTGACGGTCACCGCCGGCGCCGATCTGGGCGGCATCAAGGCGGGCGAAAACCTCGCTGGCAAGTTCACGATGTTGACCGATGGCGTCTACGAGTTCAAGCTCGACAAGCCCGTGACCAGCCTGGCGGCGACGAACCTGAAGATTTCCGTCAAGGACAAGCAGGGCAATATCAGCGTCATCGACCGTCGCTTCTCGGTGGTGCCCAAGACCGTGGCGAAGTGAAACCCGTTCGGACGCGCAGCGAGGACGCTGCGGCTCAGATAATGCAAATTCCTCCCTTTTGAGCCGCGGTGTCCGCCCGCGCGTGCTTTGGTTCCTTTTGAGCCGCGGTGTCCGCACCGCGCGTGCCTTTCATCTCCCAAAAACAGGCTAAACACCTCGCCCTGCCAGCCCGCCTGCACCTCGAACCCCATTTCGCGCCAACCGGTATAATTCGCGGCCCGACCCGAACCTGGGCGCGACCGGCGCCGCCGCACCCTTTTGGCATTGAAAACATCCACCGAAGCCATCTCGATAACCGCGTCCGCCGCCCGGCCTTTCATTGGCCAGTGGTTTGGCAACCCCGGTGACGTCTCCGCCGACCCGGCCGAGGTCCGCCGCGCGCTGCACGATGTGACGCAACTTGTCGCGCTGGTTCAACACGAGGGTCAGACCGCCATCGCCCGCGGCGGTGTCATCCACGTCGGTGACGATGACCCGGCCGACGCCGCCCTGCCGCTGCTCGGCTTCGCTCCGCCGCTCGATCCCGCCCGCCTTGGGGACCCCTCCTTCTGCACCGACCACGGCCTGCGCTACCCCTACATGACCGGCGCGATGGCCAACGGCATCGCCTCCGTCGAGCTCGTCGAGGCCATCGCGAAGGCCGGCATGCTCGGCTGCTACGGGGCCGCCGGCCAGCGCATCGACGTCATCGCCGCCGCGATCGACCGCCTTCAGGCAAGCCTCGGCGACCTGCCTTTTGCCTTCAACCTCATTCACAGCCCGAACGAGCCATCGCACGAGATGCGCGTCGTCGAGCTCTACCTGGCGCGCGGCGTCACGCTCGTCGAGGCCTCGGCTTACCTCGACCTGACGCTCCCCGCCGTGCGTTACCGCGTCACCGGACTGCGCGCCGACTCGCAAGGACGTGTCATCCCGCGCAACCACATCATTGCGAAGGCGTCGCGCGTCGAGGTCGCCTCGCGCTGGTTCGCGCCGCCGCCGAGGAAGATGGTCGACGAGCTCGTGCGCCTCGGCCACATCACTCGCGAGGAGGCCGACCTCTCGCAGCGAATCCCGATGGCGCAGGACCTCACCGCCGAGGCGGACTCCGGCGGCCACACCGACAACCGCCCCGCCATCACGCTCATCCCGACCTTCCTCGCGCTCCGTGACCGCCTGCAAAAGGAGCACGGTTTCGACGAGGAAATCACCCCGCCTCGCATCGGCGCCGGCGGCGGCATCGCGACGCCCGCCTCGGCCGCCGCGGCGTTCGCGATGGGCGCGGCCTACATCGTCACCGGCTCGGTCAACCAAGCCTGCGTCGAATCCGGCTCCAGCGACGCCGTACGCAAGATGCTCGCCGAGGCCAGCCAGGCTGACACCATCATGGCCCCCGCCGCCGACATGTTCGAGATGGGCGTGAAGCTCCAGGTGCTCAAACGCGGCACGATGTTCGCCATGCGGGCCCAGAAACTTTTCGAGCTCTATCGCGCCTACGATTCGCTCGACGAAATCCCCCCGGCGGAGCGGGCGAACATCGAGAAGACGATTTTCCGGGCGACGCTCGATGAGGTGTGGAAGAAGACACGCGATTTTTTTCTGCCCTTTGACCCCGCCCAAGTTCAGCGCGCCGACCGCGACGCGAAGCACAAGATGGCTCTGGTGTTCCGCTGGTACCTGGGGCTCTCCTCGCGCTGGGCGAATGCGGGTGAGCCGACCCGGCAGATGGATTACCAGGTGTGGTGCGGCCCGGCGATGGGCGCGTTCAACGAGTGGACGAAGGGCACGTTTTTAGAGAGGCCGGAGAACCGCAAGGCCGCCGTCGTCGCGATGAACCTGATGCACGGCGCGGCGGTGCTGACGCGGATCAACATGCTGCGCGGGCAGGGAATGCACCCTGACGCCGGCATCACGACGGTGACGCCGGTCGAAGGGTGACGTTCTCCTGGGTGCCACGATGGACGGATATATTCCAACGACTGGCATGGGCAACGCGGGGCCGATGAAACTGGGCTGTGGGTGCACCGCAGCGATCATCGCGGTGATCGTTGCCTTTGCGATCGGATTCTTTCTGGTGCTGAAATACTCGCTTGATCCGTAACGAAAGTGAAATGATGCAGGAATCGGCGGCTCAACATGATCCCCTGAAAGGCGAAACGTCGCCCGGAGGCCACGCGCCCATCGCCATCGTCGGCATCGGCTGTCTGTTTCCCAAGGCCGACGGCGTCGAGGCGTTCTGGTCGAACATCAAGCGCGGCGTCGATGCGATCACGCCGGTGCCGGACACGCACTGGAAGCCGGACCAATATTTCGATGGCGACCCGTCGAAGCCGGACATGACCTACGCCAGGCGCGGCGGCTTCATTGATCCCGTCGACTTCAACCCGCTGCACCACGGCATCGCGCCCAACAACATCGAGGCCACCGACACGACACAGCTCCTGGGCCTCATCGTCGCCGAGCAGGCCTTGCGCGACGCGGGTTACGAGACGGGCCGTGGCCTCGGCGACGGCCGCGCGTTCGACCGCGACCGCACCAGTGTCATCCTCGGCGTCACCGGCACGCTCGAGCTCGTGATCCCCCTCGGCGCCCGCCTCGGTCATCCGATCTGGCGCAAGGCCCTCGACGAAGCCGGCGTCGACAAAGCCACCGCCGACGATGTCGTCGAGCGCATCGCCGATGGTTACGTGCCCTGGCAGGAGAACTCGTTCCCGGGCCTGCTGGGCAACGTCGCCGCCGGCCGCATCGCCAACCGCTTCGACTTAGGCGGCAGCAACTGCGTCGTCGATGCCGCCTGCGCCAGTTCGCTCAGTGCCGTACACATGGCGGCGATGGAATTGCAGACCGGCCGGGCCGACATGGTGCTCACCGGCGGGCTCGACACGTTTAACGACATCTTCATGTACATGTGCTTCAGCAAGACGCCGGCCCTTTCGCCGACCGGCGACGCCAAGCCGTTCAGCGCCGACGGCGACGGCACCATCCTCGGTGAAGGCCTGGGCATCGTCGTGCTCAAGCGCCTCGCCGACGCCGAGCGCGACGGCGACCGGATTTACGCCGTCATCAAGGGCATCGGCTCATCGAGCGACGGCAAGGGCAACGCCATCTACGCCCCCAGCGCCGCCGGTCAGGTGAAGTGCCTGACCAACGCCTACCGCGAAGCCGGCGTCAGCCCGCGCACCATCGAGCTCGTCGAAGCGCACGGCACCGGCACCAAGGTCGGCGACGCAACGGAGATCAAGGCGCTGCGCGAGGTGTACGAGGCCGCTTCCCCACCTCTCCCTCCGAGGGAGAGGTCGGCGAGGCTCGGCGAGCCGGGTGAGGGTGAAGCGCCCAGTCAACAGAAAGCCCTCACAAGCACGGGCGACTCGAGTCGGATGATCGATTCACCCTCACCCCAACCCTCTCCCTCGGAGGGAGAGGGGGCCGGAACTCCGAACCCCGAACTCGAAACTCCAAACTCTCCCCCCGCCCCCTGGCTCGCCGTCGGCAGCGTGAAGTCGATGATCGGCCACACCAAGGCGGCGGCTGGTGTCGCGGGCTTGATCAAGGCGGCGCTCGCGATCGACCGCAAGGTGCTGCCGCCGACGATCAAGGTGTCGCGGCCCGTTGACGTTGCAAATCCCTGCGACTCGCCGGTCTTTCTCAACACCGAGCGCCGCCCGTGGCTGCCGCGAAAAAGTCATCCCCGCCGCGCCGGCGTCAGCGCGTTCGGGTTCGGCGGCAGTAATTTCCACTGCGTTCTCGAAGAGCATCAGCCGGCCGGGGCGTATCGCCCCGATGAATCGCAGCGCAAGCAAGCGATCGACTTCAGCGGCAATGTTGCGATTGCTCCCTTTAGCGCCGACTCGTCCGATGCACTCCGCCGCGAGCTCGAAGCTTTTGCACCGTTGCACGCGAAGACGTGGATTGACATTCGAACACGGACCGCCTCCCTGCGAGCAGCATTCGACCCTGCGAAGGCGCACCGTCTCGTGCTGGTCATCGAGCGCGACCGCACCGATGTCGCGAAGCTCATCGCGTCCGCTACTCATTTGCTCGACTCGGCGGCCCGGCACGGCCCGGCTCGCGCCGCCTCCTCCCCCGACGGCGCCTACTACGCCACCGGCCAACCCGCGAAGCTCGCCTTCCTCTTCCCCGGTCAGGGCTCGCAGTATGTCGGCATGCTGCGTGACCTCGCGTGTGATGCCCCGCAGGTGCTCGCCTCCCTCGCCGCCGGCAACGACGCCTTCGGCGAGAACGACCGCGGCGAACGCCTGAGCGATCGCATCTACCCCGTGCCGGTTTTCGACGACGCTTCCCGCGAAGCAAACGAAGCCGCGCTGCGCGACACCCGCATCGCTCAGCCCGCCCTCGGCGCCGTCAGCGTCGGCGCCTTGCGGGTCCTCGAGCACTTTGGCCTCCGTCCCGACGCGACTGCCGGCCACAGCTTCGGCGAACTCGTCGCCCTGCACGCCGCCGGCCGCATCGATGAGGCCACGCTGCACGCGCTGGCAGGGCTTCGCGGTCGGCTGATGGCGGAGGCGGGAGGCGATCGCGCCGACCGCGGCGCGATGCTCGCTGTCTCCGCGCCCGTGGCCGAGGTGGAACAGTTGCTCGGCGCGACGAACATCGACGCCGTCGTCGCCAACCTCAACGCCCCGCAACAGGTCGTCCTCTCCGGCTCGACCGCCGCGATCGATCAGGCCGCCGCGGCTTGCGTGAAACACGGCCTCCGCGCCAAGAAGCTCCCCGTCGCAGCCGCCTTCCACAGCGCCTTCGTCGCCGACGCCGAGCCGCGCTTTGCCGCCGCGCTGCGCGACCTCTCCCTCACACCGGCCGCGATCCCCGTCTTCGCCAACACCACCGCCAATGTGTATCCCGTCGATGCCGACGCCTCGCGCCACCTGCTCGCCGGCCAGCTCGCCAGGCCGGTCGATTTCACCGGCATGATCGAGCGCATGTACGCCGCCGGCAGCCGCACGTTCATCGAAGTCGGACCGAAGGCCACGCTCACCGGCCTCGTGAAATCGATCCTCGGCGACCGCGGGCATGTTGCCATTTCCATCGACGCCTCGGCCGGCAAACGCAGCGGTGAGTTCGATCTCGCCGCGGTGCTCGCCCAGACCGCCGCGCTGGGTCACGCTGTCGATCTCAAGGCATGGGACGCGCGATTCAAGCCAACCGACGCAAGCCCCCCCGCGGGCCGCAAGCCCGTGATGACCGTCCGCCTTAGCGGCGCGAATTATGTGAAACCCCGCCCTGCCCGGCCGCGCCGTCAAGCCGCTGATAAGCCACTTGATGGTGGTGCTCCGGCACTTTCCACTCCTTCAGCGCCGCCGCACGCATCGGCTCCGGCTGCCCGCGCCCCGGCGCCTTCTGATTTGCCGGCACGTCCTGTAGCGCCTGCACCGCTTCTGTCCGCGCAGCTTGCGCCAACGATCAAGTCAGCCGCTTCGCAGCCGCGTCCACCTCATCCCGCGCAGCAACCGCAGCCGTCCGCGTCCCCGCTTCCGCCATCGCCGCTTACGAGGCCCAATCCCTTGAACAGCCACTCGCCCCACTCGCCGCTTCTCGCGCAAGCGCTCCAGGTCACGCAACAGAACATCCTCGCGCTGCAGCGCACGCAGGAGCAGCTCGCGCAGCTGCATCGCCAGTACCTCACCGGCCAGGACGCGGCCCAGCGCACGCTCACGCAGCTCATCGAGCAGCAGAGCCAGCTCCTCGCCACGACGCTCGGCCTGCCGGCCCCGCTTGCCTCACCCGCTGCCCCAATTGCCCCACCCACGCTTGCGCCTCCGCGAGCTTTCGCGCCGCCAAGCTTCATTGCTCAACCGATCGCGTACTCGTCTGTCATCCCGCGCAACCCCCCGCCCCCGGTTTCGACAGATACTCAAGTCGCGCCGAGGTCCACTGGCGTCGCTGCGCCGGAGGTCACGAATCAATCACCGGCCCCCACACCAACCGCCGCCATCGCAGCACCACCGACGATCACCGGGCCGGCACGGCCCGGCTCGCAGGACGACCGCGCCCGCGCCGCCCTGCTCGCCGTGGTCTCCGACAAGACCGGTTACCCCGTCGAGATGCTCGATCTCTCGATGAGCCTTGACGCCGACCTGGGCATCGATTCCATCAAACGCGTCGAGATTCTCTCGGCCCTTCAGGAGCGCTTACCCGATGCACCCGTCGTCAAACCGGAAGACCTCGGCACCCTGCGAACCCTCGGGCAGATCGTCGCATTCCTCGGCGGCGGACGGCGCGACGCGTCGGCCGCCGCAATGCACGTGACCGTTTCGCAACACCCAGAGGCCTTGGAAATCGGTGCCCGAACGCCGAACCCCGAACCCCAAACTTCATCCGCCGAATCCGTCCTGCTCGCGGTCGTCGCCGACAAGACCGGCTACCCCGCCGAGATGCTCGAGCTCGACATGAGCCTCGACGCCGACCTCGGCATCGACTCGATCAAGCGCGTCGAGATCCTCTCCGCGCTTCAGGAGCGATTACCGGATGCGCCGGTCGTCAAGCCCGAAGACCTCGGCACGCTCCAGACGCTGCGGCAGATCGTCGCGTTTCTCGCCGGGGGTCACGCTGAGCCCGCGCTGGCTGGCGCCGGCGGCGGCGCTGTGGATAAAAAAAAAGTAGATAATCAGCCGCAGCAGGCCTCCGCTACCGCATCGGCATCCCCCGCCGCCGCGCTGGTGCGGCAGGTGCCCACCCTCGAACCCATCACGAGCGCCGCCCTGCGCAAGCGGCTGCGGCTGGCGGCGCACACCCCCGTCTGGATCACCGACGATGGCGACGGACTCGCGAGCCATCTGCGGGCCTCGCTCATCGAACTGGGCATTGAGGCCGCTGTCGTCCCGCTCAACGCCGACCCGACCGACAAACTGCTCGCGGGCCTGATCGTGTTGACGCCGCCGAAGCCGGGCGACGACTTCGTGCCCGCGGCGTTCAAGCTCATGCAACGAGCCGGCGCCTCGCTGCGCAAATGCCACGCCGATACCGGACATCACGTGCTGCTAGCGGCGGTGACGCGCTTGGGCGGCGGCTTCGCGCTCGGGGTGGCCGACGCGAGCATCGAGCCGATCAGCGCCGCCCTCGCCGGCATCGTCAAGACCGCGAGCCATGAATGGCCGCAGGTGAGCTGCAAGGTCGTCGACCTCGGCCGCCCCCTGCGTCACAAGTCGGAGCTCTCGGAAGATCTCGCCGATGAACTGCTTCGCGAAGGTCCCCTCGAAGTCGCGATGAACGCCGCGGGCCGGCAGACCGTCGCGCTGCACCATCAGCCGGTGCCGGCCGCCGCTTCGACGCCGCTGAGCGAAGGCGATATCGTCGTGATCACCGGCGGCGCCCGCGGCGTGACCGCCGAAGTCGCCGTCGCGCTCGCTCAACATTATCGCCCGACGCTCCTGCTGCTGGGCCGCAGCGCCGCGCCCGCCGATGAACCCGCGTGGCTGCACGGCCTGTCCGATGATGGCGCGATGAAGAAGGCCATCGCCGCGCGACTCACCGCCGCAACACCGAAGGCCATCGAGCAGGAATACCGCAGCACGCTCGCCAACCGCGAGGTGGCCGCCACCATGCGGCGCATCGAGGCCGCCGGCGGCAAGGCGATCTACCGGAGCGTCGATGTCCGCGACGCGGCGGCCATCAAGGGCGCGATCGATGGTGTCCGCTCCCTCGGTCCGATCCGCGGCATCATCCACGGCGCAGGGGTGCTCGCCGACCGCCTCATCGACGACAAGACGGAGGAGCAGTTCACCCTTGTCTTCGGCACAAAAGTCGATGGCTTCCGCGCCCTGCTCGACGCGACGACGACCGATGATCTGCGGATGATCGTCACATTCTCGTCCAGCACCGCCCGCTTCGGCCGGCGCGGCCAGGTCGATTACGCCGCGGCCAACGAGGTGCTCAACAAGCTCGCCCAGCAGCAGGCGGCGCAGCGCCCGGGCTGCCGGGTGGTGAGCGTGAACTGGGGCCCGTGGGATGGCGGCATGGTTACACCAGCGCTCAAGAAGCTCTTCGAGAGCGAGGGCGTCGGCGTGATCGACCTCGAGGCCGGCGCTGATTATCTTGCCCGGGAAATCGCAACCGCGCCGGGCGGACCGGTCGAGGTCGTCATTCTCGGTGCGGGCACGCGCACCAGCGCTGATCCCGCCGGCCACCGCTCAACTGATGACCACGCGTCATCGACGCCCGCTACCGCTCTCGTCGATGCGTCGCCCGCGCTGCGCCTGGCCTTCGAGCGCGAGGTCAGCGTCGATGCCATCCCGATCCTGCGGTCGCACGTGCTCAGCGGCAAGGCCGTGCTGCCGATGGCCGTGATGATGGAGTGGATTGCATACGGCGCGATGCACGACAACCCGGGCCTCGCGCTGCACGGTCTGGAAGACCTGCGCGTGTTCAAAGGCATCAGGGTCGACGCCGACAAGGCGGTGAACGTGCGCGTCTTCGCCGGTGCGATGGTTTCGGATGGCGACATGCATCGCGTCGTCGTCGAACTGCGCGCTGGCGGCACGATCCATGCCCGCGCTGCCGTCGTTCTTGCCGCGCAGCTGCCCAAGGGATTACCGGCCATCACGCTCTCGCTTCCGCCCGCCCCGTCAAAGGCGGTTGCCGCGGCTTACGAAAGCGGAACGCTATTTCACGGCCCGGAGTTGTACGCGCTGAGGGCCATCACGGGCTGCGCCGCCACCGGCGCTAGCGCCGAGGCGAACGCCGCGACGCCGCCGGCCGCCTGGATGAAGCAGCCGATCCGCTCGGCGTGGCTTGGCGATCCGCTGGCGATGGACGCCGCGTTTCAGCTCATGATCGTCTGGTCCACGCAGCAGCGCGGCGCGCCGTCACTGCCGACGGGCCTCGGCCGGTACACGCAGTTCGTCCGCCGGTTCCCCACCGACGGCACGCTCCTGGCCGCGAAGATCACCCGCGCGACCGATCACGAGGCCGTCGCCGACATCGAGTTCGTCGACCGTGCCGGCAACCTGCTCGCTCGCATCGACGGCTACACCTGTGTGATCGACGCCTCGCTGCGCGACGCGTTCCGCCTCAACCAACTCGCCGCCAGCGCGGCCGTCTGATTTCACAGCGTGACCCAACCCTACGACATCGCGATCGTCGGCGGCGGCGGCCACTTTCCCGGTTGCCGCGACCTCGCCGGGTTCTGGGCGAACATCCTCGCCGGCCGCAGCGCGGCCCGCGAAGCGCCCGCCGGCCGCTGGCTGCTCTCCGAGCGTGAGGTCTATTCGCCGACCAGCCCATCCGATCATGTCGTCTCCAAACGAGCTTGTTTCATTGACGATTTCACGTTCGATCCCGCGGCCGTCACCGATGACGCGGAGCTGCGGAGAATCCTGCCGGGCCTCGACCCGATGTTCCATCTCCTGCTGCACGCGGGCAAGATGGCGTGGGACAGCGCGAAGACCGATGCGCTCGACCGCCGGCGCGTCGGCATCGTCATCGGCAACATCGTGCTGCCCACCGACGCGTCGTCGCGCATCGCCGGCGAGGTGCTCGGCCCCGCGTTTGAGGATGCCGTGCGCGACACGGGCGTGTTCATTGCGAAGGACGAACGCCGACCGCAAGCGGAACCGCTGAATCGCTATGTCGCGGGCCTTCCCGCCGGTGTGCTGGCGCGGGCGCTGCGGCTCGGCGGCGGGACCTGCACGCTTGACGCCGCGTGCGCTTCCTCGCTCTTCTCGCTCAAGCTTGCCTGCGACGAACTTACCGCGGGCCGCGCCGATGCGATGCTTGCCGGCGGTCTGTCGCGGCCCGACTCGCTCTACACGCAGATGGGTTTCACGCAGCTCAAGGCCCTGTCGCCCACCGGCCGGTGCGCCCCCTTCGATGCAAACGCGGACGGTCTCGTCGTCGGCGAGGGCTGCGGCATCTTCGTGCTCAAGCGCTGCGAGGATGCCATGCGCGACGGCGACCGCGTCCATGCGATCATCCGCGGCATCGGCCTGTCGAACGACATCGGCGGCAACCTCATGCTGCCCGACTCCGAGGGCCAGCTCCGCGCCATGCGGGCGGCGTACGAGCAGGCGGGCTGGTCGCCGCGCGATGTGCAGCTCATCGAATGTCACGGCACCGGCACGCCGACGGGCGACACCGTCGAACTGAACAGCCTGCGTCAACTCTTGGATTGCCCGAACCCCCAACCCCAAGCTCCTAACCCCGCACCCGTCATCGGATCGGTGAAGAGCAACGTCGGCCACCTGCTGACCGCCGCGGGGGCGGCGGGGTTGATGAAGGTGCTCTTCGCGATGCGCGACGGCGTGCTGCCGCCAACGGCCCACTTCACGAAACCGGCGGGAATATTGGCGCAATCCGGCGGCCAGATGGAAGTCCTTCGCGAACCGCGCGAGTGGAAGCGCGCCGGCGGCGGGCCGCGCCGGGCGGCGATCAGCGGCTTCGGATTCGGCGGGATCAACGCGCACGTGCTGCTGGAAGAGTGGCGGCCGGCGGCGGCGGCGCGGACGATGGTGAGACCCGAATTGACCGCTAAACCGCAAGCGGTGGCGGTGGTCGGAGTGGATGCGCGGTTCGGTTCGATGGAATCGGCGAGTGCGTTTCGCGATGGCGTGTTGGGTGATGCGTTGATCGGAACGGCGGTAATCGATGAAGTCGCGGTGCCGATCGGTCGATTCGCGATCCCGCCGGCCGAGCTGCGCGACATGCTGCCGCAGCAGCTCCTGATGCTTCAATCGGCGGCCGACGCAATGGGGGATGCGGGGATCGACCGCCGCGCCTCGCAGGTGCGCACCGGCGTCTTCGTCGGCATCGGCCTCGACCTGAACACCACCAACTTCCATTTCCGCTGGTCCATCCGCAAACTCGCACAGAAATGGGCGTTCGTCGGCGGCCTGCACATGAGCGAAGCCCAATTCGATCAGTGGGTCGGCCGGCTGCGTGACGCCGCATCACCGCCGCTGACGGCGAACCGCACCATGGGGGCACTCGGCGGCATCGTCGCCAGCCGCGTGGCCCGCGCCTTCGGGGTCGGCGGCCCGAGCTTCACGGTGTCGGCCGAGGAAGCGTCGGGCCTGAAGGCGGTCGAGCTCGCCGTGCGAGCCCTGCGCCGCGGTGAGATCGACACGGCCATCGTCGGCGCGGTCGACCTGGCGAGCGAGGGACGCGCCGTTGACAGCACGCGCCGGGTGCGCGGCGACGAGGTTACCCGACGCGTATTTGGCGACGGCGCGGCGACGGTCATACTCAAGCGACACGCCGACGCCCTGCGCGACGGCGATCGCATCTACGCGGTCATCACCGGCGTCGGCGCGGCGACGGCGGGTATGCAGGCGGACGACGAATCGCGATCGGCCGCGGCAAGGCAGTCGCTGAACCTCGCTCTCGACGACGCCAACGTTTCGATGGAGTCGGTGAGCCTCATCGAGTCGGCTTCCGAATCATCGCATCCGGTCGCGGGGCTCGACGGTAGTTGGAACGAAGATCCTGACAACGACCGCATCCCGCGGGCGCTCGGATTCATCTCCGAGCGCATCGGCGATTGCGGCGCGGCGACGGGCCTCGCATCGCTGGTGCGCGCAGTGCTGGCCCTGCACCACGACCGGCTGCCGGCGAGCCCGCGTGCCGCGACGGATGCGGTGCTGCCGCATGGATGCTTCGCGGCGCTGAAACCGCAGTTCTGGCTCCGCGACCGGGCCGCCGGGCCGAGGCGGGCGCTGGTGACGGCGAGCAGCATTGACGGCAACGTTGCGCACGTGTTGCTGGAAGAAGCTGACAAGGCGAAGGTCGCGTTGCTCACGACGGATGAACGACGGTTCGTGCTCGATCAATCGGCTTCGACAGGACTCGACAAGGTGGCAGGCGGCAAGGTCGCGTTTGTTTATCCCGGCGCGGGCAACCAGTATCTCGGCATGTGCCGGTCGCTCGCCGCGCGGTGGCCGCAGGTGCTGCGCCGGCAGGACGCGGAGAACGAGCGTCTCGCATCACAGTTCGCCCGCGGCCGGTTCTGGTCAGCGCGGAGCCTTAAGGAGATCAGCCACCGCGACGTGATCTTCGGGCAGGTCTGCGCCGGCACGATCGTCACCGACCTGCTCGCGGAGTTCGGCGTGCAACCCGATGCGGTCATCGGCTACAGCCTGGGCGAGACGACTTCGCTTTTCTCGACGCGGCTCTGGCCGGCACAGCGATGCCGCGATGAGATGCTGCGGCGGATGGACGCGTCGTCGCTGTTCACCAGCGACCTCACCGGCCGGTGCGACGCGGCGCGGAGGGCGTGGGGCATCGGCGAGGGCGAGACGGTTGACTGGCTTGTCGGCGTGATCACGGCGCCGCGCGAGCGCGTCGCGGCGGTGATCGCGGGGCGACCGCGCGTTTATCTCCTGATCGTGAACACCGCGAACGAGTGCGTCATCGGCGGCGACCGCGCGGCGGTGCTTGAAGTCACCCGCGCGTTGCGCTGCACGCTGCATCCGGTCGAGGGGGTGACGACGGTGCATTGCCAGGTGCTTCAGCCGGTGCGCGAGGCGTACCGGGAGCTGCATTTGATGGAGGTGAGGCGCGCGGAGGCGCAAGCGGCGGGCGCTGAACCGCAAGCGATGCCGGTGGTTTACTCCAGCGCCTGGGGGCGGGCGTACGAGGTGACGCGCGCGTCGGCGACGGATGCGATCGTGGCGCAGGCGGCGGGGACGGTTGACTTCACGAAGGTGATCGAGGCGGCGTACGCCGATGGTGTGCGGGTGTTCGTCGAGGCCGGGCCCGGTGAATCGTGCACGCGGATGATCCGGCAGATTCTCGGCGGGCGGCCGCATGTGGCAACGGCGGTGTGTGTGTCGACCGAGGATGAGGTGACGAGCGTACTGAAGGCGCTGGCCACGTTGCGGGCGGCGGGGGTGGCGTTGGATTTGGGGGAAGGTGAACTTAGGGAAGGCACCGAGGGCGGAGACGCAAGCGTGGCGCGGGTGGTGCGCGTGAAGGCGGGAACGCCGCGGTTTGAGCTGCCGCGGGCGGCGATCGCTGGCGGTGGCGGCCTAGAGATCGCGGAAAGCGCGCTGGATTCTTCAATGTCGACGCCGACGACATGGCAAGGCATCGTGGAAATGAAACCGCATTCTTCATTCGCCGATCCGTCCGGTTGGTCACCGCTGATTGAGCAGGCGGCGGCGGCGCAGGTGGCGCAGGCAGCGGCGCAGGAGGCGTACCTGGTTGCGGGGGCGAATGTCGAGGCGGTGGTTGGGGGGCTGATGCGGTTTCAGGGGGCGATGCACGCGAACGTGGTCGAGTTGTCGGATGAGGTCGTGAGCGATGGACATGGACTTGGTGATTCGTCCGCTAAGCCGCAAGCGGCGTTCGACGAAAGCATCGCGGCGACGGCGCCCGTGGTATTCGACCGCGACATGTGCATGGAGTTTGCGATCGGCTCCCTTGCGAGAATGTTGGGGCCGGCGTTCGCGCCGATCGATGCGCACCCGACGCGCGTTCGCCTGCCTGATGAGCCGCTGATGCTCGTGGATCGCATCACCGAACTCGAGGGCGTGGCCGGCTCGATGACGCACGGCCGGGTTGTCACCGAGCACGACATCCACCGCGGCGCGTGGTACCTCGACTGCGGCCGCATCCCCACCTGCATCGCCGTCGAGGCGGGCCAGGCCGACCTCTTCTTGAGCGGGTACCTCGGCATCGATTTCATCACGAAGGGGCTTGCCGTGTATCGCCTGCTCGACGCGGTGGTGACGTTCCATGGACCCTTGCCGTCGCCGGGCGAGACGATTCGATACGACATCCGCGTGAACGAGTTTTTCCGACAGGGCGACACCAATCTCTTCCGCTTCGAGTTCGACGCGACGGTCGGCGGCGAGCCGGTGCTCACCATGCGGCGCGGCTGTGCGGGATTCTTCACCGAGGGCGAGCTCGCCGCAGGCAAGGGCATCGTGCAGACGGCGATCGACCTGCGGCAGGTTCCGGGCGTTGTGACCGGGGGATGGCACTGGCTCGCGCCGCAACCGACATCGGTCGAGTCGTACAGTGACGGGCAGATTGATGCGCTGCGCCGCGGCGATGCGCGTTCGCTGGCCGATTGCTTCGGCGATGCGTACGCCGCGCTGCCCGTCGAGAATCCCATCGGCCTGCCGACCGGCCGGATGACGCTCGTACACCGCATTCTCGCGCTCGATGGGCAAGGCGGCCGCTTCGGTCTCGGCCAGATCACCGGCGAGGCGGACATCCATCCCGATGACTGGTTTCTCACCTGCCACTTCATTGACGACCGCGTGATGCCCGGCACGCTCATGTACGAGTGCTGCCTGCACACGCTGCGGGTCTACCTTCTTCGCATGGGCTGGGTCGGCGAGGCCGGCGAGGTCGCTTACGAACCGGTGCCGGGCGTGCCAGGCCAGCTCAAGTGCCGCGGGCAGGTGACGGAGACGACGAAGAAGGTGCAGTACGAGATTACGGTGAAGGAGATTGGGTACGGAAGCAGAGAGGAAGCAGGAGGCAGGAGGCAGGAGGCAGGAGTGAGGAAGGAGAACGGAGACGCGACGCCGTATGTCATTGCGGATGCGTTGATGTACGCCGATGGCCGGGCGGTGGTGGCGATGAAGGACATGTCGCTGCGATTGAGCGGGCTGACGAAGCAGAAGCTGGAGTCGCTGTGGGCGGGGGCGGCCGCTCCGGTTCCCCTCCCTCCCAGGG
>Ga0163150_10000248_pt1 | contig 101275 bp, 74 predicted proteins | sample OliLakLV19P2IB_FD_148628 | JGI IMG/M metagenome (GOLD analysis project Ga0163150, IMG submission 148628) | Freshwater microbial mat bacterial communities from Lake Vanda, McMurdo Dry Valleys, Antarctica - Oligotrophic Lake LV.19.P2.IB | ecosystem: Environmental > Aquatic > Freshwater > Lake >...
GGGAGGACTTCGGCGCCGCAAAATACCTCCCCCTCGAACACCGGCGCCGAAGTCCTCCCTCCCTCCCGCCCGGCGTGGATCTGGTACCCATATGGTCCGGACGACGCCTTCCCGGCTGTGAGTGCCAGCGGCGGGGGGCGGACCGCCATGGCCGGGCCGGTCTATCGCCGGCCCGTGACGGCCGTCGACGGGGCGCTGCCGGCCTATTACGACGGGGCGCTGTTTATCTACGAATGGAGCCGCCGGTGGCTCAAGGAGGTGCGGATGGACGAGGCCGGCGACGTGTTGGCGATCCTCCCCGTGGCGCCCGAGCTGTCGTTTGCGCAGCCTATCGACCTCGAAATAGGGCCGGATGGCGCGTTGTACCTCCTGGAGTGGGGCTCGATCTTCTGGGGCGGCGGAGCCGATGCCGCGCTCGTCCGCCTCGCCTACGCCGCCGGCAACCGCCCGCCCTTCGCCCGGATCGGGGCCTCGACTACGTCCGGGCCGGCGCCACTCGCCGTGTCGTTCTCCGCCCAGGATAGCTTCGACCCGGACGAAGCCGCCACGCCGGGGTTCTCCTGGGATCTGGATGACGATGGGCAGGCCGACGCCACCGACGCCGCTCCGTCCTTCCTCTATACCCGGCCCGGGACGTATACGGTGCGGCTTCGCGTGACCGACGCGCAGGGGCTCGTCGGCGAGGCGTCGCAGGTGATCGTGGTCGGCGACCCGCTGCCGACGGCGTTTACCGTCGAGACGCCCTTCCCGAACCCGGCGCGGGCAGAGGTTACGCTGCCGTTTGGGCTACCGGCCGAGATGGATGTGCGGATCGAGGTATTCGACGCGCTGGGGCGCAGGCAGGAGGTGTTGCTCGATGAGCGCCGGCCGGCCGGCGTGCAGGACGTCTCGTTCAGCGTCGCCGGATGGATCAGCGGCGTGTACGTCCTTCGTATCGAAACCGTGCGCGGACGTACGACGCACCTGCTCGTTGTCACCCGGTGACGCCTCAGCCCGGGTCTACCTCCGCGATCCGCACGGGCCGGCCTTCGCGGTAGGATAACCAGGCGGCCTTCCCGATCACCGCCGGCATGCGCCCGTCGCGGCCCGTCACCGGCACCGGCGTGTCGTTGACCACGGCCTCCACAAACGCCTCCATCTCGGCCCGGTAGGCGTCCATGTAGCGCTCCAGGAAGAAAAATAGCGGCTTCGCGCTGTGGACGGCGTCCGCATTGGCCGTCACCACGGCGTCCGGATTGTGGTTCTCGACGGCTACGCGGCCCTTCGAGCCGAACCACTCCACGCGCTGGTCGTAGCCGTACGCCGACTGCCGGCAGTTGTCGATCGTGCAGATCGCGCCATTGGCATAACGCAGCGTCACCACGGCCGTGTCGATGTCGTTCGCCTTTTCCCCGATCTCCGGATCCACCATCACCCCGCCAATGGCGTAGACCTCCGTCACCTCGGAATCGATTAGGAATCGGGCCATGTCGAAGTCGTGGATCGTCATGTCGAAGAAGATCCCGCCCGAGGCGGCCAGGTAGGCGATGGGCGGCGGCCCGGGGTCGCGGCTGGTGATGCGCAGAATGCGCGGCTCGCCGTAGGCGCCGCTGGCGATGAGGCGTTTCGCATGACCAAAGCTCGGGTCGAACCGGCGTTGGAAGCCGACCTGAAACTTGACGCCGGCCCGGGCGACGGCCGCGAGCGCCCGGTCGATGCTCGCGATGTCGATGGCGATGGGTTTTTCGCAGAAGATGTGTTTGCCGGCCTCCGCGGCGGTCTCAATATAGGCCGCATGGGTGTCGCTGGACGAGCAGATGGCGACGGCGTCTACGTTGGGATCGTCGAGGATGGCCTGTGCGTTGGCGTATGCGGACACGCCGCTGTATAGCGCCGCGAGCCCCGCCGCCGCCTCGACATGGGGGTCTGCCACGGCGACAAGCGCGGCGTCCGGGATGCGGTTGACGATCGTTTCGGCGTGGATGCGACCAATGCGGCCGGCGCCGATTAAACCAAGGCGTAGAGGGGTGGGCATGAGATGGGTTGGCAGATTACAGGTTACAGGTTGGCAGGCTTGTCCTGAGGGACACCGGCTATTGCCGGTGACATCGAAGGATCTTAGGGTTGGCGGGTTGCAGGTTGCACGTACAGAAGCGAATTTGCCAGCCTTTGCATCCTTCGAGTCCGTCGGCTTCGCCGCCGTCCCTCAGGACAAGCCTGCCAAACTGCAACCCCTTCAGACACCCAGCCGCTTCAAATACTCCCGATTCCTCGCCGCGCTTTCTTTCGGGGTGCCCATGCCGGGGAGGACGTCTTGTTCGACGACGATCCATCCGGAATAGTCCAGGTCTTCCAGAGCGCGGAGGACGGCGGGGAAATCCACCGACCCCTCGCCGAGTTCCGGGAAGACGCCCTGGCCGATCATCTGCTGGTAGTCCCAGCCCTTGACGGCCGCGACGGAGACGACATCCGGATCGAAGTCCTTGAAGTGGACGTGCCCGATGCGGTCGAAGTGCCGGCGGAGCCCCTCCACCGGGTCGCCGCCACCGAGGGCGTAGTGGCCCGTGTCGAAGCAGAGGCCGACCAGGTTCGGGTCCGTGCGGTCGAGGAAGGTAACGATTTCTTCCGGCGTCTCGACGTAGGTTGCGCCGTGGTGGTGGATGAGGGTGCGGAGCCCGGTTTCCTCGCGTACGGCGCGGGCCACGGTTTCCATGCCGGCGGTGTACACCTTCCAGCCCCGTTCGTCGAGGGCGTCTTGCACCCGGATCCGGCCCGAGTTTTTGGTGCGAGAGGGCACCGTGCTGTGGTCGTCGCCCACGATCACAAACGCATTCGGCCCGCCGACGGCGGCGAGCAGCTTCGCCGTCATCACCGCCTGCTCGACGCCCCGGGCGTGGTAGGCGGCTTCGTAGAGGCGGACGGAGACCCAGGAGCCGAGGAGCGCCAGCGAGAGGGCGTCCAGCTCGGCGCGGAGTCGGGCGGGGTCGGTGGGCATAAAGCCCCAGTCGCCCAGTTCCGTGCCGGCGTAGCCCGTCTCGTGCATCTCCTCGACGACGCGCCGGTAGCCCGAGCGTTCGCCGGCGGTGTTCTCGATGACCCCCCACGAGCAGGGAGCGTTGGCGATGCGGACGTGGAAAGGCATGTGTAGACTCGAATAGGTGGAGGATGAATGGTACGAGTCCGTCCGGTGCGATGCAGCAGGGGTCGGGAAAATTTGTGTGCTGACATCCTGCACTATTCCATGCTTGATTGAACTTGTTATTACATGTATATTGGAACCTCTTCGCCTTCTTGCAACCATCACCGGGCTTCGCCGCATGAACTACGGCTTTCTCATACGCAACGACCGCTGCATCGGGTGCCACGCGTGTTCGACGGCCTGCAAGAGCGAGAACGAGGTGCCGCTCGGGGTTAATCGTACCTGGGTGAAGAGCATCGAGAAGGGCGCGTATCCGGACGTCCGCCGGCATTTCCAGGTCACCCGCTGCAACCATTGCGCGAACCCGCCCTGCGCCCGCATCTGCCCGGTCGGCGCTATGTACCAACGGGCCGATGGGATCGTGGAGTTCGACGCGAACCAGTGCATCGGGTGTAAAGCCTGCCTCCAGGCCTGCCCGTACGACGCCATCTACATCGACCCTTCCTCTGGCACGGCGGCAAAGTGCCATTATTGCGCGCATCGGGTGGATGTCGGGCTCGAGCCGGCGTGTGTGGTCGTCTGCCCCGAACATGCGATCATCGCCGGCGATATGGACGAGCCGCGTTCGGAGATCCGTCAGATGCTGGCGGAATTCCAGGTGACCGTCCGCAAGCCCGAGCAGGGTACCTCGCCGAAGCTATTTTATGTGGATGGCGATGAAATCAACCTGACCCCCACGGCGGTCGACCGCACGCCGGCGACCTTCGCCTGGGCCGATGTCCTCCCGCTCCACGACGGCGATGGGGCGGGTGGGAAAACACCGCATCCCGCCCCGGCAGCGGCGCACGCCGGCCCGCTTCGCGCCCCGCAGCCGCAGGGCCTGCCGAACGCCGGCCCCATCCTCATCGGCGACGGCCGGATGGCGGAGCAGATGGTGCAGGTGGCCTACAACGCACAGCACAAAATCCCCTGGCACTGGCCGGTCCCGGCGTACCTCGTCACCAAAGGCATCGCCACGGGCATCATGCTACTGCTGACGGTAGGGCTGGGCCTGAACTGGCTGGACTTCGACACGCCTTCCTTCGTCTGGAGCGGCCTCGCGTCCATCGTCTTTACCCTCATCACGACCGGCTTCCTGGTGTTCGACCTCGAGCGGCCCGAGCGTTTTCTTCGCATCATCTTCCGCCCCCAATGGCGCAGCTGGCTCACGAGGGGGGCCTTTTTGCTGATGGGCTTCTCGACCCTCGCCGGCGCCTGGTGGGCCGCTGAGGCCGCCGCCTGGATGGGCTGGCTGCCGGCCTCTATCGCCGAAACGATCCGCCTGATCGTGCTCTGGCCGGTAGCCTTGCTGGCCGTGGGCTCCGCCATCTACACCGCCTTTTTGTTCGGCCAGGCCGAGGGCCGCGACCTCTGGCAGAGCGCCCTCCTGCCTATCCACCTCATCGTCCAGGCCGTATTCGCCGGCGCGGCCGCGCTGCTGATCCTGCACGCCGCTACGCCGTTGCCGGCGGACCTGCTCGCCCTGGCCCGCCTCGCGTTTGGGGCCGGGCTGGTGGCGGATCTCCTGGTGACTTTCCTCGGGGAATTCGGCATGCCGCACGCAACCGAGGTGGCCGCAAAAGCGGCTCATCTGATAACACACGGTCATTACAAACACTACTTCTGGACCGGCAGCCTCGTGCTCGGTCACCTGGTCCCGCTCGCGCTGTTGTGGGTGGGCGCACCCGTCCTAGCGGCGGTCGGTGGGCTCGCGGCGATCGTCGGGCTGTACCTGTACGAATACGCGTTTGTCATGGCGCCGCAGGAGGTGCCGAATAGTTGACAGGTAGTAAAAAGTGCAAAGTAAAAAGTGCAAAGTAAAAAGTGCAAAGTAAAAAGTGCAAAGTAAAAAGTGCAAAGTAAAAAGTGCAAAGTGCAAATTGTAGGGTTGGCGTCGCGCCTGATTGGCGTGGATGGCCGGCTAAAAAATGATGTCATCTCGACCGCAGGCGCCGGCTTGCCGGCGCTGAAGCGGAGAGACCTCCCTGAGCCGAGCAATGCGTCATTCCTTGGGAGGTCTCTCCGCTATGGCCCGATAAATCGGGCCTTTGGCCGAGATGACATAATGCGCGAGTTTATATGACTAATCGTTCAAATCGACTCGAAACCTTCTTCGCCCGGCTCCTCAACCGTGAGCGCAACCCCGTGGCGCCGCCGCGCGAGGACGGGTTCGGGCTGCCGGAGTTTGCGCCGACGGACCACAAGCCGGAATCCATCCCGCCGGCCGAGATGACCACCGTCCTCCACCCGGATGGACGCATGAGCCAGTACCCGCCGGCCGACCGGTGGGATGACTGGGTGGAGTGGGATGGCAAACTCTGGCCGGAAAAGGTCGCCCGCCGCTACACGCTGGTCCCGACCACCTGCTTCAACTGCGAAAGCGCCTGCGGACTGCTGGCGTATGTCGACCGCGAGACGCTCGGCGTCCGCAAGTTCGAGGGCAACCCGCATCACCCCGGCAGCCGGGGGCGCAACTGCGCCAAGGGGCCGGCCACCCTCAACCAGACGTACGACCCCGAACGCATCCTCTACCCCCTCAAACGGGTCGGTGAGCGCGGCGAAGGGAAGTGGAAGCGGATCGGCTGGGAGCAGGCGCTGCAGGAGATCGGGGATAAGATGCGCGCCAGCCGGCTTCAGCGGCGCGACGGCATCATGTACCACGTCGGCCGGCCGGGGGAGGACGGCTTCACGAACCGATGCATTCAGGCCTGGGGCGTCGATGGGCATAACAGCCACACCAACATCTGCTCGGCAGGCGCCCGTGCGGGGTATTTCTTCTGGTCCGCCGGCGACCGCCCGAGTCCGGACTACGCCAACGCCCGGGTCATCCTCCTCATCTCCAGCCACCTCGAAACCGGGCACTACTTCAACCCCCACGCCCAGCGCATCATCGAGGGGAAGGAAAAAGGCGCGAAGCTCATCACGTTCGACCCGCGCCTGAGCAACACCGCCTCGAAGAGCGACGTCTGGCTGCCCTCCTGGCCCGGCAGCGAGGCGGCCATCCTGCTCGCCATCTCGAATTATCTCATCCAGAACGATCGGTACGACAAAGACTTCGTCCGCCGGTGGGTGAACTGGGAAGAAACCCTGGCGCATTTCACGAGCCATCCTGAACCCGGCCTGGCCTGGTCTCCCGATCATACCCCGACCTTTGCCGCGTTCGACCGGCTCCTGAAAGCGCTCTACGCCGAGTTCACGTTCGAGCGCGCCGCGGAGGAGTCGCAGGTGCCCATCGACCGGATCCGGCAAACGGCGGAGTACGTGGCGGATGCGCAGGGCCGGCTCGCGGCGCACGTCTGGCGCAGCGCGGCCATCGGCAACCTGGGCGGCTGGCAGGTGGCGCGCTGTCTGTTTTTCCTGAACGTCCTCACAGGGAGTGTCGGGACGAAGGGTGGGACGTCGCTCAACACCTGGAATAAGTTCGTCCCGAAACCCTTCAAGATCCCGCCGGCCTTTAACGCATGGAACGAGCTCCATCTGCCCGTCGAGTGGCCGCTGGCGTTCTACGAGATGAGCTTCCTGCTGCCGCACTTCCTGGAAGAGGAGCGGGGGGAGATCGATGTCTATTTCACGCGTGTCTACAACCCGATGTGGATCAACCCCGACGGGTTTATGTGGATGAAGGCGCTGAAGGACGAGCGAAAGATGAAGTGCCATGTGGCGCTGACGCCGACCTGGAACGAGTCCGCCTGGTTCGCCGACTACGTGCTGCCCATGGGCCACGCCGGCGAGCGGCACGACCTGATGAGCCAGGAGACCCACGCCGGCCAGTGGCTCAGCTTCCGCCAGCCCGTGCAGCGCGTGGCGATGGAGCGCCTCGGGAGGTCGGTCGAGTTTACCTATGAGTCCAATCCTGGCGAGGTGTGGGAAGAAAACGAGTTCTGGATCCAGCTCTCCGCGCGGATGGACCCCGACGGCGTGCTGGGCATCCGGCCGTATTTCGAGAGCCCGTACCGGCCCGGCGAGATCATCACCGTCAACGAGTACTACCGCTGGATCTTCGAGAACAGCGTCCCGGGCCTGCCGGCGAAGGCGGCCACCGAGGGCCTCACCCCCCTCGCCTACATGCGAAAGTATGGCGCGTTCGAGGTGGTGAGCGAGAACTACATCCCCTACGAAAAGCCGGTGGAGGGCGGGGTGGACATCGAGGGCGTGGCGCGCGCCGGCTTCAGGACTCCCAGCAAAAAGCTGGAGTTTTTTAGTCCAACATTGCACGCCTGGGGCTGGCCGGAGAAGGAATACACGATCCCGTGGTTCCTCAAGAGCCACGTGCATCCGGACAACATCGACCGGGCGAAAGGGGAGATGCTGCTCCTGCCGACGTTCCGGCTGCCGACGCTCATCCACACCCGAAGCGCCAACGCGAAGTGGCTCTACGAACTGAGCCACAAAAACCCTGTGTGGATGCACCCGATCGACGCCCGCCGGCTCGGGATCGGGACGAACGACCTCGTCCACGTCGAAACCGAAATCGGTTTTTTTGTGGATCGGGTCTGGATCACCGAGGGCATCAAACCCGGCATCATCGCGATGAGCCACCACCTGGGACGTTGGCGGCTGAAGGAGTCCGAAGGCGTCAGCCGCGGCGCGTCGAACCTGGTGGAGTTGGGGGAAGATGGGCAGGGAGGCCAGTCGTTGCATGTGCTCCATGGCGCGACGGCCTGGCGCTCGTTCGATCCCGACACAAGCCGTATCTGGTGGGAAGACGTGGGTGTCCACCAGAACCTGACACACGGCGTCCACCCGGATCCCATCAGCGGGGCGCACTGCTGGCACCAGAAGGCCTTCAGCGTCCGCAAGGCCGACGCCGGCGACCGCCACGGGGACGTATTCGTTGATACCCGGCGCTCGATGCAGGTGTACCGCGAGTGGCTGGCGCTGGCCCGGCCAGCCACCCGGCACAGTCCGGACGGCCTCCGCCGGCCGTACTGGCTGAACAGGCCGCTGAAGCCGGTCAAGGAGGCCTACGCCTTGCCGGCGGCTTCGCCGCGTGGCGATGGCGTCAGGCAGTGAGGGTTAAAGGTTCGAGGTTTAAGGTTTAAGGACGCGTACCTTGAACCCTATCCATTGAACATTGAACTGTTGACCTTGAACCTTCCACCACCATGAACGAAGCATCGCTCGAGCGTGCACGTGGCCTGGCCTACGATAGCCTGGGCCGCTGGCTGTCCGGCGCCGTGGATGAGGCGTTGTGGCAAGAGGTGTGTGGTCTGTTCTGGCCAGACGCCGGAGGCGCCTTCGATGCGGATGAGGAAGCGGCCCGGTACCAGCAGCTCATCGGATTCAACATCTTGCCCTACGCCAGTGTCTACCTCGAGCCCGAGGGCCAGCTCGGGGGGGCCGTCTCGTCGGATGCCCTGGCCCACTACGCCGGCACCGGCTTCTCGCTGCCCGCGGATGCGTCCGCGCCAGACCATATCGCCGTCGAACTGTCCTACATGCACTACCTGAGCGGCTACCGCGCCGATGCCCTGGCCGCCGGCGCGACGCCGGCCGCCGACCGATGGGGCGAACGGTTCCAACTATTCCTGGCCCATCATGCGCTCCACTGGATGCCGGTCTTCCTCCTGTCCCTCCGCCGGCAGGGCGACGACCGCTACGCCGTCCTGGCGGACATGCTGCTCGAGGTCGTACTCGACCATCACGCGTCGCTGTCCTCCGTTCCGCCCGCTCCCCATACCCGGCCGGCCGCACCCGATATCCTGAGCCGGCCCGACACCGGTCTGAAGGACATCGCCCTTTATTTCACTCGCCCGGTGTGGTGCGGCGTCTTCCTCGGGCGAGACGACATCGGCCGGCTTGGACGGTCCCTGACGCTACCCATCGGGTTCGGGGATCGGGGGCAGAGCATGACCAACTTGCTCCGAGCCGCCGTGACGTACGATCGGTTGCCCGACCTCCTCGCCGGCCTGCGCTACCTGATTGGCAGCGAGCGTTTCGCCCTGGAGGCGATCGCCGATGCCTACGCCTCCGACACGATCGCCGAGGCCGTGCAGCCCTGGCTTATACGCATGGCGGGATCGATCGAACTAATCGGGCGAATCGAATCCGGCGCGCAGGGGATGGTTCAATCCTCATAAACCAGCGACGCCGCTTCTTTGGGCCCGAGTTCGATTTCCGGCAGACCCTGGATGTGGCGCACGGCCCGGTAGGGGCTCAGGAAGATCCTATCCGCCCCGAGTCGGTCCGCCAGACCCGAGCGGCGCAGGACGCCCTCTACGGATCCGTGTATCCCGGCGAAATACAGGGCGATGTGGTGTTTCGCGAGGTTGTCGACGATGCTGAACAGCGCCGTTACGGCCGTCGTGTCCAGGTCGTTCACCGAACTGGCGTCGATCACGACGCCTCGGACCCTGTTCGACACCGGGTCGCACTTCTCGAGGATCAGATCCTTCAGGAAATCCGCGTTGGCATAGGAAAACGAGGCGTCCACACGGAGAACGAGCACCCCTTCGACCTCACGCGCCTCCGGGTACAGGTTGAGGTCCCGAAACGAACGTGTACCGGGAAGATGCCCCAGGATGGCGAAGTTCGGCCGGCTGATCCGATACATGATCGCGACGACCGACGCCGCGATGCCCACCAGGATGCCGGCCTCGAGGCCGAAGCCTAGCGTCATGAGAAACGTCATCATGGCGAGATGGCCGTCGGTACGTTTCATCCGATAGAGCTGTACGAGCTCGCGCACATCGATGAGTCCGAACGCGGCGACCATGATGAGCGCGGCGAGGATGGGAATGGGGAGATAATACAGCAGCGGTGTGAGGACCAGCAGCGTCAGGCCGACGAGTAGCGCCGCAAACGCGTTGGCGGCCCGCGTCTGGGCGCCGGCGCGCTCGTTCACCGCCGTCCGGCTGACGCTGCCGGAGATAGGAAAACTCTGGAAGAAGCTGCCGGCCACGTTCGCCATCCCGAGCGCCAACAGCTCTCGGTTGGGCTTGATGGTGTAGTCGTGCCGCGCCGCGAACGACTTCGCGAGGGACCCTACGTTCGAGAACTGGATGAGGGCCAGCATGAGCGCGGTCGGTGCGAGAGTCTGGATGGCCCCCCAATCGAATACCGGCGCCGCGAAAGCCGGCAGCCCGACGGGGATGGCGCCGACGATCGCCACACCCTGGAGATCCAACCGGAACAGCCCGGTCACGACGATGCCGAGCACGACCAGCAGGAGCGCGGCGGGGATTCGCCGCCAGCGATCGAGGATGAGCAGGAGAAACGCGCCGCAGAGACCGATCAGGAGGGAGAGGACGTGCGTGTCGCCAATCTGGCGGGCGGCGGAGTAGACGATGTCATAGATGTACTGGCTGCGCTCGAGTTCGAGGCCCAGGATGCTCGATAGCTGACTGAAGCCGATCATCGTGGCGGCGGCGGAGATGAACCCGAGGATGACCGGGCGGGAGAGCAGGTTGATCAGGAAGCCCATCCGGCCGGCGGCGAGCGCCAGGTGAATCGTCCCCACCATAAATGCATACAGCAAGGCCAGTTCGATGTAGCGCTCGCTGCCGGCCTGCGCCAGCGCGCTCAGCGCAAAGCCCATGATGAGGCTATCGACCGCCGTCGTGCCCACCGCGAGGTGACGCGAACTGCCGGCGATGGCGTACACGAGCAGCGGTACCAACGAGGCATAGAGCCCGTAAATGGGCGGCAGCCCCGCCAGGAAGGCATACGCCATTCCCTGCGGCACGAGCATGATGCCTACCGTGAGCCCCGCTGTTATATCGCCCGGTAAACTGCGCCGGGCGTAATACGCCAGGCTGCGCAGGAGTCGATGGATTTCGGCGGCCGGGAGGCGCATGGCGTGGGGCTATAAGGCTTCTACGATACGGCTTCTACGGATTTTCCTTTTTCTTCTCGGTGGTGCGATGCCCAGTCGGCGTACATCCCATCAACATATACGACATCGAATCCGAGGCGGTCCAGCAGCGATGTTGCGGCCGCGGCGCGGGCGCCGCTCCGGCAGTACACCAGGTAGGTGCCGCTCTTATCCAATTCACTGCTGCGGAGGAGTAGGCGCGTGTGGGCGATGTTGATCGCGCCCGGCACGTGGCCCTCTTCGTATTCGGCGAGCCGGCGGACATCCAGCACGCGGGTATGGGGCTGTTGGCGGACCGATTCGAGGGCCCGGGTTTCGACCGTCGGCGTGGCGACGAGGTCCAGTGAGGCCAGTGCGGAAGCAGGGGCGTAGCCCTCGATCGCGTCGAGCCCGATACGGACGAGGTTCAGCACGGCATCCTGGATATCCTTCGGGTCCTCCACGATCAGGTAGATCGGCTGCTCCGGGGTGACGTAGGAGCCGGCAATGGTATTCATCGTTTTTCCGATCGGGGCGTAAATCGAGCCGTCCAGATGCCCCTTCATGAAGGCCGTTGCGTCGGCCCGGGTGTCGAGCACCACGACATCGGTGCGGCCGACGAGCACCTGGAGCTCCGCCGCGCTCAGCGCCTTCGGATGCGGCAGGCTGCCCAGAATACGAGGCCCGTTTTTGTTTTCGTGTTTCATCCGGGCGAAGTACATCGGCGGCTCGGGCTGGCCGTCCAGGATGCGCTCTACGAAGACATCTTCCCCTTCGCGGGCGGCCAGGATGGAGGCGTTGAAGCGGCGCTCATAGCCCACGGTCGACTCCGGCACGGCGCCCAGGGCCTTGCCGCAGGCGCTGCCGGCGCCGTGGCCCGGCCAGATCTGGAGGTAGTCGGGCAGATCGAGGAAGTCCTGCACCGAGGCATACAGCCGGCGGGCGGAGGGCTCCATGGCGCCGGCCTGGCCGGCGGCCGACTCGAGGAGGTCCGGCCGGCCCAGGTCGCCCACGAATACAAAGTCGCCCGTGACCATGCCCATCGGCTCGTCGGCGCCGCCGCCGAGATCGGTGACCAGGAAGCTGATATGCTCCGGCGTGTGGCCGGCGGTATGCACCACCTCAAACTGGATGTTGCCGATCTTGAACCGGTCCTTGTGCTTCACCGGGCGGAAATCGTAGCCCCCGCGCTGCGCCCAGAGGTATTTCCAGTTGGCGTCGCCTTCATCGGACAGGTACAGGGCCACGCCCAGGCGCTCGGCCATCTCGCGGGCGCCGGAGAGGTAATCCGCATGGATGTGGGTTTCCGCCACCGCGACAATCCGGAGGTCTTCCGAGGCGGCGACGTCGATGTAGCGATCGATGTCCCGCATCGGGTCGATCACAAGGGCTTCGCCGGTACGCTGGCATCCGATGAGGTAGCTGTACTGGGCGAGGTTGGGTTCGAAAAGCTGGCGGAAAAACATGGGCGCTTGTAGGGTCTTGCCGCGCCCGAGAACGGGAGGGCAAGACGCTGTTTAGTGATGCATACCTGTTATAACAAGTGGCTTTTTGTATGGTTCCTTGTGACTTTTAGGCAAGATAGGGATTAGTTGGTGAACTGAGGATAGGGCTGGATGGCCGGCGCGTCATTGGGGCATGCAAACGCCGCGGCGGGTCCCGGCTCCATAAAAAAGTGCGCGACGCCGATGGCCTCCGCGAGGCCCGAAGCCTGGAGCTTATCCATCACCGGGCCCTTCACGCCGCTCACCAGCAGCCGGATGTTCTGCCGGCGCAGGGTCTCCAGCACCTCGCGGAGGGCATGGATGCCGCTGGCGTCGATCTGGTTGACGGGGTAAGCGTCGAGGATGAGGGTGTGCAAGGCCGGGTCGGAGGCGACGATGGTATTGATCCGTTCGCGCAGGTAGCCGGCGTTGAAGAAGTAGAGGTTGGCATCCATCCGAAAGATGACCACGCCGGCCTGCACGATGGCGTTCGGGTGCCGCAGGATGTTGCGAAACACGTCCGAGCCGGGGATACGGCCCATGACGGCGGTGTGGGGATTGCTGCCCTCGTGCAACACCATCGCGAGCGAACTGACAACGCCTACCAGGATGCCCTCTTCGATCCCCAGCCAGAGGGTGGCGCCGAAGGTGATCGCCATCAACACCAGGTCGCGCCGATCGGCGCGCCAGAGAAACTGCACCTCTTTGAAGTCGATCAAACCGATCACCGCCACCATGACGACGGCGGCGAGCACGGCCTGGGGCATGTAATAAAAGAGCGGGGTGAGGAAGAGGAGCGTGAGCCCGATCAAGCCGGCGCTGAATACGGCCGCCAGGTTGGTCCGTGCGCCGGCCTGGGCGTTCACGGCCGTACGCGAGAATCCACCCGTCGTCGGGTACGCCATCAGGAATCCGCCGATGAGGTTGGCCAGGCCGAGTGCCACCAACTCCTGGTTGGCGTCCACTTCGTATCGGTTCTTGGTCGCGTAGACCTTGGCGACCGCGATGGACTCGGTGAAGCCGATCAAGGTGATCGTGAGCGCCGTGGGTAACAGGGCGCGAAAAGTGTCGAGCGAGGGCACGGGGAAGGCCAGGCCCGGGAGGCCGCCGGGAATGTCGCCTACGACGCGCACGCCGGCATCGGCCAGGTGGAATCCCCAGACGACCAGGGTGCTGAGCGCCACGGCAGCCAGCCCGCCCGGCCACCGGGGACGCCGCTTGCGCAGTATCCAGACCAGCGCGATGCTTGTTAGCCCAATGACGACCGTCAGAAGGTGCACCTCGGCGGCCGACCCCCAGGCTTCGCCGAGGATCTGGAAGATGTTACTCGAGCCGCTGAGGGGGACACCCAGCAAGTGCTTCAGCTGGCTGAGCCCGATGATGAGCGCCGCCGCCGCCGTAAACCCGGTCAACACCGAGTGGGACATGAAATTCGACAGGAACCCGAAGCGGGCCAGCCCCAACACGAACTGGAACAGCCCGACCATGACGGCGAGCACCAGGGCGAGTTCGATGTGGCGGGCGGCATCGCCGCCGGCGAGCGGCGTGATGCCGGCCGCCACCAGCAACGAGATCATCGCGACTGGCCCGACCGCCAGCTGCCGCGAAGTCCCGAAAAACGCATACACGATCAGCGGCGCGAGCGACGCGTACAGCCCGTAGATCGGCGGCAAGCCGGCGATCAGGGCATACGCCATGCCCTGGGGTATCAGCATAACGCCCACCGTCAACCCGGCCGTCAGGTCTCCCCCGAGCTGGTCCTTCCCGTAGGAGGGTAGCCACGTCAGAGAAGGCAGATATTGGCGTAACGCAAAAGACATTATGGTTCCGTATGCGGCGACGACGAACCGGCATCACCGCCTTGATCCTTAAACGTCGAACCTTGAACTCCTTTAGTGAGGCAGGCGATGGCGGAGCGCGCCATAGGCCCAGGTGCCGGCGATGGCGGAAAGAAGGGGCACGATGAAGACGGGCATCCCGCCGCCGATCAGGGCGTACAGCGGCCCGGGGCACGCCCCGGTCAACGCCCAACCAAAACCGAATAGGATGCCGCCGGCCCACTGGTTGATGCCCCGGTCAAACGGCTTTATCTCCACCTGGATGTCCGCCCCAAGTATCGTCTTCAACCGTGTCCGCTGGATCAGCGCCACCGATGCGGCGGCGACAACCAGCGCGCTGCCGATCACGCCATACATGTGGAAGCCCTGGAAGCGAAACATCTCCTGGATCCTGTACCAGGAAATCACCTCTGTTTTTGTCAGGATGATGCCAAAAACCACACCCAGGGTGAGGTACAGGGCGACTTCAACGGGTCGCTGCCCCAGCAAGGTGCGCGAATCGAGCGTTAGACGTTCTGTTGCCGTAGTCATGGTTAAACGCTAGTTGAACAGGATCGGGTAAATCAGAAAGGTAACAATAATCCCTCCGATGAAGAAGGCGATCGTGGCGTAGAGCGAGGCCTTCTGGAAGGTGGCCAGGCCCATGATGGCGTGGCCGGACGTGCACCCGCCGGCATACCGCGCCCCGAACCCGATCAGAAAACCACCCACGATCATGATCACGAAACCGGGCAGGGTTCCCAGCGCCTGCCATGAGAACAACTCGCTCGGCGCCATCCCGGTGAAGTCGCGGATACCGTACACCGCCAGATCCGCCCGAGTCGCCTCCGAAATCGCGATCGGATCCGGGTTGGACAGCCAGGCGCCGGCGATAAACCCGCCCAACACGATGCCGGCGACGAAGAGCAGATTCCATCCACCCTCCGTTTTCCAGTCGTACTTCAGGTAGGGGTTGGAGCCGGGTGCGACGGCCGCGCACACGTGCCTCAGGCTTGAGGAAACGCCAAAGGACTTCCCGGTCAACAGCAGCAACGCCGGCACCATCAATCCGATGATGGGGCCCGCGATATACCAGGGCCAGGGTTGAGAAAGGAATTCAATCATAGTAAAAAAGTGTTGTTGTGTTTACATGTAATAACATGTATGCATGTTGGTGAGGGGAGGTTCCGAAGCGTTACACGGATTTAGCAAGAAGTTGCCAGCAGTACCACTGCATGCGGGGGAGGTGGAAGGGGCCTTTCCAGAGGTTGCCTTTGAGGCGGACCGACAGCCGGCCGTCGCGGTGCAGGTAGCCGTACCACTCGCCGTGTTCGGGGTCGGGGAAGTGGCGGTACGCCCAGTCGTGCACCAACTGATGCCAGCGGGCATATTTTTCGTTGCCGGTCATTTCGTAGGCGAGGAGGGTGGCGATGATGGTCTCGTTGTGGGGCCACCAGAACTTCATGTCGTGCCAGTACTCCTGCACAGGGCGGTTGTCGATGTCGCGGAAATACAGGATGCCGCCGTATTCGGTATCCCAGCCGCGTTCCCACATCCAGTCCAGGATATCGAGGCCTACGCGGGTGAGTTCGGGGTCGTTGTTACGGTGGCGCGCTTCGTGGAGGATGAACCAGGCGGCCTCGATGGCGTGCCCGGGGTTGAGGGTGCGGCCGTCGAAGTGGTCGACAAATTCGCCTTTGGGGCCGACGGTTTCCAGCACCACCCGCCGATCGGGTTTCATGAAGTCCCGCCGGATCTCCTCGATGCACCGGTCGATATGGGCGGTGCATCCAGGGGCGTCGATCGTGTCGCGGAGGGTTTGGGCGAGGTTGATCGTGATCATCGGGATGCCGATGCCTTTGGTTTGCCGGGTTTCGGGGTAGACTTTCGGGGGCAGGGCGCCGGGGGTGTTGGCGTAGTGGATGAAGGTCTCGAATAGCCCGACGGCCTCTTCGGCGGCGCGTCCATCGCCGCTGGCGCGGGCATACGAGGCGAGCGCCATGGCGCCGAAGGCCTCGGAGAAGACGTAGCGGCGTTTGCGCAGCGGCCGGCCCTCGCGGGTGACCTGAAAGAACATCCGCCCGTCGGTGTCGAAGCCGTGCTTTCGGATGAAGTCCACCCCGTGCTTCGCGAGGTCGAGCCACTCAGTCTTGCGCTCCACGGTGTTGTAGAGGGTGGAGAGGAGCCAGGTGAAGCGGCCCTGGGGCCAGATCCCCTTGTCGGTGTCGAGCACGGACCCGTCGCGGTCCAGGGCGATAAGGAACCCGCCGGCCTCCCGGTCGACGGCGTGGCGGATCCAGAACGGGACGGTGTCCAGCAGCAATCCGTCGCGGTACGTTTCGAGCAGATGGTGGCGATGCGCAGGGGTCATACGGGCTCAGACTGGGCGTTGGAGGGGGCGAATGAAGGCGTCGATGCCGGCAAGCGCCTCAAACAGCGCCTGTCGATCGGCGGAGGAAAGGGGGCGCAGGGGCAGGCGGACGGGGCCGCACGGGGCGCCTACCATCTCCATGACCGCTTTGCCCGCCGAAAGTCCACCGCAGCGGCCGAGGATATCGACGAGCTGGACGGAGGTGCGCTGCAGCCGCATGGCTTCCTCGCGCCGGCCGGCGTCGTGGGCCGCCAGCATCGCCTGGTACAGCGGCGCGATGTAGTTGTACGTGCTGCCGATGGCGCCGGAAGCGCCCACCGCGACGGCCGCGAGCAGCATCTCGTCGTACCCAAAGTACCGGTCCAGATCGGGCCCCGCCGCCGGCCGGCAGGCCTGGAAGCGGACCAGGTCCGGGCTTGAAAACTTGAGCCCTGCGAAGTTCGGGATCTGCGCGGCAAGGGCCTGGAAGACGGCGTCCGGCGGGATCCGAGCCCCGGTCATCGATGGGATCTCGTAATAATAAAAGGGGAGCGGCGCGACGGCTTCGGCAATCGGGGTCAGGAAGGCCACGACCTCCTCGACGCGTTGCGGCACGAAATAAAACGGCGCCAGGGCCGAGACCCCGGCCGCCCCAATGGAGCGGGCATGCGCCGCCAGCCGGATCGCGTCCTGCTGGCACGGGTGCCCGGCGTGAACCAGCACCCGGAGGCCGTCGCTTTCGGCTGCCCAGCGCGCCGCGAGTTCCATCCGTTCCTCCGTGGTCATCGACGCAAATTCGCCCGTGGTGCCGCAGACGAAGACGGTGTCCAGGCCGGCCTCGCGGTATAACTCGGCCAGGGCGGGAACGCCATCCAGGTTCAGCCGGCCATCCGGATGAAAGGGCGAATAAGCGGCGGGGATGAGGCGAAACAGGGCGGAGCGACCGATCATGGGGTTGGTGCGGGGTGATCAGGCTGAAGTAGGGCCTGGGAAGATACGGTCCGCTGCGCACACATGGAATGTGGGCGAAATGAGCGACGTCTAGGATCCTGTAAACCAGTTCTAAACGGGATTATGGTGATGACGATGGAAAATGCATTGAAATACAAGCACGTCGGGACCTCCTTCGTCCTGATGGTCGCGCTGGCGCTGGCCGGCTGCGATTCGGTGTCGAATACGATGGATGCCAGCGGGCCGGCCGCGACGAACCCCGCCGTCGCCCGGTTGGTGGATGATCTGGCGTTGGATCCACGCCAGGTCGAGGCGCTCCAGCCGGCTTTGGACGACCTCGGCGAGCGTTCGCCAGAGACGCTCTGGAAGGCCGCGGCCAGCCTGCAGCAGACGCTCACGGCCGAGCAGAAGACGCGGCTGATGGAACGAGCGCGCGAGAATGACCGTGGGCCGGCGATGGCGGGCCGCGCGGGTCGTGCGCATCAGGATGGGGCGAATGCCGAGGGGATGCGACGCGGTCGGCACGGCGGCGCGCGCGATTCGAGCGCTGCGATCGGCGAACGCGGTGCGTTCCGGCGGGGAGATCGGTCCGATGGGGCCGGGCGTGCGGAACAGATGACGGCCGCGATGGTCGACGTCCTGGGCCTGACGGCGGAGCAGCAGCAACAGCTCAAGGCGCTGCGTGAGTCGCAACGCGGGCAGATGGAGGCGATGCGTGACGCGACGCCGGCGGATAGCACGCGTCGGGCCTCCTTCATGGCGATGCGCGAAACGCACCGGGCCGCCATGGAGGCGATCCTGACCGAGGCGCAGCGGGAGACGATCGCGATCCACCGAGCCCTGCTGTTTAGCGCCCACGAGCCGTCCGGCCGCGGCGGCAAGCGATCCGCTCGTTAACCGAGTTGCGTCCCGGGATCACGCACATGGATTTCTTGTTCGATCCCCGGGCCCCGGGAGGGCAGGGCCGTGCGAGGTCGCGCGTCCCTGCCGCCCACCTTCGTGAAATCGATGCCCGAACTCGCCTTCGAACCCACCATAGTGCACGCTGAAGCGCCGCGTCGTCCCCAGGTGATCGTGCCTGACCAGGAGCTGGTCGACCGCCTTCGGGCCGGCGAGCGGCGGGCGTTTCGTGCGTTTGTCGATCAGCACCAGGGCCACGTCACCTTTACGGTGGTGTCCATGATGGGGCGGACGGAGGAGGTAGATGATGTCGTCCAGGACGTGTTCGTCCGATTCTACGAATCCCTCGACCAGTTTCGGGGGGAAGCGAGTGTGACGACGTATCTCAAACGGATCGCCGTCAACCGGTCGCTGGACGCACTGCGCCGGCGCAAGCGCTGGCACGCCCGCTTCCTCAGCCGAGACGACGAACACAACGGCCTCCGTGAGCCGGCGGCCGTCGAAACCCTGCCGCTGGAACGCAACGAACGAGCGGCCGAGGTCCACCGCGCCATCGCGGCGCTGTCGGACAAACACAAGGCGGTCGTCGTCCTGCGGCTCCTCGAAGGCTTCTCGACGGAAGAGACGGCCGACATATTGAACATTGCCTACGGCACGGTGCTCTCCCGCTTAAGCCGCGCCACGGAAACCCTAAAGCATTCCCTGCAGTGGCTGTTGCGGGATGCGCGCTGAGAATGGATAACAGGCAATTGAATACGATGCTGCGCTGGCTGGATGACCGGCTCTCCGACTCGGACCGACGCGTGTTCGAGGCGGAATTGAACCGCTCGGACGCCCTACGCGCTGAAGTGGACACGCTGCGTGTGCTGCGCCAGGGCATGCAGGAGACCCTCCACTCCGAAGCGGCCGCCGCCGCCGACCCCTACCTGGCGGACCGTGTGCTGCGCCGGATTGCAGCGCCCCGCCCCGTCTTCGCCGACGACCTCGCCCTCTGGCTGGGACAGGTGTTCCGGCCGGTCGCCATCGCAGGCGCCCTGGTGGCGGTGCTGCTGGCCGGCTATAACGTTCGCCTCTCCCAATCCTTCGCCACCGAATCGTCCACCGCTGAGGCCATGCTCGGCCTGCCGCCCGTATCCGCGGCGTCGGTGTACGATCTGGATGTGTTCGCCGCCCAAACCGCCGTCGCGCCATGACCTCTCGATCGACCTCCCTCCTCATCGTGCTGGGCACCCTCGTCGTCGGCATCGCCATCGGCGCGCTCGCCACAGGTGCGATCATGAACAACCGTTTGGACGAGCTGGAGGCGCTCCGCATGCAGGGCGGCGTCCAGTCGTTCCTGGAGCGCGGCATCCAACCTGTCGACGACGCCCAGCGAGAGCGCATTCGCCAGGCCATCGAGGGGGTCGAGAGTCGGCAGATGGAACTCCGCCGCCGCATGTTTCAGGAGCACCGGATCCTGTTCGACTCACTGCGCGCCGAGCTTGACGTGATCCTGACCGACGATCAAAAAGAACAACTTAGCACCATGATGACCCGTGAGCGCGAGCAGTTCAAGCAGCGGCGGGGCCGGGGCGACGGCCCACCGCCGTTCCCGATCGATGGCGCCCATCGACGCGGCGACCGTCATCGGGACGGCGACTCGCATCGCGGCGATCAGGATTCGGACTCCACGAAGACGCCCTGACGATCCTGCAACGGTATGGCGATGTTACTGTGCCGCCAGCCGGCCGGCTTCGAACACAAACACGGGATGCCCCTCGAGCATCTTCGGCACCTGCTGAGCCGAGGATGCGCGAAGATCGACGACGCCCACCATGATCGCCGGCTCGCGGCCAACGGTCAACCCGATGCCGACGGAAACGACGCCGGGAATGGCCATCAGCGCGTCCTCGTGCATCCGTTTGGCTTCCTGGATGGTCATGGCAGGCATTATAGGGTGACACCCAGGGTGGAAAACACGTTCTCGATCCGGTTGATGATCGTGGTGGATGTACTGCCGGCGAACAGGAGACCCACGATCCGATTATTCGTGTCCAGCACGGCCGAGCCGCTGTCGCCGCCCTGGCTCATGGCGCCGGCCATCAGCTGGTCCACAAACCGCGCCGTCAGCCCCGCGCCGTAGGAGACGCTCGCCACGACATCGATCTGGATGATCTCGCCGCTGGTCAATTCGGTCGTGCGGCCGCTTTTTTTGACGGCCAGCCCGAGGGTGCCGGCGGCCTGCCCCTGGATCGTCCCGATGTCGAGGACGTTGTTCGTCACGTCCGAGGCATTGAGGGGTCGTGCGAGCGCGGCGTCGACGAGGTTGTCGGCCGCCCGGACGCTGCCCGTCGTGCCACCCGAGGCGCTCCCGCGCACCACCTGCAACCTGTTCTTGCTCCCGAACAGCCTCGAAACGCCGTTCACGACAGAGGCCGCGCCACCGATACACGATCCGCCACCACCACCGCCGCCACCATCGCTACCCCCATCGCCCCCGCCGCCATTGCCGGGATCCGAGCCTCCGGGGAACGAGATCGGGATGAACTGGGCGAGCGTCGCGATCTGGTCCTGCGGGAAACGCCCGCCGTCGATCGGACCAGGCTGTAAGATGGGATCCCCGACCCTGGCTGCGTTACTATTGGCCAGGACATGGTTGTTGGAGAGGATATACGTTTGCCCGTTTTTGCGGACGAGGCAACCGAGGGTGCCAGCCGTGATCTCCACGTGCCCGATGCTGCATCCTCCTGGTGAGGGGCGGTAGCGGGCGGTCCGGTCGGCAAACGCCCTGATCACGCCGGTCTCCACGACATCCGTCGGGATGTCATCCACGGCTGGCGGGATGCGGTCTTCAGGCGCCAGCTCGCTGGATCTCACCTTCTTCACGACCGAACACACGATGCTGAGCGTATTTGTACGCTTACCGTCCGTCACCTTGTAGCCGACGCCGACGGCCACCACATTTGGGTGCGCCAGGAGGTCTTCGCAGCGGCGCTTTAGCGTGGCGCGGCAGGATTCCAGGGTGTTGTTCATTTCGATTGACTCATGCGAGAAAAGGAGTGGGGGCCGGCGCGTCAACAGAGCGGGTGAGCCGGCAGGCCATATGATACATGTTTGCGCCGGCTTTATAAAGTACAGCCTGTTGGATGGCCGGACGGAGCCGAAACAGAAACGCCCCGAGGCGCCGCGCCTTTCGGGGGGCAAGCAACCCGGCTGTTCCTGATAGCGTGAATGTGAGCGAGATCCCGTCAACCGCCGGCTCGCGGGAGACGAGGACCCCGTTGGTCATCCGGGCGACATGGACGGCGCCGGGGCGACGGGCGGGCATCGCGTCGCCGGCTTCGAGGGTGTCGATCGCCCGGGCCAGGAGAAACAGATCGTGTGGCTCAGTCGCTCCGCCATCGCGACGCCGACGCATCGCCTGCCAGAGCGCGAAGAGGATGGGCAACGCGAGTACACCCGGCAACCACCGTGGGGCCGGCGCGCCCCCGGCAAGGACGGCGCCGCTCGCGCCGAGCGTCAGCGCAAGGGTGATCCACTGCGCTTCGGTCAACCCACCGTGGGCGAGGCGATACCGATCGCCTCTAGCATATTCCACACTGAAGCGACCGGTTGCGTAAAAGGCGATATACACGAACAGTGGGACGCCGGCCGCGGCGCCGGAAAAGGCGAGCACGATGGCGACGAACGTGCACAACACGATCCACCCGCTTTCCAGGAGTTGGATGGGAACGAATCGTACCCCGAACAGGGCCGGTGGAATGCCCGATGCGGTATGACGAGCGCCGTACGATACCCCCCATGCGGCCGGCACGCCGTGGCAACAACCGGCCATGAAACACCCCACGCGCCCCGGCGCCTGCAGCGCCCCGAACCCCACGATGACGGCATCCAGGACGGCCAGAACTGATACGCCGGCGAGCCCGGCCACAAGCGCCGATGCCACCAGGCCGCCCAGCAGAAAACGGAGAAAGACGAGTCGGTCGCGACCCGTCACCACGACGGTAGCCACGATCTGGGCAGCCGATACCAGAACCACCGCGAGCCAGACGGCGGCGAGTACCCCGGGCGACAGGCCGCGCACGGCTCCCACGGCGGCGCCGGCGGCAGTACCGGCGACGATGCCGATATACCCCATCCCGTTGTAGCTCGAGATTCGGCGGCCGCCAAAACGCATAAACGGACGCGCCAGTCGATCCAGCGCGCGCGAGATCCCATCGAGCCGCCGCGCATCACGACGTTCGTAATGCGCGATGGGATGCGGCGGATGGGGAATGCCTTCCGGTTCGAGGCCGGCGTAGGCCCGGTGTGCGGCCTCATGGCGGACCCGAACAGCCTCGTTCACCCCAGTTGCTCGATCCGTAGATTCCGCCAGCGGACCCTGATGCCGCCGCCGTCGTGGATCTGCAGCGCGATCGAGCCGTTCGCCTGGCCGATCTTTTCGTCGTGGAAGTCGACCATCGGGGTGCCGTTGAGCCAGCTCTGGACGTGGTCCCCGACGACTCGGATCTTCATCTCATTCCACTCGCCCATGCGCAGCGCGCTGTCTTTCTCGGGTTCCGGCGTCACCAGCCAGCCGCGCCCGTACGATTCGTAGACGCCGCCGGTGTCGTTGCCTGGCGGGGCCACTTCCACCTGCCAGCCCGTGATCGTCGTGCCTTCGATGGAGGAGCGGAAGAACACACCGCTGTTGCCGTTCGCCTCCTGCTTGAACTCGAGCGTTAGCTCGAAATCCTTGTACGAGGCGTCGGTGGCGAGGTAGCCGTACTGGGCGTCCGGCCCGCTTTCACAGATCAGCTCGCCGTTTTCGACATACCACCGCTCGGTGCCGTAGACCGTCCATCCGGCCAGGTCCTCGCCGTTAAACAGCGCGGTCTGTTGCCCATTACAGGCGGTGTTGATTAGCAGCAGCGTAAGCAGGACGCCAATGGCGCGATTATTCTTCATAGCGAACTCCGAGATCGTTGAGTACTTCGTCGGGGCATCCCTTCCACTCTGGAACGAACACATTGCCCATATACTTGAGGTCTTCGACGCCCAGCTTGCTGGACCAGAATCCGGAGGCGGTGAGGTCTCGGAAGCTGCTGAAAAACGCTACGCCGTGCGCCACGCCTTCGGGAGCGGCATCCGGGTAGGCGATATCCTCGATCAGCTCGATCTGTTGGACACCGGTGCAATCGGCGAAAGGGGCGCTGAATCGTTTGCGGCACTGGACGTCGATCCACGCGAGGCCGCCGCGCATGGCTGTCTGCATGTCGGGCCGGTCGGTCATCATGAAATCCAGGTATTCCGGCACGCCGGCGTCGGTCGCGCTGCCGGAGCGGTCGTCGGCCGGGATCACGATATCGACAAGGAGGCGGAGGGTGCGCCACTCGTGGTCGTTAAAAAAGGCCGGCGCGAATGCCGAGCGGTCGGTCACGGCGCGCGCCTGCTCGGAGGCATGGGCGGCGTCCCGGCTCGTCCACGTGAAGCCCGCGGTCACGGGCGACACGGCCAGCAGTTTAAGGGTTTCTCTGCGATTCATAGGGCGTTGGATTACAGGTTGCCTTTTTTGCGTTGGTCGACGATATAGTCGGCCGTGCGCCAGGAGAGGGCCAGGATCGTCCAGGTCGTGTTTTTGTGCGCCTGCGAAGTGAACGGGCCGGCGTCCGCGACGAATACGTTCCGGGCGTCGTGCGCCTGGCAGTTGGCGTTGAGCACCGAGTTGCGCGGGTCGCTGCCCATCCGGACGGCGCCCACCTCGTGGATGATCTCGCCCGGGGGATGGATACCGTAGCCGTCTTCTTTCGTCGGCATCGGCGTGATCGGCGTGCCGCCCATCGCGTGGATGATTTCGCGCGCGGTTTCCTGCATGTGCTTGACCTGGTTGTACTCCTGGTCGCTGAAGCGGACGTCGAACCGGAGCACGGGGATGCCGTATTTGTCGACGACCCGCTCGTCGATCGTGCAGCGGTTCTCGCGACGCGCGATCATCTCCCCACGTCCCGAGAAGCCGACGATGGAGCCGTACATCGATCGGTAGTCGTTCTTCAGGGACACGCCGTAGCCGCCGCCGCCGCGCGGTTTACGCATTCCGAGGGCATAATCGACGCCGTTGTACCGGTGGATGCCGCCCATGAAGCCGGCGCCCGGCATGTCCCGCCCGCCCCAGATCTCGAAGTGGTAGCCGCGGAGGAAGTCCTGCTTCTTCGCATCGAGCCACCAGGGGATGTATACGTGCATCCCGCCCACTCCGTCGTCGTTGTGGGGTTTCTGGTTGATGAGCTGGGGGATGATGCCGGCGACGCTGGTGCCGGTGGAGTCGGTGATGTACCGCCCGACGGCGTCGCTCGAGTTGGCGAGGCCGTTGGGGTGTTGCGGGGACTTCGAGTTCATCAGGAGGCGGGCGGACTCACACGCGCTGGCGGCGAGCACGACCACGCGGGCCTTCACCTGATACTCCTGCCCATCCACCGTACTGACGTACGAAACGCCGGTCGCCAGGCCTTCGCCGTTGGTCAGGACTTCGCGCGCCATGGCGTTCGGGATGATCTCGAGGTTGCCCGAGGCGAGGGCCGGCCGGAGGAGGACGGACGGCGAGGAAAAGTTCGAGTTGGTCGCGCAACCGCGCCCGCACTGGCCGCAGTAGTGGCAGGCGGCGCGCCCGTTGTGCGGCTTCGTCAGGATCGAGAGCCGCGAGGGGATGACGGGGATGTTGAGCGTGTCGCAGGTCTTCTTGACGAGCAGCTCGTAACAGCGCGGTTTGGGCGGAGGCAAAAAGATGCCGTCCGGCTCGTTATAGATCCCCTCGTTGGTGCCGAAGATGCCGACGAGCTGGTCTACTTTGTCGTAATACGGACTGATGTCGTCGTACCCTATCGGCCAGTCGTCCCCTTCGCCGTCGATGCTGCGCACCTTGAAGTCGTTTGGCCCGAAGCGCAGGGAGATGCGCCCCCAGTGGTGGGTACGGCCGCCCAGCATGCGGGAGCGGAACCAGCGCCACTCGGTGCCGGGGGCGTGGGTGTACGGTTCGCCGTCCAGCGACCAGCCGCCGAGGCAGCCGTCGAACTCGCCGAAGTGCCGTTCCGGCGTGGCTGCGCCGCGCCGCATGGACTCGTAATTCCACTTGAACATGGCGCCGTCCGACTCCGAGTACCAGGTCGGGCCGGCCTCGAGGACGACGACTTTCGCGCCGGATTCCGCCAGTACCTTGGCCGCCATGCCGCCGCCGGCGCCGGAGCCTACGATGCAGATATCGTACTCCTGGGTCGTGATGATATTGGGTAAGGAACGCTTCATATCGGGATCGCTGTTAACGGGTCGGGCGCCGGGTGCGACGCTCGCGCTTCTTATTACCAAATTTTCGGTTGATCCGCAACGCTTCGCGGGGGGTGGCGCACCATTTCATCCGGGCAGACCATTTTTATGTGAACTCATTTTTCAGGTTAGTCCGTGCCGGCGCATCCGTTCGCGCAGGAAAACGGCCGATTCGCGCAGGTGGTCCATCCCTACGGCCGGGTCCTGGCCGTCTTCGATCGACACCCAGCCCTGGAAGCCGGCCTCGCGGAGGAGGGTGAAGATGCGGTCGTAATCGTTCATGCCCTGCCCGATGACGCCGTGTTTGAGCATGCCGGCGTAGCCCGTGTGCGGGTCGGCCTCGAGGCGGCGCAGGTCCTCCAGCGTCCCGCCCTCCAGGTAGCGATCGCTGGCGTGCATGGATACGACGCGGTGTTTTACGGCCTCGAGGAGCATAATCGGGTCGTCGCCGGCGACGATGGCGTTCGAGGGGTCGTAGTTGATGCCGAAGTACGGGTGCGGGCCTATGGCGTCGACCAGTTCGAGGAAGACGTCCGCCTTCTGGGCGAACTCGGGGTGGGACCAGTAGCCGTCTTTGTAGTGATTTTCGAGGATGAGGACGACGCCGTGCGCCTCGGCGGCCGGCAGGGCCTCATGGATGCATTCGACGACCCACCGGATGCCGGCCTCGCGGGAGACCTCCGGCCGGCGCTGGCCGGACAGCACCCGGCAAAACCGCCCCCCGAGCCGCGCCGTCGCGAGGATGGCTTCTTTCTGCTTCTCCACTTCCTCAAGTCGCTCGGAACGCGCGGGGCGGGTGAAGTCGGGCGAAAAACACATCATCGGGATGCTCCGGCCGGCGTCCTCCACGCGCCGGCGGATCCGTTCCAACTCGGCGGGATTCTGCCAGGGCGTAAAGCCCCAGTAGAACTCGTACCCGTCGACATCCAGCGTGCCGGCGAGGTCGAGCCAGTCATCCACCGTCATCTCACCGGTGACACAGAGCTGGTCGAGGAAGCATTTGGGGAAAACGGCGAGAGGCATGGGGGAAAAGGGGAAAGGCAAAAGGCAAAAGAGAAAAGGAAAAGGGAAAAGGCAAAAGGGTAAAGGCAAAAGGAAAAACACTGGTACTCGCAGCAAGTATCTCCCCCCTTTTCCCTTTTGCCTTTTCCCTTTTGCCTTAATTCAGGGTTTCAACACCGCCTTCACATAACTCCCGTCGAGCATGTGGGAGAAGCAGTCGTGCCAGTCGGCGAGGGGGGCGACTTTGCTGATGACGGGGTCGAGGTTGATGAGGCCGCTGTCGAGGAGGCGGATGACGCGCTCCCAGACGGGCCAGTTGTGGGAGAAGCTGCCCTGGAGGGTGACGTTTTTCTGGACGAGGGGGTCGATGCTGAAGTTGAGGGGTTTCGGGCCCCAGCCGACCTTCGTGATCTGGCCCGCCGGCCGGACGGCGTCGATGGCCAGCTTGAGGGTGTCCGACACGCCGGCGGCGTCCACTACCACCTCGACGCCCAGGCCGCCGGTGAGCTCGCGCACCTGCTCGACCACCCGCTCCGTGAGCACGATGTCCACCCCTAGCTGTTGGCCGACATTCAGCCGGTGGCTGTCGGCGGGCAGGCCGGTCAGGATCACGATGGCGCCGTTGAGTTTAGCCATGGCCGCGCACAACAACCCGATGGGCCCCGGCCCGATCACGAGCACGAAGTCGCCCGGCCGGATACGGGTGTTCATACACATCGCGTTAAACGCGACACAGCACGGCTCGGTGAGGGCGGCCTTGTCGAACGGCAGCGTGTCCGGCACGGCGTGGAGGCACCGCTCGGGCACGCGGACGTAACTGGCCATCGCGCCGTCGACGCCGTAGCCGAAGCCTTTGCGCGAGGGGTCCAGGTTGTACTGGCCGGCGCGGGTGAGGGGGGAGAAGAGGTCGATCACCGCGGCCGTCTCGCTCACCACCCGATCGCCTTCCTTGAATCGTTTAACGTCGGCGCCGGCCTGGAGGATGACGCCTCCGAACTCGTGCCCCAGGACGCAGGGGTAATTGACCGGCCAGCTGTGGGTGCCGTGCCACTGGTGCAGGTCGCTCCCGCACACCCCCACCGATTCGACTTTGAGTAACACGTCCTCCGATCCGATCGTGGGGACGGGCACTTCGCGCAACGCCACACTCCCGGAGGCCGCGGCGAAGTTGACAAGGGCAGGCATGGAGGTGGGCATGGGAGGGATGGTTGATGGTTGATGGTTGATGAGACATCGCAAACCGCTAATCGCTTATCACGAATCGCTAATCCTAAAGGAGTGAACCCTCTCGCAGATCTCGCGCAATACCCCTTCGAGGTCGCCGGCGGCGGCTTTGAAGGCATGGGGGTCGATGGCGAGGGGGGCGCCGATGACGACGAGGGGGGCGCCGTATTCGGGGGTGCGGATGGCCTGCTCGACGGTGAGGCCGCCGACGGCCTGGACGGGGATGCGGACGGCATCGACCACTTCTTGCAGGCGGGCCAGTGGGCTCGGGGTGTCCAGGCCGCGCTGGCGTCGGAGGGTGCGGTGGTCGTAGCCGACGTGGTGTATCACGTAATCGCAGCCAAGGTCTTCGAGGATGCGGGCGCCCTCGACGGGGTCTGGCATACACATGTTGTCGCCCATGACCTTCACGCCGAGGTCGCGGCCGGCCTTGACGACGAGCTCGATCGTTTCCGCGTGTGCGACGCCCATGACGACGACGTGGGTGGCGCCGGCCTTCGCCATCAACTCGGCTTCGAGCCATCCGCCATCCATCGTCTTAAGATCCGCCACGATGGGAACGGCCGGGTACCGCTCCCGCAGGGCACGCACCCCGTTCATGCCTTCGGCAATGATGAGGGGGGTGCCCGCCTCGAGCCAATCCACGCCGGCGCGGAGGGCGATTTCGGCCGTGTCCAGGGCTTCCTGGATCGTGGTGAGGTCAAGCGAGATCTGGACGATGGGTTTCATGTCGAACCTGTGTCGAACTGTGACGGAAACATGGAAAAAGAAGGATGGTAAGAAAACACATTCGTAACTTTCAACTCTTTATCGCTTCCCTATGTTAATCGGACATGCGGTCGTTCTGGCCGCGTGCACGGCCAACGCCGCTCTGTGTTTGAAATTTGAGCGGTGTTTGAAATTTGAGCGGTGTTTGAGATTTAAGCGGTGTTTGATATTTGGACGGTAATTGATATTTGGACGGTGTTTGATATTCGGGCGGTGTTCGATTCGCTGAAGGCGATGTATCGGTAGGTGCCTGTCTCCGCCTCACGGCAAGGTTTTTTTCCGGCCGTCGCGTGCTTTTCCAATTTCTGTGACGTCCGCCGGCGGTCTATCCGTCCAATGTTATTTCCAGGTTGAACTTTTCCACGGGCTCGTTGCTGTGTACTAGATGTAGCGCGCCAGGTATAGCCTTCCAGGTATAGCCCTTCCTGTTAAGCCCTTCCGCTACCTCAACGGTGTAGTGCATGCTGATTGACGATGCCTTTGACCTGGCCGTGGCGCCAGTGCCAGACGACGACCGGCTGTCCACGCTGCGGATTCAGCTGGCCGTGGTAAAAGCCGAGCGTGATGCGCTGGCCGAGCGGTGCGATTTTCTGTCGCAGATCGTCGATCGGAAGCTGAGTATGCGGGGAGGATTGTGGCGGGCGATCGTCGACTCCGTGCCGGCGGCCCTCGCCATCACGGACGCACATTTTCGCATCATCCTTTGTAACCCGGGCTTTTCGGCACTCTTCGGACCGGACGAACAGGCCGTCCGCGGCGCGGTCTTTTCCCAGTTCATGAACGACGGCGATCTGTTTCAGGAGGCCGAGGCCGTCGGGCGCGGCACGCGGCATACGGTCTGGTCGCTGCGCCGTGAGGACGAAAGCCTGTTTCTGGGTGCGGTTCAGTGCACGCCTCTGTACGACCCCGATCAGGCGCTCCTCGGCTTTCTGATCACCGTGCGGGACCTGACGACCGATGAAGCCAATGAGTCCGCCCGGAGCCAGGAGCGGCAGGCGATGCCCTTCCTCAACGACCGCTCGCCGGTGCTGATGTTCGCCGTGGACTCCGCCGCCTGTATCACGAGTGCAAGCGACGCCTGGCTCGAAAAACTCGGCTACAAGCGGGAGGAGGTGATCGGTCAGCTGACCTCCAGCTACCTGACTCGGGCCTCGCGGTTGTACCTCGCCGAGGCGCTCAAAAGCCGGCTCAAGGAAGAGGCGCTCTGGAAAAATGTCGAGACGCAGTTCGTGAAGAAGACCGGCGAGGTGATCGACGTGGTCATGTGCGCCACACGCGCCGCCGGAGAGGGGGACGACCGGATCGTTTTTGTGCTGCAGGACATCACCGAGCAGAAGCGCGCCGAGCAGGCCCTGATGGCGCGCACGCTGGAGTTCGAGACGCTGACCGATTATATCCCCGTCCAGATTTTCCGGATGGATCGGCACTACCGCTATCTATTTGTGAACCGCGCCCTGCTTGAAGCCTCGTCGGCGACGCCCGAGTCCTACATCGGCAAGACCGTCGACGAGCGGGGCCTCCCCTCGGCGATCGTCGAACGCTGGAAGGCGCAAATGGACCAGGTGTTTACCATCGGTGAAGCGATAGAATTTGAGTTCGACTATGCGACGCCTCGCGAGCACCGGTTTTTCCGGACCCTCATCGTACCCGAAAAAAAGGTCCAGGGGCGTGTCCGTACGATCATCGGGATCATGCGGGATGTGACGGAGGAACGCAAGGCCGGCGAGCAGCTGCGCCAGAGCGAAGCCAACCTCAAACTCGCGCAGGAACTGGCCCAGCTCGGGAGCTACGAGATCGACCTCGTCGATCCGAACGGTACGTACATGTCTGAGGAGGTCTACCGGATTGTAGGCGTGGATCCACAGGTCGAAGAGCTGACAACCGAGCGGTTTTTACGGCAGCTGGTGCACCGGGCGGACCGCCAGAAGGTGGCGCGCGACATCCGGGAGGCGCTCCACTCGGGATCGCCGTTTCAGCTCGAGTACCGCATCGTTCGGCTGGACGGCTCGATCCGTAATGTGCAGAGCCGCGGCACGGTGCTCACCGACCCGCGCCTCGGCAGGAAACGTGTGGTCGGGACGTTGCTGGACATCACCGAGCGCGCCGAGGCCGAGGAGAAGGCGCGCAAGACGCAGGAGATGTTATTGTACCAGCAGCGCCATGCCCGGGCGCTGGCCGAGACCGAACTCGAAAACGTGAAAGACGAACTGGTGCGCAAGACGCGGCTCGCGGCCGTAGGGCAAGTGGCGGCGAGTATCGCACACGAGCTTCGCAACCCCATGGGCGCCATTCGAAACGCGGCGTACATGCTTGAGCGCCGCGCCAACCCGTCGGACGTACGATGGGTCGAGTACATGGAAATCATCCAACGCGCATCCTCGACCGGCGATCGGATCATCAGCGACTTGCTGAACATGACGCGTAACAAGCCGCCGGCCCGGCAGCCGTTGGATCTGTGCCAGGAAGTCCAGAGCGCCTGCGAACGGTTCGCCGATCATCCGCGCATCCGGTTTGTCGACGCAATCGCGCAGCGGCCGTATGAGATCTTCGCAGACGCCGGCCAGCTTCAGCAGGTGTTCCAGAACCTGTTTACCAACGCCATCGAGGCGATGGAGGGAGAGGGGGAGATCGTCATTCAGGCGGAGGCTTCCGGGGAGATGGATCACATCGTCGTCCGCGACCAGGGACCGGGCATTCCGCCCGAGATGCAGGCTCTGATCTTCGAGCCGCTGTTTACCACAAAAGCGTCCGGCACCGGCCTGGGCCTATCGATCTGCAAACAGATCGTCGAACAACACAACGGGCAGATCATCGTCCGCAACGACCGCCCGAGGGGGAGTCTTTTTGTCGTGCGGATCCCGAGATGGAGCCGCGAGCGCTCCGCACCCTTCACCGAGTCCGCCAGTAATCATGTCTGAACTATCACATCCCGCTGACAAACACAGCCCGCGTATTCTGATTGTCGAGGACAACGAGGCGCAACGGCGCCTGCTCCGGGATATCATCGCAGAAGAAGGGTTCGACGCGGTATCGTACGAGACGGCGGCGCTGGCGCTGTCGCAGGTGAAAGCCGATGTATACGCCGTCGCCGTGATCGACATCCGACTGCCGGACATGGACGGGATCGAAGTCGTGCGCCGGCTCCATCTGATCGACGCTACGATTCGCATCATCGTCCACACCGGGTACGGCACGTTCGAGTCCGCCCGTGACGCCGTCAACTACGGAGCGTTCGCGTATGTGGAGAAGCTGGGCGATCCGCGGGTGTTGATCGGCCACATTCATCGGGGTGTGAAGGAGTGGATGCGCGATGCGCTCGAGCAAAGCGAGTCGCGCTTCCGCTCGGTGTTAAACGCCGTCCCGGATCTCCTTTTTATCCTGGATACGCAGGGGTGCTGCCTGGAGGCGTTTGCGCCCGAGAACACGAGCGAGTTGTGGCCGGCGTTTCCCGAGGTGGGACGTCGGGTGAGCGAACATCTCTCCGAAGCAGACTGGCACCGCTGGCGGCTGGTGATGGCCGAGGCGCTGGCCAGTGGCGAGCCCCAGACGATCGAATACGAGGTTGTGATCGATGGCGTCGTCCAGTGGTATTCGGCCCGGGTGGTGCGGATGCGTGCTGGCAGGGAGGAAGGCACGTTGTGGGTGAGCCGGAACGTGTCGGTGAAGAAGCAGGCCGAGATCGAGCTGATCAGCGCCAAGGAGAAGGCCGAGGAGATGAACAGGCTCATGTCGGCGTTTCTGACCAGCATGAGCCACGAAATCCGCACCCCGTTGACAAGTATTCTGGGGTTTGCGTCGATTATTGCCGAAGAGGTGGGGGAGGAGCAGCGCGAGCTGGCGCACCTGATCCGTTCGAGCGGGAAGCGCTTGCTCGATACATTGAACTCGGTGCTGGATCTATCGCTGCTGGAGGCCGGCAAGTTCGAGCTGGCGATGGACGCCGTGGAGCTGAACAGCGAGGTGCGGGAGAAAGTGCGGCTCCTGCAGCCGATCGCACAGGAGAAAGGGTTGCAGCTGGTATATCGTCCGTCCGCGCTGGCCTCCAAGAGCCGGCTCGATCGGAGCTGCCTGGATCGGATCCTGAACAACCTGATCGGCAACGCCATCAAGTTCACCCAGGAAGGGGAGGTGAGGGTGGAAGTCGAGCAGGCCGGTGGGGAGGTATTATTACGCATCCAGGATACGGGCATCGGCATCAGCCCGAATTTTCGGCCGTACCTGTTCGAAGAGTTCAAACAAGAGAGCACGGGCCTCGCGCGGCTGTACGAAGGCAGCGGCATCGGGCTGGCGATCACGAAGCGGCTGGTGGATATGATGGAGGGCCGGATCGAGGTTGAGAGCGAAAAAGGGCGCGGCACGACGTTTCGCCTCTTCTTCCCACTGATCCCGGATGCCCGCCCGATGCGTCCTCAGCCTGCCGCGGCTAACAAGATGCCCATCGCCCAGGCGATCCTGGGCTCGAAGGTACTTTTTGTAGAGGACGACCCGAACGCCCAGCGCTTTTTGAAGCTGCTGCTGCATAAACAGCTGGACCTGGAAGTCGCGCCGGACGAAGAGATGGCGCTCACGATGGCGAAGCGCCGGCGGTTCGATCTCGTTTTTCTCGATATCAATCTCGGGAAAAAACGAACCGGGGTCGATGTCATGCGCGCGCTGCGCGAACTGCCCGGGTATGCCCGGACGCCCATCGTCGCGATGACGGCGTATGCGTTGCCGCATGACCGTCAGCGCTTTCTCGACGAGCGGTTCTCCGATTATATCAGCAAGCCGTTTACAAAAAATCAGATTCTGGAAGTGATCGAACGATCACTGGTGGTCTGATGGCACCCTTTTTTGTAAGAAGTGTGGCGGAAAGACCGCTTCGGCTTTGCGTGGCACGGGCTTTGTTAGATAATTAGTTACGAAAATACCGCTCGAGCGCCGGCGCCGTAACGCCCCGCCACCGGGCTTTTAAATAGATTGGATTGATCATTCCTGCCATCAGCGGAGCTTTCTTTGAAGGCCCCGCTGATGGCATTTTGGGGCTTACCCGGAAAAGAATTCCTCCCGAGCAATTCAAACGGGGAGGGGCGGCGCACTTGACCGCGCGACCGTGGAAACGTACTTTCGACGTCTACTCTATATTCAGGATGCCAAACGGCTTTCAGGAGGATGATATGCTTGTCGAAGTGATGGTCGATTACGATGCCGTCAGCGAGCGCGCTGCCGAACTTGTTGCGCAACAAATCCGCAAAAAACCGGATAGCGTCATCGGTTTTGCGACAGGGAGCACCCCGTTGGGGCTCTATAAGCGACTGGTGGCGATGCATCGGGATGCCGGGCTCGATTTTTCAAAGATGACGACCTTCAATCTCGATGAGTACATCGGATTGCTCCCACGCCACGATCAGAGCTACAACCGGTTCATGTGGGAGCATCTGTTCGAACATATCAACGTGAGCCCGGAACGGGTGTTTATCCCTAACGGGATGGCGGATGATATTGACGGATTCTGCGCGTGGTATGAGGAGCAGATCGAGCGGGTGGGCGGGATCGATCTCCAGATTCTCGGCATCGGGGCAAACGGGCATCTGGCGTTTAACGAGCCGGGCTCGTCGCTGGGTTCGCGCACGCGGATCAAGACCCTCACGGCGGAGACCGTTGTGGTGAACGCGCGTTTCTTCTCGAATTTGAACGAGGTGCCCCGGTTCGCCATTACGATGGGGATCGGGACGATCATGGAGGCTCGCCGGCTCTTGCTGCTTGCCAGCGGCGAGAGCAAGGCCATGGCGATCCAGACGACCCTGGAGGGACCGGTTACGGCCATGGCGCCGTCCACTATCGTACAGATGCACCGGCATGCCCACGTGATCATCGACGAGCGGGCGGCGTCGCGCCTCAAGAACAAGCACCACCACGGCATTTCAGAGCCAAAGCCGGAATGATGGGCATGGTTGATGGAGACCTGGTCGCTGGTGTGGATGTCGGCGGCACCAATTTGCGGGTGGCGATTGCTCGTGCGGAAGACCCGGCCCGGTTCCTGGCGCATCGCGCGGGCCCGATGCCTACCCCGGCGACGCCGGAGGCCTGCGTTGCCCTGATTGGCCTCTTCCTGGACACCTGCTGCGCCGAGGCCGGCGTCGAGCGCCGGCGGGTGGCCGCCGTGGCCTCCACCGTGCCGGGGATCACCGACGACGGCCGCGGGACGACGTTGATCGTGACGAATCTTCCCGGCTGGGATAATTACCCGTTTGCGGCGCTGCTGGCTTCGGGCCTCGGCATCGAGGCGTATATCGAAAACGACGTCAACGCCGCCGCGCTGGCCGAGTACTTCTACGGCGTGGGCGCCGGCGCCCACTCGTTGGCGTATCTGACGGTCAGCACCGGTGTCGCCGCCGGGTTTGTGGTGCAGGGGCAGGTGCTCCGGGGCTTCCGGCATTCGGCGGGTGAGATGGGGTTTTTTGTCCCCGACCCCGCACATCTGGATGGAGACTGGCGGCCGAACGGCTGCCTGGAACTGACGGCGGCCGGCGTGGGCCTCGCAAAATATTGGGCGCTTCACACGGGCAATACGGACGCGACGGCCATTGATGTGTTCGCGGCGGCGCGTGAACGGAATGAACACGCCGGCTGGCTCGTACAGCGTGCGGCGGACTACCTGGCGCAGACGGCCATCGCGATAGCCGCGGTGCTTAATCCGGAGGTACTCGTGCTGGGCGGTAGCATCGCCCAGCACGAGCCACTGGTACAACAACGCATCGAACGGCAGGTGGCGCGGGCCTTACCGTTTGCTCCGCGCATCGTCGGCTCTTCGTTCGAAGGCAATGCGCCGATGGTCGGCGCACTGGCGATCGCCGCACGCGCCACGGCGCGTTGAGCGGGATTATTCCTTGTAGCTGTCGTTCTTCAGGAGGTAAATCCGGACCGTCTTCGGCTTACCGTTTGCGTCGCGATCCACAATTTTGAACTTGGCCTGCAGCGGCCGATTGGGCGCTTTACGGCTAACAAGCAGATCCATCTTTTTGAGCTTGCCCAGCAGGCCCGTGCGCTGCGGGATGGACAACTCCACGAAGATCGTCTTGTCGTCCAGTTTCATCGCCTTCTCAATGATCTCGTCGTACAGCGGATTCTTCCGTCCGGGCTTCTTCCCATTCGAGCCCTTCAGGTCTTTCTCCATCGCTTCAATGGTAGTGGTGCTGATCTTCAGTTTCGGGGTTGCGGTTGCCATGATAACTATGCGAGGTTATGTGAATGTGACTGATGGTAAAATAGTTCTTTATATGTTGAAATGTAAATACTCTGCCTTGATGACTGGTTAGACCATGGTGAGATAATCGGGTTCGTCACATCATTGATTTGTCAGTTTAAAGGATACAAACGAATGGTAAATCCGAGGAGGACCTGGCCTGTGATAGGTGGCATGGTCTTCCCCGTGTGATGGGTAACGTCCGACGGTCAACCGATCTCAATCATGCCCGACGCGGTAAGCTCGTTATCAAACGAAATAGATGAAAATAAAGCGCTTTACAGTGCAGGCCGCCGGCGAGAAAAAGATGAACGTTCACTTGATCCATATACGCAAACTGGTGACGAACCACTCGTTACAGACGCGGTCGAGTATACCTATGGCAAGCGTTGTTTTGCATGACGACGCCAACCTGTTTCTGTAATTTCAAGGTTCGCCAATACATACATCTTGGCAGTAAATTCTTGATGCGATTCATGCAAATAGTAGGCTATTCGAGTGGTGAGAGGAGGTAGTGATCAGTGAGAGGGTTCGTATTTCGTCGCGTGTTCCAGTAAACGTGTGGCCAAGACGGGGCCACACATTACGCCAAAAACCCTGGCCGGAATGACCGAATGGTTGAGCCGGACCCAACAGGCCGTACGTATTCTGGTCAGATAAGGGGAAAACGGCCTATATCCCATTACCCGGTATCCCTTAATCCAGCCTTCGCGTGTCCTTCAACGCTTACCAACCATTGGATCACGAGATCGCCATACCATTCCGCGGAGTATCCGTTCGCCGCGAGCAGGTACTGGACCTGATGGCTCGGTCGGGCTTCTTCGTTTACCTGGTTTTTATCTTTTTCGGGACGGAGCGGCCGTTCGACGTTTCGCTGCAGGATCAGGTCGTGCCGACCTCCAATATCCTCAATCAATCCCTGTCGCTTCTTTTTTTGCTTTCATTTATTTCCCTGTGGGGTAAACTTCGGCAGGTAGTCGATGTCGTGGGGCAGGAGAAATTTCTGGCGCTGTTCCTGGGCTGGGTCGTGGTGAGTATGGCGTGGTCGGATTACCCGGTGGTCACCCTCAAGCGGTCGGTGGCGGTGCTTGGTGAATCAATCATATGCCTTGCGTTTCTACTGCGCGCGCGGTGGTCGAGCGACGCGTTGCGGTATTTATGGATCGTCGCCGGCGTCTATATCGTGCTCACCGTCGCGTCGGTAATCATCTATCCCCAGGGAGCGATCCAGTGGGAATTTCCGGCCTGGAGCGGCCTGGCGCCCACGAAGAACAACCTCGGGCAGATCTCCCTGTTTAGTATTGTCATCTTGATGTCGGTTGTGGCCTATAACAGAGGCCGAATACAGAACGCGTTGCATTATGTGTTGCTCGTATTATCGATCGTCGCTCTGGTAGGAGCACGGAGCACCACGTCCTTCCTGGTATGCGCTTTTTTGCTGATTGTCGGGTTGCTCGTACGGCTCGGGGCGCTCAGCGGCAGCCGTAAGGTAGCGGTTGTGTATACGACCATTGTGACGGTGACAGGCGTAACGCTGGCACTATTTGTATTTATCTTTACGCCGGATTTCCTGGCAGCCCTATTCGGGGTTTTTGGGAAAGATATGACGTTCACGGGGCGGGTGGATTTGTGGGAAGCCGTCCTGGCCATGACCCTGGATCGGATGTGGCAGGGGTGGGGATTCGGCGCCTTCTGGGTGATGGACGGCCCGCATCTGACGCGGCTGTTTCAGCAATTTATCTGGATACCGAATCAGGCTCATCAGGGTTATCTGGATGTATACAATCAGACCGGCCTCATCGGGTTTGTATTATTGTTGGGGATGATCGCCGGCTATTTTCGAGGCGTGGCGCGTGTGCGCACACGCCAGGTCTGGTTCTGGCTTGTGATCGCCATTCTCGTGTTTAATCTACAAGAATCGCTCTTCTTCAGGCCGAGGCATATCGGCCACTTTCTCTTCCTGTTTTCCTATCTGGCTCTCCATACGGATGCCCTCCGCGAGGGCGGTCTAAAGACGCCTCGCGCCGGCCCCGCGTATCCGCACCACGAGGCGCCGCCACCCGTTGAATCGTAAGGGCCCACATCCTTCGTTCATCGTACATCGCTACCTCCAGACACCATGTCGTACGTACTGGTAACGCCGGCCCGCAATGAAGCCGCCTACATTGAAAAAACGCTCACATCCGTCGTCAACCAGACGGTTCTCCCCGCCCGATGGGTCATCGTGAGCGATGGCTCGACCGATGCCACGGACGCCATCGTTTCCTCCTTTGCCGCGCGTTACCCGTTTATCACGCTGTTGCGCCGAGAAGCCGACAAGGAGCGCAACTTCGGTTCGAAGGTGCTTGCGTTTCGCGCCGGCTACGAACAGGCCCGCGAGGCCCCGCACGATTTTGTGGGCAATCTGGACGCGGACATCGAGTTGCCGGCAGATTATTACGAGCAGATGCTCTTCCGCTTCGCGCGCAACCCGCGCCTCGGGCTGGCCGGTGGCATCCGCTTCGACTTCTGCGATGGGGCCTTTGTACTGGTCGACTGCGCCCGCAACAGCGTCGGAGGGCCCTACCAGTTTTTCCGGCGGTCCTGTTACGACGCCATCGGAGGCTACACGCCGCTGCCACGTGGCGGGATCGATGCCGTCGCCGAGATCATGGCCCGGCAACACGGGTGGACCGTTCGCTCGTTCCCCGAAGTCAAAGCGCACCACTACCGATGCACCGGCACGGCGAAAGGGAATGTGTTTCAGGCGGCCTACCGGTCCGGTATGAAGGAGTATGTGCTCGGCTACGACCCCTTTTTCGAGCTATTCCGGTGTGCCGGCCAGGCGCGGAGCCTGCGCGGCGTCGGGCTCGGGGTGTGCCAGGCCGCCGGCTACGCGCGCGCCGCGGCCGGGCGGTTCGAACGACCGCTACCCACCGCTTTTGTCGACTACCTGCGCTCCGAACAGCGTGCCCGGCTCAGGCACGTGCTCACGCTGCGGGCCGATCCTGCCTCGCGGGAGCAGGAAGCCTCGATGCCTTCGTGAGACACGATATGTGCGACAAGGACGGGGACGCGAGGTTTCGTGTCCCTACGTGGCGTCTCTTGCCAAGTACCTGAGTTCATGAATGGATAAACAATTTCTATCGCGGTTTCTACGGGGTTCGGCTTCGACGTCTTCCGGGACGCTCGCGACGATTCTCTTTCACTTCGTCAGCATCATGGTGCTGGCGCGGTACATGCCGCAGGAGGCGTTCGGCGTCTACTCGCTCATCATCATCCTCAGCCACGGTCTCCAGATCCTGAGCGGCCTGGGGCTCAACCTGACCATGGTGAGGTTCATGGCCGGCGAGATCGAGGCGGATAAGCGCCAGGTCTTCAGCGCCATCTTTTTCCTTCGTTGCGGGCAACTCGCGATCGTGACGGCGCTCGTCGCCTGGCTTGGCGATCGGTACCTGCCGCTCCTGTTCGATGCCGACCTGGGCCCGCATCTGGCCTTCGTGCCGGCGATCTTCATCCTGGCCAGCCTCCGCGAACTGCTTTTTCATTACATGCAGGCCGAGCGTCGTTTCGGGCCGTACGCCGCCGTGCAGGTGGTGTCGTCGGCCGTGCGGCTGGCGAGCATCGGGGTATTTTTGTGGATGGACTGGCTGGTGATCGACTATCTGCTCTGGATCGAGATCATCACCTACGGGCTCTCGACCCTCCATCTGCTGGCCTGGGTGCCGATGCGGTCCCTGTTGACCGTGCCGCGCGACCGCGCGGTGTTTCGATCGATCTTGGGGTTCGGGACGCCGCTCTATTTCAACGACATCCTCACATACGCTTACAACCGGACGAGCGTGTTGCTCATCGCCGGCCTGCTCACGCCTGTCAGCGTGGCGCTATACGAGGTGGCGTCGAAGGTGCCCGAGGGCTTTGGCCGGCTGTTTAATTCGCTGATCGTGGTCTACTTCCCGAGCATGTCCGAATTGCTTCGCGAAGGCAAGACCCGGATGGCCGAGCAGTTCATGAACCGGGCGCTCGCGATCGTCTCCGCCGGCCTGACGATGGCGTCGGCCGTGACGTATGTCTTTCGGGAGGAGATCGTCATCCTGCTTTTTTCCGAGCAATACCTGGGCGCGGCGCTCGTGTTTGCGTTGCTGATGATCAACTTCAGCCTCAACACGGTGTCTCGCCTGATGGGGTATACGATCGTTGCCGCCGGCCACGCGTCGGTGCCGGTGCGGGTGAATCTGGTGTCGAGCGTGCTGAATGTCGTCGGTTGCCTGTACTTCCTGCCGAAATTCGGGGAGCTGGGGGCCGTGTACGCGTTATTCGCGATGAGCATCGCGTCGCAGGTCATGAATCACTGGTACCTGACCAGAGTCGGCATTCATGCGACCATCCTGCCCTATCTGAAGCCCATCCTCATCCTGGCCGCGTTGATCGGTTTGTATGAGCTGGCCGGCGGGGACCATCTGGCGCTGCGCCTCGTCCTCCTCCTGCTTTTCCCGGCGTTGTGCTGGTTGCTGATGCCTGAGGTGCGGAGCGCGGTGCGGTTTTTTGGCGGCCATGCGGCCACCGCGAAAGGTAAATTGAGCCGTGTGATGCGCGGCGCGGGGAGTGCCTGATGCCTGAACACCGCGCGCCGATCGTCGTCCTGGACGCCCTGGTCGATAACGACTACAGCCTGTGTCTGTGCAACGGCCTGGCGGCCGCCGGCGCCGACGTGCGCCTCATCACCGTCGAGGGGCGAACGGCGGAGCTGCCGATCACCTTCCCGATGTACGGCTGGTCGCCGGCGAAGGCCGGCGGGGGCTCGGCGGCCTCGAAGCTATGGCCCTACATCAGGTACTGGCTGCGTGTGCTGCGTCTCGGGCAACAGGTGAAGCGCGCCGGCGGCGTCCTGCATTTCCAGTTCTTCCGTCGCGAGCGCGTAGACAGCCTGTTCGTGGCGTTGCTGCGGTTACTGGGCGTGCCGCTCGTGCACACCGCGCACAACATCGTGCCCCACGAACACGGGGTGGTAGACCGGTGGCTGAAAGGGCTCGTGTACCGGAGCGTGCACCGGATTATTGTCCACTCGGACTACATCCGGCGCGTGTTGTTGGAGCAGTTCGGGGTTGAGCAGGAAAAGGTGCACGTCGTCCCGCACGGGAATTTCGACCATCACGTGCCCGCCACGACGCCGACCCGCGCCGACGCCGGCGCGACGCTGGGGCTGCCCGCGGATGCCATCGTCACTCTATTCTTCGGGTATATCCGTGCGTACAAAGGGTTGGACCTGTTGCTGGACGCCTTCGAGGCCGTCGCCGCAGCCGAGCCGAGGGCGTGGCTGGTCGTCGCCGGCCGGCCGCACACGGAGGCGGATGGTGTCCGTTATCGCGAGCAGATCGCTGCACATCCCGCGGCCGAGCGGATCGTCTTCCATGGGCGGTTTATCGCGAACGACGAGGTGGCTACCTATTTTACCGCGGCGGATCTGGTGGCGTTGCCGTACCGGCACATCTACCACAGTGGGCTGGTCCACCTCGCGTTCTCGTTCGGAAAAGCGGTGCTCGCGACACGCGTCGGCGACTTTCCAGAGACCATCGAAGACGGGCGAACGGGGCTGCTGGTCGACGCCGGCTCGACGCCGCGGCTCGCGGAAGGCCTGCTGGCGGCGCTGGCGGATCCGAGCCGGCTGGCGGAAATGGGAGCCCTGGCCCAGGCGGAGAGCGCCACGACATATGGCTGGCCGGCGATCGGCGCGCGTACCTGCGCCGTCTACGCTTCGATGCTCAGCGGCCGAGTTCGGCGCGCGACGTGACGGCATGACGCCGCCGTTCCTGCTGCGTTTTGTGGATCTCGGCGCGGAGGATCTGGGCCACCTGTTTCACGAACGGCGGGATGAGCATGCCGGCCGGGTAGATCGGCATGATGTGCGTGTCTACTTCCCGCGCGATCGCATACCACACCATCTCACTGGGCCGGTTGACGCTGTATTCCTTGCACGCCCGGAAGTGCATGAGGCGACCCGGGTAGGCGCGCTGGGGCGGTAGGCTTCGGCGGCGCGGTCGTTGGCATCCCAGACCCGCGCGAGCACGGCATTGTCGACGGCGCCGGCCTTACGGGATTTTTTGCCGGGGCGCATCCATCCGAATAACGCACCCATCCAGACCCGCCGGCGGCGCTTGAGCTCGGCCTTTTTCTCATCCAGGAACAGCTGTCGCTCGTGGCCGGAGAGCTGGAGGAAGTTGCGCAGGTGGAATTCGAATTTCTCGTACGTGTAGCGGAGGCGCGACACGAGCGTATCAGGTGCGGCTTTGATCCAGTTGTACGTTTCGAGCATCGCCACGATGTCCGCCTCCTGACCGCGGGCGCGGAGTTGCTGGGCGATTTCGAGGGCGATGGTGCCGCCGAGGCAGTATCCGACGAGGTAATACGGTCCGTTCGGCTGGACGCGCACGATCTCCTGGAGGTAGCGTGCGGCCATCGCCTCGACACTCGGTAGGAGCGGCATTTCGCCGTCGAGCCCCTGGGACTGGAGACCGAAGACGGCCTGATCTGGCCCCATGTGGATGGCCAGATCGCGGTAAAAAAGGACGTTGCCGCCGGCGCCGTGGATGCAGAAGATCGGCGCCGTGGAGCGGCCGGCCTGGATGACGACCAGCGGCGACCAGCCCGTTTCGCCCTCACCCCGCAGCCGTGCGGCGAGGCTGGCGATGGTAGGCGACTGGAGCATGACGGCCAGCGGGAGACTCGCATCCGGATATCGCTGCTGGATCTCGTCGAAGATCGACACCGCAAGCAACGAATGGCCGCCCAGTTCGAAGAAGTTCTCGTTCGGCCCGATGGGGTTGATGCCCAGGGCCTTCTCCCAGATCTGGGTGAGTACGATCTCCATCTCATTAACTGGCGCGGGTTTACGGTCGAGGGGCCGGCGCGCGTCGATGTGGCGGGGGATGGAGTCGCCGCCGGGGAGAGGCTGGGTGAGTGAGCCGGGGACGAGTTCTACGTGGGCGACGCGGGTACTGGCGCGGCCGGTGACGCCGTCGCCGGCTTCTTCTTCGGTCGGCCCCTCGCCATCGAGCGCCGGCGGCGCGTCAAAAGCCGGCAGGGCGCCCACCGCGCGCTGGAAATTCTTCGTCATGAAGGAGAGGACCTGCATGAGGTTGTCGAGCACGCGATCGATCGCGGCGGCGCTGAAGAGCTCGGTCCGGTAATCGGCCTGGAGCACGACATCGTTGCCACTGAGTTCGACATACAGCGTGAAGTCGAAATTGGCGCTATCGGTGGGCGTGTCGACCACTCGGGCCTCGATGCCGGGGAGGCTGAAGCCGCGCGAGAGGCCATCCTGGAAGGTGAAAAAGGCCCGCGTGAGCGGCACGCGGCGGACGGATGGAATCTCGACCAGTTGTTGGAAGGGGATCTCCTGGCGGTCGTTGATGTCGACCACGCTGCGAGCTACGCGGCCGGCGATGGCGCCGAACGAATCGGCCGGGTCGATCCGCGTGCGGATGGGGAGGATGTTGTTGAAATACCCGATGACCGCCTCCAGCTCCTCGCGCCGGCGGCCGGAGAGCGGGGCGCAGACCATGAGATCCTGCTGCCCCGTGAACCGAAAAAGGGCCACCTTGAGGGCTGTCAGAAACAGCACAAACGGCGTCACCTCCTCGCGGACGCTGAGCGCCCGGAGGGCATCGCTGAGGGCCGGCGGAACGATCCGGTTGCGGCTGGCGGCGGCGAACGACACGGTAGGAGCCGCCTGGCGGTCCGAAGGCAGCTGGAGCGGTTCGGGGGCGCCGGCGAGATAATCGACCCACCAGGCGCGTTGCCGGGCCGCGTCTTCCTCGAGCAGCCACTCCGCATGCCAGAGGGCAAAGTCGGCGTAGTCGATGGCGAGCGCCGGGAGGTCGATCGCCTCACCGGCTTTCACCGCGGCGTAGGCCGCGCTGAGTTCGTTAAAGAAAAGGTTGAAGGACCAGCCGTCGCTGACGGCGTGGTGCATGGTGACGGTGAGGACGTGGCGTCGGGCGGCAACCTTGATGAGCCGGCAGCGGAGGAGGGGGGTGTGCTCGAGGTCGAACGGCTGCGCGTAATCGAGACGCGCGAGGTCGAGAGCCTCCTCGTAGGCCTCGTGTTCCGGGGCATCGCTGAGGTCGAGATAGGGCAACGAGTACGCGCCGGCGGGTTCGATCCACTGGAAGGGCTTGTATTTCTCCCAGGCGAAGCGAGAGCGGAGCACGCTGTGACGGTCGACGATGGCCCCGATCGCCTGTTCGAGCGCCCCCACGTTGAGCGGCCCGCGCAGGTCCATCGTCTCGATGATGTTGAACATCGAGGTGCCCGGGATCAGACGCTCCTGGAAGAGCAGCCGTTGCTGACCCGGCGAGAGCGGGAAGACGGCGGCATTGGCCCTGCGCCCGATGAACGTGCCCGTCCTCGAAGAAACCTGTCGTTTTTCCTGGATCTTGCGTTCCAGGAGCGCTCGTTGTTCGGGCGTGAGCCGTTTGAGGGCGTCTTCGAGCTTGCTCATGGTCGGTAGGAATAGGGGGTTTGGGGGTTCAAGGTTTAAGGCTCAAGGAGTATGCCCATCTAAATGGGAACCCCACCTTGAACCTTACACCCCGAACCTGGAACCGCGCGAGGACATCCCGAGGGGATGTCCTCGCGCATTCTCAGTCGGCTTTTTTGAGTTGCGCGGCGATTTCAGCGGCCGTGAGCCCTTCCAGTTCTTCGATCATGCTGAGGATGTCCTCTTCGTCGTCGTCGGTCTGCAGGGCGATGACGGCGAGGGCCTGTTCGCCGATCGTCGGTTTCTCGAAAAACGCCCGCAGCGGGAGTTCGACATCAAACGCCGAGCGGTAGCGGGCGATGACGCGGGTCGCCTGGAGCGAGTGGCCGCCAAGGTTGAAGAAGTTGTCGGCTGTGCCGATGGTGGCGACGCCCAGTACCTGAGTCCAGATCTCCGAGATCGTGCGTTCGGCCGGCGTCTGCGGCGCCACAAATGCGGTCGATCGGGGCGTTGGCGCTTCGTCCGGCGCCGGCAGGGCCTTGCGATCCACTTTGCCGTTCGGCGTGTGGGGCAGGGCGTCGAGGCGGACGAGGTGCGTGGGCACCATATACGCCGGCAGCCGCTGCAGGAGGAAATGGCGAAGGTCCTGCGCGTCCACGGCGGACCCACTGGAAACCGTGTAGTAGGCGGCCAGGACGGGGTCGAGGCCGGAGCGGTCGTGGACGACGACAGCGCTTTCCGAGACGCCCCGGTGCTCCTGCATGTTGGCCTCGATTTCCCCGAGTTCGATGCGGAAGCCGCGGACCTTCACCTGGGCGTCCGTGCGGCCGAGGCACTCGAAGGTGCCGTCGGGTAGGATGCGGGCGAGGTCGCCGGTGCGGTAGAGCTTCGAGCCGTCGCCGGCGACGGGGTTGGCGATGAAGCGCTCGGCCGTAAGCTCGGGGAGGTTGCGGTAGCCGCGGGCGAGGCCGGCGCCGCCGATATAGAGCTCGCCGGATGCGCCCATCGGCGCCGTCTGCATATGCTCGTCGAATACGTAAAACTGCGTGTTCGCGATGGGCAGGCCAATCGATATCGTCTTGTCCGCCGGCGCCACACGGTGCACGGACGACCAGATGGTCGTCTCGGTCGGGCCGTACATGTTCCAGAGCGACCCGCAGCGGCTGAGCAGTTCGCGGGCCAGGGCCGGCGCGAGCGCTTCGCCTCCGCAGAGCGCCTTGAGGTTGACTTTGCCTTTCCAGCCGGACTCGATGAGCATCCGCCAGGTGGCCGGCGTGGCCTGCATCACCGTAATCCGGTGCTGCTCGATGGCGCCGGCGAGCTGCCGGCCGTCCATCGACTGCTCCTTGGACAGGATGACGAGCGTCGCGCCGGCGATGATCGGCAGAAAGAGCTCGAGCGCCGCGATGTCGAAACTGAGCGTGGTGACGTTGAGCATCACGTCGCTATCGACGATGCCCGGTTCGTCCTGCATGGCGCTCAGCAGGTTCACCAGCGCACGGTGGCTGACCTCGACGCCTTTCGGCTTGCCCGTCGAGCCCGAGGTGTAGATGATGTAGGCGAGGTGATCGCCCGTGAGATCGACCTTCGGCTTATTCTTCGAGCGTTTGTTGATCTTGCCCCATTCGGCATCCATGCTCACTACCGTGAGCCCCTGGCCGAACGAGGCGGCGTCCAACTGTTCGAGGAGCGCGTTCTCCGTTAGGAGGATGGCCATGCCCGAGTCCTGGATCATGTGCATCAGGCGAGACGCCGGGTAGGCGGGGTCGAGCGGGACGTAAGCGCCGCCGGCCTTGAGGATGCCGAGCATGGCGACGACCATGCCGGCGGAGCGCTCCATGTGGACGCCGACGACCGTCTCGGGCCCGACCTCCATGCCCTGCAGGAAGCGGGCGAACTGGTTCGCGTATTCGTCCAGCTCCTGATACGTGAGGGCGGTTTCGGTGAAGTGGACGGCCACCTTGTCGGGCGTGACGACGGCCTGGGCCTCGAACAGCTCGTGGAACGCCGTGGCGGTGGGCAGCTCGGCGAGGGTCGCGTTGCGCTGGGCCTCGTAGAGGTGCTGCTCGTCCGGCGAAGCCATGCGGAGCTGCGCGATCGGCGTGTCGGCGTCGCGGGCGATGCTAAGGATCAGGCTTTCGAAATAGCTGATCCAGCGCTGCATCGTCGAGGCGTCGAAGAGGTCGGCGTTGTAGTCGAGGTCCACCACAAAGCCGCTCTTCATCTCGTTGAGGTTGAAGAACAGGTCGAACGTGACGGCATGGCGCGGGGCCTGCTGGATCTCGACGGTCAGATTGTGGAGGGCGACGCCGCGGTCGTCGCGGTCCAGGTTGAACTGGACTTCGGCGATCGGCAGGCGTCCCGGGTGGCGGGGCAGCGTCATCCGCTGGAGGATGCCGCCCAGGGTGCAACCGTTGTGCTCGAAGGCGTCGAGCACGGTGGTTGTCATCTGTTTGAGAAACTGGCGGACCGGCATGTCGCCGGCGAGTTTCGTACGCAGCGGCAGCAGGTTCACGCAGTGGCCGACGAGGTGATTTTCCCCATAATTCAGCTGGCCGGCCGTGGGCATAGCCACGACGACATCATCCTGCCCAGAAAGCCGGACCATGAGGATGTTGAACACGCCCATCGTGAGGCTGAAGAGGCTCACCTGGAGGTCGGCCGCGATCTTTTTCGCAGCGACATACACCGACGGGTCGAACACATGGTGCACGGTGGCGCCGCAGGACGATTTAAACGCCGGCCGGGGCCGGTCCGTCGGCAGCTGGAGCGGCTGGGGCGGGGGCGTAAACTGTTCCACCCAGTAGGCGTAGCTCTCCTCCAGGTCGTCGCTCGTCCGCTGCTCGAGTTCTTCGCGGACATAGTCGCTGAAGGCGCCGGCGTCGGGGGCCGTGAAGGCCTCGCCACGGATGGATGCGCTGTAGCGTTTGCCGATCTCCTGGATCAGGACGGACCACGACCAGCCGTCGCACACGATGTGGTGTGCGGCGAACAGGAGCAGGTGTTCCTGGTCGGTCATCCGCAGGATATCGGCGCGGACGAGTGGGCCTTGTTCGAGGTTGAACGGGGTCGTGGCATTGCGGGCCAGCGCGGCTTCGAAGGCGCGCTGGCGGTCATCCTCCCGGTTCCTGCTGACATCGTGCAGGGGGATGTCGATGGGCGCCGGCGCGGCGATGTGCTGGTGCTGCCCGTCGCGGCTAAAACGCAGGTGCAGCGCCTCGTGCCGGCTGAAGGTCGTGTTGATCGCATCGCGGAGGCGGTCGACGTCCAGCGGGCCCTTTAGACGGACGTAAAACGGCTCATTGAAGGCGCAGGAGGCCTCGGGGCCGATCTGCGTCGCGAGCCAGACTTCGGTCTGGGATTCGGTGAGGACGAAGGAGGTCGGTGCGCCGGCGGAGAGCTCAGCCGGCGCGACGGCTTCCTTTGGTGATCCCACGCCTACCTTGAGTTCGATCGAGCCTGGCTCGGGCAGGAAGCCGCCTTCTTGCAGTTCGATGATGCTCTCCTTGAGCGCCGTGATGATCCGTTCTTCGTCTTCGGCGGTGTGGGCGGTGGACAGGAAGCAGTTGTCCAGGAAGCCGCGGGTGAAGATGCCTTTGTCGAGGAGGTGGAAGTACAACATGTCGATGTACTCCATGTCCTGCGCGTAGGAGAACCGGAATAGCGACGAGTACTGGAGCAGGCGGACAGGCACGCCGCGTTCGTCGAGGAAGGCGTTGACGTTGTCGACCAGGCGTTTCGTGCGCAGGGTGAGGTTCTCCTGGAGGGACGGGCCCTCGGCCTTCAGCTTATCCAGCACCGCCTTGGCGGCGGCGAGGGCGAGGGGGTGGCGGACGAACGTGCCGGCGAAGAAGGTCATGTCCGCCTCGGGCACCGAGCTGTCACCGTAGTTCCACATCCCGCTGTCGAGGCCGTCCATCAGGCGGGAGACGCCGGCGAGGGCGCCCATGGGCATGCCGCCGCCGATGATCTTGCCGTAAGTGGCCATGTCCCCCTTCACCCCGAACCACTGCTGGGCACCGCCCATCGAGGCGCGGAAGCCCGAGATCACCTCGTCGAACACGAGGGGGATGTCCAGTTCGGTGGCGAGGTCCCGAAGCTTGTGGAGGAATTCGCGCGGCTGGAGGTCCGGCTTGGAGCTTTGTACGGGCTCGACAAGCAGCATGGCGATCTCATCCTGCCGCTCGCGGACGACATCGAGGGCGCGGGGGTCGCTGTAATCGAGCACGATGCAGTCCTCCGCGACGCTCCAGGGCACGCCCGGGGCGGCGGGGATGGCGCCTTCCTGACCGTTCGGCCGGGGGCGGGCGAGCACCTGGTCGAAGTTGCCGTGGTAGGCGCCGGAGAAGAAAATGAACCGGGTTTTGCCGGTGTAGAGACGGGCGAGCCGGATGGCCGCCATGACGGCCTCGGAGCCCGTGTTGCAGAAGGTGGCGCGGTCGAAGCCGGTGAGTTCACAAAGCGTCTCGGCGACCTCGCCGGCGAGCGGCGACTGCGGCCCGAGCTCGACACCCAGCTGGAGCTGCTCGGCGACGGCGTCGGTGATGAAGTCCGGCGAGTGGCCGAACAGGTTGAGCCCGAAGCCCATCGCGATGTCGATGTACTCGTTCCCGTCGATGTCCCACACCTTCGAGCCTTTGGAGCGGACAGTGGTGATCTGGTAGACCATCTCCTTCCACATGAGCCGGAAGCCGGCGATGCCGCGCGGGTCCGCGAAGCACTGGCGGTAGGCCTGCGCGAGGCGCTTGGACTCGGCGGTCTTTTTCGTCAGCCGCTCGACCAGGGCGTCCAGGTGTTGCTGCTGGCGCGGGGTGAGGCCGCCGTCTTTGCCTTTCTGGATGGGCTTGTACGGGCCGAACCGTTTGCGCATGAGCGCTTCGTCGACGGTTTCGCGTTTCTCGCCTTTGCCCTTTCTCGCGGCCGGCTGGGCCGGCTCGGCGGGTATCGAAACGGCCGGAGCGGCCGGCGCTTCGGCGGGCATGGCGACAGCCGGCGCCAGGGCTACTGGAGCGAGGGTCGGCGTGACGGGCGCGCCCGTCAGCATCGCCAGCTGCATCGACATGAGCTGGAGCTGCTGCTGCATGATACCCTTGAGGCCATCGGCCGCCGGGCCCTGCATCGGGGCCATCATGACCACTGGCATCGGCGCGGGCATAGGCGCCACCGTGGCTACCGGGGCCGGGACGGGTGCGGCCACGGGAGCCGATACCGGCGGCGTAAGCACCCGCGAGGCACCGTCGCCGGCTTCCGGGGCGCTGGAAGCGGCCGTGGCGGCCGGCAATACGTCATCCGACACCTTCTGATCCAGAAAGCCGATCAACGCGACCGGCGTGGAGACGTCCTCGATCAGCTGCCGGAACGAGATCTTCGCCCCGAAATGCTTCTTGATCGCCTGGCTGAACTGGATCAGGAACAGCGAATCGAAGCCGAGTTCGAGAAAAGTGGAGGCGTTGTCGAGTTCCTGGAGATCGAACCCGGAAAGGTCCATGAGCACCGTGCGTAGCTTCGCATGCACGCGCGTCTGGCGGTCGGACAATGGTAAAGTGGACATGTACGTTCCTATACTTCAGGTGGAGATTTATCGATTGAGAAGTAGTTGGCAGTTCAAAACCCAGTGAATGGTCATCCCCGCGAAGGCGGGAAACGAGCAAAGCGACTTACGAAGTAATCCAGCCATCAGGCTGGCATTTTTCTGGTTCCCCGCCTGCGCGGGGATGACTTGTTAATTACGAAACATGCCATTCTCAATTGTTTATGAACGGGTCGTTATCGTGGGTCCGATAAGGGATTACTGGGACTGCCAGGCTTGCAACTGGCGGGCCATGACTTCAATTTGCTGGGCGATGATGCGCTGGACGGTATCGTCGGGTGCGGGAATGGGATACCCGTCGCCGGCGTGCCGATCGAAGTCCGGGTCAGCTATCCGATGGGCGAGCGCGGGGGGAGATTCCGGGGGGGCTCCGGGAGGGGTCTCTCTCACTTTCGTCACGTCCACTTCCTCCGCCGAACCGCCGACCTGATCGTACCAGAATCGTTTGCGTTCGAAGGGATAGGTCGGCAGGTGCGCCCGCCGGCGGGATTCTTCCGGGTAACAACCGGCCCAGTTCACCCCGACGCCGGCCTGCCATAACCGGCCGGCTACGCCCAGCGCATGCGCCAGGGCCGATATCTCCTGCTGGACGTGCGGAGAGGACGACAGGATCGCCTGCTTTTCCTTCCGATCCGGATGCTGTTTCGCGAGTGTGCCAAGCGTCTGCCCGGGGCCGACTTCCAGGAGCACGCGGTTCGGGTCGGCTACGAGGTGGCGGACGCCGCCGGCGAAGTCGACCGTCTGCCGCAGGTGCGTGGCCCAGTACTCGCTATCTGTCGCCTGCTTGGCCGTGAGCGGCTCGCCGGTGACGGTGGAGACAATCGGGATCGCGGGTGCGTGGAGCGCGACCCCCCGTACGGCCTCGCGGAAGGCCGGCACGGCCGGTTCCATCATAGCCGAGTGGAAGGCGTGAGACGTGTGGAGCGGGCGCACGGAGATGTCGCGCTTTTCCAGGGCTTTCTCGAACGCGCTTACGGACCCCGTCGGCCCCGAAACGACGCAGAGCGACGGGCTGTTGACGGCCGCGATCTCGAGGTCCTCGGGCAACAGGGCGCGGACTTCCTGGACGGGGAGGCGGACGGCGAGCATCGAGCCGGCCGGCAGATTCTGCATGAGCCGGCCGCGGGCGGCGACGAGGGCCAGCGCGTCTTCGAGCGAGAACACGCCGGCCAGGCAGGCCGCCACGAACTCGCCCACGCTGTGGCCGATCAAGATTTCCGGCTGGACGCCGAACGACAGCCAGTACCGGGCCATCGCGTAGCTGACGGAGAAGATGCCCGTCTGCGCGATCATCGTGTCGTTGATCCTGGCCTGCGCGGCGTCCGCCTGGTCGGGCGAAGGATAGATGAACGCGCGGAGGTCGAGCCCGAGGTGGGGCCGGAGCAAGTCGGCGCATCGATCGAACGCCTCGCGGTAGACCGGGGCGTGGCGGTAGAGGTCCTGCCCCATGCCCACGTGCTGCGAGCCCTGGCCGGGAAAAAGGAACGCCACGGGCGACTGCCGGCGGATCTGGTGGACGGTGAATACGCGCTGCGGATCCGGGGTCTCAAGGAGCGCGATGGCTTCTTCGGTGGAAGCGGCGACGAGCGTCCGGCTGTAATTAAACACCTGCCGGCCGTTCTGGAGCGTGAAGGCCGTATCCGCCAGGTCCAGCTCGGGATGGTGCGTCAGGTGGCGGGCCAGGTTGGCCGTCATGGCGTCCAGCGCGGCGGTGCTCCGGGCCGAAAGCGCGATCAGATGGTATGGCTGCCGCGAGGCGTCTTCGACGACGGCGGGAGCCTCCTCCAGGACGACGTGCGCGTTGGTGCCGCCGACGCCGAACGAGCTGAGGCCGGCGCGGCGCGGGGCGCCCGGGGCCGGCTGCCAATCGGCCAGCGCGGTGTTGACGTAAAACGGCGAGTTTTCGAAGTCGATGTTCGGGTTCGGCGTCTCGAAGTTGAGGCTTGGGGGGATCTGTTTGTTCGTGAGCGCGAGCGACGTCTTGATCATGCCGGCGACGCCGGCGGCGACATCCAGGTGCCCGATGTTTGTCTTGAGTGACCCGATGGCGCAGAACTGCCGCTCGTCCGTGCCCATGCGGAAGGCGCGGGAGAGGGCGTCGATTTCGATGGGATCGCCCAGCGGGGTGCCGGTGCCGTGGGCTTCCACGTAGGTGATCGTACGGGGATCGACGCCGGCGATGGCCTGGGCCAGCGCGATCGCCTCGGTCTGCCCGTCCACGCTGGGCGCCGTGTAGCCGACTTTCGACGCCCCATCGTTGTTGATCCCCCAGCCCTTGATGACCGCGTAGATGCTGTCGCCGTGGGCGATGGCGTCTTCGAGGCGTTTGAGGAGGACGACCGCGATGCCGTCGCCGAAGATGGTGCCGGCCGCGCCGGCGTCGAACGTGCAGCACTTACCCACGGGCGACACCATGCCATCGGGTTCGTACAGGTAGCCGCGGTTCTGGGGAAAGCGGATGGTGGCCCCGCCGGCCAGCGCCATGTCGCACTGGTAGTTGGTGAGGTTCATACACGCCTGGGTGACGGCGACGAGCGACGACGAGCAGGCCGTCTGGATGGTCATGCTGGGCCCGCGCAGGTTGAGCTTAAACGCCACGCGGGTGGCCATGTAGTCTTTGTCGTTCCCCAGCTCGTTCTTGAGTTCGCCACCGTGGAACGAGTCCGCCAGCGCCCCGATAAACGCCGGGTGGTCCTCCAGGCTGTTCAGGAGGTAAGTATTCATGTAGCAGCCGGCGAACACCCCCACCGAGCCGGGGTACGTGGTTGGCTCGTAGCCGCTGTTTTCGAACGCATCCCAGCAGCATTCCAGGAAGAGGCGCTGCTGCGGGTCCATGACATGGGCTTCTTTGGGATAGATGCCGAAAAAAGCCGCGTCGAACTTGTCCGCATCGGCGACGGAAGCGGCGCGGCGGACGAAGTGGGGGTTGTTGAGGATGTTGGCTTTGTCGGCGGCGGGAATGTTGATCTCGTCGTCGGATAACTCGACGATGCTGCTGACGCCGTTTTTTAGCTGATCCCAGAAGGTGTCGAGGTCGGTGGCGCCGGGAAACCGGCCGGCCATGCCGACAATCGCGATGCCCTGTAACGAATCGTGGGTGGATGGATCGATCATTTTTGTCTGTATTGCAGGATTTTATGTTTATTCATGGCCGCTTTCTGCCGTTGCGCGCGTTCCTGGATGCTGGTTAGGGTGCTGGTCTGCGCGCTGGAGGCCGCGGCGGCCGGCGGGGTGAAGAAGCCGGCCTGGGCGCGGACGGTCGGCAGCGCGAACAACTGCGTGAGCGGGAGCGACCGGCCGAGCTGCTCCTGGATGCGCGCGTGGATCTGGACGAGCTGGAGGGACGAGCCGCCGAGTTCGGAGAAACCATCCACCGCCCCGATGCCGTCGATGCCGAGCACCGTTTCCCAGATTCCGGCGATCTGGCGTTCGAGCGGCGTCTGCAAGGGCGCAAACGGCGTCTGCAGGTCCGGCCGCTGCAAGCGGATCTGGTTGAGCCGCTCGGCGAGGGCCTGCATGTCGCTCCATTCCGTCGCGATGCGCAGCCACGGTGTACGGTCGGTGGATCGGGCGACGCGGGTCGTTTGCGGGGAAGTGGCCGGCGCCTCGTCGTCGGCGGGCGCTACGGCGGCGGCGGCGATGGGGTCCATGTGGGCGAGCCGCCGGGCGTCGAAGCGATAGATCACGTGGTCGCCCTGGTCGAGCCGGTTCTCCGCGCCCGTGTTTTCCAGAAACTGCCGGACGGGCAGGTTGCGCGGGGTCTCTATGTAGGCGATATCGACAAAACGGAGCCCGCGCTGAAGCGCGGCTTCGCCGAGGTGGATGGCCATCCGCTGCTCCACGCTGCGCCCGAGGGCGCGGCAACTCAGGAGGAGGGTCTCGACGAGGAGGGCCTCGTCGTCTGACGTGAAAAGCACGGCGCCGACCAGGCCGTAGTCGCCGAACCGGTCGCTCACGTCGACGACGCGCGCCTCGCGTTTGCCGGCAAGCAGGAGGCCGGCGACCTGTTCCATCGACCGGCGGATGCCCGAGGCGTTAAACTGGTTGGTGCGCTGGGTGAGTTGGGCGATGCGTGTATACTGGCTTTCGGCCGGCTCGGCGATCGCGATCCGCAGGTCCAGGCGTTCGAGGAAGCCGGCGAGAGTCGGGGCGGCTTCCTGGAGCTGGGAACGCTGGAGGTTCGAGCGGTAGTGTTCGGCGCGCCGGCGGTCCTCGTCGGTCACGTGGTATCGATCCAGCACCCAGAGGTGATCGAGCAGCGTCAGCAGTCGGCGGGCGTCCGCCGGCACCTGGACGGTCAGCACCTCGGGGCACTGCGCGGCCACCTCGGCGCATTCGACCGGGTTGTCGTCGATGAAGATGAAGCTGTCCAGCCCGAGGTCGAGCTCGGCGGCGAGCGCCCTCAGGTTCTCCGACTTGGGCCTCCAGTTGATCCGCCATGACACCAGGTGTTCGCGCTTCAGCCGCATGGCCGGCTGCTCGTCGAACACGGCCCAGACGTCCGCCTCGCTATTTTTGCTGCACAGACACAGCAGCATGCCCTCGGCCTGCTGACGGATGAGCAGATCCTGAAACGCCGCGAACGGCGCATCCACCGCCACCCCGCGCGGCCCCACTTCTCCGCAGACGCCCTGCCAGAGGGTGTTGTCGCAGTCGACGACGATGACTTTGAACGGCCGGCGCTGGAGCGCGCTCAGCCGGCGGGCAATGCAGGTGGCGATGGCCGAAAAGGCGACATCGGTGTAGGGGATGTGGGCCGTGTGGTCGGCGAATCGGTTGTGGTAGTCTCCCACCTTGTAGCGCTCCACCCACGTTTCGGAGCGGACGACATCGACATTCGGCAGGGTGTTGAGTTGTTCGGCGATGGAAGCTTCCGCGAGGCCGATCGCGGTGGCGAGGGAAGGGAGGGCCACGACGGCCGGGCTCGGCGGACAGAGCACGATGAGGTAGGGGGTGGGGCGCTGGCCGGCGGCGCGGCGCACCGCCGCGATACATTCGTCGATGTTCTGAAGCAGGCGCGCCGGGAGAGGCAAGTCGTTGCCGGCCATAGCGTTGGTAGCGGCCTCCGGCATCCAATCCTCCAGACGAACGAGGAGCACATGCAGCGCGACGGCCTGCCCGTTTACGGCATACAGGTGCTGGAGCACCTGATTGTAGGGCGCAAATGCGACCGAGCCCGCGAGACCGAGTTGATCCATCCAGAATTGGAGAGGGCCCGCGACGGGCTCGGCGGTGAAGGTGGCGGCAAGGGCGATATGGGCCCCCGTCGAAGGTGCTGGATCGGCGTGCATGTACCGGGTTTCGTCCCTCTCGAAGGACGCATCACGTGGTCTGATTCGGGGCTCGGTAAGGCATAGGGGTCGCGTGGGTCGCGCTGGCTCCGTGGACAGGCGCTTCAGATCCTCATGAAGCGCATTCCCGAGAGGTCGGTCGGGACGGTGCGCAACCGAAGCCATGGGAAGTGAATGCCATGCAGAGCATCAGATGATGCTATTGAGCCCCGAAAGGTCGGTTAATGCGCCGGCGGGTGGATAGCACTTTTGGCGCATGCCGCGCGTGCCGTTGGATCGTCCGCCGTCGGTCTTCGGGATGTCACTTGTGCGGGCGTGACGGTGCGTTAGATCAGGAGATTGCTCTGGCGGGCGATGGCGGCGTCGATCCCACGCGACCGGCTGAAGTTTTGTCTCATAGTGGTGGCGATACGACCCGGCCAACGGGCGCGTGGAGGCGCATTACCCGGTACTGTCAGTGCATCAATACGCCCTGGCGCCGCTCGCGCTCATCGAACATAGCCAGGTATCCGGCGCGGATCACGCGGAGGCGCTGACCGCGAGCCGGGCGTGGGTGCGGTTTGGCAACGAGCGTAAGGTGGATCTGGCCGATGCTGGCCGGAAGGTGGTGTGGGACGGGCTTTAGCTGCCTCGGACCCGTTTTTTCGCGCGTAGCGCCGGGCTATCCATGAAGGCCTCGGTGATCGAAGACTGCCGGCCCGGACACCTGGGTTGGCTGCTGGCCGCGTTGGCCGGTAGCGTCGAGACGCCCGTGGGGTTTACCATAAAGACGCCCAGGGTGTAACGCACCCTCGCCGCGCCAATCCCCCCGTCGTCTGGACCGCGAACTCGGCGCGCCAGAAGGTCGCCAGGTCGCGGGGTAGGGCGTGCCAGTAGCGGCCACTGTAGGCGGTAACGACGTAGTCCAGCAACTCGGCGTAGATCGACGCCGAATATTCTTCGATGCCGGGCCGGCCGTCGCCGAAATGCATATAGTCCGGATGGACGTTGAGCAACACCATGCCGCCCCGCGCCGCGAGCCAGTCCAGCTTGCTTTTCCATGTTGCGGGTGTGGGCTCGCCCATGAGCACGAAGAGCGTGAAGTCTTGCGGCAGGGTATAGGGCAGCTCGATATACGGTGCACGGCCGTCGGCGCGTGGGACGAGGAAGGGGAAGATGGTGCCCATGCCGTCGGGCTGGGGCTCGAAGGGGTCGGTGTCGAACGTCGACGCGTCGTAGTCGCAATCGAGGCTGCCGAGCCACTCCAGGTTATGGTGCATCGCCGGCGAACGGAAGCCGCGGGCGCCCCAGTCGGCGATGTACTGGTTGATGCGCACGGCGCGGCGCATGAACTCCTCGCGGGAGCTGTAGAGCTTGCCGTCGTGGTTGAGGCCGTGTACGCCTACCTCGAAACCCATGGCGTCGAGGCGCCGGCGGAGGTCCGGGTTGTCCGTGTATCGCTCCGGCACGAAGTTGAAGGACGAGCGGAAGCCGCGTTCGCGCTCGAGTTCGGCCAGGGCCAGGCAGCGCGACTGCCCGATGGGTTTTTCGACGTCGTGCGTCAGGATCAACGCAAAATCGGCGCCGTCCGGCCAACCGGTCCACCCCTCGGGCGGCGTGGCCGAGTTCGGGTCAATCGGCCAGATATCCGCCACCTGCCGACGCTGCCACTCGATCAGCTGACGACGGATGCCGATCTGTACCGAGCGTGGAATGAGCGGCTTGAGCCGATAAAAAATATCCCGAAGCATGGTGATATCACACAAAATCGAATAAAGAGGGCGCGGAGGGTGGAGGACCCCATTGTGCGAATCCTTCACTACGGAGGAAGAGGCATGCGGACGAATCGGGAGGATGGGCAGCACAATCCAGGTTCGGGGCCCCGAGGCGAAATCCCCGAAACCCCGAACGCGAAACCCGTCACGAAATAATCGACGTCTTCCGGTACGCCGGCGCGGCGGGGGCGGCGTGGCCGTCGCCCTCGATTACGAGACCGTCGACGGCCGCCAGGCTCTGCTTGAGCACCCGGGCGACGTGCGCGATCTGTTCGTAGGTCAGCTCGGGATATATCGGCAGGGAGAGGAAGGAGTCGGCGCAGCGCTCGGTCACCGGGAAGTCGCCGCGGATGTACCCGAGATCCGCATAGGCCTTCTGCAGGTGGAGGGGGAGGGGGTAGTGGATGCCGCAGTGCACGCCGCGCTGCTCCATTTCGGCCTTGACCTGATCCCGCTGCTCCACGCGGATGGCGTAAATGTGGAAGACGTGGGTGCCGTATTCAGCCGTCCGGGGCAGGACGATGCCCGGGACGTCGCTCAGCAGGTTCGTGTAGGCTTGCGCATGTTGCCGGCGCTGCTCGTTCCACTGGTCGAGGTACTTCAGTTTCACCGACAACACAGCGCCCTGGAGACCGTCCATCCGGTCATTCCAGCCGACCATGTCGTGGTAATATTTGACGGACTGCCCATGGTCCTTCATCATCTGGATGTAGCGGGTCAGGTCGGAATTGTTCGTGACCACGCCGCCGGCCTCGCCGTACGCGCCGAGGTTTTTGCCCGGGTAGAAGCTGAAGCATCCGACGTCGCCGAGCGAGCCGGCGGGCTGGCCCTGGTACAGGGCGCCGTGGGCCTGGCTCGCGTCCTCGATGACGTAGAGGCCTTGTTTGCGGGCGATGGCGAGGATCGGAGCCAGATCCGCCGTCTGCCCGAAGAGGTGGACGGGGATGATGGCGCGGGTGCGTGCGGTGATCTTCGCTTCGATGAGCGCGGGATCGAGGTTGTAGGTGTGCTCGTCGACATCGACAAAGACGGGTGTCGCGCCGGCGTAGGTGATGGCCTCGGCCGTCGCGATGAACGTATTCGGGGTGGTGATCACCTCGTCCCCTTCACCCACCCCCAGACCCGCCAGCGCCAGCCACAGGGCGGAAGTGCCGCTCCCGACGCCCATGGCGTGTTTGGTCTGGCAATAGGCCGCGAATTCTTGTTCGAACTGCTGCACGAAGGGCCCTCCCGCGAAGGCCGTCTTTTCGATGACGCGCTGCATGGCTTCCTGGACCTCGTCCTGGATGGCCAGATACTGCGCCTTAAGATTCAAGAACAGTACTTCCATGATTCAATCTATCGTTAGTGTTTCGTATAAAACGGGCCGGGTTGCCGGCGACGACGGTGTAGGGCGGCACGTCTTTCGTCACGACGCTGCCGGCGCCGACAAGCGCATGCTCGCCGATGGTCACGCCGCACAGGATGGTCGCGTTGGAGCCGATTGAGGCGCCCGCGCGGACGCGCGTCGTCATGCAGGCCCAGTCGGCTTCGGTCTGTAGCGCGCCGCTTTCGGTCGTGGCGCGGGGGTAGCGGTCGTTGGTGAACATGACGCCATGCCCCACGAACACGCCGTCCTCGATCGCCACGCCTTCGCAGACGAACGAGTGGCTAGAAATCTTGCAATTCCGGCCGATACGCGCGCCTTTCTGGATCTCGACAAAGGTGCCGATCTTCGAATGCGCGCCGATCTCGCAGCCGTAGAGGTTGACGAACCCGTAGATTTTGACGTCTTCGCCGAGGACGACGTCGGGGGCGATGCGGGAGTAATCCATGTGGTAGAAGCTGGGGTCAGGAGGGGACGGATTGGAGGACGCGCTCGCGGGGCTGGACGATCGGCACCGAGACGCCGCCCGAGAGCAGCGACTGGCAGGCGGCCTCGATCGCCCGGGTGACGCGCATGCCGCTATGGCCGTCGCTCCGGGGCGTCGCGCCGGTCTGGATGCACTCGACGAAGTGGGCGCATTCGGCGCCCAACGCCTCGTATTCCTCGATACGCGGGATGTAGATGTCCCCGTACCGGTACGAAAACTGGAACGCCCCAAAGTCGTCGTAATACGCCGGCTTCTCCACCCCCTTGTCGTAGATCTTGACCTTCTCGTTGGGGCTGATATCGTCGTATTCGAGCATCTTCTTAGAGCCCACAAAAATCATCGACCGCACCTTGTTCGGGTCGATCCAGCTGTTGCGGATAAACGCGATGGGGCCGTCCTGGTACTGGAGCGTGGTCATCGCCACGTCCTCGATGCCATCGGCGAAGTGGCTGCGGCCCTGGGCGTTGACGGAGATGGGCTCCTTGCCGAGCACATAAGAGATGATGGAGATATCGTGCGGCGCGAGGTCCCAGATGACGTTGATGTCTTTCTGGAAAAGCCCCAGGTTGACGCGGGTGCTGTTGATGTACAACACTTCGCCGATCTCGCCGCTTTGTACGATCTGCTTAATCTTGTTGACCGCCGCCGTGTATTCAAACGTGTGACCCACCATGAGCGCCAGACCGCGGGCGTCGGCGATGTCGATCAGATCCTGGCACTCGACGCTCGACGGGGTGAGCGGCTTCTCCACAAACACGTGTTTGCCCCGCTCCAGGAACGCCTTCGCGAGCGGGTAATGAGTCCGAACCGGGGTGGCGATGACCACGGCATCGACGTCGGAGGCCAGGACCTCCTCGTAGTCGGCCGTGGTGGGGATGTCCGGGAACAGGTGCGTGATGCGCTGCAGCCGGCTTTCGTCTCGGTCGCAACAGACGGTTACCTGGCAGCCGGCGGTTTTTTTGAAATTGCGGATGAGGTTGGGGCCCCAGTAGCCGCAACCAATGACGCCAATCGTAATCATGCGGATGGAAGTATAAGCAGTGGCGAATAGACGGAGTGAGCGTGCTATCCGCATACAGACCCGGCCGTAGGCCCTGCTGGGACGCGGCGAACGCGCCGGCTGGGGTCGGCCAGGTGGTGCAATGGGTCGAGCGAAAGCATCGAGCGTCCCGTAGGACGAAGAGAAACGGACGGCTGCGGGGCAGGGGGTGCTCCGTTCGTGCGGCAATTCCGACGGCAGTTCAGGCGGCCGTTCGGGTATTCAACGCGGCGGGAATGGTTCGCAGCAGGATCTGCATATCCAGCGCGAACGAGCGTTTCCGGATGTATTCGATATCGAGCCGGACCATTTCGTCGAACGTCGTGGCGCTGCGGCCGCTGACCTGCCAGAGCCCCGTTACGCCCGGCTTGATGCACAACCGCTGCATGTGCCAGCTCTTATAGGCGCTCACTTCGTACGCGATGGGCGGACGCGGACCCACCAGGCTCATCGAGCCAGAGAGGACGTTCAGGAGCTGCGGTAGTTCGTCGAGGCTGGTCTTCCGCAGGAACCGGCCAAATTCGGTCACCCGCGGGTCGTTGTTTAATTTGTAGAGCGATCCGTCCACTCCCTCCTCGCCGGCGCTCGATCCCACTTCGCCCCGGATCAGCTTCCGCATGAACGCCTCGTGGATGGCTGTGTCCGCCCTGTGGGTCATCGAGCGGAACTTGACAAAGGTAAACGGCTCGCCCCCCTTGCCCACCCGTTCCTGGCGGAATAATACCGGGCCGGCCGAGGTGAGCTTCACCGCGATCCCGATGACAATCATCAGGGGAAGCGACAGGACGATCAATACCAGGGCGACGATGAAATCGATCACGCGTTTGCCCATCCGATACATCAGGCGCGACTGCTCCTCCAACCTGATCTGCTGAATCAGGATAGGAAGCGGGTCAAACGGGCGTTCCTCAGAGATCCCACTTAACTCTTGCAAACTCATGGTGATAGGTGTAAGATTTCGACATCATAGGAAGGGTCGTGGGGGGCCCTCCGGAGGGTGCATTGTGGGTCTATGAGGGTCGAATTGAATGCCACACGATACGCAGATTCGAGGGTGGCGCGCAGGTCGTTATGGAGCAGGTAGCTTGCTCCAATGGCTTATTTAGGATACCAGAAAACGGTTAGTCGACGGTCTGCGCCGCCGGCAGCCGGGGCAGCTCGGATTCGTAGCGGTAGTTGTAGCCATACCCGTAGCCATACCCGTAATCGGTCGCGAAACTCTTGATGTCGCACGCGTTGATGACGCTGCCGAGCAGGTGCACGTTGAACTGCCGGAAATCCTGGATCGCGCGGCTCAGGTTGTCCTTTCGGGTGTGGTTGGGGCGGACGACGATGACGGCGTTTTTGATGAAGCTGCCGATCGTCATGGCGTCGACGGTGCGGGTCACGGGCGGGGTGTCGATCAAGACGTAGTCGTACGCGGCCGAGATTTCAAAGAGGAAGTCCTTGAACTTCTCGGAGTCCAGCAGTTCGCTGGAGTGTTCGACGGACCCGCCGGCGGGGATCACGTCCAGGTGGAGCGATGGGGCGGAGAGGCGGAGCTCCTGATCCACCATGCGGATCGTCGGGTTAAAAAGCGGCGCGTCGCGGTAGGCCTGCTCGTCGAGCGGGCGGTAGATGTCGGGCACGGTGATGTAGTCGTGCAGGATGAAGTCGATCAGCCCGGGCGCGTTGAACGGGATGCCGAAGAAGCCCCCCACACTGGGGTTTTTGAGATCGCAATCGATGACGAGCACCCGTTTGCCGGCCAGCGCGAGCAGCAGCGAGAAGTTGGTGACGATGGTCGTCTTGCCCGTATTCTCCTCGCAACTCGTGAACAGGATATTATTCTTTGTCGGGCTGCGCTTGGTGGAGAGGGTGAACGATAGCTTGGTGCGGAGCATGCGGTAGGATTCCTTGAATCCGTAGCGGGTGTCCGTCAACAGGTCCAGATGGTTGCGCAGGTGATAGCCGCGGCGGATCCGGTCCCTGAATTCGGCCGGGAATGTGGGCATGATGGCGAGCACGGGCAGCATCAGGCCTTCTTCCACCTCGCGGATGCTCATGATCGTCTTACCCTGGAACTCGATGAGGAAGACGAGGGTGATGCCGGCGAGCCCCCCCAGCACCAGGCCGATCAGCACGGTGATCGTGCGGCGAGGCAGGATCGGGTCGATCGGCAACACGGCACTCTCGACGATGATGATGTCCTGGAGGTTCGACAGCTCCGCGATCCGCATCTCCTCGCGTTTGTCGGTCAGCAGGAGGTACATCTTCTCGTTCAGATCGCGGTCCCGCATGAGCGCCATCAGCTGGCCCTCGTTACTGGCGATATTGGCCACGCGCGAGTTATACGTCCCGATCAGGCGTGTGAGATTATCCCGCTTACGCTTCAGGGACTCCATGATCACCTCGTAGGCCGTGATCGTGTTCTGGTTGAATTCGGCGAGGTTGGACCGTATCTCGGCGATCCGTTCGTCGATCGCGATGACGTCCGGATGGCTCGCCGTCCGGCGCTGGAGCAACTCCAGGCGCTCGAGTTCGGCGCGCGTCAGCTGGTCGAGCAGGGTGGAGAAAGGCGTATAACTGCTGCTCTGGTCCGTCTGCGGGGTGAGGTAGGTCTGGTCGAAGTAGCCGTTGGTGCTGAACTGGCTCTTGATCGTCTCATGCCGGCTCTCGTACTGGGACAGCTCGAGTTCGGTCCGGATCTTCTCGGCCTCCAGGTTGCCGATAAATGCAATCGTCTCCCGCGTGCCCTCGTCGACACTTGTGATGCGGTTGCGGCCGCGGAACAGGCTGAGGCTGTCCTCGGAACGACGCAGGCTGGCGGTGATCTCGCCCAGCTGATCGTCGATGAACTTCGCCGAATACCGGATCGCCTCGCGTTTGTGCTCGAAGCGCGAGGCCTGAAACGACGAGGCCAGCGTATTTGCCGTCAGCTGAGCCATGAAGGGTGAGCTGGAGCGGACGTGCACCGTCATCAGCGTCGTGTTGATCGGGTTCTCGATCTCGATCCGCTCGCCCAGGTCGCTGACGACGTTTTCTGGGGTGCCGGTCGAAAACGTCAGCTCGCTGCCCGGGGTCGGGTTGGGCCAATCGATCTGCATCGTGAAGTGGGGCAGCGAAAACGATGCTTCCGAGGCGCCGGGCGCGGAGGCGATGAGGCTGTCGACCTCGGTTTCGTAGAGTTCGAGCTGTTGGCGCTCATTTACGCGGAGCGCGTAGACGCCGCCGGCGATGTTGCGAAACCCGGGCTTGATCGTGTATTCCTCGATACGAATACGCGGCGCCCCGCTCTCGGGGTGCCGGTCCAGCTCGTGCAGGTATTCGGCGAGCGACATGTCGAACCGATGGTCAATCACGCCGGGCACGACGATTTCGCCGACCGTCACCAGCAGATCCAGCTCCAGCACGACCCGCTCCAGCACCTCGCGGGAGCGGAGCAACAGCAACTCCGTCTCGATCTGGTCGACCGCCTGCTGGGCGAACATGATGCGGCTGAATTCATCCGTAGGCCCGCCACGGGTGTTGTTTTGCTCCTTCTTCAGGGTCGCGCTGGCCTCATAGACCGGTGAGGTAAGCATCGTGTACGCCACGGCCAGCGCAGCGAACAGGATCGTCGTCAAGATCAGTACATGTTTGTGCCGGAAGATAATCTGGACCAGATCGTTGAACGTCAACGCCGGCTCCTTTCGCGCGCCCTGCGAGAAGGGATTATAGGCGTTGCCGCTTTCGAGTAGTGGTGTGCCCATGATGGCGAAACGAGGATGGGAGGGAAGATGGAGCCGTTAGCGGCGGACGAGGAAGATGGCGGCGAGGGTGGCCAGGACGCCGGCGCCGGAGATCAGCAGCGAAGCGTTTCGGTAACTCACCAGACCCACGCGCGAGACATATAGCTGATCGCCCGAGATCAGGCCGAAGTCGGAGAGGGTGTCGCCCCGTTTGAGGATCTCCCGGGCGTTGATGTCGATCTTCTCTCCCTCTCGCTGGAGGTAGACCTTGTCCAGGTTGGCGTCGAGCGTCTCGCCCCCGGCCATGGCCATCAGGTCGGTCAGGCGCTCAAAGCCGGTCACGAAGTAGATGCCCGGGGACTGCACTTCGCCCAGCACACTGACGCGGAAGAGGGGCTGGATGGACAGCTCGGGATTCCGGTAGATACTGTTGTACCGATCCGAGATTTCGTCGCGGACGGCGGGGAATTCGCGGGATTGGACGCCCACCTGCCCGATGTAGGGCAGCTGCATCGTCCAATCCGTCATGACGAAATAGTCGCCGCTGATCTCGTCGTCTACGTTGAACAAGGTGAGGCGTACGCCATCGCCCAGACGTAATTCCTGGGCCCTCAGCTCGGTTGCGGTCCGGGGGGCCGCCAGCAAGAGGATAAACAGCGATAGATAAACCGCTCGGTGCATGGTTTTTAACAAGTTAACGTCTCGAGGGAGGATCGTGTCGGCGCGTCGGGCGCGTGCCGTGAGAGACCGATTGGAGGGCAGGGGGATGCAACACTCCCGACAGCGTACGCTACGTTACTCGTCGCGAGCGGCGCTTCGTGCGCACTGATCCGGGTCGAGATCGAGCGAATAGAGGCGCTTCAGGGCGGAGTTTTTCTGAGATGTGGGTCTTTTTGAGCGTTTCCGGCAAAATGGCGCCGGAAACGTCACAGCCGTGACGGGCTGGGCAAAAGGTTCGACGACGCCGGAACGTGTGGGCACGGACGGTTCTGGTCAAACCGTGCACAAGATAGCGTCCCTCGCAGGGTGGGGGAAGGGTTTTTGTCTACACCGCTATGCGCCAAAGGTGTAGTCCACCGGCATTTTATTGCTCGTATCCGACGGTAGGTTTTGCTATACTCGGTGCCTGGTCTCGTACCTTCTCCCGAGAATCCAACCTTTACCGCATGAAACTTACCTTCTGGGGAGCCGCCCGCACAGTGACCGGGTCGAAACACCTACTCGAACTCGAAAACGGCAAACGCATCCTGCTGGATTGTGGCCTCTTCCAGGGCCGGCGCGCCGACGCCGAAACGCAAAACCGCCAGTTCGGGTTTGACCCCACGACCATCGACGTCGTACTACTTTCGCATGCCCACATCGACCACGCCGGCCTGCTGCCAAAGCTCTATCGAGACGGCTTTCGGGGGCGCGTCTACGCCACCCATGCCACGTACGACCTCGCCAGTCTCCTCCTCTACGACAGCGCTCACATCCAGGAAAAAGACGTCGAGTTCGTCAACCGGATCCGCTCCCGCAAGGGCCAGGAGCCAGTCGAAGCCCTGTACGACGACGACGACGTGGAGGGCATCCTGGGTCGTTTTGTCACCGTAAGTTACGGGGATCCGTTTTCGCCCTGCGAGGGCGTGCAGGTTGTCTACCGCGACGCCGGCCACATCCTGGGCTCGGCCACGATGGTGCTCACCCTGCAGGATCGAGGGAAAACGATCCGTCTGGGCTTCACAGGAGACGTCGGCTCGCCCGGCCGGCCGATCCTGCGGGATCCTCAGCCGATGGACGCGTGCGACTACCTGATCTCGGAGTCGACCTACGGCGGGATGGTCCACGAAGGGGAGGAACACGCCCGTGGCAGGCTGGCCGGCATCGTCGAACGCACGGCCAAACGCGGCGGCAAACTCATCATTCCGGCCTTCGCCGTCGGGCGGACCCAGGAAATCGTGTACGCCCTGGACCAGCTCCAGAATGAAAAGAAGCTGCCTCCGATCCCCGTCTATGTGGATAGCCCGCTTGCGGTAAACGCCACGGGGGTTTTTATGGCACACCCGGAGTGTTTCGACCGCGAGCTCCGCCAGTACATGCGAGACGATCCGAATCCGTTCGGGTTCGAGAACCTCACGTACATCCGCGATGTCAGAGACTCGAAAGCGCTCAACGACACCCGAATGCCGATGGTGATCATTTCGGCTTCGGGGATGTGCGAGGCCGGCCGCGTGCTCCATCACCTGCGCAACAACATCGAGGATCCGAGAACAACCATCCTGATCGTGGGCTTCTGCGCCGAGCACACCCTTGGCAAAAAACTCGTCGATAAGCTGCCCGAGGTCCGGATCTTTGGCGAAGACTACCACCTCCGCGCCGAGGTGGTGGTGATCAATGCCTATTCGGCCCATGCGGACGAGCCGGGACTGCTCGAGGTCATCGGCGCGCAGGACAAGAGCCGGCTCAAGAAAATCTTCCTGGTCCACGGGGCACCCGAGCGGCAGGACGCGTTCAAGGCTTCGCTGCTACAGCGCGGCTACCACGACGTGACGGTCCCCGAACATGGCGAATCGTTTGAGATTACGTAACGAAGTGAAGCGTTGGCTTACGCTGGCGGCGGCGCTGGCGACCGTTCTTGTCGCCAGCCACGGGCTCCGCGTCGCGGCCGCACAGCCAGGGCCGTTTGTGCCCCGCGGGCAGATGAAAGTAGGCCTCGCCCTTAGCGGAGGCGGCGCCAAAGGCCTGGCGCATATCGGAGTCCTCAAGGTGCTCGAAGAGGCCGGTGTACACGTAGAGGTCGTCACAGGCACCAGCATGGGTTCGATCGTGGGCGCCCTGTACGCCATCGGCTACTCACCCTCCGATCTGGATACCCTCGCCGTGTCGCAGGCGTGGTCTCAGCTCTTTAACGAGCGGCCGCCCCGTAATGCCATTCCCTTCGAGCGCCGCAACGAGCAGGATCGGTATCTCCTCTCGCTGCCGCTGCGCGGCGCGCGGGTGGGGCTGCCCGCCGGCCTGATCAGCGGACACCAGGTGGTGATGATGCTCACGCGCCTGACTCATAACATGCACGATCAGTCGGATTTTACCCGCTTCCCGATTCCGTTTGCGTGCGTGGCGACGGACCTCGAGTCGGGCATGGCCCACCGATTCTCCAGCGGCTACCTTCCGGAAGCGCTACGCGCCAGCATGTCGGTGCCGAGTGTGCTCCTGCCGGCGCGGGTCGGCGATCGCTATTATGTCGACGGAGACGCCTCTCGCAATCTCCCTGTCGAGGACGCGATCGACCTCGGCGCGACGTTTGTCATCGGGGTGGATGTCGGTCGCGGGCTCCTGCCGGCCAACAGCCTCGCCTCCCTCGTCGAGATCATGGACCAGGTGGCCAGCTTCCCCGAGCAGGCGTCGACCGATCGTCAACGCGCCATGGCCGATCTGCTCATCGATCCCGACCTGACCGGGCTGACAGTCCTCAGCTTCGGCGACGCCCGCGAAATCATCCGGCGGGGCGAGGTGGCTGCGCGCGCGATGTTGCCCCAACTCCTCACCCTCGCCGCCTCGCAACAGGGCGAGGTGCCGCCCCGGCCGGCGGTCCAGCTCCCGGATTCGCTCTTCATCGAGGCCGTTCAGGTGGAGGGCCTTGTACAACCGTATCTGCGCCAGCTCGAACTCAGCCTCGGCATCAAGGCGCCGGAATGGATCCGGTATGCGGATCTGGAACTGGCGCTAAACCGCACATTTTACGCGGACATCTTCGAAAACGTCCTGTACCGCCTCCTCCCGGGCAGCGAGCCGAACACCCACATTATCTCGATCAGCACCCGCGTCCAGCCACACGAGCGCCTGCGCCTGGGTGTTCGGTACGACTCTGAATACAAAGCCTCGCTCCTCCTCAGCGCTGTCTCCCGAGGTCGCATCGGCGGCCCGGGTACGGAAATCCAGGGGGATCTCCGCTTCGGCGAGACGCACCAGGGAACAGCCCACTACCGCATCCCGCTCGCCACGCGGCCGCGGGCGGAGATGCGGCTCTGGGGGCGGATCACCCGTGAACCGCTCGACCTCTTTGTATCCGGCGTCCGACTTTCCTCCATCAAGGTACGTGTGGCCGAATCGTCGGCCGATTTCAGCGGCACGCTCTTCACCAACAGCCTGGGCTCGATCGGGGCCCGGTGGGAGCTGTACGATTATGGCCAGGATGTCGGCGCCGGCGATTTTCTCGAGGACCACGGCGGCCTCCTCCTCGGAAACGCCCACTATTTCCTTGATTCGTTCGACCGGACCGCCTTCCCGACCTCCGGCGTCCTGATCCACGCCCGGGCGGAACTCGCGCCCCGGGGGGTGGCGCGGCAGTCGTTCACCCACTATGTGTTCGATGGGCAATTTCGCCAGTCGATCGCACCCCGGCTGACCTTCCTGTCCCGCCTGACGTTTGGCCACGTCAAGGGCCGGCGTATCCCGCTGCACTACCGGTTTTATGCCGGCGGCGCCAACATCTTCCGCAATCTGGACACCCGTCAGTTCCCGCTCCTCGGCTACGACCTGCATGAACTATCCGGCAATAGCCTCCACGCCTTCTCCGTTGGAACTCAACTTCAGGTGGTCAGGAACTGGTTTCTTACGGCCGAATGGAATGGCGCCCGCCTCGCCGAGGACTGGCGCTGGAAGGTGGCCGCCACGGATTTTCGTTTCGGCTACGGCCTCACCCTGGGCCTGATCTCACCCATCGGACCCGTCGAACTCGCCCTCATGGGCCAGACGATCGGAGGCCCGTATACGACGCAGCTGAACATTGGCTATGTGTTCTGACAGGGGTTTAATGTTCGATGTTCAAGGTTTAAGGCGTGTGTCGTCGTGGCCCCGGTTCAACCGTTGATTGACGCCTTCATCACAAATCGGTTTTATGCTGTGAAAACCCTCCTCCTCGTCCTCAGCCTCATTCTTGCGCCGGCGCTGGTCGCCCAGCCGGCCAGCGTCCGTGTGGGGATAATCGGGCTCGATACGTCCCACAGCGTGGCCTTCACGAAGGTGCTGAACGATTCCGCGGCGGCGGAGGACGTCGCCGGCTTCCGGGTCGTGGCGGCCTACCCGAAAGGCAGCCCGGATATCGAGTCGAGCGTGCGCCGGGTGCCGGAGTACACGGCGGCGATGCGGGAGATGGGGGTGGAGATCGTGGACTCGATCGAAGCGCTGCTGGAACAGGTGGATGTGGTTCTGCTGGAGACCAACGACGGCCGGCCCCATTACGAGCAGGCGCTGCCGGTGATCCGGGCCGGCAAGCCTCTGTTTATCGACAAGCCGATCGCCGGCACCCTCGCGGACGCAATCAAGATCTTCGAGGCGGCAAAAGCCCACGGCGTGCCGGTTTTCTCGTCGTCCTCTCTTCGGTACACGGCCAACGCCCAGGCGGTGCGCGCCGGCGCGGTGGGGATGGTGCTCGGCGCCGAGGCCTATAGCCCGGCGACGCTCGAACCCACCCACCCCGACCTGTTCTGGTACGGCATCCACGGGGTCGAACTCCTCTTTACGGCCATGGGCACGGGCTGCCAGACGGTCCAGCGCATCACCACGGCGGACACCGACCTGGTCGTGGGGGTGTGGGAGGATGGTCGGATCGGCACGTTCCGCGGCCTCCGCGCCGGAAAAACAGGGTATGGCGGCGTCGCCTTCGGCGAAACCGGCATCCACGAACTCGGGCCGTACGACGGCTACCGCCCGCTCGTCGTGGAAATCGTCCGCTTCTTCCGCACGGGCGTTCCGCCCGTCTCCGCCGAAGAATCACTGGAAATCTACGCCTTCATGGAAGCCGCCGACGAAAGCAAACGCGACGGCGGCGCCCCGGTCTCCATGGTGGATGTGCTCACCCGCGCCCGCTCCGAAGCCGCGACCCATTGATCACCCCCCGATTCGTACGCGTACTCGAAACCGCTTCCCTCACTCCGCCTGTTCCTGCGTTAAAAGCCCACCGTCCATCGCGTAATACTCCGGTCCAAGCTCAAAACACCCATTCCGGATGCCATTCCAGGGCGCATCGGGATGGGGGAGCCGGCGCCTCATGGCCTCCCAGTCGCGGTAGTTCTGGTGACCGTTGGTTTCGATGAGGGGGAGGCCAAGGCCCGGGAACGGGGCCAGGCGACAGGCGACGGCCTTATTCCAGGCCAGAAGCCAGGGGTTGACGGTGAGGTCGGCACAGAAGCAGGGGATCCCTCGGTCGTGGGCGAGACGGGCGATGCGGAGGGTCATGCTGAGGGTTTTGGCGATGGGCTTGAGTGCGATGGCGCCATAGCCGAGGTCGATCCGCCGGCCGGCGTCGGCGTCCGTGTGCGCGCTTTCGTCGGCGGCGATACACACATCCAGATCGCGCACGTCTTGCTCGTCGTCTTCGAGGAACGGTTCTTCGAGGAGGATGATGCGATCCCGCGCCCCGATGTGATCGGCATGGTCTAGCAGGGCGAGCAGGGTGTCCCGGTGTTCGTAGCGGGCGTTGGCGTCCAGGTAGTAGGGGATGCGGCCGTTGGGAGTGTGGGGTGTTTCGCGGGGGCCGAGGAGGCGGTGAAGCCGGCTCAGGCGGTCGCAGTCGTTTGCCAGCATCTCTGCCTGGGAGCCCGGGGCGCCGAGCTTGATTTTGAAGACGAAGAAACCCTCTTCGAGCATGGCCTCGATGTCGGCATCGGTGGTCGAGTAGGTGACGATGGGCACGACGGCGACGCGGGGGTTGTGAGCGGCCAGCGCCGGCCGGGAGAAGGCCGGCAGCAGCGTGTCGAACCGGTCGATGCCGTGCAGCCGGACATACAGCCCCCAGGCGGCGAAGTCGACGGCGACGAGGGCGTTCAGGGTGAACGTCGTGCGCAGGTCCGGCCGCCGCGTGAGGGAGCAGGCGTAGCGGTGAACGGGCTCGAAGAGGGTGTCGAACAGAGCGAAGGGATCGGCGAAGGTCTGGCCTTGGAGGAGCGTCAGGGCATAATCAGTCAGGGCGAACATCAACGCGTTGCCACCGGCTTCGGAGTGGCCGGCGAACACGCGGGCGTCCGACCAGAGCACGCTCTGGGTGCCGTAGCCGGTGCTCTTCTGGCCGCCGGCGTCGGTGAGTTGCACTTCCGACTGCCACAATTCGGTCACGTACCCGCCCTTGAATCCGAAGGGCTGCTTCAGGGCGGCGCGTTCGAACCGGGCGTTGGTGGAAGCGATGTGCATGGATGGGGAGGCTGGAGAGTCAGGGAGATCTCATGCAACCCTTCCCGCCGGCCAAGGTTTGCGCCCTGCCCCACTACCGAGGAACACCTATGAGTGACATCAATCCAACCCAGACCCGCTACGGCGATCGCGCGGAAATCCTGCCGCCGGAGCCGGATGCGCCAAAGGGCAACGCCTTCCGCGTCCGCGCGGCCGACGGCGACATCTACTACGCCTATCGCTTCCCGCATCCCGCCGTGGCGGCCTCGGTGGTCGTATTCGATCGATCGCGGGGCGCTTGCCTGCTCATCCAACGGAGCTTCGATCCATTCAAGGGCTATTTTGCGTTCCCGGGTGGATTTCTGGATGTCGGCCGTGAACGGATCGAAGAAACCGCCGCTCGCGAGTTGCTCGAAGAGGCCGGCGTCACCGTCGATCCCGCCGAATTGAAACTCGTCGACGTGCGCTCCGACCCCCAACGCGACCCACGCGATCATGTCTTCGACATCGCCTACTTTATTGCCGTCGACCGCGTCGATGCCAGCGCGCTGGATGAGGCCTCGGACTACCACTGGGCCACTCCCGCCGAACTCGACGCCCTCCCGCTCGCCTTCGACCACGCCGAACTGTGGAAGCATGTGAAGGCGGGGGCGTTTTGAGTCGCGGGTTCCGCGTACCTCACCCAAATCCTGTAACCTGCTACCATCCCCTGGATCCATTCCCGTTTTTTCCCTAGGTTCGTCCGATCATTCATCTATCTCCCCATTTGCTATGTATGACATTGGCGCAGCCGTCGTCGGGACGGGATTTATCGGGCCTGTCCACGCCGAAGCCCTGAAGCGGCTTGGCATCAACGTGACGGGCATCATGGGCAGCACCGCGAAGAAGTCGAAGACGGCCTCCGAGGTACTCGGGTTGAAGAAGGCGTATGCCTCGTTCGAGGAGGTATTGGCCGATCGGGATGTCCACGCCGTCCACCTCGCGGTGCCCAATGTGCTGCACTACGAGATGGCTAGCCGGGCGCTCGCCGCCGGCAAACACGTTATGTGCGAAAAGCCGCTGGCGATGACGGCCGATGAGTCCGCCAAGCTGGTGGCGCAGGCCGCCGCCTCCAGCCTCTCGGCCGCTGTCTGTTATAACCTCCGCTTCTACCCGCTCAACCTTGAGGCGCGCGCCCGTGTTCGGTCGGGCGAATGCGGGGAGGTGATCTCGGTGGTCGGCAGCTACGTACAAGACTGGCTGATGTACGACACGGATTACAACTGGCGCGTCCTGGCGGACCAGGGTGGCGCGCTTCGGGCGGTGTCGGACATCGGCACGCACTGGATGGACCTCGTCTGTTCGATTACCCACCTCGAAGTGGAAGCCGTGTTTGCCGACCTGAAAACGGTGCACCCCGTTCGAAAGCGCCCCCGGGGCGAAATCGCCACGTTTACCGGCAAGATGGGCGAGCCGCGGGAAACCGACCCGGTTGATATCACGACCGACGACTGCGGGGCGGTCCTCCTCCGGTTCAAGGGCGGTGGCCGCGGCGTGCTCTGGGTATCTCAGGTTACCGCCGGCTGTAAGAACCGTCTCCGCTACGAAATTTCCGGGACGAAGGGCGCCATGTCCTGGTCGAGCGTAACGCCCGACGAACTCTGGCTCGGCCACCGAAACACGCTGAACGAGTCGTTCATGAAGGACCCCTCCCTCATGAGCGACTTCGCCCGGCCGTTCTCCAACTACCCTGGCGGTCACAACGAGGGCTACCCGGATACCTTCAAGCAGTGCTTCCGCGCGTTCTACGACGCCATCCGCGACGGCGTGCCGGCCGAAAAAGCCCTCTACCCGACCTTCGCCGATGGCCACAAGGAAATCGTCATCTGCGACGCCATCGTCGAAAGCAACCGCGAACAGCGGTGGGTGAGGGTTTAAGGTGTAGAAGTTCAAGGTTAAAGGAGCCGCGGCACGACCTGAACACCCAACACCATTAAACCTTAAGAAACTGTTGAGATTTGCGTTTTGCATAATGAGCAAGTCATCCCCGCGCAGGCGGGGACCCAGAAAAATGCCAGTCTGATGGCTGGATTACTTCGTAAGTCGTTTCGCTCGTTTCCCGCCTCCGCGGGAGCCTGCCCCCGGCTTTGACCGGGGGATGACTATGCCTTGGGTTGTTCAAATCTCAACAGTTTCTAAACCTGGAACCTTAAACTCTTCAGCCATGAAGCTCGGATTCGTTAGCGCCATTCTGCCCGATCTCACCCTGGAAGAGGTCCTCACCTTTGCCGCGCAGGAGGGGTTTGACTGCGTCGAAGTGATGTGCTGGCCGGCCGGCAAGGCCGAGCGCCGCTACGCCGGCGTGACGCACATCGACGTGACTTCTTTTGGTAAAAAGGAGGCGAAAGCCGTCCAACAACTCGTCGCCGACACCGGCGTCGCCATCAGCGGACTGGGGTATTATCCCAACCCACTGTGCCCGGATGAGGACGAAGGGAAGGTCTATGCCGACCACATCAAGAAGATGATCGATGCCGCCGAGCGGTTAGAGATTGGCGTGGCGAATACGTTTATCGGGCGGGACTGGACGAAGACGGTCGACGAAAACTGGCCGCGCTTCAAGAAGGTCTGGAAACCGCTCATCAAACACGCCGAGCAGCACGGCGTCCGCGTGGCCATCGAAAACTGCCCCATGTCGTTCACGCGCGACGAATGGCCCGGCGGAAAGAATCTCGCCCACTCGCCGGCCATCTGGCGCCGTATGTTCGATGAGATCTCGAGCGACTTCTTCGGGCTGAACTACGACCCCTCGCACATGATCTTGCAGCACATGGACTACCTGAAGCCCATGCGCGAGTTCGCCGGCAAGCTCTTCCACATCCACGCCAAAGACGCTCGCATCGACCGCCATCGGCTGGACGATGTAGGCGTTTTCGCCTTCCCGAACCAGTTCCACACCCCCAAACTGCCTGGCCTCGGCGATGTGAACTGGGGCCAATTCGTGGCAACTCTGGGCGATACGGGGTACCAGGGCGCCATCTGTGTCGAGGTGGAGGACCGCGCCTTCGAAGGCTCGGTGGAAGCCCGCAAGGCCGCCCTCCGGCAGAGCCATGCGTACCTGCGTCAGTTTATCCCGAAGTGGTGACGTGCGCCGTCATCCCCCGATCCAGGAAACTTCATCCCGCACTTGATGCGGGATCCAGTCGGGTTAGCAACCCTATTCTGGGTCCTGGATCAAGTCCAGGATGACAATCTTTTTTTGCGCCGAGCTCATTGTAAACACCTCTCGATAAACATGAACAAACAATCCGTAATGGCTCAGTTCGACCTCACGGGTCAGGTCGCGATCATCACCGGCGCCGGCGGGGCGCTCTGTGGCACGCTCGCGCACGCCCTGGCGGCCGTCGGCATGAAGGTGGCCGTGCTGGACCTGAACCTCGAACAGGCCCGAAAGGTGGCGCATGAGATCGAGCAGGCCGGCGGCGAGGCGCAGCCTTTCGCCTGCGACGTCATGAACGAGGAGCAGCTCCACATCTGCCGGGAGCGGATCGAGACGCTCTGGGGCCCGCCGCACTGCCTCATCAACGGCGCCGGCGGCAACGACCCACGTGGCACGACGACGGAGGAGTTTCTGGAGCCGGGCGCGCTGGACAAAGAGGGCGTCACGGGGTTCTTCGACCTCGAATACGCCGGCTTCCAGTTCGTATTCGGGCTCAACTTCATGGGGACGTTCCTCCCGACAAAGGTCTTTGCAAAAAGCATGGTGACGGCCGGCCGGGGCTCGATCGTCAATATCTCCTCGATGAGCGCCCTCGCGCCGCTGACGAAGGTGTCCGCCTACTCGGCCGCCAAAGCGGCCGTGGCCAACTTCACCCGCTGGCTGTCGGTCCATTTCGCCCACACGGGCGTCCGCGTCAACGCCCTCGCGCCGGGCTTTTTTATGACCGAGCAGCTCCGCTTCCTGCACATCGACCAGACCACCGGCGAATACACCCCCCGCGCCAAAAAGGTGATCGCCCACACCCCGATGGGCCGGTACGGCGAGCCCGAAGAACTCATCGGCACCGTCATCTACCTCCTGTCGGACGCCTCGCGGTTTGTGACGGGCAACATCGTCCCTATCGACGGCGGGTTCTCGTCGTACTCGATTTGACGGGGTGGGGGCTGGGGATGCATGACGGGCCTCGACTTATTTCGAGCGCACGAAGTTATCGACCCCGGAAAACGCGGCTCGCGTGATAATGGACTACTTCTGTAACGCCCCAGCTGATTAAGGAGTTTTCAAGGTACGTCGTGATCCCCGTGCCCGGCATGGAGTGGTTGCAGACGGCGCCAGGCGGTATCCCGGCCTTTCGTGCCCGCCGCTTGATCATCCGGAGCGCCTCGTTGCGATCCAGGGGCCGCTCGGTGAGCTATCCTTCCCCCTCATCCTCCACCAATAAACCCCGGGTACAACGTCATCCCGCCGTCGATGTAGAGGGTGATGCCGTGGATATAATCCGACTGGTCCGACGCCAGCCAGATGGCGGCCCGGGCGACATCTTCGGGCTCCCCAATGCGTTTGGTGGGGATGAGCCGCAACAGCTGGTCGTTGTAGATCTCTGGCGTCGTCAGTTTCTCGACGTTCATCGGGGTGCGGATGGCGCCGGGTGAAATCGAGTTCACGCGGATTTTCAAGTGGGCCACTTCCTGGGCGATGCTTTTCATCAGCAGCATCACGCCCCCTTTCGCCGCGGCATAGTTCACGTGACCCTCCCAGGGGATCAGGTCGTGCACCGAGCTCATGTGCAGGATCTTGCCCATCGCATAAGAGATGCTCCGGTCGATGCCCTGCCGTTTGAAGGCGCGGATGGCTTCGCGAGCGCAGAGGAACTGGCCGGTGAGGTTAGTGTCGATCACCCGCTGCCACTGGTCCATCGTCATCTCGTCCGTCGGGGCGTTGAGCTGGAAGCCGGAGTTCGGGACGACGATGTCGATTCGGCCAAAGGTCTGCCGGCCGGCCTCGAACATGGCGATGACCTGATCTTCTTTGCCCACATCGGCCTTATAAACCAGCGCGCGCTGGCCGGCGGCCTCGATCTCCGCCGCCACCTCGCGGGCGCCGGCTTCGTCCGAATGGTAGTTAACGACCACATTCGCGCCCGCCTGCGCGAAGCCAATGGCCACCGCGGCGCCCAGGCCTTTGCTGGCGCCGGTGACGAGCGCGGTCTGACCGGCCAGAACCCGATGTATCGGGACGGGCGGCATGTCGTTAGGCGGAGTATACGGGGTGGGTGTGTCGGGCATCATGGTGACGAAGACGTGACTGGAAAAGGGAAGGATCGAGGATTCTCTGAAGCCTCCAAGGATACTCTCCGACGCACGAAATCCGCAACCAGTATCCGGACGGGCACTTACTTGACTTTGCCCACTTTCAAGACTAACCGAACCCCCAAAAAGATTGTCATCCTGAGCGTAGTCGAAGGACCTCCCGGCCGTCCGAGAGGTCCTTCGACAGGCTCAGGATGACACCACGTTGGTTTTAGCTAGTCCATTGTCTTTCGTTCGAGCCTTGCGAATTCAAGTACGTTCTGCGAGTAGTGCTCGAAAGTTTCGATTCAGAGCCTATCCGGAAACCTGCTCTTCGTGCCCGAGCGCGAGCGAGCGGATTTCGGGCAAGGCGCGCGAAGCAGCCGTATCCAACAGATACGGCGATGCAGCGGAACGCCGCCCGGGAGCCGCACAGCCGCGCGAAGCCCAGATGAGGTTTTCGGATAGGCTCTTAATGCGAATGCTCCTCGTAGTGCCGCTTGAGGAGATCCCCCCCGAAATCGTTCTCCAGATCGCGCCAGACGCTGTGGACGTGGTTGCCGTTGTTCTGGGTGTTGTCGTATTCGAGGAGCATCGACGGCGTGTGGATCCGATAATAATGCGGCTGGCCGACGTCCGTCGAGCCGGCCCAGGCAAAAAACACGCTATCGGCCGGCACGGCGTTGAAGCGGGCCATCGCCCGGGCGGCGACATCCTCCTCCATGTTTCCGGCGTAGGCCTCGACGATCTGCACCAGCGTGGCCCGCGCGGCGGCGTCGAGCTGCGTGAGCGCGAGTCCATCGAACGTTTCGAGCGAGGCGTCGCGTTTGTTGCCCGTCAGAATGTCGTTCGGCGCTTTTTCGGTGATGATCGCCCGGGCGCGACGGTCCGCGTCGAGCGCCGTCACCAGCTCACGCGCGAGGTCCTCAATGTCGCCATTGAGGCGGAAGCCGGTGTACATCCCTTCGGCGATGTGGCCCGGGTTGGAGCCAAAAAAGGCGGGAGTCAGGGCCACTTCGCCGGAGATGGAGGAAAAGTTGAGCGACAGATGATGGCCTTCGAAGCGCCAGCCCCAGGGTTCGTCGCCCGAGGGGTCGCCGAAGACAGTCAGGTAATACAACTCGGGGTCGCGATAGGCGGGGTTTTTTTCGATATCCGCCAGGATACGCTCCAGCATCAGGACACCCGTCGCGCGCAGGTAGCCGGGGTGGCTGAGGGCGCTACGGAGGAGCGCGTGGGTATGCTGGCGCTGGTCTGCCGTCATGTCCTTGATCGGCAGCCCTTTACGCTCGCCGGGGATCGGGACGAAAAACCAGTTCGTCCGCTCGGCGTCGTCGAAAGGGAACGAGGCGCGTTCGCGCAGGGCGGGGTCGAGCGCGGCGAGGAACGCCTGCGCGGCTTCCCGCATGCGCTGGGGCGTATCGGCCGGCGTGGGCTGCTGGGCGCGAGCCGGGGCGGCGTAGAGGAGGACCGCGAGGATGGCGGCGACCTGAAGACGGGCTGAAGTTTTCATAGGGCAGGACTCGCTTTATCGTAGGGAATGATCTAAAGTCGCGTATCCGCACCATCCGCACTGTGAATTCTGTCGTGTAGCAAGCCATCCTGCGCCGGGAGATTTCCCGGCCCCGGGCGCAACTAGCCCCGGAGCAGACCGTATCGCCGGGGAAACCGTCCACTTTTTTAACGAGTAACCGCCATGCGACTCATCGGATACCTTGTTGTCGGCCTCCTGCTCACCGTCGTTTCGGTCGACCGCCCCGCCGTCGCGTCTATATGCGAGGGGCAGGACATCACCGACACCGTCAAAGAAACCTTCAAGGTGAGGCCCGGCGGTACGCTGCATATCGAGCTCGACTACGGCAATATCGAAGTCGTCACCAGCTCGGGCGACCGCGTGGTCGTCGAACTTGAGCGGACGGTCCGCGTGCGGGATGAGGACGAAGCGCGGTCCATCCTTGATCGTTACCACGAATACGCCATCGAACAGGACGGCGACGACGTGTCGGTCGAGTCCCGGTACCAGGCCGGCGGCTCCCGCTGGGGCGGCAATAATCGGAATCACCTCAAAATCCGCGTAAAAGTGGAGGTGCCGTTCGACTATAACGTCGAATTTGAGTCCGGCGCGGGCAATGTGGATGTAGGCCGCCTCGAAGGCGATGTGTCGGGCAAGACGGGCGCCGGCAACATCACGATGGAACGGGTGATGGGCACGATTGACATCACGACGGGCGCCGGCAATATCGCCATCGAAGGCGGCAGCAATCATGTCGATGTCAACACAGGCGCCGGCAATGTCGACCTTCGTGACGTGGAAGGCTCGGTTCGCGCGAATACCGGTGCGGGCAACATCACTGCCTACATCGTGCGCCAGCCCGAAGAAGATTCTCGCCTCGAAACGGGCGCCGGCAACGTCACCGTGTTTCTTGATAACGCGGCCGGCGTGTACGTAGACGCCGTCGCCAGCATGGGATCTGCCAGCTGCGACTTCGAGCTCGAAGTGAAGGGCAAGTGGATGACGAAGTCCTTCGAAGGCGAAATCAACGGCGGCGGGCCCGATCTCTTTATGCGCGCCGGCGTGGGCAACGTGTCGCTGCGCCGACGGTAGTCCATTCCGCAATTCGGATTGCGCGTTTCAGAGACGCTCCACAGGAGCGTCTCTACGTGTTTTATCCCGCGCTTGCATTTCTCGCTTAACACTGTTAATCTAAGGCATGCCCACGCAACGCACATCCCGCCCCGATCTGCACCGCGCCATCCTGGACGCGGCCCGCGCGCTGTTGCACCGGGACGGGTATGCCGGCCTTTCCATGCGAAATATCGCTGGCGCCATCGGATATAGCGCAACGAGCATCTACCTTCATTTTGAAAACAAAGAGGCCCTGTTCAACGCCCTTATAGATGAGGGAATGGGGCTGTTGCACGAGGACTTGGACGCCGTGGAAGCCTCCGGGGGGCATGTCCTGGACCGGTTCCGGGCGTTGTGCGATCGGTACATGCAGTTTGGATTGCGCCGGCCCGAGTATTATGAGATCATGTTTCTGCTGCATCCCGAGCGAAACGCCCGTTTCCCGGTAGACATGTACCGCCGTGCGCGGCGGAATCTGGATTACATGGTGCACGTGTTGCGCGAGGGCCGGCAGCAGGGGTTCTTTGTGGTAGAAGACATCCGCGTCGCGGCCAGCGGGATCTGGGCGTCGCTGCATGGCGCGGTGTCGCTCCTCTTGGCCCAGCGGATCGACGTCGGGATCAATCGCGAGTCGTTTATCGCCGCCGTGATCCAGCAGCAGGTGCAATCGGTCACCGCTGCCATGCCGGCTGTTTCGAGATGAATTTCGCATTGTATTCGGTAGCGCTTCCAGTAGGGGGAGCACCAACGAGTAGAGACCAACCCGAGAGGCGATCATGAGCGAAACCATCGACCAACTCACACCAGCGCGCACCGCCCCGCAGACCCCGGTCCGCCGCGGCGCGGCCACGAGTCTGCCCGTGCTGGGCAAAACGCTGCCCGACCTCCTGTACGACGCTTGCGAGCGCTACCCGAACCCGCGTCTCTATGCCCGGCATACGCCCGCCGGCTGGGCGTATCTCTCGACAGACGAATACCGCATCCAGGCGGAGGAAGTAGCCCTCGGGTTGATCGATTATGGGCTCGACCGCGGCGACCGGGTCGCCCTTTTCATGGATAGCGATACCTTATTCTGCGTCGCGGACATGGGGTGCCTCATTGCGGGGCTGGTCGATGTGCCGATCTACCTCTCTCAGGCGGCCGCAACGAACGCCTACATCCTCAAACACTCCGGCGCCGTCGCGCTCTTTGTCACCAGCATGCCGCTGCTCGAGGAACTGAATGCGTTGCTGGCGGACACGGACTGCCTCAAGACCATCATCGTGGTGGAGCCTCCGGAGCCGAAAACGATGACGCTGATGCCCGAGGGAGTGCAATGGATCACGATGGATCGGCTGCGCGCCCGGGGGCGCAAACACATCCAGGCCGAGCCGGAAGTCGTCGCCGGACTCCGCGCCCGGCTCGCGCCCGGCGACCTCGCCACCATCGTCTACACCAGCGGCACGACCGGCGAGCCGAAGGGGGCCATGCTCTCCCACCAGAATATCTCGTACAATGGCGTCACGTCCGTCCAGGAGCTCGGGGACTTCCGGCCCGGCGCCGATGGGGAGGTGAGCATCTCCTTTCTCCCGCTATCCCACATCTTTGCCCGCACCCTCTATTTCGGGGTGCTGGCGTCTGGCATTACGACCTACTTCTCCACGCCGGAGCGCCTCACGCAGGACCTGACGGACGTCCGACCCACCCTCTTTGCCACCGTCCCGCGCCTTCTCGAGAAGATCCACAGCCGAATCGTAGAAAAAGCGACGACGCTGACGGGGGTCAAGAAGAAGCTGCTAAACTGGTCGCTCGGCCTGGCCGGCGCCTACAGCCTCGATGCCGCGCCATCGGGTGGGTATCGTCTGCAGCTCAAGTTAGCCGATGCGCTGGTCTTCAAAAAGTGGCGCGCCGCCCTCGGGGGACGCATCAAGTACATCATCTCGGGTGGCGCCGCGCTAAATCCGGACCTCGCCAACCTCTTCGCCGCCGCCGGCATCAGGGTACTGCAGGGCTACGGTCTCACCGAGACCAGCCCGGTCATCGCCTTTAATCGGCCCACGCGGAACCGCGCCGGCGCCGTCGGCGAGTTGCTGCCGGGCGTCGAGGCGGTTCTCGCCGAGGACGGCGAACTCATCACCCGCGGCCCGCACGTCATGCTGGGGTACTACAACGCGCCGGAGAAAACGCGGGAGGTGATCGATGAAAACGGGTGGCTACATACAGGCGACATCGCCGAGTTCACTTCGGACGGTTTCCTTCGGATCACCGACCGGAAAAAGGATCTGTTTAAACTCTCGACCGGCAAATACGTGATGCCGCAGCCCCTCGAAAACCGGCTCATGGCCCACCCGCTCGTAGAACAGGCCGTGGTCGTCGGCGCTGGCTATAAGTATTGCGGGGCGCTCATCTTCGTCAACCAGGAGACCCTGAAACGATTCGCCGAAACACGCGGCATCGACGGGGGGCTCGCGGTAGAGGACCTCCTCGAACACCCGTTCATCCAGGAACGGTTCAAACAGTTGGTGGACCTGGCCAACGAGGGGATGGACCCCTGGTCCACCATCAAACGCTTCGTGCTCGTGGCAGACCATCTGACCATCGAAAACGGGATGCTTACGCCCACCATGAAGGTAAAACGCGCCAAGGTGCGCGAGCGCTACGCCGACCGGATCAAGGCGCTGTACCCGCTGGAAGAAGGTGAGTCGGGATGACAAATCGTTGTGATTATCACTTCGATCTCGATACTAGACTACTGATTCGTACGGATAACTGACATGATGCGGCGGCTCGAGGAGACGCACAGGTTTGCGTCTCTACGGGTTGGAAATCGGCATCTTTACTGGTTTCTGGTCGTCGTTGCGTAACGTCACTTTATGATTTAATACCATGGAAACGATACTTCATACCGAAGCCCCGACCGCCCTCGCCGGCGTGACGTTGCCGTTTCGACGCGTGGCCGTGCTGGGGGCCGGCACGATGGGGGCGCAGATCGCGCTGCACATCGCGAACGCCGGCCTGGAGGTCGACCTGCTCGATATCGCACCAAAAGACGGCGCCAGGGACGGTAGCGACAAAAACGCGGTCGTCGAGAAGCTCTTCGCCCAGGCCACCAAGCTGAGCCCGTCACCCCTGTTCACCGACGCCGTCTCCCGGCGCGTCCGCCTCGGGAATTTTGACGAACACTTCGACCGCATCGCCAGCGCCGACTGGGTGATCGAGGTGGTGGTCGAACGGATGGACATCAAGCGCTCGGTCCACGAACGCATCGAGGCGACGGCCCATCCGGATGCCGTGATCTCGACCAACACGAGCGGTCTGCCGATCCACGCCATCGCCGAGGGGCGGTCCGCCGGCTTCAAACGCCGTTTCCTCGGGACGCACTTCTTCAACCCGCCCCGCTACCTCCACCTCCTCGAAATCATCCCCACGCCGGACACCGACCCCGCGATTGTCCACCGGGTAGCCGAGTTCGGACGGGTGCACCTCGGAAAGGGCATCGTCGTCGCCAAGGACACCCCGAATTTCATCGGCAACCGGATCGGCATTTTCGGGCTGATGCACGCCATCCACGCCTTCGCCGAAGGGCGCTACTCGATCGAGGAGATCGACACCCTCACCGGTGAACTCACCGGCCGGCCCCGCTCCGCCACCTTCCGCACGGCCGACGTCGTCGGGTTGGATACGCTGCGGCATGTGACGGTGAACCTGTATGACGGCGTACCGGACGACGAGAGTCGCGAGCGATTCGCGGTGCCGGAGGTGCTGACGCGCCTCATCGAAGGCGGGGCGCTGGGGGCCAAGACGGGCGCCGGCTTCTACAAAAAAGAGGGGAAGGAGATCAAGTCGATCGACCCCGCGACAGGTGGCTACGCCGCCGCCAAACCCCTCGACCTGGGCGATCTCGCCGCCATCGAAAAAGCCGGCAAGCTGCCGGCCCGGTTGCGCGCGCTGTATGCCGATCCCGGCCGCGCGGGCGCGTTTTTCCGGGAATCTATCCACGAACTCTGCGCCTACAGCGCCCGCCGCATCCCCGAAATCGCCGACAGTCCGGCCGACATCGACCGGGCGATGGAGTGGGGGTTCGGGTGGGCCATGGGTCCGTTCGCCACGTGGGACGCCCTCGGTTTCGACACCGTCCTCGCCGGCATGGCCGCGGCCGGCACGGCGTTGCCGGAGTGGATCCATACCATGAAAGCCGCCGGGCACGACCGATTTTATCGCGGCGGCGGCGCGTCTCGGGAGGTCTATATCCCCGGCGATGGCTACGTGAGCGACATTCCGCCGAAGGATGAAATTGACCTCGCCGCCCTCGCGGCGCGCCCGGAGGCGATCCTCTGGAGTAATTCGGAATCGGCTCTGATCGACCTCGGGGATGGCGTCGCCCTGTTCGAGTTCAGATCCAAGGCCAACGCGCTCGGCTTCCAGGTCATCCAGGGGGTGATGGACGCCATCGACTTCGTCGAGAACAACGCAGACCTCCGGGGCATGGTTATCGCCAACGCCGGCAAGAACTTCGCCGTCGGCGCCAACCTCGCCGAGCTGGCGGCGGCCGTGGCCGGCAAGCAGTTCGACGTTGTCGATCAGGCCATCGACCGCTTCCAGCAGGCCGTCCTCCGGGTCCGTTACGCCCGGAAGCCCGTCGTCGTCGCCACCCATCAGCGGGTGCTGGGGGGTGGGTGCGAGCTTGCGATGGCGTCGCCGAATCCCGTGGCGGCATCCGAGACCTACATGGGGCTCGTCGAGCTGGGCGTGGGGCTGATCCCCGCCGGCACGGGCACCACGCACCTTGCCGCGCTGGCGTCCGAGCGGGCCGCCGGCGGCTTCTCGAGCCAGATCATCGCCCACATTCAGCGGTTTTTCGAGAACGTGGCCATGGCGAAGGTGTCGACCAGCGCCCGTAACGCGCAAGAGCTGGGGTATCTACCAGCCCACGCCATCGTGACGATGAACGACGCCCGCCGCTTCCATGCGGCGAAGCAGACCGTCATCCAGCTGTCCGAAGCCGGTTACCTGCCGCCGCCCGTGCGGGCGCACATTCAGGTGCTCGGCCGGCCCGGTAAAGCCGCGCTCGAGGTGGCCGCCCGGCAGTTCGAGGCCGGCCGCTTCATCACCGAATACGACCGGCGTCTGGCGGTTGACCTGGCGCATGTGCTCACCGGGGGCGACCTCAGCGGGCCGGCCACTGTCCACGAAGCCTACCTGGTCGAACTCGAACGCGAGGTCTTCCTCCGTCTCCTCGGCGAGCCCCAAACCCAGGCCCGTATCGAGGCGATCTTGAAAACCGGGAAGCCGTTACGAAACTAAACGTTATGCGGTTATGTGATGGACGTTGAGATGACCACATCCGCTCCTTCCCAGCTCGTCATCCCCAACATGATTGGGGATCCATAGAAGGCCCGATGGCAGCATGGTTCCCCGCTTTCGCGGGGATGACGAAACGGGGAGTAGTGAAGCTCTATTTCGTTTCTTAATACCGAATCTCCATGCAAACACACGAAGCCTACATCCTAAGCAGCATCCGGACGGCCGTCGGTAAGGCCAACCGGGGCGCGCTGGTCAACATACGCCCCGAGGCGCTGGGCGGGTTTGTCGTCGCCGAGGCTATCAAGCGCGTGAAAGGGCTCAAAAAAGAGCAGGTCGAGGACGTCCTGATGGGATGCGCCATGCCCGAGGGGCCGCAAGGACTGAACATGGGCCGGATCATCGCGCAGATCGCCGGCCTGCCAGACGCCGTCCCGGGCGCCACCGTCAACCGGTTCTGCTCGTCGGGGCTGCAGACGATCGTCATGGCCGCGCAGGCCATCATGGCCGGCCACAACGAGGTCGTCGTCGCCGGCGGGGCCGAGTCCATGAGTCAGGTGCCCATGAGCGGCTTCTACTTCTCGCCCGACCCCGCCACCGTCGACGCGGACCCCGACGTCTACGTTTCGATGGGGCAGACGGCCGAAAATGTCGCCGAACGCCACAAGGTGAGCCGGGAGGATCAGGACCGCTTTGCGCTCCAATCCCATCAACGGGCGCTGGCGGCCATCGCCGCCGGCCGCTTCGAGGAAGAAATCGTCCCGTTCCCGGTTCGCGACGTCGTGTATGCGGGAGGGGCGACGAAGACGCTGGCGTTCGATTTTAAGACCGATGAAGGCCCGCGGCGGGAAACGTCCGCCGAGGCGCTGGCGAAGCTCAAGCCGGCCTTCCGCGCCGGCGGCACCGTAACGGCCGGCAACGCCTCGCAGATGTCCGACGGCGCCGCGGCGACGGTGGTCGCCAGCGGCCGGGTGGCGCGCGACCTCGGTGTCGACCCCATCGCTCGGCTGGCCGGCTACGCCGTGGCCGGCGTCGCGCCGGACGTCATGGGCGTGGGTCCCATCCCGGCCATCGAGAAGGTCCTCAAACAAACCGGCTTGAAGGTGAGCGATATCGGGCTCGTCGAGCTCAACGAGGCCTTTGCCGCCCAGGCGCTTGCCGTCATCCGGGAAGTCGGTTTCGACGAGGCGATCGTCAACGTCAACGGTGGGGCGATTGCGCTTGGGCATCCCCTCGGGTGCACCGGCGCCAAGCTCACCGCGACCCTCCTGCACGAGATGAAACGCCGGGGGGTGCGCTACGGCATCTGCACGATGTGTATTGGTGGGGGGATGGGGGCGGCGGCCGTGTTTGAACGGTTTTGACAACCGGGAGACGCATGGTGATGCGTCTCTACGGCGACACTTTTAAACGTCGCGGCGCGTTGGAGACGCATGGTGATGCGTCTCTACGGCGACACTTTTAAACGTCGCGGCGCGTTGGAGACGCATGGTGATGCGTCTCTACGGCGACACCATTGTACCTTGCACATTTAACCCCTCCCGCCATGGACCTGCCTCTCTATCATTTCTTTTTGTTGCTGCCGGCCTGGCTGGTGGCGTTGAGCATTCTGGCCGTTTTTGTGGCCTTCGGGTATACCGGGGCGCCGCTGTGGCTCTGGGCCATTGCCGGCGCCCTGGCGCTGTACGGGTTCGGGGCGCCGGCGTGGCTCTGGATCGCGTTCGCCGTGCTGGCGGTCGTACTCAACCTCCCTCCGCTGCGGAGGGTGCTGTTCAGCGGCCCCATCATGCGGCTGCTGAATGCGCTCAAGTTTCTGCCCTCGATCTCCGAAACCGAGCAGGTAGCCATCGAGGCCGGCAATGTGTGGGTGGAAGGGGAGCTGTTTTCGGGTAAGCCGGATGTCAAACGGATCATGGGGGAGGCCTATCCGGACCTCACGCCGGAGGAGCAGGCCGTGCTCGACGGACCTATCGAAGAGCTGTGCCGCGTGACGAACGACTGGGAGGTGTTCCAGACAAAAGAGTTGCCAGATGCTGCTTGGGACATCATCCGGCGTGAGCGGCTCTTCGGGATGATCATCCCCAAAGAATATGGGGGATTGGGATTTTCGCCCCTCGCGAACAGCGCCGTCGTCCAGAAACTGTCGTCCCGTTGTGGGCCGCTGGCGACGACCGTCATGGTGCCGAACTCGCTCGGGCCGGCGGAGCTGCTCATCCATTATGGCACCCAGGCGCAGCGCGACCATTACCTGCCTCGCCTCGCGACCGGCCAGGAAATCCCCGCCTTCGCGCTCACCGAGCCGGGCGCGGGCTCCGATGCCGGCGCGATCACCTCCAACGGCGTCATATTCCGCGGGGCCGACGGGCAGCTCTACCTGCGTCTCAACTGGAAGAAGCGGTACATCACCCTCGCGGCCATTTCCACGGTGCTTGGCCTCGCCTTTAAGTTGCGCGACCCGGAAAATCTGCTCGGCAAAGGCGAAAACCCCGGCATCACCTGCGCGCTGATCCCCACGCAGACGGCCGGCGTGGAGCTGGGCCTACGGCACAACCCCCTCGGCGTCCCGTTCTACAACTGCCCGACGGAGGGGCACGACGTCCTCCTCCCGATCGACGCCATCATCGGCGGGGCGGAGGGGGCCGGGCAGGGGTGGCGGATGCTGATGGAGTCCCTCGCGGCCGGCCGCGGCATCTCGCTGCCGGCGTCGGCGGCGGGTGGGAGCAAACTCGTCTACCGCGCCGCCTCGGCTCATGCGAAGATCCGGAAACAGTTTGGACTGCCCATCGGGCTGTTCGAGGGTATCGAGGAGCCGCTGGCAAGGATCGGCGGATTCAACTACGTGATGGAGGCCGCGCGCCGGTACACCTGCGGGGCGCTGGCGAAGGGAGTGGCGCCGGCGGTGGTGACCGCGATGGCGAAATACAATTTCACCGAGCTGCAGCGCAAGGCGATCAACGATGGGATGGATATTCTTGGCGGAAACGCGATATCCTGGGGACCGCGCAACCTGCTGGCGTCGGCGTATATGAACACCCCGATCGGCATCACCGTCGAGGGCGCGAACATCCTCACCCGCACCCTGATGATCTTCGGGCAGGGCGCCATCCGGTGCCATCCGTACGTCTACGCCGAAACGCAGAGCCTCATGAAACGCGACGCGGCCGGCTTCGACCTCGCCTTCACCAGCCATGTCGGCCACACGGTGCGCAACCTGTCGCGGGCCATCGTACTGTCGCTCACGCGGGGGGTGTTCGCGGCCTCGCCGGCCAGCGGCGTGGCGCGGCGCTACTGGCAAAAGCTGGTCTGGACATCCGCCTCGTTTGCATTCCTGGCAGACATCGCCCTCATCAGCCTGGGCGGAAATCTGAAGCGTAAGGAGAAGATCACCGGGCGTTTCGCTGACATCTTTTCGTGGCTCTACCTCGCCGCCGCCACGCTGCGGCGCTTCGAGGCGGAGGGTCGGCTGAAGGAGGACGAAGCCTTCCTGCACTGGTCGATGCAATACGCCTTCGGCGAGATCCAGAAGGCGTTCGACGGGCTGTTCAAGAACTTCGACGTGCCGGTGCTGGGGTTGATATTCCGGGGACCCGTTGCTCTCTGGTCGCGGCTGAATCCGTTTGGAAATGGGCCGCGGGATAGCGTCGGCCATGACGTGGCGCGGGCCATGCAGATACCCGGACCCCAGCGCGACCGCCACACCGCCGGCATCTACACCCCGTCCGATCCCGAGGAGGCGCTCGGCCGGCTCGACCACGCCCTGCGCCTCGTCACCGAAGGAGATCAGGTGGCGCGGGCCATTGGAAAGGCTGTCGGCGCGAAGAAACTACCGAAGGGCCGGCCCGAGACACTCATCCAGGCGGCGCTAGACGCCGGCGTCATCACCGCCGACCAGGCCGAACTCATGAAACGCGCCGAAGCCGCCCGCGAGGATGCCATCCAGGTAGACTCGTTCACCCAGGAAGAGTACATGCAGGGGGTTAACGCGTTGACGCGTTAATGCTTCAGCCGCCACTCCAGCCCGAACGCCGGCATGATCGGCAGCCAGGTCTGCGGTTCGGGGATGAGGAGGACTGTTCCGTCCTCCTGGTTGACAGGGCGGTAGTTGTAGAGCCGGATGTTCTTCCGGTTATAGGCATTACGCACCTCGACATAGGCGGCGAGGGTTGAGTTTCGCATCGTGAAGTCGCGCTGGATGCGGACGTCCAGCCGGTGGTAGGCCGGCAGCGTCAACGCGTTCAGGACGCCGAAGTGTTTGCGGTAGAAGCTGTCTCCGCCGCGGGGGCGAACGATTTCGACATCGACGCTCGTATAGCGCCAGCCGGTGTGGTATTGCCAGGTCGCGTTGATGCCCAGGCGCCGGCCGATGCGCAGATTGGCGTCTGCAAAGAAGGTGTGGAGCTGGTCGAAGCTTTTCGCCACGCGGACGCCGTCGACGACATCCTCGGCGCGGGATAACGCGTACGAAAGCCACCCGTTGAAGCGCCGGCCGATGTCCTTCTGCACGAGCACCTCCAGGCCGAGCGCCTCGCCGAAATCGGGGTTGAGTTGGACGCGGTCGTCCGCGATCTCGGGGAAGAGATTGGTGGCGTCGCCGAGGAGGCTGACGTAGCGGGGCCGCAGGTTGGTTTTGCGTTTCTGGTAAACATCTACCCGAACCGACGCCCCGCCGGCAAGCAGCTGGTGGATGCCCACGACCCGGTGTTCAGCGCGCTCGGCGGCATAAAACGCCGCGTCGCTATCCTGCAGCATCAGCTCGTGCAGCCCCTGGATCTGATGGAAGTACCCCCAGCCGGCGAGAAGCGTCATTCCAGTCCAGAGCCGGTAGCCGGCATTGACGCGGGGGCTGAAATGGCGGTCGTCGGTCCAGGAAGCCATGTCGTAGCGGACGCCGGCCTCGGTGGTAAGCCGGCGACCGATGCGCTGGCGGTAGCTGGTGTAGGCGCCGGCGGCCTGGCCGGAGCGCCCCTGTGCCCAGCTCGATTTTTCATAGGCCGGCCCCGTCTGCCGGGTCGCCGCCTCTTCGAGGTAGTCGGCGCTGGCGTAGCGGTAGTCCGCCCGGTGCTCGCGGACGACATAGCCCCACTTGAACAGGGCGCGGTCACCGGCCTCGAAGTGCCAGTCCTGTCGGGCCCCGAGCGTGAGGAACGTGCGGTCGTCGTTCACCTCGAAGGACACCCGGCCGTCGCTGGTCCGGATGTCGATGCCGCGTCGGTACTGGCCGGCGCGGCTCAGGGAGAGCACGGTGGAGGAGTAGAGCCGGCTGGACCAGACGCTTTGCAGGCTGGACCACACGTAGCCGTTGCCGTACCGTGTGAGGGCGCGGTCGTTCGGCTCGTTTCGCTCGATGAAGTTCAGCCGGTCCTCGGCGCCGAGGGCGTGCAGGCCCAGGGTGTGACGCCGGCCGAGGCGGTAGGTGACCTTTGCGAACCCGTCGTAGTACCGCGGCGCGTAGTTCTGGTCCTGCCCGGTGAACTGGAGGACGAGGTCCATGAAGCCCCGCCGACCCAGCACGAGCCACCGGCCGTCGCCCGCTCGAAAGGTGCCCTGGGATTTCAGCCGGGCGTTCATCAGGCTGATGCCGAGCGTGGTTTCTGCCTCGCCGGTGTTGGGCTGCGCCGAAGTCAACGCAAAGACGCCGCTCAGCTTATTGCCGTATTCGGCGGTGAACGCCCCGGTCATCAGGTCGACGCCTCCGATCGCCTCCACATCCACGATACTCATCGCGCCGCCGCCGATGTCCTTCATGTGGAACGGATCCTGGAGCTCCATCCCATCCAGCGTCACGAGCACCTCGTCGTGTTCGCCGCCGCGCACCGTGAAGCGGGCGGAAAAGTCGCTGCCGGACAACCCCGGTATGCGGCGCACGGCGCGATAGACGTCATCTCCCAGGCCGGGCATGTGATCGAGTTCGTCGTTGGAGATAGTCTGCATCGAGCCCGACACGGCGCGTTGCATCGAGAAGCGGCCGGGAGTCACGACGACTTCGTCGAGGGAGAGGGCGGCTTCCTCGAGGTCGAAGTGCACGGTGACCGTCTGCCCTGCGGCGGCGAGGCCGACGCCGGACTGCCGGCTTTCGAAACCGAGCATGCCGGCCTCGACGGTGTAGTGCCCCGGCGCCATGCCGGCCATACGAAACCAGCCCTCGGCGTCCGTCGCGGCGCCGTACGGGGTGCCGGCCAGCCGCACGTGCGCGCCGGCGAGCGGGGCGCCGGTCGCGGCGTCCCGCACACGCCCTTCCAATCGAGCCGTGAGGGGAGTCGCGATGGCAGGAAGAGCCGGCGTGTGGACGCTCGCGGGCCGCGTTTGACCATTCGCGATCGGCGCGAACAGGCACATCAGCAGCGCCCAGAGAACCGCAGGCGAAGGTAAGCCCATTAAAGGGACCGGGTAATGAAACAGGTGCAGGCAGCCGGCGAGGGTGATTCGGCGAATGCTCGGCGTAGGGTGGTGGTGTATCGGGGTAGGAGCCCTGGCAGGCTCCGGGTGGCGAACGGGTGCGACGTAGTAGCGCGAAGGCCGCCGTTCGATAGCCCAGAATTAGGGCTTTTTTGTGACAATTTCAACTATTCGACGATGTTAAAGAAAAGCGGCAACTGCCCTACAACTCCGTGCACCACAGGCGTCATAGCGTGACGCCGGAATATGCCTTTATCCAGTGCCTTCGTGGTAGATCGAGTACGCCAGGCACGTCTTGTTTTGTTGCGTCTGAACCGATAGCGTTGAAGATCGTGTTAAGCCAGAGAGGCCGGCTCGTATAGCCGTTGCTCCTCGTGACGATAGCTTTAGTAAGGACCTGCGAAACGCTTCGCCGGCGTCCGCAGGGCGCTGTTCGTAGATTTTACGAGGTAATCCCTATGGCTGACTTGCGTCTTGATCACTTTCTGGGCGCGCTTCGCGACATGGAAAGCGCGCAGTACCGCATCCTGGATGCCCTGAACCGATCGCGCCAGGCGTTCAAGAAAAACATCATCTATCCGGATCTGGGTGCGCTGGTAAACCTGTACGGCTCGCTCCGGCAGTTGACAGGTCGGATGAACGAGGTGGAGCAGGGGATGCCCCGCCGGCTCAGGGAGATCGATCTTCGCAACAACCAGCTGCTGTACGACATTCCCGCGATGGAGGAGGACCAGCTGCTGCAGGTGCGTGAACTCATCGACTGGGCGATGCCGCACATCCAGGAAACCATCGAGGAAGGAAAAACCATCTTCGAGTTCGTGGAGGAGCAACTCCACCTGGGCGAGGTAGGCATCGTGCCGGCGTATGTCGAGGAAGGCTACCTGTTGGTGCCCAACCGCCTTACCAGCGAACTCTATATCCTCCAATACACGATTTCGCTGTTCACGGACGTGAAGGAGCGGTATCGGAGCCTCAAAACGAACCTCATCAAAACCATTCCGCACCGCTCGGTCTATCACTCTCCCCACGCCATCAAGCTCGAACTCATGGAGGAAAACCGAAGCCTGCCGAATCCCGCGACGTTTTTTTGCACCGTCGAGCTCGACCTCCCCTTCGAACAAACGCTGCTGCCCGTCGCCAAGCGGAAACTGATGCGCCACCTGTACACGCAAGGCGCGGCGTGAGTTGGGGGCGGGTTGGCAGGTTACAGGTTGGCAGGTTACAGGTTACAGGTTGGCAGGTTACAACATGTCAACTTGCAACTTGTCAACCTGCAACCATCCCCATTCTCCCCATATTCTTAACACGCTCGACACATTGTTTTGAAACAACGGTTGTCCGGGTCCGGTTTTAAAAAGTGCACGATTCGATGACCAAACCGTCAACGGGGAACGCATATGGCGACCGGTACCATGAACGACAACTGGAACTTCGTCAAGAAGCAGATCGAGTTGATCTGGAAGAACACGGAGTTCGACGACACGGAACTGAAGCGGGCGCGGGGCAATCTCCGGAAGATGGTGGATCTGATCAGCGAGAAGACGGGGGAGTCGCCGATGGAGGTGCGCCAGAAGATGAGCGCCATGTTTTAGAGGCGAACCGGGTCGAGTAAGGATTGGGTGGTCTAGGAGGAGGTACACGGCTGGAGGGATGTAACTCCGGCTGTGGACGAGGGTTTTTTATCGCCATGCAGTCGGCCCGATAAGGCCGGCTTTTTTTTTGCGAACGGGTTGGATCTATCGGCGTACAAGCCGCTCCTTTCTCAACTCCATTCCTATGTCCACCTTTCCCCTAGGCAAGCTGGCCCCGGTCACGTCCAAGCCGTTTCAGGACCGCCGGACCCGTTATGAGGTGCTCCTCGCCGAGTTATTCGAGCGGGCCGATGAGGTTAAGCCCGGCGGCGGCGCCCAGCGCATCGCGCGCGAGCACGAGCGGGGCAAGATGACGGCCCGCGAACGCATCGCGGCGCTGCTGGACGACGAGAACGACTTCACGGAGCTGGGCCTTTTTGCCGGCTACGGCATGTATGCGGACGAAGGTGGATGCCCTTCGGGCGGTACGGTGATGGGGCTGGGGAAGATCAGCGGCAAGTTGTGCCTCGTCGTGGCAAACGACGCGACCGTAAAGGCCGGCGCCTGGTTTCCGATCACGGCCAAGAAGAACCTCCGCGCCCAGGAAATTGCCCTCGAAAACCACGTCCCGATCGTCTACCTGGTCGACTCCGCCGGCGTCTACCTGCCCATGCAGGACGAAATATTCCCCGACAAGGACCATTTTGGCCGCATCTTCCGCAACAACGCCATCCTCTCCAGCCGCGGCATCCCGCAGATAGCCGCCATCATGGGGAGCTGCGTCGCCGGCGGCGCCTACCTGCCCATCATGAGCGACGAGGCCCTGATTGTCGATGGCACGGGCTCCGTGTTCCTCGCCGGCCCGTTCCTCGTCAACGCCGCCATCGGGGAGGTGGTGGACGCGGAAACCCTCGGCGGCGCCCGGACGACCGCGGAAATTTCAGGGGTGACCGACTACCGGGTGCCCGACGACGCGACGTGCCTGAGCACCATCCGCCAGCTCGTGGCTCACATGAACCTGAAGCCGCGCGCCGGCTTCCTGCGCGACACGCCGGCGGAGCCGGCGTACCCCGCCGAGGAGATCTACGGCATCATTCCCGAGGCCTCGAATCAGCCGTACGACATGCTCGAAGTCCTCGCCAGGATCGTCGACAAAGACTCCTGGACGCCCTATAAGGAAACCTACGGTCGGACGATCCTGACCGGCTATGCCCGCATCGACGGATGGAGCGTCGGGATCGTGGCCAACCAGCGGATGGTGGTGAAAAACAGCGAAGGGGAGATGCAGGTCGGCGGCGTCATCTACTCCGACGCGGCCGACAAGGCGGCGCGGTTCATCATGAACTGCAACCAGAAACGCGTCCCGATCGTGTTTTTCCAGGACGTGACTGGCTTCATGGTAGGCACCCGCGCCGAACACGGGGGCATCATCAAAGATGGGGCGAAGATGGTGAGCGCCGTCGCCAACACCGTCGTCCCGAAGTTCACGGTGATCGTGGGCAACTCGTACGGCGCGGGCAACTACGCCATGTGCGGCCGCGCGTACGACCCGCGCCTCATCTGCGCCTGGCCCACCGCCAAGATCGCCGTCATGGGAGGGAAGCAGGCGGCCAAGACGCTCCTTCAGATCCAGGTATCGAAGCTCGAACGGGAGGGCAAGAAGCTGACGCTAGAGGAACAGGCCGTGATGCTGGAGGAGATCGAAGAAATATACCGCGAACAGATGACACCCTACTACGCCGCCGCACGTCTCTGGGTGGACGAAGTGATCGACCCCGCCACCACCCGCCAGTGGCTCAGCCGCGGCATCGACATGGCCGACCACAACGCGGTGATTCCGCCGTTTAATCCGGGGGTGTTGCAGACGTAGCCGCCCCCCCACGCCCGTCCCCCAACCCCGTAGGTCGGGTTAGCCGCCCCCAGGCGGCGTAACCCGACGGACCACCACGAAATCTCCACCCGTCCGGCGTGCCCCGATGCAACCACCGCGTAATCCGCCATGCCAGTCACCCCAGTCGGTGTTATCCGTCGCGAATCCTGCGTCTCGCATTATCCGGTGGTTTGATATTGCAGCTCGTGCAGGTTCAATTTTGGCGAACGACGCGAAAGGTGTAAGATCTCAATCCCAACCACCTCGTTGTGTTCGTTATAATCCAGCACCACGCCCGGCGAGACCTCCTCTGACTCCACTATTTTTGAGTCATCGAGGCTCAGGAAAAGTGCATCGGCTTCTTTATCCACGTGCAGTTTCATAGTTTTCCCTTCATGGTTCGGTCAAAAAATACACTCACGAATCGCTAATCATGCGAATCAGGAGTTGGAACGTCAAAAACAGGGCAACATGTCACCACTCGGCTTTGACCGAAGGCATAGTCATCCCCCGGTCAAAGCCGGGGGCAGGCTCCCGCGAAGGCGGGAAACGAGCGAAGCGACTTACGAAGTAATCCAGCCCTCAGACTGGCGTTTTTCTGGGTCCCCGCCTACGCGGGGATGACGTGTTCGTTATGCAATACGCAAAACTCAACGGTTTCTCAAGTAGTTATGCACTCCCAAATCACGCGGAATGCGCATTCCAACTCCTGATTCGCATTAATCGCTAATCGCTAATCGCAATTCTTCGAGCTCTTCCCCAACTCGCGTGCGAGCGAACACCGCCCGCGCCGGCGCCAGCTTCTCTTCCGTGAGCCCCGGCGGGAGGTGAACGAGCACCAGGTCCTTCGCGCCGGCCCGGACCGCGATGTGCGCCGCATCCTCCGCCGTAGCGTGCCCCGGGAAGGCCCCGGTCGCCTCATGGACGAGCAGATCCGCGTTTCGAGCGAGCTCGACCACCGCATCCGCCGGCTCCGTGTCGCACGAATACGCTAGCACAAACCCGGTCGACTTCACCTCGATGCGCATCCCGATGGTGGGCACGCTGTGTTTGACCGGCGCGGCGGTGATGCGCCATGAGGCGTTGTCCAGCACCAGATCGTCGCACGGGCGCCACTGAATTTCCGGCAGCCCGATCCACCGGCTCGTGTCGTACGCCGCGAAGCAGCGCCGGGCCTGGTCGAGCGCCGGCTCGGGGCCGTAGACGGGGATGGTCTGGTGGGTGCCGGCAACGAACAGCTTCTCCATAAACAGCGCAAAGCCACCGACATGATCCGGGTGCTCGTGGGTGAGGATGAGGCCGTGGATGGAGCCGATCCCGAGGCCGGCCGCGAGGACGCGCTGGATGACGTCCCCGCCACAGTCGATGAGGAGCGTGCCGGCGGGGTCGGTCAGCGCCAGCATGGTCGTCGTGCGGTGCGCATCGCTCAGCGAGGCGCCGGTACCGAGGAAGTGGAGTTTGGGCATATGGTTTTGGATGGACGATTTGCCCGTACGCCCGTGCACCCGTACACCCGTAGGCCGGGTTAGCCGCCCAACAGGCGGCGTAACCCGGCGCCCGACGATACATCGGGTTATCGGTTGGCGTCGTCGGGTTATCGGTTGGCGTCGTCGGGTTATCGGTTGGCGTCGTCGGGTTATCGGTTGGCGTCGTCGGGTTATCGGTTGGCGTCGTCGGGTTATCGGTTGGCGTCTGCATGGCGCCGGGTTACGCCGCGTTGACATGGCGCCGGGTTACGCCGCGTCGGCGTGGTGTCGGGTTACGCCGCGTTGACATGGCGCCGGGTTATCGGTTGGCGTCGGCGATATATCGGGTTACGCCGCGTCGGCGCGGTATCGGTGGCGTTGGCGTGGCGCCGGGTTACGCCGCCTGTTGGGCGGCTAACCCGGCCTACGTTTTGCGTTTTACGTTTTTCGTTGCACGATGTAATGCGACAACCCCACCATCGCCGCCCGGGCTTCGGAATCGGGGAATCGCATGAGGAAGGCACGCGCCTCGCCGGCCAGGGCTTGCATCCGCGCCTCGGCGTAGGCGATGCCGCCGGTTTCATGGACGAACGCGGCGACGGCGCGGATATCCGCCTGGTCCTTCGTCTTCTTCTTTACGATCCGCAGGATCCGCCGGCGCTCGGCGGGGCCGGCGCGTTCGAGGGCCACGATCAGCGGGAGGGTCATCTTGCGCTCCTGCAGGTCGATGCCCAGCGGCTTCCCCACATCATCCCCCCCGAAATCGAACAGGTCGTCGCGGATCTGAAACGCCAGGCCGAGGTGCTCACCCAGGGCGTTCATCGTTTCGATCTGGCCAACATCGTCGGTCGCGCTGAGGGCCCCGATGGTGGTGCAGGCAGCGATGAGGGAGGCGGTTTTGTCGGAGATGATGCGGAAGTAGGTGGCTTCGTCGATGTCCAGCTGCCGGGCCTTCTTAAGTTGCAGCAATTCCCCCTCGCTCATGCGGCGGACGGCGTCGGAGAGGGCATGGAGCATGGCGTAATCGCGGTGCTCCAGCGCCAGCAGCAGTCCGCGACTTAGCAGGAAATCCCCGAATAACACCGCGGCTTTGTTTTTCCAGATCGCGTTGATCGATAACATCCCCCGCCGGCGGTCGGCCTCGTCAACCACGTCGTCGTGCACCAGCGTCGCGGTGTGCATCAACTCGACGAGCGCCCCGCCCCGGTACGAGGCGTCCGTCACGCCGCCACAGACCTTCGCGCTCAGCAACACGAGCAGCGGGCGGATGCGCTTGCCCTTCTGTCGCAACACATACCGGGTGATGGTGTTCAGCAGCGCGGTGTCCGACTGCATCGACTCCCGGAAGTACCGGTCAAACGCCCGCATTTCCGCGTCCACCGGGGCCTGGATGGCCGTCAGAGAGCGCGGTACAGGCGTTGCCACGGGAGGTGTCTCCAGGGCGGGGGCGTCAGGGTAGGGCGCGTCGGACATGGCTGGCTTTCAAAAAAAATTGAAAGTTTTGGTTTATATACAAACCACGCGGAAAGAAGGTTGCCGGGGAGATGACAATGAATTTTAACAAGGTGACGTTACGTATAGATGGCCAGAAAAAGGCGAAAATGTCGGTTTTCAACCCGTAGAGACACGAAACATCGTGTCTCCGCACGTTCACCCAAACCGATACCCCTTCCGGCGGATCAAATACAGGAAAAACGGGACGCCGCACAGGGCGGTGACGATGCCAATGGGCAGCTCGGTGGGGTAGAGGAGGAGGCGCGCGGCGGTGTCCGCCCAGGTGAGGAACAACGCGCCGGCCAGGAAACACGCCGGCACCAGCCGGCGGTGGGGCACGCCGATGAGGGAGCGGACGGCATGCGGCACGATGAGTCCCACAAACCCGATGGCGCCGGCGGCGGCGACCAGGCTGCCGGTGACAAACGCGGCCAGCACCAGCAGCACCTGCTTGAGGCGGCGGACGGGTACCCCGAGGCTCGCCGCCGCCTCGTCGCCCAGCAACAAGGCATCCAGCGGACGCGCGAGGGCCATCAACACCGCGGCGCTGCCAACGGAGGCCACCACGGGCAGGCCGAGATCTCCCCAGCGCGCGCCGGCCAGCGAGCCGAGTAGCCAGAACATCACGGTTTTCATCTTCTCCAACTCCGGCGAAGCGAACGTGGCGAACGCGCTGAGCGCGCCCATCAGGGCGGACATCGCCACGCCGGCCAGCAGCAGCCGCACGACGGATACGTCGCCATCCTCCCGGGCCACGAAGTAAACAACGCCCATGGTCATCAATCCCCCCAGAAACGCGGCCAGCGGGAGCGAGAGGTGCAGGGAAAGGATCGGGGGGAGGAATCCCAGATAAAACAACGACGCGCCGGCCGACGCGCCGCTCGACAGCCCGAGGATGTACGGCTCGGCGAGGGGGTTGCGTACGAGCGTCTGCATGGCGATTCCCACTACGGCGAGACCACCGCCTATCGCCAGCGCCAGCACAAGCCGGGGAAGGCGGATGAGCCACACGATCTGGTCGGCGACGGCGTTGGGTGCGGGGGAAGGATCGAGGGTGAGGTGACGCCAGAGCACCTCACTCACCTGGCCGGCCGTGACGCCGCTGTGCCCGAGCCCGAGCGCGGCGATGACGGTCGCGACGCAGGCAAGGATGAGCCCGGCATAGCCGGCGACGACCCGGCTCATGATCCCGCGCCGTCCAGACGCGCGAATATGTCCGGGTGGAGCTGCCGGGCAAGCTGGCGGGCGCCCTCGACGAGCCGCGGCCCGGGGCGCAGGAATAACGAGGGCGCGAAGCGGTAGATCCGGCCGTCGCGGAGGGCCGGCGTGAGCCGCCAGGACGGGTACAGGCGGGCCAATTCGGCGCTCGCCCCTTCCCTCAGTGTCCCGGCGATGACATCTGGCGCGGCGGTGAGGACAAACTCTTCGCTGAGCGTCGGTGCGGGGGTGTCGATCTCGGCCGTGAGGCTGCGTCCGCCGGCGGCGTCGATCATGTCGTGCACGTAGCTGCCCCGGCCGAAGGCAAAGAGGGGATCGGAGCCGATGAGGAACACGACGGAGGGGCGGGTATCGGCGGAGGCGGTGAGGCGTCGGATCTCCCCGTAATCCGCTTCCAGCCGCGCCGCGGCGGAGTCCGCCGAGGCCTGAAGGCCCAGTGCGGCGCCGAGGGTGCGCATGACGCGGAAGACATCGGCCACCTCGTCGAAGTCGAAATACGCGATCGGGATGCCGAGGGACGCAAACAGCTCGGCGTCGCGGGGATTGTTGACCTGGGTGGCGGCGACGAGCAGGTCGGGCCGGAGCGCGGCGAGCGCCTCGAAATCCATGGGGAGCGAGCTGAAGCGGGGCAGGCCCTCGATGGCCGGCGGGTAGTCGTCCGCCACGCTCACGCCCACCACGCGGTCGCCGGCGCCAAGGGCGTAGAGGAGTTCGGTGATGTTGGGGGCGAGTGGGACGATCCGCAGCGGCTGGGCGGCCGGCAGCGGGACACCGATGTCGTCGACGAGCGCGGACACCGGCGCCGGCGGGGCAGCGGGCTGGCACGCCGAGATCCCCGCGAGCGCGATCAGGGAGGCGAGGAAAAACAGGGGTCGAGGCATGCGGGCGGCCGGCGCGTGGAAGGAGTCGTGGTCCTCCTACCCGGGAAGTCCAGCGGCGTTTCGGGGGCCGGTATTCAGTGGCGAGGGACCGCGTGCCAACCGGGGAATTAATTTCCCGATGGCGCCGGCCGATACCCGAGGTGATGGTCGACGGCCGATCCCACCGGCTCCGAACGGGCTTACGCGCCCTGGAAGGTTCACTCATCGAGCAAAACGTGGCAAAAAAACGGATCTACATCGTAGACGACGAGCCGAAGATCGGCGAGTTGTTCGTGAATGTGTTGAACCGCGCTGGCTTCGATGCGCAGGCGTTTGTGAGCCCGCAGGCCATGCTGGAGCGGGTGGAGCGGAACGAAGTGCCGGACGTCATCCTCACCGACTTGATGATGCCGGAGATGACGGGGATCGAGCTCATCCATGCGCTGGCGGATCGGGACAAGCCCGTCCCGGTCATCATCATGACGGCCCATTCCTCCATCCAGTCCGCCGTGGACGCCATGCGCCTGGGCGCGTTCCATTATCTCCAGAAACCCGTAAACCTGGAGGAGATGCGCACCCTGATCGGGAAGGCGCTGGAGTTGTACGATGTGCCCGTCGAGACGCCGGCGCGGCGGGGCGGGGCGGCTAAAAAGGCGGTGTCGGACGAGGCGCTGATCGGCGAAAGCCCGGCGATCCAGAAGATCCGACAACTCGTGCAGACGCTGCGGAACGTCCCGAACACGACCGTGCTGATTCGTGGCGAGACCGGCACCGGGAAGAACCTGGTGGCGAAGGTCATCCACGACACGTCGGTCTACAACGCCGGCCGGTTCGTCGAAATCAACTGCGCGGCGCTGCCCGACAACCTGCTGGAGGCCGAGCTTTTTGGCTACGAACGCGGCGCCTTCACCGACGCTCGCGACTCGAAGCAGGGGCTGCTCGAAGTAGCCGACGGCGGGACGTTATTTCTGGACGAGATAGACTCGATGAGCCTCGCGCTCCAGGCCAAGCTCCTCTCCTTCCTTGAAAGTCGCGTCTTCCGTCGGCTCGGCGGGGTCGATGAGATCAAGGTCACCATCCGGCTCATCTGTGCCACCAACGGCCGCCTTGAAGAGCAGATTGCGGCTCGCAAATTCCGGAGCGACCTGTTCTACCGCATCAACGTCATCAACCTGCGACTGCCGCCGCTGCGGACCATGGGGGACGACCTGCTGGCCATCGCCCGCCGGCTGCTCGCGCAGTTTGCGCTGGATATGGGGCGCCCGCTCGAAGGCTTCACGGCAGATGCCGAGGCGAAGCTGAGCCGGCACAGCTGGCCGGGCAACGTCCGCGAACTCCGCAACGTCCTAGAACGTGCGGCCATTTTCGCACCCGGGGCCCGCGTCACCGCGGCGGATCTCGTCATCGATCCGGTGCCCGTCGAAGCCTTCAACGAGTCAGCTGACGTATTCCGATTCCCGAGCGGCGGCCCCCTCGAAGAGCTGGAAAGATCGTACATCCGCCACATCCTGGGGGGCTCCCAGGCGAGCTACGCCGAAGTGGCCCGGGTACTCGGGATCTCCAAAAAAACGCTCTGGGAGAAGCGAAAACGGTACGAGCTCGACGCGCCGGCCGGGGTCGTGGAAGACGAAGAAGAGGGGTGAACCTTTTGTGAGGCGTGTCGTTTGTGCGGGAAAACCTGTAGATTGCCCCGCGACCCCTCCCTCACCCTCCCCATTGCGTCACCTCCACCATGAGGTCTGCTTTCTTCCCACTTGCGATCTTGATGGCGCTTGCTGTCGCCGGCTGCTCGGGTGCCCGCAATACCGCAACCGGCGTGCCGGAGCAGACGGGGCCCACCATGGAAGAGATTCTCCAGCGCCTCGATGAATACGAGACGTTCGATGTGTCGCCGTACCCGAACGAGTTGATCGAGACCGAGGTGGAGATCGAGCACGTGGTGCCGGAAGCGCTGATGGACAATACGGCCAGCGGCCAGGGTTCGGGCCAGCAACGCGGCTACCGCATCCAACTCGTGTTCGCGCGCGACAAAGCGACGGCTGATCAATCCGTCCAGGAAGTGATCGAATGGTGGCGCGAACAGCAGGCTCTGCGCCCCAACGACCCGCTATTTCGCGGCGAACTGCCCGTCCACAACATCTACCAGCAGCCCTACTACCGCGTCCGCGTGGGCGACTTCACCAGCCGCTCCGCCGCCGAGTCGCTCCTGAGCCTCGTCAAGGACGACTATCCGCGCGCATTTATCGTGGTGGATGCGATAGGGCAAGACTGAAGGCAAGGAAAAAGGAAAAAGGCAAAAGGAAAAAGGGTTTTGGGTAGTGCCCCTTATGGGGGTTGTTGTTCTTTGACGTATCTTCAGGGGTGTTTCATCAGGAGCTCCCCCCATGGAAAACCAGGTTGTTTTCGCCGAAGCGGGTGAGTTTTGCCCGAACCCGGCATG